>SXGQ01339466.1_pt1 | contig 121915 bp, 107 predicted proteins | sample 3178371 | NCBI WGS metagenome assembly SXGQ01 (sample SAMN11356859, study PRJNA531348) | freshwater metagenome | isolation source: freshwater sample F1-20 | place: China: Fuxian Lake, Yuxi | collected 2017-12-25 | reverse complement strand
TGTCACAGGTTCGAGTCCTGTAGCGCCCACTTCTTTGTTTTGCGCAGCGTCGCACTCCTGCGCATTTGCTCGCAAATCACCTTCATCACAAGTTGTTTTTGATACTTCGTGCGAATCTGGGCGAAGTGGTGCGGACGGGTGCTGCGCCGCTTTTTGGACATTCAGTGCGCCCCCTTGTGTGCCGCCTGTTGAAGTGCTCGTTTCACACCATGAATCACACCGTACAAGAAGCCGTTCAAACGACCGTCGAAACAGATAAGACGCCAAGACGCCAAGGCGTTGACATTTGCAAGTTACTTCTTGTTTTCATTTGATTTGGCAAAATTTGCGTGTGTCGACATAGAAAAGACCCTTGCTTATTCATGAGGGGGGCCTCATTCGTTGCTCAGCGTGCTGAACCGTTTCAAAGCCTTGCCCAACTGTAAGCCATGAGCAGAAATGTACATTTGCATTGCAGGCGTGAACGACATTGACCAGCCGCGCAACTCGAGGGACTGGGACGCGCCGCTTGGCTCAGTGGTCAGGTGAATTTGCTACTTTCACATTGAATGAGCGAGCACCCGCACAATCCACTTCAAGGCATGACCCTGGAAGCCATCCTGACCATCTTGGTTGAGCGCCACGGTTGGGAAACTCTTTCGCAGCGAATCAATGTGCGCTGTTTCACGAGCGACCCAAGCATAAAATCCAGCCTGACTTTTTTACGAAAGACTCCATGGGCGCGCCAAAAAGTGGAGGCTTGGTACCTCTATGACTTGCGCCGCGGATACAGATAACGAGCGTCCACCGTTGTCTTGCTTGACTGCTCTACTATTGTCGCGTGCGTGAGAATCCACACCATCGAAGCGAAGAGAATTTGGCCGCGCGTCGCGCCAGTGTTCCCGCGTTGAATTATCCAGATGCGCTGCCCATTACGGCGGCGCGCCCCGAGATTCTGGCGGCCTTGCGTGGCAACCAAGTTGTGGTGGTGGAGGCCGAAACCGGAAGCGGCAAGACCACGCAATTGCCAAAAATGTTGCTGGAAATTGGCTGCGGTATCGCGGGTGAAATTGCGCACACGCAACCACGGCGTATTGCAACACGCGCCGCCGCAACGCGCTTGGCGGCGGAACTTGGCGTGCCACTTGGTACGTTGGTGGGGTATCAAATCCGATTCGAACAACGGGCCGACGCGGCCACATTGGTGCGCGTAGCCACCGACGGAATTATTTTGGCACAGCTTGCGCACGATCGACTGTTGATGCGCTACGACGCGATTATTGTGGATGAGGCGCATGAGCGAAGTTTGAATATTGACTTTCTGCTTGGCGCGCTGCGGCGCATTGTGGCGGCGCGCAAGGATTTTAAAGTGATCTTGACCAGCGCCACATTTGAAGCCGATCGATTGGGCGAGGCGTTTGGTGGTTGCCCCGTGATTCGCGTGGCGGGCCGCGCGTTTCCAGTTGAGGTTCGTTGGCGTGATGTGGAGCCCGAAGATCATGCGGATCCAATTATGGTGGCTGACGCTATTGAATCGTGCTTGGTGGAGGGACCTGGCGATGTCCTGGCGTTTTTGCCTGGCGAGCGCGAGATTTTGGAGGTGGCGCAGACCTTGCGTGGTCGCGCGGGCGCGCGTGATGTTGAAATTCTTCCGCTGTATGGACGCTTGGGTGACGCGCAACAAGACGAAGTCTTTGCGCCCGCCAAATCGCGCCGCGTGACGCTGGCCACCAATGTGGCCGAGAGCAGCTTGACTGTTCCAGGCGTGCGCTTTGTGGTTGACAGCGGTTTGGTGCGCATGAGTCGCTTCTCGCCCAAGTCGCGCATTGAAAGATTGTTGGTGGAGCCGGCGAGCCAGGCATCGCTGGAGCAGCGTCGTGGTCGCGCGGGTCGAGTGGCCGCGGGCGTGTGCGTGCGCCTAGGAAGCTTGGAGGATTTTTCCACACGCGCTGTGGCAACGCCGCCCGAAATAAAACGCACTTCGCTTGCAGGTGTGATTTTGCGCATGCGTGATTTGGGTTTGGGTGAGCCGTCCACATTTCCATTTCTTGATCCACCAGGCGCGCGCCAACTCGAGGAGGGCGAACTCACTCTGTTTGAAATTGGCGCCACGGATCGGCATGGCCGCCTCAGCAGTGTGGGCAAGAAGATGGCGAAAATGCCCGTAGATCCGCGAGTTGCGCGCGTGGTCGTGGCGGGGTTAGAACTCAATTGTGCCGCCGCAGTGCTGACCATTGCGGCGTTTCTTTCCGTTGCCGATCCGCGCGAGCGACCCGTTGATCAGGCGCAAATGGCTGACTTGGCGCATCAAATGTTCGCCGACAATGATGGCGACTTCATGTCGGCGCTGAAATTGTGGGCGGCGTGGAAAGAGGCGCGCGATACGTTGGGATCAGGCGCTTTGCGTCGCTGGTGTAAGGAACATTTTTTATCGCAGCGACGCTTGCGCGAGTGGAGCGATGTTCGTCGCCAACTGGAATGGTTTGTGCGTGATCGCTTGCGTACGGAGGTTGGTAGCGACGCGGCCATTGCGCCGACGCGCGCGGTGCATGAGGCGGTGCTTGCGGGTTTTGCAACACAGGTGGCCCATCGCGGCGCCGACGGTCAATACAAAGTAAGCGACGGTCAAACCTTTGCCATTCATCCGCGCTCCAGTTTGGCCCGTCGTAATTGCGAGTGGATTGTTGTTGCGGAAGTTGTGGACACGGGTAGACGACTGGGGCGCTTGGCAGGAAAAGTGCAGCCCGCATGGATTGAAAAAATGGCGGCGCATCTTGTGAAGCGCTCCACCAGTGAGCCGCATTACATACGCGATACGGGACAAGTGGCGGCGTGGGAACGCGTGAGTTTTGGTGATTTAGACCTTATTCCTCGGCGGCGAGTTCCCTACGGCGCTCAACATCGCACGGAGGCGCGTGTCCTTTTTATTCGCCACGCTCTGGCCGAGGACGGGTTGGGTGTACGCGCGGATTTTTTAACGCACAACCAAAAAATTGAGGAGCAGGTCAACTCCATTGCGCGCGCGCGTCGCCAAGCCAATTTATTGGCCAATGCAGATCGTAAATTCCAATTTTATGATTCCGTGGTGCCGCCCGATATTTTCAACCGCGCGTCATTTGAAAAGTGGCGCATGGTCATTGAGCGGCGCAAGCCAAATCTCCTGCGAATGTCCCAATCCGATTTCTTTGTGGAGCCAATTCCTGATTCGCACGAAGCCAAGTGGCCCTTGCAACTGAATGTTGGACGCCATGTGGTGAATGTGCAATATCAGCATGAGCCTGGCGCGGACGCCGATGGCGTGACCGTACGCGTGCCGCTTCTGGAGTTGCCCGACTTGGATTGCGAGCGCTTGGAGTGGTTGGTGCCTGGCTTCATCGAGGCGAAAGTGGAGGCGCTCATTCGCAGCTTGCCCAAGCGTGTGCGCGCGCGGTTTCAACCAGTCGAGGCGGTGATTCAGGCGTTTTTAGAGCAGCATCATGTTGGGTCTGGTTCGCTGCTCGGATTGCTTGCTCGTGAGTTGAAGCGCTCCAGTGGACTAGAGGTGCGCGTGGAGGATTTTGCGCTTGCCAATGTGCCTGCGCATTTCAGCGCGCGCGTGGAGGTGCTTGACGCGCAAGGACAGGTGTTGGCTTGCAGTCGCGATGCGGCTGAATTGATGAGGCGATTCGCGGGGCAAGCGAACCAAGCGCGTAAGGCGGTGATTGCACGCACCACAAATGGCCTGCCCATTGGTAAAGAATTTGCGTGGTGGATTGCGCCACTGCCAAACATATTGCCCATGCAGGTTGATATTGCTCATGCAACAGGCCAAGTGCGTGCATGGGCCGCGCTTGAAATGAGCCAGCATGAAACAAAGAACTATGAAACAAGTGACGGCGTGCGCTTACAACAGTTCGCCACATTCGAGGAGGCCCAACAAAGTCAATTGCGCTCGCTGTGCGCTTTGATGCTGCAACTCAATCGAGGCGCCATGGAGCATCATTTGGATTTTTGCGGCGACTATGCGGTCATTGAATCCGTGGCCCGTTTTAGCGGCGATGCGTGGAAAGATCAATTGCTTGCGCGCATCGCGGAGCTCATTTTGTTGCAAGGCACGCAGGCGCTGCCAACGCGCGACGCGTTTCACGAGCAGATTGAGGATGTGGACAAGCATATTCTGAGTGCAACGCAACGCGTGCTGCATGCTGTGGCCGAGCTAGCCAAGCAGGTGCACGCGCTCGATGTGGAGTTGAAGCGGCCCGCGCCCGCCTCGTGGGCGCACATTCTTCAGGAGGCGCGAAGCGAGCGCGAGGATGTACTGCGTGCCGATTGGCTTGAACATATACCGATGAATTATTTGTTGGTGGCGTGGACGCTGGTCAAGGCGCACCGCGCCCGTGTGTCGCAACTGGAAAATGCAGGGATATTGCGTGCGCAACGCGATCAATTTGATCTTGTGTGGAAGCCGCGATTGCTACGCCAGCGACCCAAGCGCTGTGATGCCAACACATGGACGCAATTGAAGTGGAGTGCCCGCTTTGCCCGCCTATTGCCCTGGGGCGCGGGTCAAGGTTTATCTCCGCCCATTCGAGAGCGCGACCTTGAAGCGCTGTGGCTTGGTTTTTCGTAGAGCGCGTTTTCTGGCGTGTGCTTGCGATCGCCCTCGCGGTGTCATACTTGCGCCGAAAGTTTAATCCTTGCGGCGAGGTTTTCGTTTGCCCTTGATCATGGAACGCAAAGTCGTGTTCTCGCGGCGCGTGGCTTCAATATCAAATGTTTGGTAGGCGCACAGCATACGCAAGGCGTCAATGGCCTCGCGAGCGTGTATTCGTTGTTCTTGGGCAACGCCATGCTCGCCTAGGCAGATGCTGTAGAGCGATTCAAGTATGACCTTCATTTTATTTTCCGTCGAATGATCATTCATCGTGTGCCCTCCACATGCAATATCCATACTAAAAATCGTCATGGCAAGATTTGTGTGGCATTACATTATGAATTTTGTGCCGCGCCCCCGCATACACGGAATAGATGGAACGAAGCTCGCGACGCGCTCAGCGCGTGTTTCGAATCTTTTGCACCACGCGCTGGGCCTGTGGCGGCGCTTTGGCAAGTTCGCCCGCCAACACATCTGGCTCGCGGCGGCACTCCAACAGCAATTTGCCCAAGTGCGCGTCCAATTCAAAGCGCCATTTGGTGTGGAATTGCTCAAGTTCTTGGCGATTGAAGCGGCTCAGGGGATCATCAATTCCACTTTGCGCCACGGCCCAATCCACCAAGCGCGCGCCCGTGGCTTCAAAGCGATATTGCGCAAGTGTGACTTCCAATCGCTTGCGCAAACTTAAAAAGGGATCGATGGCTTGAGGAGAAAGTGCGGTCATGACGGTTTCAGGCTTGTCGGAACTGGCGTTGCCAAGCCAGCCACCCTCGCGCTTCATTTCCACTTGCGCCAACGTTGGTCGCGCGTGTATGGACTGCGCAACATTCGCTACGGTGTCATTGGTGATCTCCAAATCAGCGGCGCTGGCCAGAAGGGTCTTGGTTCCAATGTTTGGAAAGCGAATCCAGAGGCGCTGATCGGGCTTCCCAAGGCGCGTGAGCATTTCAACTTTCAAAATAGAACCAATACCCCATTCAGGGCGGGCGTTGTGGCGAACCTGGTCGCCATTATGAAATGCCGTTGTGGTCATGGTTGAATTTCAGTGAGCGGGAAATTTCACCAATAGAAACTTCGCGCTTCATGTAGAGTGTAACCAATATGGCGCGTCCAATGCGAATTTTATTTCTTGGCGATGTGGTGGGGGCGCCTGGGCGCGCCGCGGTGGCCAAGCACTTGCCCTTGTTGCGAGAAAAACATGCGGTTGATGTGGTGATTGTGAATGGTGAAAACATTCGCAATGGCTCGGGAATGACCCCTGATTTGTTGCAAGCCCTGCGCGACGCGGGGGCCGACGCCGTGACATTGGGCGATCATGTCTACCGCGATCCTAAAATCACCTCGGCTTTGGAGGATCCATCCATGCCTGTGTGTCGGCCAGCCAATTTGTCCGATCGCGCGCCTGGCAAGCGTTGGATTCGCATTGCGGCGCAGGCGGGTCGGCCGCGCGATGTGTTTGTGACCACCGTGCTTGGGCGGATTTATTTTCCGCTGCCAGCCGATGATCCGTTTGCCACGGTGGACCGCGTCTTGAAAGAACTCCCAGAGAAGCGGCCGATTGTGATTGTTGAAGCACACATGGAGGTGACCAGTGAGAAAGCCGCGCTCGCGCACCACCTGGACGGTCGCGTTGCGGCGGTGATTGGTTCGCACACGCATGTGCCCACCGCGGATGAACGAATACTTTCTGGTGGCACGGGCTTCATCACGGATGTTGGAATGTGCGGGCCATGCAACGGTGTGATTGGACGCGACGCGAGCCGCGTGGTGCACCACATGACCACGGCGCTGCCTGTTCAATATGAAGTTTCTGATGGCGAGGTGCGCGTGTCTGGCGTGTTGATCCAAGTGAGCAGCGACACGGGCTTGGCGCTTAAGATTGAGCGCGTTGAGGCGGGCGACCCGCGCAAGACATGCGCCGCTTCGTGAGTTCGCGCACGCCGCACATGGCTCACTTGCATGGCATTGAAGAGGTGTTCGCGCATGCGGGACAACGCATTGCGGCTCAAAAATATCGATGTGCTGGTGGGGCGCTGGTGGGGCGCCGCAAGGCTGTGGTTTTCACCGTTCAACTGGTTGAAAGTCTGGCGTACCAACGCCAATTTATCCGATAAATAAGGCATGAAGCATTGGGTTTCTTTATTTCGCCCCGGCGATCTGGTGAAGAATATATTTGTATTGCTGCCCATGATTTTTTGGCTTTCAAGCCAAGGACGCGACACGCCCGTGGATGTTGTTGGGCAAAAGTGGAGCGCGCTGGTTTGGGCGTTCATGGCATTTTGCGTGACCGCAAGTGGAATCTACGCCATCAATGACGCGCTTGACGCACAAGAGGACCGCAAACATCCAGTGAAGCGCATGCGCGCCGTTGCCAGTGGAGCCATTTCCGTAGGAGGCGCTCTTGGTGTGGGGGCGCTTTTTGTGATCGTGGGTGCGTTGCTTGCTTGGCGTGTGAACGCCAATACTGGCATCATTGTGTTGAGCTATGTTGGTCTTCAACTTTTATACAACTTGTACTTTAAGGTGACGCCTTTTGTTGATGTGGCCATTGTCGCCGCCGGTTTTTGTTTGCGAGCCGCCGCGGGCGCCACCAGCATTCAAGTTCAGATTTCAATTTGGTTGTTGCTGTGCGTGTTCTTTCTCACGCTGTTCCTTGGTTTCACCAAGCGCTTGTGCGATAAGGCATCGGCTGAAAATGCAATGAAACAGGGTGAAATCATGCATTGGAAATCGCGCGCTGGCTACGACACCCGCGATGAGTTGAATTGGTTGCTGGCGCTCAGCGCAGGTCTGGTGCTGGTGACCTATCTCATGTACACACTGTCCGAACATGCCCATGGTCTGTATGGAAGTCGCGCGCTTGGTCTTGCGCTACTCACGCCATTTGTGGCTATTAGCATTCATCGTTTCTATCGCCGTGCCAATTTGGGCTTGTCCGACAAACCGCTGCAAACATTGACCGAGGACCGCGTTTTGCTTGGCGTGATCGTGCTGTATTTTGTGGGCGCGTATTTGTCGCTGTACTACGCGCCCATGGAACGGCTTTTAGCGGCCATGCTGTTTCGCTAATAGGTTCACGCCCAAAGCATTGGACAACGCGAAGCGCACTGACAGATTCAACAGTCGCTCAAGCGAATGTCTGTGCGTGGCATACCGCTTAGGGAATAATAAGTTTCGAACCAGAGCCTGCGTCTGGCGCCTTGCGTGAGGTGGCGGGAGCGCTGGTGCCCATGCTTTCAACACCCTGACCACTCTTCATGCGCGCTGCAACGGCCTGCGCGATTTGCACAAAGCGAGAGCGCAACTCGCCAAGCACTTCGCTGAGCTCGGCCTCTTCCTCGGGCAGCAGATTGCCTTTGGTCTTTTCTTGCAGCACCCCAATAAGGTCAATGGCAAACTTGGCGCCCATGATGTCCACCATGACTCGGCCTTGAGGATCGGTGTACCCACCCAAGCCTCCAATGGCTTGCGAGGCCAACAAGCCCACCAAACTGCGGAAATCCGCGGGCGGCAACTCGTCCTTGCCGGGCTTGGCTGGGCGACTTTCCTCCTGCTGGCTCAAGCGCGCCTTTTCGGCTTGCGCTTGCGCTTTCCAATCAGAATCAACTTGAATTTCCGGTGTGTTGTTGTCGCTCATAGTGAAACAAGTATACGGCGCGTTGGCGCCAAAGCGAGCGTAATTGATTAGACTTGTTTCAATGCGATTGCCGCGACCGACTTCCATGAGCCATGCGTTGCACATCATGTGTGTGATGTGGGTTGCGGGTTGCATGTCCACGGATCGAACACCCAAAGACGCTGTGGAAGTTGAATCCGTGGCGTTTAGCAAAGGCAATGTGCCCAAGTATGTGAACCCAATCATTGTGCAAATTCCAGATGCTGACTTGGAGCCGCCCAAGGTTGAAATAACGGACGCCTCGGTGGATGTGCCCAACGGCAATCAAGTGACCATTCAAAAGACGGCAATGGTTTCCACCGCGCCCGATGGAACCACGATGACGCAAAATGCGCCGCAGCAAATTGACGCGCAACTACCAACCAATCAGAGGTGGCCGGTTGATTCGTTGGTTGGGCAAGTCAATGGCAAGCCGCTCTACGCCAGCGAATTCCTCAAGACTCGTGAAGACCGCATTATCACCATTGCGGCGTCGCCTGATCGCGTGAAGGCGCGCGATCAAGTGGTGCAAATGATCAGCGAGGCCTTTGATCAATATGTGAATAATTTGCTGGTTATTTCGGAGGCCGAGGCCTTGATTCCCGCCGATGCACAAGAAGGCGTATTGGCGTGGTTGAAAGATTTGCAGGAGAAGGAAATTGCAAATCGAGGAGGTAGCCGCGCCGATGCCCAGCGCAGCATTGAGGAGGAATTTCCAGGAACCACTATTGAGGAGTTCATGAATCGACAGAAGAACCAGGCGCTGGCTGGAGATCTTTTGCGTCGGCGCATTCAACCACGCACCATTGTGAGTTGGCGCGATGTGGAGCGCTTGTACGACGCCAACAGCGCGACCTACAACCCGCTCCCAACCATTCGCATTGGTCGCATCGCGGTGTTAAAGACCGACCAGGCTCAAGTGGACAAGGTGAAGGCCGAATTTGCAGCGGGCAAATCGTTCAGCCAAGTGGCGACGGATTTGGGAATGTCAGATGGCGGATTTTGGCGCGAGATTATTGTTCCAGCGGGCGGCATAGACGCGGTTGGGGATTTGGTGGATGAAATCAAGGCCAAGATCAAAGCCCTTGCCCTGGACAAAGTGGACGGACCATTTGAGTCCAAGACGCAGTGGATTTGGATGACGCTTATTTCCGCGCAGCAGGAGCCGCCGCGCTCGATTTTTAACACGGCATTGCAATTGCAGTTGCGCAGACAAATAGAGAATCAACGCTATGGGGTTGAGCAACAACGCTACTTCGCCGGCCTGCGCACCCGTTGGGTCGCCTCCGATTTGGAGTCCATGAAATTTCGATTGATCTCCGTAGCATTGAATCGATATTTCAGGCAGCAATAATATCTTTGGCGCTGGTGCAAGGCCTTGGCGCGCACATTCGCTTATTTCATGTTGGCGTCAAAGGCGCGCGGAATGTGTCGCAGGCTATGCGGCTTTTGAAGTTGGTCCATTTCCACGGCGATCACATCAAATTGAATCTGCTTGCCGCGGAACATGCGCCTCGACAAAAGCAATTGCGCGGCAAGGGTGAGATGGCGTTGCTTGCGCCAATCCACGCGCAGTTCGGGAGCATGCGCGCCAACGCGGCGGGCTTTCACCTCGATCACAATCAGCAAGTTGGTGTTGGGCAGGGTGGCCAGCAAGTCAATTTCTAAATGACCAAGACGCACATTGCGCTTGATGATGTTGTAGCCCTTGGCTTGGAGCATGTCGGCGGCGGCCGATTCGGCGTTTTGACCAGAGGAAATGCGTGCCGCAGTTTTTTCTTGGGTGAGCGGGCGTTTTGTGTTCATGGCGCCATTGTGGGGAGGACCTTGCAAACTTCCTCAAAGCATGCGCTTTTTCTTGTGCTATCTTTGCTCGCCTATGGCTATTGTCATTCTTCAACATTCATCCGATTGCCCCGCCGATGTTCTGATGGATTCACTGCGCCATCACGGGCAACGCCTGCGCGTTATTCAACTCAACGCCAATGGCGTTGTGCCTTTGGATTTGGACGATGTGCATGGCGTGATTTCGATGGGTGGACCACAGACGGTCCATTTGAACAACGCGCCGTGGATGGCCGCCGAAAAGATATTCTTGAAGATGGCGCATGACGCCAATGTTCCAGTGCTTGGTTTGTGCTTGGGCGCGCAACTTCTTGCGGCGGCGCTTGGCGGACAGACGCAAGCCATGAAACAATCGGAGTTGGGTTGGCACACGGTCAAGCTCAATCACATTGGCCGCGAGGACCCGTTGTTCACTGGGCAGCCGTGGTCTGGAGCAAAAATGTGCTGGCACTCGGATGAGGTCAGCGTCCTGCCCGCGGGTGGACAAGTGTTGGCTGGCAGCGCGGCGTGCGGCATTCAAGTTTTTTCGGTGGGCTTGCGCAGTTACGGCGTGCAATATCACCCCGAGTGGAATCGCGCGAATATTTTGGGCCAGATCAATGGATCCACCGCCAAGTTTGAAAAGGCGGGCATGGATGTCAACGCGTTACGCATGCAAACCGAGGCCAACGCCGCCGAGCAAGAACGCCTTGGAAGACGCTTCTTTGACGCCGTGAATGTTGTTCTTATGCCTGGCGACCGCGTGCATGAAGGCATTCCCGCCAATCATTGCTGAACGCATTTGACAAGAGTGGCAGAGTGTGGCAGGTCAACCATGCAAATTTGAAATTGGGGGCACGCCTACTTCTTCACTTGCGAGCGGCCGCGCGAAACTCGCCAGGCTTCAAATTTTTTCCAAGGCCAGGCGTTCACGCAATGCTTCGCATCAAGACAGCCGCGGCGCGCCGTCAGAATGCCGTAGCGCAGAAAATCAAAGTGATTGCCGTCGTGCGCGTCCGTGTTGATGGAAATCATGGCGCCGCCTTGGTGCGCCGCGCGCACCAGCGCGTCGCGCAAATCAAGGCGCGCTGGATTACAGTTGATTTCCAGCGCAACGCCCGCCTGCGCGGCGGCGGCAATGACATGCTTCATGTTTGGCTCCAAGCCAGGGCGACCGTTTAGAATTCGTCCGGTGGGGTGGCCAATCACATGCACAAATGGATTGGCGATGGCCGCAAGTAGGCGCGTTGTCGCGGCCTCGGTGGTTTGCTTGAGCGCGGTGTGCGGACTGGCAACGACCCAATCAAGTTCGGCCAGCACATCATCTGGATAATCCAAACGGCCATCGGCCAGAATGTCCACTTCGCTGCCCACCAGAACATGGATGCCTTTGAACTTGGCAGCTGCCGCGCGAATGTTGGCGGCGTGTTCGCGCAGGCGCTCCAGGGAAAGTCCGTTGGCTTGGGCGCTCGAGCGGCTGTGATCGGTAATGGCAATGGCGTCAAACCCGCGGCTTTGGGCGGTTTCAATGAGTTTTTCAATGGACAAGAGCCCGTCGCTCGCCGTGGTGTGGCAGTGCAGTTCGCGGCGTATGTCGCCTTGCACAATCAACTGCTTGGTGATGTTCACCTCAAACTCGCCGTGGCTTTCACGCAGCTCTGGCGCGATCCACTCCAATCCAAGCTTGTCGTAAATGTCCTGCTCGGTCTTGGAGGCGATGGGTGTCACGCCACGCTGTTGTGGGGGGGTCGCATCGCCATCGTCGGCATACAAACCATATTCATTTAGTCGCATGCCGCGCTCAATGGCGCGCTCGCGCAAAATGACATTGTGGTCCTTGCTGCCGGTGAAGTACAGCAGCGCCGCGCCCCAATGCACGGCGGGCACGGCGCGAAGATCCACTTGCAATCCGCTGTTCAAACGCACGCTGGATTTGGTGTCGCCCGACACGAGAACCTTGGCGACCAACGGATGGCCGCAGAAAAATTCCATGACGCAAGCGGGCTGTTCCGTGGCCACCAACAAGTCCACATCGCCAATGGTCTCGCGACCGCGGCGCAAGCTTCCAGCGAACTCGGCTTGCGTCACGCCTTGAATAGCGCGCAATTGCGTGATCAAAAGTTCCGCAATGGGCATGGCGTCGCCCAAGCGCGCGCGGTCGCCAGCGGTCTCTAAAAACGCGAGGTTTTCCGCTATATTTTGCAAAGTCTTGGCACCCATGCGCGGCAACTTCTCCAGCGCGCCACTCGCCAGTTGCGACTTCAGCGTTGCCAAATCCGCGACCCCGCCTTGCTCCCACAGCAGCTTCACGGTCTTGGGTCCAAGGCCAGGCACGCGTAGCACATCAATCAAGCCAGGAGGCAACTTGGCAAGAACCTCCTCATGCGCCTTTATTTTTCCAGTCGCAACAAACTCCTGGATCTTCTGAACGCTTGATGCGCCAAGACCATCGATGGATTTCAATTTATTCGGATCACTTTTGCACAACTCGGCGACATCGTCGCCAAGGTCCTCAAGCATGCGAGCGGCTTTGCGGTGCGCCATCACCTTGAATTGATTTTCGCCAAGCACCTCCAGCGCGTCGGCGATCTGGTTGAAAAGTTTGGCGATCTCGGCGTTGGCGCTCATGGGTAGTTCCTGCGAGTGTGGCTTATGCGATGCCAAGGTATGGCGATCGCCACCCATGACACGCTGGGAAATTGCAAGTTCACGCGGAAGAAAGTAAGCGCGGCTGGCAGGACTCGAACCTGCAACCCCAAGCTTCGTAGGCTTGTGCTCTATCCAATTGAGCTACAGCCGCGTGGGCGAACAGTGTAACGCAAGTTGCGCTTGCTCTACGTGTGGTGATCGTTGCAGAGCAGTGTCAAAGGCCTGCGTTGGTTTTTCAGTGGGGACATGCTCGGTTGTGGTGTTCACCGGTTTCACCGTGGAGGCGGGTCGTACCGGGGAAAAATCCAGGCTATTGCCCAGCATGCGTGAGGCGAAGAATGGCAGCAGAACCACGACCACGGCGGCTACGGCGCCGGCGAATCGTGGCCAGGAGCTTGGACCCTTGATCACGCCCTCGGATGATGTTCCTGGCGGAGAGAATGAAGGCACGCCAATGAGTCGCAGGTAATACCAAACACTCACGGCGCTATTGATGGCCGCAATGATGACCAATGGCGTGTGACCAGCTTGGATACCTGCCATGAACAGCATCAACTTCGCCCAGAACCCAAGTAGCGGTGGCATACCCATGAGCGAGCCCGAACCAATCGCAAGCCATGCCGCGAGTCCAGGATAACGGCGAGCAATGCCGCTGAGCTCCTCGAACCGTTCAACATCTTCGCCCCGTTTTTGCAAACCGGATAGCGCGCCAAAGATGGCAAGATTGGTGACGCCGTATGAAATGAGATAAAAGAGCAACGCTTCAAAGCCAAGCCCCGGTCCCGCGATAATGGCAAGCACCATGTAGCCCGAATGCGCAATGGAGCTGTAGGCCAACATTCGTTTGACGGACTTTTGCAGAAGCGCGCCAATATTTCCCAGTGTCATGGTGAGCGCGCAGATCATCCACAGCGTGGCAAGAATTGGCGCGGGTAATCCGCTGACCACGGTTCCAGTTTCGGAGATGATCGAGTGTCCAGTCCAACCGACCGTAGTCAACAACAGCGCAAGCGCAGAAAATCCAGCGATTTTAGGGATGAATGATAGGAAGCCCGTGACCGGATTGGACGCGCCTTCGTAAACATCTGGCGCGTAGAAATGCATTGGGGCCGCGGCCAACTTGTAGCAGAAGCCCAGAATGCACAGAATGAAACCAGTCATGCCAAGGGTGTCAATGCCACCGCTTTCTATTTGAGCGGAGAAGACTTTCTGGATGGTGTTCAATTGCAAAGAGCCTGCGCTGCCGTAGATCAACGCGAAGCCGTATAGAAAAACCGCCGTGCTCATTGCGCCCAGGAAAAAATATTTCACGGCTGCTTCTTGGGCGCGCCTGGTTCCACGGCTCATGGCCACCATGATGTAGGTTGGCAAACTGGTGAGTTCGAGCGCCAAGAACAGCCAGATCAAATCGGGGCTGCCGGGAATAAGCATGGCGCCGCAAATACTCAGCAACATGAATGCGTAAAATTCTCCACGCACCACGCGCATGGGATCAAATGTGGTGGCGCCGCGCGCCACTGCGTCCTCCATGCGGCGATCTATGTGGCCAACAGAAATTGCGACAAGGCCAATGCCAACCACCAGAATGATGGTCTTGATGATCTTGTTGAAGTGCGGCATGAGCACGCCCGCTTGCTCCGCGGCTTCGTTGGAATAGCCAAGAGCGATCGCGACCAGCGCGGCCAGCAGTGTGCATACGGCAAGCAGGGGAACCGATTTGCGCAGGGTCTTGCTGCGATTTAGGCCAACGATGCTGACCAACACGCTGCCACCAAACACAATGATTTCAGGCAGTAACACCGCGACTTTGGGACCCATTGGAATGAATGAACTCATTGGCTTGCCTCCACTTTTTGCACAGGTGCCGTGGGATTCACAAGTCCGCGTTTGGCGTTGTAGGCGTCAATGACGGCGGGATAGTTCACCAAGACTTCTTTCACGCAAGGCTCCACCGCGTCTAAGAGTGGCTTGGGATACAAGCCAATCGCAAGACACGCCACGGCAATTGGCGCCAAGACGGCGATCTCGCGGAAGTTTAAATCGGTTGGCAATTCCATGGTGGCATGCTCGGCATGCGCATCGCCATGTGGCTCTCGCAATGTGCCCCACACAATTTTACCCAACATGATGAGCAAATACATGGCACCCAGAATCAGACCCAAGGCCGCAACGACCGCGTACCAAGGATGCAACACGCCGGGATATCCAGCGGGCTGATCATGCTCGGCCACGAACGCGCCCATTAAGCAGAGGAACTCACCCACGAAACCATTGAGTCCAGGCAAGCCAACGCTTGAGAGCGTGAAGATGATCATAAAGAAACTCCACACCGGCATTTTGGAAACCAGTCCGCCTAGTTGATCCATGTCCTTGGTGTGGTAGCGCTCGTAGATCATTCCAATGCACAAGAACAATGCGCCCGTGCTGAGGCCGTGGTTGACCATGTACATGACCGCGCCTTGCAAGCCGATTGGATTGAGCGCAAATAATCCCAGCACCACAAATCCCATGTGGCTGACGGATGAGTAGGCGATCAACTTCTTGATATCCGTTTGCACCCAGCACACCAAACTCATATACAGAATGGCGATGATTCCCAAAATGGCGAAGAATGTGGTGCATTCCACCGCACCCATGGGCGCCATGGGAAGGGCGAATCGGAACACGCCGTAGGTGCCTAATTTCAGCAGAATGCCCGCCAAAATCACGCTACCGCCGGTGGGGGCTTGGTCATGCGCCAGTGGCAACCAGGCATGAGTTGGAAAGAATGGTGTTTTAATGGCGAAGCCAGTCATTAAGCCCACAAAAACCCAAAATTGCTCCTTGTCGCTGAGTTGCGTTGATGAGAATTTCACCAAGTCCGCAATGGCGAAGGTCCATGTTCCAACACTGTCGAAGTGGCGCACCGCTACAAAGATGACCGCGGCCAACGTAAACACGCTGCCCAGGAATGTGAATATGAAGAACTTGATCGCAGCTGGTCCGCGCATTGGACCGCCCCAAATGCTGATCAGGAAGAACATGGGAATGAGGGTGAACTCGTAGCCCACGTAGAAGAAAATCATGTCGCGGCTCATGAATGCCAGCAGCATGCTTGCGAGCAGGATCATGAACCATGCGTAGTACTCGCGCATGTGCGTGGTGATGGCGCTGAAACTGCCGGCAATGGCAAGCGGCGTAAGGAACACCGTCAGCAACACCAGCATGAGGCTGACGGAGTCAACACCAATTTGAAGATCAACTCCAAATTGGCCAAGAATGGGAGCGGTGCGAAGGTCGGGCCAGAAGCCACCAGTCATCCAATGCGGAAATTGCACCGCAAAGATTGCGGCGGCAATAAATGTGGCGATTGATCCAATGAAGGCGATCCATTTGGCGGCGCGTGGCGAACTTAGGCAGATGATCAGCGCGCTGATGATTGGCAGAAGAAGCAGTAGATATTGAATCATGACGCCGCTCCACTTACGAGCCAGCGATACACAATCCAAGCCACAACCAGGGCCGAGCCGCCCGCCATGGTGGTGGCGTACCCCTGCAAAACACCGTTATAAAGCGGCTGAAACAGACCTCCCAGCGCGGATGGAATTCGGCCAACGCCATTGACCATCAGACCATCAACCACATGCTTGTCGGTGAAGTGAAGAATGTGGCCAGCAATCCAAGCTGGTCCGCGAATGCAGGCGTGGTAGAGCTCATCCACATACCACTTGTTCTCCATGGCAACTGGAATCCAGCGAATGGAATTGTGCGCCAAGAGCCATGCGCGAAGTTTGTCGGCGGACTTGCGTTGCAGCAAATGGAAATACATGGCGATTGCGATTCCACCAAGCGAGGCGATGGTGCCAAAGACTTCGACCAGTTGATGGGGATTCATGCCAAAGTTCACCGCGTCGGTCACATGCGCTTGCACACTGCCGGCGAACGCCGATGAGTGCGCAATCATGACTTGCGCCCAATTGGATTGACCGCGCAATTCCATGTAGCCAGGAATACCCGTGGCGAATGCGCCCAACATAATGATCAACAGCACGCCGTTCATGGCCCAGCGCGGTGCGTGCGGATGAAATTCATGCTTGGCGTGCGCGGCGGGGGCGGGGTGCGCGGCATGCGCATGATCATGCGCGTCGTGATCATCGTGATTGTCCTCGCCTGCAACATAAAACACCGGCCCGGCGCATACGCGGAACCACACGCGGAACGAGTAGTAGGCCGTCATGGCGGCGGTGATTAAGCCAATCCAACCCAGCCACACAAATCCGTGGTTGTTGATGCTCAGAGCCTGCACCAAAATAAGGTCTTTGGAGAGCATTCCCGCTGAAAATGGAAATGCCGAAAGCCACAGGCAGCCAATCAGCATGGTCCAAGAAACAATTTTGAAGCCAGGCACTTTGCGCAGACCGGACAGTTTGCGCAGATCAAGTTGACCCGCAAAGCCGTGCATGATGGCACCAGCGGTGAGGAACAGCAGCGCTTTGAAGAACGCGTGCGTAAGCGTGTGATAGGCTGCCCCAAAAGTTGTGCCAACACCCAGTCCCATGAACATGTAGCCCAACTGGCTAATGGTGCTGTACGCGAAGACGCGCTTGAAATCATATTGGGCCATGCCAATGGTGGCGGCGAAGAGTGCCGTTAAGCCGCCAACCCACGCAACAGTTGCAAGCGCATCTGGATGCAACGCGAACAGCGGGTAGGTGCGAGCGATCAAATACACGCCGGCGGTCACCATGGTGGCAGCGTGAATCAGCGCGGATACTGGTGTTGGACCTTCCATGGCGTCGGGTAACCAGACATACAAAGGAAGTTGCGCGCTTTTTCCAAATGCACCAAGCATGAGGCAGTAGGGAATCAACGACTTGTCAAAGCCGCCAACACCGCGCTCTGTGTCTTGCCACACTTGAAAGAGCGTATTGAATTCAATGCTGCCGTAATTCACCCAGATCAACCAAATGCCCACGGCAAGTCCCAAGTCGCCAATGCGATTGACAATGAACGCTTTCTTGCCCGCGGCCACGGCGGCAGGTTTTTTGTAGTAGTAGCCAATCAACAAGTAGCTGGCTAAACCCACGCCTTCCCAGCCTAAATACAGCAAAAGCAGGTTGTCGGCCATGACCAATGTGCACATGGCAAGAATAAAAACGCTGACGCCGTTGAAGAAGCGCGAGTAGCCCTTGCCAACATCGGACTCCATGTATTCAGTGGCGTATATGGCAATGAGCGTGCCCAGGCCGGTGACAAAGAGCAACCAGAACAGCGTGAGGCTGTCCACATACACGCTGACATCCGCTTGCAGCGAGTGCCACTTGGATTGATCGCCCCAACTGAAATTCATCCAGTCCCACAAGTGCACCACCACGGGCGCGCCCGCGTCGCCGCGCAAGAAATATAATTTCAAAACCAGCGCGAATGAACCCGCCAACGCCAGCACCGTGATCCAACCTGGCAGCTTGCCCTTGACGCGCAAGGCGCAGCACAAGCCAGTCAGCACGACGGAAATTGCGGGCAGCGAAAGAATCCATCCAGTCCAAGAAAGTTCGGGCGATGGAATTGCGTTGACAATGGCAGTCACCACCGCGTGGGCGGATGAGTGCGTGTCGCTTGTGCAAAGTAGGGACATCATTCGTGCAACTCCGACCACGCCTCTGAACTCAGCGTTTCCTTGCGGCGAAACAGCAAAATAACAAGCCCCAGCGCAAGCGCGGCCTCGGCGGCGGCGATGGTCAAAATAAAGATGACAAAGACTTGGCCGCCCGTGTCCATGCGCATTCTGCCAAAGGCAATGAAGGCCAGAGCTGCGGCTTGAAACATGATTTCAGTGCACAGGAACATAAGAATCATGTTGCGGCGCACCAGAAATCCAACCAGTCCAATGGTGAACAGCAGTGCGCTCATGGCCAAGGTAATGGTGACCGCGTGCGACGCGCCCGACGCGTTGACCGCCAAGAAATAGGTCATGATCGTCCTCCGGGCGCCGCGCGCTCGTGATCGGGAACATCAAGCACTATGCGTCCAAGGCCAGCGGCGTCGCGCACTTCGTCTTCGCCAAATTCAATTTGGCGGCGTGCCAACACCACGGCGCCAAACATGGCCATGAGCAAAATAATCCCCGCCAGTTCAAGGCTGGCTGGATAGCGCGCCACAAGATCAAGGCCAACCATTTGCGTATTGTCAATCTTGCCCGCAGTATCCACCGCCATGTTGACAACGGTTCCATCGGCGCGCGTCACTTGGGTTTGAACAATGCTGCCTTGAATCGCGGTGTTTGGGGGCACTGTTACAGACACGGCCGCGGCATCAGTGCGTTTGACAACATTCAACAAATGCTTGGGCATCATCATCAGTGCGTCGACTTGTTGGCGCGCCACTTTTTCATCCAAGTTTGCCTGCGCAAGAACGGCGGTGTTTGGAATGCGCTCCACAACCGCAGACAGCGTGCCCAATAAAATAAATCCAACAAGTACAGCGGCCATGGGCTCGCGCGCAACGCGATCGTAATCGCCGTCATCATCGATGTGGCCAATCGAGTCGCGCGGACCTTGATCCGCCAACATGAGCACGAACATGTAGGTAATTAAAATGGCACCGGCGTAGACAATAATGAGCGCAAAAGCAATGAATTCCGCTTGTAAAAGCAGAAAAATAACGGCCGAGGCGACCACGGTCACAATAAAATACAGCGCCGCGAACACGGGCCGCGGATGCGTGATCACGCGTACGGCCGCGAACAAGCCAATCACAACCAACGCAATCAGAAGCGCAATGGGAACATCGGCGGTTGGTGGTCCCGCGAGGCGCAGCGCTTCACTGAGAAAAAGTCCGGTTCCAGCCAGCGCAACAACGGCGCCGCCACGACGCAGCGCGGGCTTGTTTGGCCGCAAAATAAAAAGCAACCCAACTGCGGCGACGGCGCTTGCGATATAGAAAGGAAGAAGTGGCATTGAGTGTGGGTGGGTGATTCGCGTTCAGTGCGTTTTGAGTTCTAAAAGTGAATCGCAGGAGTCCTTCCTGCTGTGAGCGGGCGAGAGTATGCGCCGCATGGGCGGCTCGCAAGCAGTGGAAATAAATTTCCTAGAGGTCAAGACTTGACAAGCGGTCTACGACCATGCAGTTCACTTGTTTGGGATTGAAGCCGGCATACTTGGCGCCAAATTTGCAGAGCTTTTTGGAATATTCAGCGTGGGTTCTTGTTCTGAAGCAGGCGTTCAAACGCCCATCTGCGAGTGGGTTACAGTGCCCACATGCGCTCGCAGTGGTGGAAAGTTTTGCCCAACGCCATTACTTCGGCAAGACTTCTTCTTGCCGTGGCAACGCTGGTGCTTTTGGAGCTTCTGAGCCGCACGCCGCTGCTCGATCGCGGAGCGCTGGGATGGTGGGTGTGCTCTATTTTTGTGGCGGCGGCGCTGTCGGATGTGTTGGATGGATGGCTTGCACGGCGCTGGAATGTGGTGACCGCGTATGGGCGCGTGATGGATCCATTCGTGGACAAGGTCCTGGTGCTTGGAACTTTTATTTTTCTGGCGTCGCCAGGTTTGGCAACGGGGTCACCTGAATTGCGAATTGTTGGCAGCGGTATTGCGGCGTGGATGGTGGTGGTCATGGTGGCGCGTGAATTGCTGGTAACCAGCCTGCGCGGGTTTTTGGAGGGAATGGGCAAGCCATTTCCCGCGGATCGATTTGGCAAGGCAAAAATGCTTATGCAAAGCGTGGCCGGTCCGTGGTGCGTGTTTGCGGCCAGTGAAACCTGGATCATGAATTACGATTTTTGCCGCGTGGGTCATCAAGTGGTGTTGTGGATGGCCGTGGTGTTCACCGCCCTCAGCGGTGTTCCCACCCTATGGCGCGCCGCGAGTTTGTTGAAGGGGCCAGGCGCTGAAAATAAAAATACAATTTCAAATGGAAATAAAAATTGAAATGGGAGAGCGCCCAACTCATGTGCGTTGATCACAGAGATCGCGCGGGTGTGGTATGAGATGGCTCAAGCCAAGAAGCGCCATCAGCGCGGGGGCGTTGTTGCGTTCGCTGGGCATGACACGTTGGTGCGCCGTGACGGCCTGCGGATTAGGGCACATGCGGCCGGCGTCGGGCACATGGGGCAGCCTGCCACCAGTTGTTTTTGCAATCATTTTGGCTTGGTTTGGAGTCGCGCACTCCGTGTGGTTGGCTGCCATGTTGGGCGTGGCGTTTGTGGCCACGGTGATGTGCTTGTTGTGGGGCGACGCCGTGGAGCGCGCCATCCGCAAGAAAGATCCCTCGCAAGTTGTCATTGATGAAGTGGCTGGTCAAGCCGTTGCGTTGTTGTTGGTGTGGTCGCCAGCGCTTGCCGCGGGCGGCATGCAGTCGTTACAACAAGGATTCATTACCGCGGGCAGCGCGTTTCTTTTATTCCGCGCGTTTGACATTCTCAAGCCGCCGCCCATTCGCGGATTGCAGAAATTTCATGGTGGCGCCGGCATTGTGATTGATGATCTAGCCGCTGGATTGGCGGCGGGACTCACGCAGTTACTTTTGAGCGCGCTGTTTGCGTAAATGTGTGCGGAGCGAAGCGCATGGCATTTGAAATGATTTGGGCAAGGCGCTTGAAATCATGACACGCTGTTGATCACTTTTTCCTCCGCGTCCATTGTGCTAGGCGCTTCTTGCTTCTTGGGCCGCATCAAAATCATGGCTACGAATACATAGATGCTTGTCACGGCCATCATTCCGGATAGTGTGACATGCGTGCCCTGTTCGGTCTTTTGATACAGATTCCAAGCCCGCATGCCAAGCAAAACCGCGCCAACCAATGGCATGATCATGGCCAAATGAATGCCCACCATGCCTACTTTGTAATTGCGTTTGATCAGTAGACTCATGACCGTCAACACCAGGCTCAGAACTCCCAAAATGAAGGGCAAAAGCCCCGCCGACCAGCCAGTTTCGCTTTGCGTGGTGAGTTTGAATCCCAACATGGCGGTTCCAAATAGCAGCATGGAATAACTGAGCGAGATGCAGGCGAAAAAAATGGTGCGAAGTGGGGGCATGGTGTTTCCTTTGCGATTAAAGTGGTCGTTCTTTTCTCATATCGACTTTCGCCTCGAGCACAGTGCGAAGATTGCACATGTACCAGCGCCAACTTTCTGCGTCGTTGGCGGCAACCAGGAGCATGTCCGAGTTGTCAAGAAACGGTCCATGGCGGTGAATCACGCGAGCGCCCTCCTCGGATTCGGGTGTGACGGTCCATTCAATGGGAACAGCCTCATCGTCTAGGCCAACGGGCCAACTCCAGGTGACTTTGCCACCGGGATCAAATTCAAGAATGGGCACTTCAAACGAGCGGCGGAACTTGGAGTCCCAACCCAACTTCATGGTTCCACCTTTGCGCAGATCTACTTCGGCCGCAAGTGTGAGCCAGCGTGTCAAGCCATCGGCGTTGGTGAGGCAAGCGAACACATCCTCGTGGTGGGCCGCAATCGTTTCTTTGAGCGTGATCCAAATTCCGTTGTTCTCTTTTCGTACCACGCATAAAGCCTATCGCAAAGATGACATGGTGGTGCAGGGAAGAAGGGAAGTTTGTGTTTATGCGTTGTCCGTGGATTTGTTTTCGGGCGTCGCCGATTTTGCATTGCCGAGCAAATAGGATTGCATCACAAATCCAACAAATGCAAGCACGGTCGTGGCAAATGCCCATGTTGGAAGCCGCGGCGAACCCGCGCCCCACAACTGTGCCAAGCCCCAAGACATAAGCAAGCTGCCGGCGGTGGCGGTCACGGCAATCTCCGCGCTGCGGCGCATGAATAAACCAAGGAACAATCCCACCAGCCCACACGCTGGAATGGAAGCGCCAAAGAGCGTGCGCTCTGGCGGATCAAGCGTATTCCAAAATCGATTGTACGCATCAAGTGTTCGATCCTTCAGCGTGAGCACGTCGCTGGTGTTTGGCGTCCACGCGGCGGCAAGCGCATCGGTTAAACCACCCGCGCGATGTTCGGCGATGGCGCGGGTTGGATCGGCAGCGATGAGGCCGCGATCAATAATGGCCGAGGAAATAATGGCGGCCACCAGCGCGGCGACGATCATGACGGTGATCGCAAGAGCGAATCGATACGCAAGCAACGCCAGAATAACTCCGGCGAACGCTCCAATAATTGCGCCACCCCACGGCGGCAGCCAGGTGAGTCCCATCCATTGACTTAAAAAAACGCCGGCAGGTATTCCGCCAATAAATCCACCCGCAACCACCGCGCGAGCAACAATGCGACCGCCAAATGCCCACAAAACCGCGCCGCTGCCAATGGACAGAAACGACCCAAACCAAGTCAGCGCCAACAGTGGAATTAGCACAATGATGTATCGGCTCACGGCTATGCTAATCACCACTTCATGCATGGTTTTGATATTGCTCTTAGCGCGCAGAACGGCGGTATTTGCCGCGAACTGTGTCTGTGGCAGGTTGCCCCATCATGGAATTTGAAAGCTGTGGCCCATGCCTGAGCACAATGCGATGAATCAGTCATCCAATTTTTTAGTCAATGAGAAAAGTCCGTATCTGTTGCAGCATGCGTTCAATCCGGTGCCGTGGCATCCGTGGGGCGATGCGGCGATTGCCAAGGCGCGACTACGCGATGTGCCGCTGTTGGTGAGTTCTGGGTATAGCACATGCTATTGGTGCCATGTCATGGAGCGCGAATGTTTTGAAGACCCCGATATTGCGCGCTTGATGGACGAGCACTATGTGTGCGTGAAAGTGGACCGCGAGCAGCGGCCTGATCTTGACGCGCTATGGATGACCGCGTGCCAAGTGTTCACGGCTATCACCGAAGGTCGATCCAGTGGTGGGTGGCCGCTCCATGTTTTTCTTGATCCCACCACATTGCGACCATTTTTTGCGGGCACGTATTTCCCGCCAACCCCCGCGCATGGAAGGATAAGTTTTCCCCAGTTGCTTTCACGCATGTCTCAAGCGTGGAGTTCCAAGCGCATCGATATCCAGGCACAAGCCAACGAGCTCACGCGTCTGATTGAGCAAGAGTTGCAATTGTCCGCGCAGCGCAAGCCGCTTGATGAGGAGTTGCAAATGAACACGGCGCGCGCGTTGCTGTCGTTTCATGACGCGGTCAACGGAGGCTTTGGCGGCGCGCCCAAATTTCCGCAGCCTTCATTGCCACTATTTTTGCAGGCAAACGCCCCTCAAATATCGCAATCCGCGCTCATTCGCACCCTGGATGGCATGGCTCTGGGCGGAGTGCGTGACCAACTTGATGGCGGCTTTCATCGCTACGCCGTGGACGCCACATGGACGGTGCCGCACTTTGAAAAGATGTTGTACGACCAGGGGCAGTTGCTCTTGTTGTACGCCCGCCAAACCGCGCAAGGTGGCGATGATTTTTTCGCCTCGATCACAAGCGAGTTGGCGGAATTTTTATTGGGCGTCATGTGCTTGCCCAGCGGTGGTTTCATGTCCGCCATTGACGCCGAGGTGGATGGTCGCGAGGGGTTGAATTTTATTTGGTCCAAATATGAAGTCACGCACGCGCTGCAGATGGCGGGCCTGACGCATGATGTCCCGCTGGCCGTCGACGCCTTTGGCCTGAACGCCTCGCCTAACTTTCGCGACCCTCACCATCCGGAAGATGAGCCAAAGTTTGTGTTGCTATTGCGGGCACGGCCAGAAAAGCTTGCCAAGTCGTTGCATATGCAGCCCGCGCTGTGGCATGAGCGTTACAAAGCGGTTCGTCAAGCGTTGCTTGCGCAGCGAGCGTCGCGCAAATCGCCGCGCATGGACACCACGCTGATCACGGGTTGGAATGGTCTTGCCATTGAAGGACTGGCGGAAGCGGGTCGATTGTGCAAGCAGCCACGCTGGATTGACGCTGCGGCGCGCGCGGCCACGGATGTGTTGGCGCAGTGCTGGGTGTCAACGCCAATCGCCGCGCCCATGAATGATGCAAACAACACGCGTTCCATGGCGGCTCCTGCCGGCGCGACGCTGTATCGATCGGCCAAGGATGGCGTTGTCAGCGGCGCTGGGTATCTAGAGGATTACGCCTGTTTGGCTTCGGGTTTGTTGGCTTTGGCGCGCGCAACCGATGATCCACATTGGTTGCAATATGCCAGCGCGATTGTGCAAAGCGCCTATGAACAATTTTGGAATGTGGATTTGGGTTGGGTCGAGGCTCTTGCCAATGACAGCGGCCGCATTGTCGCCATTAGCGGCATGGATGATGGCGCGGTTCCCTCGGGCGCGGGCATGATCACGCAGTGCATGGTCACGCTGGCTCAGCTGACTCAAAATAATATCTGGGCGCAACGCGCCTTCGCGGGGCTCGATCGCGCAAGTGGAACCATCGCGCAGAAGCCAACTTCCGCCGCGCGCTCGTTGATGGCCGCGCGTGAGTTGCGCGCCTTGTTGCCTGAGCGCGTTCCTGGTGGCGCAGCGCCCACGCCTGTTCGCATGGAACTTGTCGCCATGAATCACTCCTTTGATGATTTTGAGTTGCGCCTAGACATTGACGCGGGCCACCATGTTGCGGCGCAGCAGAATGCAAAGACAAGCGCAAGCGCGTTGTTGTGCGGTTTGGATATTGTCGCGCATGATAGTGGCGTGCAATTGAAATGCGGGTTCCCCTTGCCGACACAACTCCCCGATGGCTCGCAGTGTTATAAAGGGAAGGTTGTGATCCATGTTGAGGTGATCACTCCGCGGCCCACGCCGCGACCGCTGCGACTGGGCGTTCGTATGCAGATTTGCACCGACCAAGTGTGTTTGGCGCCCGAAGAACGACTCATTGAAGGTTGATTGTGGCTGTCAAGCCTTGGTGCTGTTGTGTTTGCGCCACGCGCGCCAACGGTAACCAATTTTTCAAACCGCGGCCACCGCGCGCCAATCATTCGGGCGGCGCAAAAAAATATGCGCGGCTATGCCGTGAAACTTTCTATGCTCTCGCCCAATGAAAAAGATCGCGCTTATCTCCACCGGCGGCACCATTGAAAAGACCTACCAGGAACTGGGCGGCACACTGCAGAACCAACTCAGCGTGCTTGATGTCATGTTGACACAACTTGAGTTGCGGGGCGTGAAGTCCGTGACACGCATTGCGCTGATGAATAAGGACAGCTTGGATATGAGCGACGCCGATCACGACTTGATCGCCGCTGAAGTGCTCAAGCAATGCAAGAGCCACGATGGGGTGGTGGTTGTGCACGGCACTGATCGGTTGGCCAATAGTGGCGAGCGCGCGTTACGACTTTTGCAGGCCAGTGGCGTGGCCATGAAGCCGGTGATCTTCACTGGCGCGATGCGTCCATGGGAGCTTCGCAAGACCGATGCCACGCAAAATCTCACCGAAGCACTGCTGGCCGTGCAGATTCTCTCGCCTGGCGTGTATGTGGTCATGCACAATCAGGTGCTGCAATTTCCTGGCGTCATAAAGGACTTGGCCAGCATGGCCTTTGTGAAAAATCATGCATAAATGAGGCGGGGGACCAAGGCGTCCAGTATCGCATGCCCGGCGCGCGAAGTTTCTAATCAAGCACGCTGGTGATTGCACACGCTTGTAAAAATTTCCCTACACTCGCTTTATTTATGTCAACCACATATCGAACCAAGCCCATGGAAACCTCGGGAATGCCCGCGGGAATTTCCTATATTGTTGGCAACGAGGCCGCCGAGCGTTTTTCCTTTTATGGAATGAAGACCATTCTGGTGGTGTTTATGACCCAGTATTTGTTGTCGGCGCAAGGTCAACCCAACTACATGACCGACACCGAGGCGCGCGAATGGATGCACCTGTTTGTGGCCAGCGCTTATCTCTTTCCGATCATTGGAGCCATTATTGCGGACGCATTCTTGGGCAAATATCACACCATTATGCTGCTTTCAACGGTGTATTGCGTCGGACATTTGTGCCTGGCATTGATCGACATGCCGAGCGCGGCGCTGAGCGCCACCTTGGATCCCAAAGGTTGGATGGTGGCGGGACTTGTGTTGATCGCCATTGGCTCTGGCGGCATCAAGCCTTGCGTGAGCGCGCATGTGGGCGATCAATTTGGACGCTCCAATAAACATTTGATTGAAAAGATATTTGGCTGGTTTTATTTCGCGATTAACTTCGGCTCTTTTTTCTCAACGCTGCTCACGCCGTGGTTGCTGAAAAACTACGGAGCGGGTTGGGCCTTTGGCGTTCCTGGAATTTTAATGGCGCTGGCCACGCTGGTGTTCTGGATGGGGCGCAAGAAATTCACGCACATTCAGCCGCGCGGGCTGCAGTATTTTGGTGAAACCTTCGGCAAGTCAGGTTTGCAAGCCATCTTCAAGTTGATTCCAATTTATTTGTTCGTGGCCGTGTTTTGGTCGCTGTATGACCAAGGCGGTGGAGCATGGGTGCAACAGGCGCAGCAAATGAACTTGGATTTTCTTGGCATTCGCTGGCTCGAAAGTCAAGTGCAAGCCATCAATCCGCTGCTCATTCTTATTTATATTCCGCTGTTCGCCTATTTGATTTATCCGCTGCTGTCCAAGGTGGTCAAGCTCACGCCGCTGCGAAAAATTTTAATGGGCTTCGCGCTCACCGTGGTTTCATTCGCCGTTGCCTCGTATGCGCAAGGATTGATCGACAAGGAAGAGGCGCGCTTTGATGAACTCACCGCGCCAATGTTGATGCGTGGCGAGCTGGATGTGGCGGCCACCTGCAAGTTGATGCGCGAAAATCAAAACAACGCCAGCGCGGCTGATTTGGAAGCGGCAAGCGCCGTGAAGCCCGGCGCTGATTCGGTGAACGCCAGCGCGGTGGCTCTTTCAAAATCCGTCACCAAGGCGGGTGTGGCTGTGATGAAGGATGGAACCATCCACCGCGCGAATTGGCCCACTGTTGGCTGGCAACTTCTCGCCTATGTGGTGATCACGGCGGCGGAGGTATTGGTATCCATCACATGTCTTGAGTTCAGTTACACGCAGGCGCCAAAGCAAATGAAGTCGCTCATCATGAGCTTCTACTTGTTGTCGGTGTCGCTGGGTAATTTATTCACCGCCGCCGTCAACCGATTCACCATGGATGACAATGGCAATTCCACGCTGGTTGGAGCCAATTACTACTGGTTTTTCACCAAACTCATGATTGGCGCTACGGTCTTGTTCATCTTTGTGGTGGTGCTGTACAAGCCGCGTGAATATTTACAGGATGATGCCAACGCCGCGACGACCTAGGTGGTGAACATGCATCTCGTGCGCGCATGGATTGTCAAGGAAATGCCGTGAGTGATGCTCCCTATGCCAATCTTGCACAGCGCTTGGTATGGCTGCGCCGTCCGCCGCGCATTCTTGTGGGCGACGATCCATTTGTGGCTGCGTGTGCCACGCAGTTGATCGATGACGCGTGGCAACAACTGCGCCAGGGCAATTCCAAACTCAGCGATGGTCCAGTGTTTCACGTTGTGGGCGTTCATCGCGATGGCCATGGCGGAGCCACAATCCATGTGGCGCCCACAACCTACCGCATGAACGCGGTGCGTCTGGTTGGAATTGCAAGTGGATTTGTTGGTCTGGGCACGCGCGCCGTTGCCCACTGGAATGGAAATGTTTTGGTGGGGTTGCGCGCCGCCAACTGCGCCAGTTATCCCAATCAATGGGAGTTCGCGCCCGCGGGTGGTGTTGAGCCGAATGAAGACCCCGCCGTTGGTATTGAGCGCGAATTGCTGGAGGAGTGCGGCGTGCAAGCCAAGGGGCGCGCCATTGCGCAAGCATTGTTCTTTGATCCCGTGGTGGCAACCTGGGAAATTGCGCATGAACTTGCCATGACGCAGCCACCAGACGCTCCACCCAATTGGGAGTATCAAAAACTGGAAATGGTTGCTCTTGCCAGCATGCCAGAACCCATGTCAGCGTGCGCGCGTCAAATGCAGGAAATTGCGCGGCGAATAATGGAAAATAACCAGGCGGTTTAATGCGCCGCGGCCAAGTTCATATCGCCCTGCTGGGGCAAGTTCACCCATCTCACCACCCCCAACTTATTTGTAATAATTTGGCTAGCGGTTCGTCGCATCACAATGGCAGCTTGCGTGTTAAATGTTGCGTCGACGCTGCCTAGCATTTCGCCGGGACTGAGCAAATCCACAAAGTCCTTGGTCTTGGCGATCAGCGAAAGATTGCTGCCGGTCATCTTGAGTTGCATGTCCGTTTCACCAGGCGAGCCACGTGGCCAGGCGAATCCGCCGCCGCCGTACATGCCAACCTCACCTTTGGAGAAAACCAGAAGTCGAATGGACACATTGGTTGTGGTGGGATCCAGCGGTGTGTATCCCGGACGCGGCTCCCACAGCAGTTGAATGTTGATCACCTGTCCGGTCAAGTCGCCTCCCGCGGCCAATTCTTCGGGAGTGAAGTCGCTTAGAAAAAAAGTTGTTTGCGCTGGTTCCACCGTGTAAATGCATTGCTTGGGTTGAAATTCCAGCTTGATGGGATTGGGAGCCAGACCCGCGGTGGTTAAGTTTGTTCCCTTAGACCATGGCCACTGAATGGAGTAGCAGCCTTGCAACGCAACCGCCAAGAACATGGTGGTGGCCGCAAGCAGAAATGGATGAAGTGTCGATTTGTTCAAAGTGGTTCTTCGGCTTGAGGCGGGGTGAATTCCTTGGGAGCAAGCAGCGGGGGGTGAATTCCTAAAGCGTGGAAGATATTGCGTTGCGTGATTGCGCGCAGCGACACCGGACTCAGGCGTGGTCCGGCCTCATTCGCCCAGCGATTCACCGTTAAAATGCTCTGCAACGCGGCGCTTGGCGTGTGAAATGGAAATCCGCTGCCGGGCAAGATTTGTTGCAGCACTCCCAGCGATTGCGCGTCGGCAAGCGCGGGCAATAATCGCCATGGTCGCGCCACCAACAAGGAAGTTTCCGTGAATAATTGCGAATGGCGCGTCAACATGGCCAGACACTCGTCCGTCCATGGCCACCCGAATCCGCCAATGACAATTTTTAATTTTGGAAATCGCCGCGCCGGTTCATCCCACGCGCTGGGCCGCGCAAAATCAATGGGCGCAGATCCAATGGACGCACCCAATGGAAGTGAGATCACGGGTCGCCCCTCGGCTTCGCAGCGTTGCCAAAGTTTCATGGCCTCAGGATGGGATGGATGGATTCCTTGCGCCGCGGGCGCGACGCAAATGCCCTGCAAGTTGAACGTACTCGCCTGTGCAAGTTGTTCGCTCCAATCATGCGCCAGTGGATCAATGCCCGCGAAACCAACCAGCCGAAATGGATCGTGCGCCACGGCTGCGGCAATGTCCGGGTGCGGAACGCGCACGCCTAAAGTGACGCAATGGATGCCGCACACAATGGCGCCTTTGAGGGGATGCACGGCTTGCGCAAGCGAGTCAAAGCTGGTGTCCAGACGGCTCCAACCAGCATGTGCGTCAGTGGCAAAGCGTCCTTCCAACGCAGGCCGAAGCAATTCGGAGTGATTCCACGCGTAGGTGAGTGAATCAAATGCCATTGTTGCGTTTCATCATACGAGAGGACGCGTGGCGAGCGTGAGGGCACATGTTCCAAATGTCAGCGAATGGTGCTGAATGCGTTCAAAGCCAGAAGCCGCGGCAAATTGGGCAATTCCTTGCGGGGACAGAAATGTGGCCACGCTGCGGGGCAGATATTTGTACGCGCCCGAGCGGTCGCGCGCGATCAGCGTGGCGGTGAATGGCATGACGCGCTCGGTGTAGAGATTGTGAAAAAATCGCACAAACTTTGAACGCGGTTGATCAAATTCAAGAATGGCCAGCGTGCCGCCAGGGCGAAGCACGCGGAAAAATTCAGCGATGGCTTTCTCGGGGCTTGAAACATTTCGTAGCCCAAATGCAATAGTGACGGCATCAAAGGAGGCATTGTCAAAGGCAAGTTGCGTTGCGTCTGCATCCAGGTAGCGAAGGCGCAGACCGAAGTCGCTGAACTTGCGTGACTTGCTCTTGGCAATTTCCAGCATGGCCGGGGTGTAGTCACCGCCTGTCGCATTGGCCCCGGCCGCGTACAACAATTCCGTCAAGTCGCCAGTACCACATGCCACATCAAGAATTTTTTTGTCGCGCAGTGAACCCAACCGGTTTGCAATTTCGCGCACGGTGCGTCTGCGCCATGATTGATCCAAACCAAATGAATGAATACGGTTGTTCAGGTCGTAGCTTGGCGCAATGGCGCTGAACATACTTTGCACGCGCGTGGCCTTCTGCGGATTGGCGTGGGGGTCGCGTTGCAATTGATCCGGCGTCCAAGATGGACCAACATTTGTCATGGCTTTGATCCTACGGGCAGTCGCAGGGGAATTCGTCTTGGTCTTGGAGCGCATTCAAAAACCCGTTTATTGGCACAAATAACAGCCTTGGTGTCGCATAACACTTTGCAATGGTTCCGATATTTATTTATGGACAAGCGTTGGCGAAGGCGTGCAAATGCGTCCGATTTGTTCTTGCCGCGCGGAGCCGCGGAGAAGCAACTCGATTCGCTCGACATGAGGTCAACACGAATCACTTTGGAAGAAATCAGCCATGAACCAAACTCAGAACACAACTCAGAAGACAACCAACAAACTGAATGCAAATGGACATGTCAGCGCTGAATTCGCGCCCGACATGATTGTCGATCGTCTTCTTCCAAAATTAATTGAAGGCAACCGCGAGGATGTGCGCGCTATTGTTGCACGTGCCTTGGCTGGCGGAGTGTCAAGCGAGATCATGGCTGAGTGCGTGGCTTGGCCCATTCACGAGACGCTTCACAAACTTTCGCGCAAGGATCAAATTGAGCAAGTCGGTTTGAATTATGCAACTCGAGCCTTGCGCAATGTGGTGGATCACTTGCAACTGGGATACCACCGTCAGCAGCGCAATGGCCAGCGCGTCATCTTGTTCTGCGGACCAAATGAGAACGAGGATTTGGGTGGACAACTTGCTGCGGACTTGCTTGAAGCGGCTGGATTTGAAGTGACATTTGGCGGCGGTGGCGTTTCACATGATGAGATTTTGGGAGAGGTTCACCAGCGTCGTCCAGATTTTCTGGTGCTGTTCGCATCGGCCGCAAGCGACGCGCCCGGCATTCGCGCCATTATTGACGCGGTCAAGGGCGTGAACGCTCTGCCTGGCATGGAAATTGTGGTGGGTGGCGGCGTGTTTAATCGCGCCGACGGCTTGGCGCAGGAAATTGGCGCTCGCCGTGTGGCAAAAAGTCCGGCGGACCTTGTGACCACGCTCCAAACAGCCAAATGTGAAATTGCGCAAGTTTCGGCGCAAGTTTCGGCGCAAGTTCCAACTCAAGCGGGGGACAATGTAAAGCGTCGATCCGTTGAAGCGGCGGCGTGCAGCTCGGGCAAACAAAAATCGCTGCGCGCCGTGGCGTAAGTTCACTCAGTGGCATGAATGGCGCCACTCACCAAACGCAATTCGCCGCAGTCTTTGCACGCCAGATGGCAGCAGGCGGCTGTGGCATGGATGACCTTTGGTTGGCCGCGTGACTTGACTAGCATTGCCAATCGTGGCACTTGCACATCAAACCAAATTTCCGCCGCTCGAGCCAACTTTGCTCAAAGCCTCGCGCCATCCGTGCGCGGCGGTCTTGACCAAGGCGTTCAAGGCAATTCCACGGGGCGCAACGGTGTGCGTTGCCGCGAGTGGCGGGGCGGATTCAACGGCGCTTGCGCTGTTGACCAAGGCGGTGTTGCGCCGTGGACCTTGGAACATGTTTCTTGCCACCGTGAATCATAATTTGCGCGCCGGGGGACAAGGCGACGCCGACTTTGCGCGCGAATTGGCGCAGTGGCTGCAAGTTCCATGCAATGTGTTGCAAGCGCATCCGGCGCCTGGCGCTGGAGTTGCCAACCGCGCGCGCAAACATCGCTACGACGCGTTAAGCCAAGCGGCCATTCAAGCCAATGCCGTTGCCATTGTGACGGCCCACCACGCGCAGGATCAACTGGAAACGATGTTGCTGCGTTTAGCACGTGGAGCGGGACCAAAAGCCATTGGCGGAATGCGCGCGCGTCGGAAATTAAAATCAGGTGTCTGGGTGCTGCGTCCATTGCTTGAAGTTTCGCGTGATGATGTGCGCGCGCTGTTGACGCGCGCTCATGTTCCCTGGCGCGAAGATCCCACCAATGTCGATGTGAGTAAGCCGCGCGCGCGTATTCGCGCCCAGGTCTTGCCCGTGCTTGAGTCCATTCACAAGGGAGCGGCGACGCGCGCCAGTTGCGCGGGGAGGCGTCTGCGTGAAAGCGCTCGTTTAATGCGAAAAATCGCTAAAAATGTGATGGTTGGAGATGGTCCTTGGCCGCGCGGGCAGCTGCGCGCGCATGGACCAACGCTGCTAGCCACGGCGTTGAAACGCTTTGACGCTGACGCCAACGAGCGTGAGTTAGAATCGGTCGTCGCCGCCATGCGCGACCGCTCCATCAAGCCACGCGTGTTTCAAGTTGGGAAAAATTTATTCAGCGTGCGCGCGCACATTGTGCAGATTGAGAAGTGAAGCGAACCCCTTGGCGTCGACATGAGTTCACCTTCATTGAAAAGAGCGAGCTTGAATGCGTTTGAAGCCACGCCAATATGCGCTGGCTGAAATGGCGTTCGTGGATTAACGAAATTGCAATGTGGCTTCCAGGCTTGCGCGGTCTTCGCTGTTGATGCAGACGCGTTTGACAATGCCATTCTCAAGGGACAAAAGAATGGGCGTGCCCACCACATATTCAGGACCCTTTATGAACGCTGTCTCAATGCAATCTGAGCAAGGATTTGGTAATTCGGAAGCGGGGTTGGTATCTGGAATTGAAATCAATAATGTGGGAGCTGGCAATTTCACCATGAAATGTGTTTGCAGCACTTCGTGACAATGCTCGCAATCTTTGCGAAAAATCATGACGATCCAGCGTCCTTGCTCCAAATTGGAGGGCAGCGGTTGTTGAATCAGTGCCGCCAACGGTTGTGATCGCAGCGGCTTGCCAATCCATTGCTCAATTTGCGGCATGTAGTACGGCTGTAATTGCGCGGGCGGCATGGGCCACGCGTTTGCTGAAGTTGTCGTGGGCGTGGTCGCCGAAATTGTCGTGGGCGTGGTCGCCGAAGTTGTCGTGGGCGTGGTCGCCGAAATTGTCGTGGGCGTGGTCGCCGAAGTTGTGGCATTAGTTCCCGCAGCCGCGGTGTTTGACTGCGTGGATTTTGGCAACGCCGACGCGCCTTGATCGGGTTGCGCTTGCACCAACATTTTTGCGGGCATGCCAAATGTGATCGCCAATGCGAATGCGCTTGCGCCAATCCACGCGCCCGCATAGGTACCAGTTCTTTGAGTTTGTGGTTGTCGCGGCTTGAAATACAACACGCACGCCAACATGGTGGCGTCAATAATCAACACCACAATGGGTGGCGGACCTTTGCTTCCAAAGCATCCGCAACTGGCGTCACCCGAAATCACCACGCTGGTAAGAATGCCGACAAACAGCATCAACACCAACGCTGCCAGCGCGCGGCTGAATGTCGCCAGCAAGACCATGGCCGCCGCCAACATGAATTCCATAGAAATTGTGGCGCGCAGGGCAACATCAAAGAAGCGCGTCAAGTCCGCCTCGGCGCCCATGCCAAATTGGTTTGCCATCCATGTGTATATGGCGCGCACTGGCTTCGGCAGCAGGGCGGGTGTGCCGTCAAGTAATTTGACAAGCGCGCCGGTGAATAGCCATGCGGGAACAATCGCGCGGCACACAACGCTTCCAAAGAGCGATCCCGTGCGCGCACCCGAAGCTCTGTTTGGTGCGTTTTTGGAATCGCCAAATGCTTGTTCAGGTGAGGAAGTGGAAGTTGTCATAGTTCCTTCAGTGTGCGCCCTGCGGCGGCTGGAAAAGTTGTTGAGCATGTGTTGCGGAATGACCAGAAATCTTTTTACAAATGTGCTACATGGCGATTGATATGGATGTGTGAATGATGAGTCAGTCGCCTTATATGAAAGCCATCAACGCATAGGTGCGCTGTAGTGTTCGCACGCTTCGCACAAGATATGCAGGATCATTTGATGCGCTTCTTGAATGGCGGCGCCGTCCACGCCATCGACCACCAGCGCATGCGTGAAGTGCGCCAAGGCGGGACCACCGTCGCGGCCAAGTAGACCCAGCGTGGAAATGTTGAGGCGCTTGGCCACTTCCACAGCACGCAGCAAGTTCGGGCTTTTTCCGCTTGTGGAAAACACAATCAGCACATCCCCGGCGCGTCCAAGCGCCTCCAGTTGGCGCGCGAACACTTGCTCAAAGCCAAAGTCATTGGCAATGCAGGTCAGCGCGGTGGGATCGGCGCACAGTGAAATAGCCCGTAGCGCGGCGCGGTTGATCTTGTATCGACCCGTCAATTCCTCTGCCAAATGCAGCGCCTCGGCGGCGGAACCGCCGTTGCCGCAGGTGAACACAGTGCCGCCCGCCTTGAGCGTGTTGGTCAGCAACGCGATCGCGCTGTTGAGGTGCGCCTTTTGTGCGCGCAGAACATCAATCGCCTTGCGGCTCTCTGACAAACGCAGATCAATCATTGCTCCGTGGTCCATGTGTCCACAATTCTATGCACACTTTGACATTATGTGTTTACACATGGTCGCATTCAATGTCGGCGTGCGCGCACAACAGAGATCCCAGACCACGCATGGCAAGTCCAAGCATTTCAGAGCGCGGCTTGCGGGCAAGCGAATTGCACTTGTAAAGCGCGTAAACCAAGTGATTTTGCATGAATGCCAATGGGCAGCTCTAAGTGTAAAGTTGACCTACAGTTTGCCGCCATCATGTCCACATTGAATCAACGAAGTCAAATGCCGGTGCCCGCTCCTGAATTGTCGGCATGGCATTTTCGTGAAGGCGCACTGACGCGTTTGATACCGCCGTGGGAAAACGCACGCGTGATTCGCACTTCCGGTCCGCTTGCCAATGGCAGCTTGGTGGTGATTGAGTTGCGCAAGGGCCCCGTGAAGATTCATTGGCACGCCATACATGACCGCGTGGAGCCAGGCAAAGGTTTCCGCGACACGCAGCAAACAGGGCCGTTTCATAAATGGGTACACCAGCATCGCTTTCAAGCGCTTGAATCCGGCCTGAGCACCTTGGAAGATTGCGTGGACTATCAAGAGCCATTTCCACCGCTTGGGCGCTGGCTTGGCGCGCGATTTATTCGTGGGCAACTCAACAGGCAATTTCAATTTCGTCACGCCCGCACTTTCAATGATTTGCGTCGTGGCGCGGAAAGAAAAAACTGCGCGCCCACCAATATCAACAGCGATACGCAGGCGAAAGCTGACAATGGTTCGCCCACAAGCGCGGCATTCGTTGAAAAGGAGATTCCGCCCAATACCGTTGCCATAAGCGGAGCCACTGGAATGGTGGGTAGGCAACTGGCTGGTTTTTTAAGTTGCGCTGGCGACCATGTGCGGCGCATTGTCCGTACCAGCCAGAACGCGCGCGCCACGGATATTTTTTGGAATCAAGCCAGCGGCGAATTTGATCTCGCAAAATTAGAGGGCTGCAACGCTGTGGTGCATTTGGCTGGTGAAAATATCGCGGGCGGTCGCTGGACCCAACAGCGCAAGAAACTTATTTTCTCCAGCCGTGTTGATGGAACGCGTCAGTTGTGCCAAGCGCTTGCGCGGCTTAAAAGTAAACCAAAGGTCTTGATCTGCGCCAGCGGGGTTGGCATTTACGGCGCGGGCGATGACAAGCATTTGGATGAAAATTCCGCGCATGGTGAGGGATTTCTGGCGCATATTTGCAAGGAATGGGAGCGGGCAACGCAAGCCGCAAGCGATGCTGGCATTCGCGTGGTGCACATGCGCATTGGCATTGTCATCAGCGCGCAAGGCGGCGTGCTTGCAAGGCTGCTCACGCCATTTCTGTTGGGCGCGGGCGGTCCAATCGCAGGTGGACGCCAAGGTATGAGTTGGATTGCGTTGGATGATTTAATTGCAGCAATCGCGTTTGCAATTGACAATGACAGCATTTCCGGCGCACTCAACGCCACCGCGCCTACGCCATTGTCCAACCGCGACTTTGGGCGCGAACTTGCGCGCGTACTTCATCGGCCATTCCTGGCGCCACTTCCGGCATGTATGGTGCGCGCCATCTTTGGCGAGATGGGTAAGGAATTACTTTTAAGAGGCGCGTTTGTGCAACCCAAAAAATTACTTGAGCATGGATTTCGATTTGACTTCCCAAAATTGGAATCCGTATTAAGGTTTGAATTGGGAAGAATGAAAAACAATTCCATTTCCGCCAAGGCAAAATAATGAGCGCAACTATTGTTTGGTTTCAACTTGATTTGCGTTTAGACGATCAGCCCGCATTGGCGTTCGCCGTAGCCGCGGGCGGCACGGTGATTCCGGTATATTGCCTTGACCTTGCGCGCCAAGGCAAATGGGCGCCCGCTGGAGCAAGCAAATGGTGGTTGCATGAATCGCTCAAGTCGCTTGATGCATCGTTGCGTGCCAAGGGCTCGCGCTTGATCTTGCGCGGTGGCGATGCTGTGCAAGAACTCATGGCATTGGCCAAGGAAAGTGGCGCCACATCAATCGCCTACAACCGCCGCTACGAGCCGTGGGTGCGCGAGCAAGAAGAAGCCTTGCAAAGCGCCGCGAACTCGCGGGCTATTTCCCTGCATCGCTTTGAATCTTCGCTCTTGTTCAATCCGGATCACATTCGTACGGGCGGCGGTTTGGCCTACAAAGTCTTCACGCCGTTCTGGAAAAATTGCCGCTCGCTTGCCGCGCCCGATGCGCCGCGCACCGCGCCATCAAAAATCGCTTCGCCAACGCATTGGCCAAACTCGCTTGAGTTGTCCGATTTGAAATTGCTGCCCAACAAGCCGTGGATCAAAGGTCTTGCCAGTGCGTGGACGCCTGGCGAGGCTGGTGGCGCGGCCAATGTGCGCGCATTTTTAAAGCAAGCGGTGGGCGACTACGGCGTGGGCCGCGATGTTCCCGGCGTTCGCGGCACAAGTTTGCTGAGCCCGTATTTACACTTTGGCGAAATTTCCCTACGCCGCGTGTGGCTGGCAACCCAAACGCGCATGAACGATGAGGCAAAAACATTTCATGCAAACGCTGAAAAGTTCCGCGCCGAGCTGGGCTGGCGCGACTTTGGCTACAATGTGCTGAGCAATTTCCCGCACACCGCCAATCAGCCACTGCGCGCCGAATTTCGGCAATTTCCCTGGCAAAACAACGCCGAGCATTTACGCGCCTGGCAGCGCGGCATGACGGGCTATCCATTGATCGACGCCGGCATGCGCCAGTTGTACGCCACGGGTTGGATGCACAACCGTGTGCGCATGAATGTAAGCAGTTTCTTGGTGAAACATTTACGCTTGCATTGGCTCAGAGGTGCCGAGTGGTTTTGGGAAACCTTGGTGGACGCCGATTTGGCCAGCAATTCTTTGGGCTGGCAGTGGAGCGCTGGTTGCGGCGCCGATGCCGCGCCATACTTCCGCATCTTCAATCCAATTTTGCAGGGCGAAAAGTTTGATCCGCAAGGCGACTATGTCAAACGCTGGGTTCCTGAGTTAAAAGGTCTTTCACCCAAGTTCATCCATCAACCCTGGAACGCCTCAAGCGAGGAATTGCACATGGCGGGAGTTGAGCTTGGAAAAAATTATCCGCGGCCCATTGTTGATCATGTCCAAGCGCGCAACGGCGCGTTGGCAGCGCTGAAGATGTGCAACGCATCGCGCGGAACCGCGCTTGATAAAGAGTGATTCCGATTCAATGGGACTCGTGTAGACGGTTGTATAAAAATTTAGTTGCGTACCCAACCCAATTCGATTGCGAGCAGCCAACCTGACTCGGCGTGACCATGTTCGGGTAGCGAACATCGTAGTGCTGAACCGTCGCCCAAGGCGGGCAAGGGTTGTTCGTGCCACCACCACCGTTGCAGCATGTGCCGATGTCCAAGAGCAATATTGATACATGGCTGGTGTTGACCGTATCCTTGTTATGTAGGTCAGAGGGAGACTCTAGGCAGCCTCCTATTTCTAACAAGAGCTCGCTCAGTACGGCGGTGTCCACCAAGCGGTCGAAGTTTAGATTCGCAGGGCAGTCCGTGGTTCAGCCTCGTGCAACTGACAGGCAGGATGTCAGACTCATAAACAACATTCAAGCAAATATAAAATTTGCTTTTGTTTCATATATATCACGATGTGAATGGATCGCTACTGAAGTTCGGATTTTGTTGAACAAAAAAACTGAAACAGTGAATTAAATTTTGCATTTCAATATTTTGATAACTCCAAGTGTTGTCTAAAAGGTGCAAAAGCGTTGCCTTTTTAATGCAGCAAAGCGCTGTGTGGTTGATTATCCCGCGGCGGATTGCGTCGCCACCGCCACCACTCGCGCAGAGCCAGCAACGAAGCCAGCCCCGCAACCGCAAGCACGCACCACACCACATTCACGCCTCCACCCATGGCAACGCCCGCCAAACTTGCGATGGGTCCAAGCAAATATCCCCCGCCAACCAGTGCCTCAAAAGTTCCAGCGTCGCCCACATCGCCGTGGCCAACGCTGAGCGCGTAATACAAACTCGCGTAATACAAAATCGCTTGTCCCGCGCCGAAGGCCATCAATCCAAGGGCAAGCATCATGAGTGAATTGGCAAGCACCGCCGCCGTAAATCCAACCGTCATCAACGCGGCACCAACCGCCAGCGTGCTCCAACGACCATGCCAAAAGTGAAGCCGCCACATTCCTGTGATGGTGATGACACGCATGGTGAGCCATGTGGCCGCCACCGGCGTGGCCAATACTGGAATTATTTCAAGCCGCGCAATCACATATGGCAGCAGTGGAAGCAGTGCGCCAATGAGCAAGTATGAAGTTGGTATCAAAAACCGCGACGCGCTTCGCAGCGGTCGATACACCGCGGGAATAAATGTGGCGTGCGGCGCATCCGAGGGCGGGGCGGGAATTTTCGGAAACCAGCGCAAGCATAGTGCGGCAATGAAGCAGCAGGGTCCGATGGCCAAGATGGCGATACGCGATTGATCGGTCAGAAATAGCGGCGCCATGATGTAGAACGCGACCGCCACCGCGGTGGTCCATGTGACATTGAACAGGCCAATGCTTGCCCGCAGAGCGCGCCCATGACGACCAGCGGATAGAAAACTTTCAATGGACGCCCACATGATCGCGCCCACGACGCTGGTGACAAACGCTGTCAGGATGATGCCGGGCACGCCCAAGAACAGCGGCAGCGGACATGCCAGCGCTTGCGCCCACAAAGTGGCTTGAATCACGCCGCGCGGAGAAAGGTGTCCGCGCAAACTTTTGACAATGCGGCCGCAGTTGAACGCCGCGGCGATGTACACAACGGCCTCCATGATGGCTAACGCAAGATTTTGCGACTTTGTGAAATGAAAGTCATGCTCGGTTATAAAAGGCAGCGCGTTCCACATGGAGCCTGTTCCAAGCGAGCACGCAAATGTCAGCACCAATAAAGCCACAAGCGGCGTGGGGCGCGTGGCCACGGTGGCGGTGTCTTGGGTTGCGTTGGCGCTTGATTGAGCGTGTGCGTTGGCGTCTGGTGTGGTTGGCGGCTGCGTACTCAAACTATCGGACATGCATGTAAGCATACGAATGTTGTCAAGGCACGCGTCTGTGAATGCATACGCCCGATGAAAAGCCATGTCATTTTTGCTGTAACTTTTGCGGGGAATGATTTGTCAAGTGTTACAATTTTACTGAGCTTGCCCATGCCAGTCGTGGTGCAAGTTGCTGGAAAAATTTGGTCCTTGTAGCTCAACTGTATAGAGCGTCGCCCTCCGAAGGCGAAGGTTGTGCGTTCGACCCGCACCAAGGACGTTTCTCCCAAGCGAATGCGCGCCCATATCCCCGCAAGGCTTGCTTGCGCATGCATGAACTTGGTGGCGTTCTGTCCAGGCATTCAAGCATGGCGCACATGTGCCGTGCGGGCTGGCGTCAAGGTGCCCTGCATCGTGCTAGCCTGCGTACATGCATCTTGGCGAATTTCAACAACGCATCCGTGACCGCTACTTCGCAACCGACAACGCGCGCGGAATTCCTGGAACATTTCTCTGGCTCAGCGAGGAGATTGGCGAACTGGCGCACGCGCTTGGCAAGGCCGCCAAGGGCGAGCCCGATCACGCCAATTTACAAGAGGAGTTCGCCGATTGCATGGCGTGGTTGTGCACGCTGGCCAACATCACGGGCGTTGATTTGGAGAAGGCCATTCAGGATAAATATTTTGGCGTCGATGGCGGACCAAAGGGCGAGAAGTGACCTCACCCGAAGCTGGAATTGGCTTGCATGTTTGGTTGGGTACTGACGCACGCGTCGTGGTTGAGCTTGACGCGTCCGCGCCGTGGACATTGCGGCCGCATCCGGCGCCCGCGCCCATCGAGGGTTGGTGCGTGCTTGAATTCAATCGCAAAGCCCCCTCGTTGGATCATCTGACTGCCCAAGAATCGCAGGAATTCGGCTTGATTTTGTCGAAGGTCAGCATGGCGGTTCGCCATGTCACAAAGTGTGAACGCGCCTATGTGGCTTGTTTCGCGGAGGCCTACCGCCAAGTGCACGCGCACATTGTGCCGCGCCATGAAAGCGATGCTCGAACGCAAGGCTGGACCGTGGCGGATTTGTACAGACAAGTGCAAAGCGGGGCGGCCGGGCCCGCCCACCAGGGAGCGCATGAGAAAACATTTCAGTTGATCGCGCAATATTTGCGCGCGTAAAAAAACTCCGAGCTTGCGCGCGGAGTTTTGAAGTGTCTTTCAAATCAATCAGCCACCAACGGTCATGTGCACAAAGCGAAGCACGCGCGTACCAGCTGGCAGCAGGTCTTTCAACTTTTTGGTTTCGTCCTTCACATAGATTTGACCAAGCAGTGTGACTTCCTCAAGGAACTTGCGAACCTTGCCTTCGGCCATCTTGGCGGCGATTTGCTCGTTTTTACCGGCGGCCTTGGCCTCGTCCTGCGCCTCTTTGCGCTTCTGCGTCATCAAGTCGGCAGGCACGCCCGATTCATCAACCGCGATTGGAGTTGGAACAGCGGCGGCAACGCTTTGGCAAATTCCGGTGGCGCTATCGGCTGGAAGTTCGCCCTCAAATTGCAGCAGCACGGCAAGTCGTCCGTCGTGATGGATGTAGTGCGCGAAGTTTCCGCCTTGCAGGCAGGTTCCTCGTCCAAATGAAATGTTCTCGCCAGTCTTGATGCGAACCTCATCCAAAGCCGCGGTCATTGGCGCGGTCATGGTGATTTCGCCGCTTTGTTCAGCGGCGTGCTTGGCCAGGGTGTTGGCCAGCGCGCGAAACTCAGTGTTTTTCGCGGTGAAATCAGTCTCTGAGCGAAGTTCAATAATGGCAGCGCGACCAGGCTGGCTGAATATGGCAATGGTGCCGTGTCCAGCGGGACGGTCGCTGCGGGCGTCCATCTTGCCCTTGAGTTTCTCGCGCAGCCACGCTTCGGCCTTGACCATGTCGCAGCCATTTTCAGCCAGCGCATTTTTGCAATCCATTAAGCCCAGACCAGTTCGTTGACGAAGCGCCATGGCGTCTTTGGCATTCACTTGAACAGTTGTCATTTGATGTCTCCTAGAATAGTTGAGGATAAAAATAAATATTTACAAAGAGATAAGGTGAGAGGGTTGGCGGCGCCTGGGAGGACCAAGCGCCGCCAAATAAATTTAGACCTTGTCCACGCCGGCTGGCGCGGCATCGGCTGTGGTTGTCGATTCAGCGGCGCGTGCATCATCGCCACGGGCGCGGCCTCGAAACAAACTTCGTCCGCCACGGATTGAGCGTGGAGCGACGGCATCCTCGGAAGTTTCGTCTTGGGAAGTTAGGGCTGCGTCCTCGGCTCGTTCGCCCTGGGTTGCGGCAGCTTCCACGCGGGCGGATCGACCTTCCTCAACGGCGGCGCACAATTCACGCACCACAATGTCAATGGCGCGCATGCTGTCATCGTTTCCTGGAATTGGAATATCTGAAAATTCAGGATTGCCGTCGGAGTCGATCAAGCAAATCGTTGGAATACCAAGGTTTTTGGCTTCGCGCAGCGCGTTCATCTCGCGGCCAACATCAATGGCGACAAGCGCCCCGGGCAACTTGGCCCTGTGGCGAATGCCGTTGCGAGTGCGGAAAATTTTCTGCTGCTCGCGTGAAAGTTGGCTCTCCATTTTCTTGGAGTAATTGCGAATCTCTCCGCTGGTGGTGAGCGTCTCAAGCTCCTCAAGGCGGCGCAGTCGATCGCGAATGGTTCGGAAATTGGTGAGCGTTCCACCCAACCAACGCTCGGTCACATAGGGCATGCGCGCTTCTGTGCAGCGCGTCTCAATGCAGCCACGCGCCTGACGCTTGGTGCCCACAAAGCACACATCTTTGCCTTCAGCCACCAACTTGGTTATGAATCGCTTGGCGAGCAAAATACCCTTGATGGTTTCACGCACATCAATGACATGGACTTGGTTCTTGACTCCGTGAATGTACGGCGACATGCGTGGATTCCAATTGCTTCGACGTTGGCCAAAGTGGGCTCCAGCTTCTACGAGTTCTTGGGCGAGTGATGCCATGGGGCGATTCCTTCTTGCATTCCATTTGAATGCACTGTGCAGCGACACCGGCAATTGTCCGTGGTCCAAATGCTGTAGGGCGCTTTGAACAAGAAATTCAACTTCTCACTGTGAGTCGTTGAAATAGTGAGCGGGGGCGACACCACGGGGTCCACCTCCGACGCGTCACACTAAAAATGTGGGCGAAGGGTGATTGTAACCAAATCCTCCCTACTCAGGCAAGCGATCATTCAATTTTCATTGAATGGGTTAGGATTCCCCCCTCAAACCTCTCATTGGAGAATTTCATGCTTGCCAAAGTGTTCAAAGCCTATGACATCCGCGCAACCTATCCCAAGCCGCTGAATGAAAAGTTGGCGTGGCACATTGGCTACGGAGCCGCGCAATTTTTGCTGACGCAGGCCGCGCACGCTGGGCACGACGATCCAATGATGCGCAACATTGTCATGGGTCGCGACATGCGCAAGAGCAGTCCTTCGCTGGCCGACGCCTTGGCGCAGGGCATGCAGGATTATGGCGCCAATGTCATTGAGATTGGAATGGTGGATACGCCGGCTGTGTATTTTGCCATCAATCATTTTGGATGCGCGGGTGGAATTCAAGTAACCGCCAGCCACAATCCATCCAATTACAACGGGTTTAAAATTAGCCGTGCGTTGGCCAAGCCAGTTGGTCAAGACAGCGGCTTGATTGATATTCAACGATTCGCCGCATTGGTTGAAAAGGAAAAATGTGAGCCGCGTGGTGGCCGCCGCGAAAGCCGCAATGTGTGGGCGAAGTACAAGGCGCACTTGTTGCGCTTGCTCAACGATAAGACAAAAAGTGGCGCCAAGAAATTGCGCGTGGCCATTGACGCCAGTAACGGCATGGCTGGAACCATGGTGCCAAATGTTTTTGGCGACGTGGCTGGCCTTGATATTCATCCGATTTACTTTGATAATTCCAGCGGCGAATTTGTGCACGAGCCAAATCCATTGGTGGAGAGCAACTTGAAGCAAGTGCGCGCACGCGTGCGTGAAACCAAGGCAGACTTTGGCGTGTGCTTTGACGGCGACGCTGATCGCTGCATGATTATCGATGAATTGGGCGAGCCGATTGGCTGCGATTTGTTGCTGGCCGTCATGCTGAAAGAATTTCTTGGGCAACATCCCGGCGCCAGCGTGGTGTACGACTTGCGTTCAAGCCGCAGCGTTGTGGAGGCCATCCGCGAGTTTGGCGGCACGCCTGTTGAAAGCCGCGTGGGGCACGTCTTTATGAAGGCCAAGCTTGCCGAGGTGCACTCGCCAGTGGGCGGCGAACTGAGTGGACACTTTTATTTTCAAGACATGTTCGACACAGATTCCGGCGCGCGCGCTTTCATCGCGGTCATCAATGCCCTTGTGAATGGAGGCGGCAAAACTCTTTCGCAATTAGTCAAGCCATTTCGCCGCTACGCCCAAAGTGGCGAAATCAATTTTGAGAATGAAAATAAACTTGGCGCCATCGCCGCGCTTCGCGCCGCCTATCCCAACGCCAAGACGCATGAACTTGATGGGCTGAGTTTGGACGCGGGCAAGTGGTGGTGCAATGTGCGCATGAGCAATACCGAGCCACTGCTGCGGTTAAATCTTGAGGCGGCTGATCAAGCCACGGTGGACGAGGTGGTTGCCACGCTCAGTCCGATGCTTGGACATCGCGTGGCGCATTGATGCAACTATGCAGAGCGCGGCGGTGAAATACACTTGCATGGCGCAACGCGACCGCGCGCCAAAAGATGTTTGACAGGCGTGTGGCAAGCGTTGGAATCAACTACATTGCGCGCGCAGTGCCTGGGCATTGCCCATGTTTGAAGGAACTACGCACCATGAATCTTTCCCAATTTCTAGGCCGACATGGACTTGAGTCCAATCCGTTCTCCGCCGAGGAGGCCGCGCAAGATCCAGTGTTGACGCAGTCAGGTGATTCGTGCCGTCATCCTGACTTTGCGAAAATTTTTGGCGAGCCAACGCATCCATCGCCAGCGGTGGTCTTTGGCGAACGCGGAGCGGGCAAGACCGCGCTGCGTTTGCAAATGGAGTCCGCCTACCGCGCCTACAACAAGGCGCAATCCGACAACCGCGTGCTGGTGCTAGACCACGACAATTTCGACAACATGATTGGCCGCATCGCGCGGCATGAGCGCTTTAAAAATCAGTCGGCCGCGCTGGAGTCCATCACGCTCAGCGATCATGTTGACATTCTGCTGCATTCCATTGTTCCACAACTTGTGGATCAATTGTTGGGCGTGAACGATCGCGCGCCGCTGACAGCGGTCAACTTTCGCAAGGTCCTGCGCAAATCGTCCGCGCTTGTGCGCCGCGAAATGTTGCTGCTGCAAATTGCGTATGACCACACAGCCATCGCCGCGAAACGCACGCGTCAATTAAAGTCCGCGCTGGGTCTGGGTGGTTCCAGCGGCAGCCAGACCGCGGCAAATTGGGCAATAGTCTTGGGTTTATTTGCCTTGGTTATGGCGGTCATGAGTTTGGTGCAAGAGCCTCGACGCGCACTGCTTGCGGTGGCGGGGTTGTTGGCCGCGGGTTCCTTCGCTATGGGTTGGTCGTGGCTTCGCTGTCAAGCCCATGTGGGCGTTCTTGCGCGCGCCATGCACCGCGGCATTCGCTGCGTCAGCCGCACGGCCGCGAGCTTTCGCGAAAGTTTGCACCACATTGAAATCAACATTGGTTCGGCCAGCATGCCCACAGACCGCGGCGATGACTCGCGCTTCGCAATGTTGGATCGGCTGTTGGCGGTATTGCGCGCCGCAAACTATTCAAGCGTGGCTATTTTGGTGGATCGCGTGGATGAGCCAACCACGGTTGCTGGGGATTTGGAGCACATGCGCAGTTTGGTGGTGCCGCTGCTTTCAAGCCGCTTCCTGCAGCATCGTGGTCTTGCCGTGAAATTGCTGTTGCCCGCGGAACTGGGCGAGCTCTTTCAACGCCAGGACGCCGCGTTCTTCAAGGCCGCGCGATTGGACAAGCAGAACGCGATTGAACGGTTGCAGTGGACGGGTTCGATGTTGGCCAAGATGTGCGACGCCAGAATTCGAGCGTCGTCGTCGCGTCCATCATCGGCGGTGCCAATTGAGGCCTTGTTTGACACCAATGTTGGACGCCCAAAGGTGGAAGAAGCGCTTGCGAGTTGCGCCAATCCACGCCAGGCGTGTCGCATGATGTATGCCATGCTGCAAGAACATATGGCGCACGCGGAGAGCGGCGTAAAGACAATTTCAAGTGCGACCTTTGACTTGGTCCGTCAACGCAACCAAGTCCGTGGCATCAGGCTTTAGTCCGACTTCTTGGTGGAAGATGGATTTTCGCCTTCTTTGGCTGAAATTGGGGCTGCAACTTCTTTGGTCACTGCGCTTGATTTATCAAGCTTGCGGACTGTCACTGGCTGTTTGGCAGGGGCAGAACTATCGCCACATGCGGCAAGCGTAAGAAGTGAGAGGGTTGCAAATGTGATCGTGATTTTTTTCATGGCAATCTCCTAGAAATGGTGTGAAATAAATGTCGTGAAATAAATGGTGTGCAATAAAATAAATGGTGTGAAATAAATGGTGTGAAATTGAAAGTGTTTTGAAACATTCCTGCATCAAGTCTAAGTAATTATACCCACACACATGGACATTGTGGAAGTGTTGTTACTGCGGCTTCAATGGCGCCTGGCGATTTTCAGGGATCATCCAGCGCCATTGCGTGTGATAGGTTTCGTCGTTATCCGCAACTCCCGCGTTGACGGTTCTAGTTGAACTTGGAAGTTCCACCTCCAACCACCAACCGGAACCCTCATTCAACTTGCCAACGCGCGTCACAGGCTTCCAATCGGTCCTGCTGGAGGCGGTCCATGGCGAGAATGGCTCAACAAAAAGCCACGCCGGGCCTTGATCGTCGCTCCAGCGAAGATCCACACTATCCGCCGAGGGGTTCTTGCGTCGTGAGGCAATATCGCGTTTATCTAGGGGATATCCGCTGACTTTTTGATCTGGAACCTCAATGCGAACCACCAACGGGCCAGCCGCTTGACCCGACTTTTGAATGAAGCGAATGTTCGGATCGCGCTCAAGCGTGTCGTAGGGCGAGGGGTTCCACGATGAAATTGGAATGGCGGGACTTGGTTTGCTGGGGTCCACGCTCAAGGTCGCCGTTCGATCAATGTCCGGACGCAACCAAACAAAGATTGGAACCATGCGCCCCTTGGTGTCTTTCATTTGAATGACGCACTCCAAGGTTGGTGGTTGCGTGGGCTCTTTGGTGGCGGCGCTTTTGAATACCAATGGAATGTCAACGCTTCCTTTGGCGGGAACCACAATGCTTGCGGGCGCTTCAAGTGTCCATGATGTGTTGGGGTCATTGGTGAATGGATTGAAGGCGTCAATCTTGGCGCGGCTGAGAAATTGTTCGCCATCAACAATCCACTCGGTGGGATCGCGCGCAATGGAAATCGAAATGGAGATCGTGCGATCGATTGGATTCTGCACCTTCAGCGTCGACACTCCACTGACGGAGCTCTTGGACATCCATGCGTCGGGCAGTGTGCCCTCGAGCGAAAGGCAGCCTGGATTTTTCCGCAGCGCATAGACGCAATCTTGATCCTCGCGCACCACAAAATCCTGGGGCAGAGTCATGCCAACGGGTTGATGGAAGATCTCCAATGTGTCGTCGGCGTCGATTTGCACAAAGGTGAGATGTTGAAATTGTCCCGCAAGTGGATGTTGGTCAATGGACCCGCCACAGGTGCCAACCACAAGGTATTTCACGCCATCCTTGGCGGCATCGTCCTGCAGACTGTGCAAGTGTCCGGCAATGACCGCGTCTACTTTCGCCTTGGCCAACATTGGGTGAACGCGCTCGAACCACTTCACCGAGTCGTAGCGCCACAACGGACGATGCATCAAGATAATGATCGGTTTGCCGCGCGCCTCGGCTCGATCGATTGAAGTTCGTAGCCAATTCAATTGTCCATCGGTGAATTCTATGTTGCTGTCGCTCAGACCCTCGTCGGAGAACAGGCTGATCACGCTGGCGCCTTCCAGTTCGGCCATGTATGTCAGCGGACCAAAGCGTTGCAGATAAAGATCGGCAAATGTTCGGTCGGCAGGGTCACGGGATCCACTGATCACATCATGGTTGCCGGGCACGGGAAAAAAAGGCGCGTTGATTTGCGCGGTAATGGATTTATACATGGCCACTTCCTTTTCCCACTCGGCGGGATCACGCGAGTAGCCCTGCACCATATCGCCAACGGTAAAGACGGCGTCGGGACGAATGCGATTCAGGTCGCGCACCGCGCTGCGCAAGTAGGGCAATCCCCAATCTCGACCTGTGGTGCGATCAGGAAGAATGGCAATGCGCAAGGCCGGTTGTGCAATGGACACGGGCAGCACTTGTTGATCAATGAATGGCTTGCCTTCGCGTATGAATGGCGGCGGCGTGGCGCTTGTAGTCACGGCGCACAACGCGGTTGCAATCAGGGCGCATAGGGACCATTCACAAATGTTCAAACAAGATGGTCGCTGCAAATACATGTTGGATTTGTACCCGCGACAAGCGTTATTCGCACGGGTTGTGTGTGGATTGTGTGTGGCGTCAATGAGCAGGCGGCGCATTGGTCGCAAGCGAGCGCAGATACAGCCAGGAAAATAAACCCGTGTCATGGCCGTCAGAAAAGCGAATGCGAAGCGCGTAATTGCCCACAAGTTCCGCGGTCAGGGCGCTCAGCGGCTCGTTGGTTGAATGCTTCAAAATGTGCAGCGGATTACTTGACTGCGACTCGCGTTCTTGGCGCGCGTCGGCGCTTTGACTCATACGCCTGAGCGTGACAACATCAATGAAGTCCTTGCTTCCATCGCGCCATGTCACGCTGAGTCCCTTGGATTTTTCCAAATGCAAAGCCAATGGCGGCGGTTCGGTTGGTTCATTGGGCGAGTTCACGACGACGCATGGTAGATGATTCTGGTCCACGGGTCTTGCGAGGGTTTGGCGGGGGTGTGCGCGGATGTCAAATGCGGATGGGCGCGCTTGCGGCGTGATCAATCCGCTCCTCTATCATATTCCCCATGGTCAAACACGATCACCCAACTGATCTTCTTGAGTCGTGGGTCACGCGCCGCGGTGCTCCGGTATGCGTTGGCATGGACCCGGTGTTTGAGCGACTTCCGCTGGCGTATCAACAACATGATCCTGCAAGCGCCTTTGAAAAGTGGGGGCTCGCGTTTCTTGACGCGATCGAGCCGCATGTTCCCGCGGTGAAATTTCAGTCGGCGTGCTTTGAGCGTCATGGCGTGGCTGGAATGGCGGCGCTTGCGAAGTTGTTGGCCCATGCGCGTGGAAAATTTCTTGTCATTCTGGATGGCAAGCGCGGCGACATTGGGATAAGCACGCAGCATTACGCTGCCGCGGTTGTAGAACATTTCCCAGCCAACTTTGTGACGGCCAACGCGTATTTGGGTACGGATGGGTTCCTGCCGTTTCTGCAAGCGGGTCTAGGCGTGTTCGCATTGGTTCGAACCAGCAACGCCTCTAGCGACGCGTTGCAAAGCGCGTGTTTACACGATGGTCGCACGATCGCGCAAAGCGTGGCCGACACCATTGCGTCCGTGGGCGGCGACTATGTTGGCGAAAGTGGATTCAGCGCGTTGGGGGCGGTGGTGGGCGCGACCAAATCCATTGACGCGCGTCAACTTCGACAGCGCATGCCGCGCGCGCCCTTTTTAGTTCCGGGATTTGGGGCGCAAGGTGGTGGCATTGCCGACGCCATGGAGTGTTTCATGCATGGTCGAGGCGCGTTGATCAGCGCCAGCCGCTCCGTCATGCAGGCCTTTGAAAATCGCGATGGTGAATGGTCGCAACATGTCGCGGCGGCCGCCAAGTTGTTGGCCACGGACATCGCCACGGCTCTTTGCGCACAAGGCACAAGCGCCACACGCTCATCATGAATCGAATCATTGCGCTGGCCATTGTGTTTGTGGGTTTGCTGGCCACGCCGCTTCTCATGCGTGCGGATCATTCCAAGTCGGTGCGCGCGCAAAAGCCCATGCGTGAAGTGATCATTCTCACACCAAACAATGAGCAAATTCGCCAAGAATTCTCGCAGGCTTTTTCCGCTTGGCATCAGACCACATACGGCGAGCCTGCGCGGGTGCAGTGGAGCACGCCTGGCGGCGCCATTGATATTCGCCGCTTGTTGATCGCGTCGTGGGAAGCGCGCCTAGAAAAAAATATGGCGGTGGGGGGCGACGCGGATTTACTCTTTGGCGGCGGAAGTTTTGAATTTGACATGCTTCGCAAAGAAATTTCCGTCACCACCAATGTCAATGGCCAACCGCGCGTCAACTCCGCCACCATTCTTGAGCCCGTACAATTGCCCGCGCAACTTTTGCAACAGTGCTACGGCATGTCGGACATTGCTGGACAGAAGTTGTACGACCCCAAGGGCTATTGGTATGGCGTCGCGCTTGCTTCCTTCGGTATTGTCATGAATATGAATGTGCTGGAAACCTTGCATGTTCCGGCGTTGACATCGTGGAGCGACCTGACCGATCCGCGCTTGTTTGGCTGGGTGAGCTTGGTGAATCCTGCGCAATCTGGCAGCGTATTGACGGCCTTCGAGTCCATCACGCAGCGGTTTGGTTGGGAGGAAGGCGTGGCCATTTTGCGCCGCGCCGGCGCCAATGCGCGCGGATTTGCAGCCAGCGGTCCGCGTGTTCCAATTGATGTCGCAAGTGGCGACGCCGCGGCTGGCGTGGCGATTGATTTTTACGCGCGCTTTCAAATTCAAGCCATTCGCGACGCCGCTAGTCGCGCGGGCGCCCAGGCCATACAACACAAGCTACTTTTCACCGCGCCGCCTGGCGAGAGTTGCGTTGATCCAGATCCCATTGGCTTGTTGCGCAACGCCCCACACCGTGAGACGGCAATTCGCTTCATGCAATTTTGCCTGAGCAAGGACGCGCAGCGGCTTTGGCAATTTCAAGCGGGCGCGCCAGGAGGTCCGCGCGAGTTTGAATTGCGCCGCATGCCCGTCATGCGTTCGCTGTACACCAGTGAATTAAGCCAGTTCATTGATCAAGTGGATCCGCTTGATATTGCCAGCGTGGTAAAATTTGACAATCCCAGCATGCGCGCCTTCATTCCACTTTTATTTTCAACCATGGTTATGGATTCGCACAGGCAATTGCAAGCCGCGTGGAGCGCCATCATTGCGCACCCCGCGTATCCGCGCGACCATCACGGCGTTGTCCATGCGCGCGATGTCAGCGACGCGCAATTGCAAAGTTGGCTGGAAAAATTCGACGCGCTTCCAATGGTGCCAACTCCCAATGGCGCCAAGCCATTGTCCGACATCAATGCATTGCAATTGCTGCGCGATGGCTGGCTGCGAAATGGTTGGCGGAATGCCCATCTGTGGCCCGATCAAAGCGAACCAACGGACGCGTTACGACAGATGTTTTTGCCATTTTTTAAGGAGAATTACCAGTGGATTGTGGATCAAGCGGTCAAGCAAAAAACGGCGTAAGCGCCGCTGTGATTTCTGTGGGGGATGAGTTGATGCTTGGTCAAACCCAGGACACCAACGCCAAGTGGTTGGCCGGTCAATTCACATTGCGCGGGGTGCTGGTGCGTGAATTTCGAACCGTGCATGATGATCTTGAGGCCATTGAATCTGTCCTGCGCGAGTTGTCCGCGCGCCACGACTTTCTTGTCATGACGGGGGGCCTGGGTCCCACCGATGATGACCTCACGCGCGAGGCTTTGCGCCGCGCCATGGATGTTGTGGAGCCATTGGAAGTGGATGCGCCGGCATTGGCCGCGCTGGATATGTGGTTCAAGGACCGCGGTCGACCAATGACGGCCAACAATTCGCTGCAAGCGTTGCGTCCCAAAGGCGCTCGATGCTTGGAAAACAGTCTGGGAACCGCGCCAGGCTTGTACGCGCACATTGGACGCGCGCATATTTGGTGCTTGCCCGGTCCGCCACGGGAAATGGAATGCATGTTTGAAACGCAAGTCGCGCCACACCTGCCACACTGCGTCATGGCCACGGCCGCCGTGCATTCGTTTGGACAAGGTGAAAGTTTTCTTGCCCAAGTTCTTGGTCAACGCATGTCGCGACAGAGCAATCCATTGATCGGCACCACGGCCAGTGGCTCCATTGTTAGCGCGCGCATTCGCGCTGTGGACGCGGCGGCAAATCCGCAATCCATGGAAAGCGTCATGCAGGAGATCGAGCGTTTGTGGGCGCCATACGCCTTTGGCCGCGATCAAGAAACCTTGGCAGGCGCGCTTGGGAAATTGCTTGTTTCGCGCGGCGAAAGGGTCTCTTTAGCGGAAAGTTGCACGGGCGGTTTAGCCGGAAGCTTCATCACCGCAATCAGTGGTTCAAGCGAATGGTTTTCGGGCGCGGCGGTTACATATGCCAACGGTGCCAAGACTGATTTGCTGCAAGTGCCCAATGAACTTTTGGCGGCGCATGGTGCGGTCAGCGCGCCGGTTGCGCTTGCCATGGCGCGCGGGTGCGCCGCCTTGCTCAAAACGCAGTGGTCCGCCAGCATCACTGGAATCGCGGGGCCTGGCGGTGGCAGCGAAACAAAACCGGTGGGGCAGGTGTTTATTGGTATTTGTGGTCCGCGCTTTGAAACTGTGAAAAAGTTCCACTATCCAGGCGACCGCGCATCCATTCGCGACCGCGCCGCCAAGAGCGCGTTGGCTTTGCTGCGTTTCGCTTTGCTTGGACAAGAAGCGTTCGCCGCGCCCATGATTTGGGAGTCCAAATAAAATGCCAGGTGGCCACGCAGTGGGTGACATGATTGAGCCGGCGGAGTTGGCGGCAATCGCGTTGGGTTCCAACATGGGTGATCGCATGTATTTTTTACGCCATGGGTTGCGCGCGTTCATGGATCAAGGCGTACTCACACAAGTTCGTGCCAGCGCCGTGTATGAAACACTCGCCGTTGGAGCGGGCGCGGGGGGAGACTTTCTCAACGCGGTGGTCATGGGTCGCTGCGCGCTGAATCCGCACAATCTTTTGGCGGCCTGCATGCGCATTGAACAATCGCTCGGACGAGACCGCACGCTCAAAGGCCATGGGGGACCGCGAACCATCGACTTGGATGTGTTATTTTTTGGCCAGCGCCAAGTGTGCGAGCCAGACTTTGTTTTACCACATCCCCGCATGTTTTCTAGGCTTTTTGTATTGCAGCCTTTGGCGGATATCGCGGGGGATTTTATTCTTCCAACCCAAACAGAAAGCGTACAATTTCTCCTTGCTTCGTTGGATCGCACGGCGATGGGCAGATGTGTTGGACCGCTTGAATGTTAAAATGCGATTGCGTGTATGTTTACTTTTTCTCGTGTGATCAAATTCAATTACTTTCAAATTCTTATTGGAGTTCGAATGAAGAAGACATCGTTATCCGTGTTGCTTTACACAGTCATCTGCGCCAACACCAGCGCTGTTTCAGTTTGCTGGGGGCAAAGTCCAACCGCGCCAACCGCGCCAACCGCGCCAACCGCGCCAGCCGCGCCAGCCGCGCCAACCGCGCCAGCCGAGCCAGCCGCGAATCAAGATGACATGTCAAGCGATCCAATGCCGGGCCAGCCAGCGCCCAACACGCCCATGGATGTTCCGCCCGAATTCAAAGTTCCCGCTCCGTCCACCACTTGGACCGCTGATGAAAAGTCCGCAGAATCGGCGGCAAAAGCCGTTGCGGCGGTGAATGCGCTGCCAGCCAAGTACGCATCCTTTCCCGCCATAGAAGAAACGATGTCCATTCGCTCACCACAATTCCAAGGGCAGGATCAAAAGGTTCAACTCGTTGCAAGTAAGGGTGGCGATACCAAAGTTATGATGCCTGGCATCACTTTGACGCGCTTACAGGATCAGGTTTATGTTGAAATGGATGGTCGTCCCAAGTACGCGCAACTGAAGCAGGAAGGCAGCGCTGTGAAGGCTTTGAGCGAAGTCATGGGCGGCAAATTGCCTTTACCCACGCTCATTCTTCTTGATGGAGATCCAGCGGATGTCACAGCCGCGTTGACGCTTGGACAAATGCCCTCCATAGTGCCCTCGGGCTTTCGCGCAGGAGTTGACGGCAAGCCTGATCAGATTTTGTTGATCGATGAACAAGGCTCTGAAGTGGTTGCCAATCTTGACGCCAAGACCGGTCTACTGACTGTCATTGATATGTCATTGACCAATCCCCAGTTTCCGGCAGGCATGCGTTTGCCAATGTCAGTGACATTTGACCGAAAAGTTTATAACGATGGACTTCCCATGCCAATCTCATTTGATCCAGCTGGACGCAAAATGGTCACCTCCATTGAATCGCTTGATATACCATTTGATGTGGGGGACACTGCGCCAGATTTCACATTGCAGGCCTCCGATGGCTCAACCGTTTCGCTGGCTGATTTGAAAGGTAAAGTTGTGGTGTTAGATTTCTGGGCCACATGGTGCAAGCCTTGCATGATGGGATTGCCATTGCTGGACACCTTCGCTCAGTGGGCCAAGGAAAGTGGCAAGCCAATCGTGGTGTATGCGGTGAATGTCATGGAGCGGGTTGATCCAGCGCAGCGCGCCACGATGGTCGATGCATTTTGGAAGGGCAAGGCGTTTTCGTTTCCAACTTTGATTGACAGCACTAACAAGGTTGGCAAGGACTACCAACTGACCGGAATTCCATTTACGGTTGTTATTTCTCCAACAGGCAAAATTGCGGCGGTGCACATGGGATTTGACGAGCAAGCCGTCGAGAATCTAAAGAAGGATGTGGAAGCTGCGATGGCGATCAAGGGTTGAACAGGCGGTGCGTCCTGCGTCAAGGTTCCGCCTCACGGGTTGCATTGTGAGCGCGTGGCGCCGCACCCACGCGCTGTCGGCGGCGGGCATTTCTCTGTTGTGCGTGTGCTCGGCGTTGGCCGATTCCTCCGCGGAACATTGGTCCGCATTGTGCAAAACATGGACGGCTCGTGTTGGCGCCGCGAAATGCGCCACGACTGTGGCGGTTCAAGATGGCGACTTGGCATCGGATCAAAATGCAACCGCATGCGTCATTGCCTGGGACGCGGCGGATCGCAAGTTCGCGCTTCTTCAATCCAATGTGCAGGTGTTGGTTCGTTCAAATCGCATGGTCGCAACGCGTATCGGCGCGGATGTCGCAGTGGATCGGGCCATCACCATTGATAGCGCTCTGGCCTTGCGCCAAGAGATTCCAGAGAGTCCCTGGCCACAACTTGGCATGGCTCTGCGAAATCAATCCGACGACTGGTGGAAAGACATCGATCCCGAATTGGGAGTGGTGGCGTTGAAGTCATGCGTGAAAAAAGATGACGGAACGGCCATAGCCATGCTTGTTGGAAAGTATGGTTGGTTGGAATTGACGTTTGATGGCCAGACTGGCAACCTGGTGGCCGCAACCCGCCGCATTGAAAGTGGTCCCCGCGTTCCCATGAACGCCGCCATTGAATGGCGCATGACCTTTGATTCCATTGATATTCCCCCTGAAATATTGACATTGGATGTGCAAGGGCGCCGCCGTGTTGAGCGGTTGGATGATCTGCAATCGCCAGGCGCAAAGAAAGAATCCACCAAGTCATCGCAGCCATTGATGCCGAATATGCAAGAGATGAAACCGGAGCCCAAACCCGAGGCAACGCCAAACGGCAATCCATAAACCATTGCACGCATCCAGCTGATTTCCAATCTAAGTCAAGCCCGATTTCAGCTAGCCATCTATCATTGGATGTGGTGACTCAAGCCAACGCTTCAAACAATTTAAGTTCCGCTGTGGCGATTCATTTGCCACTGTTCGCCACGCTGACGCAATTGCGCCAAAGCGCGGCCAATGATTTGCGCATGATGAATGTGGGCGAGGTGCGCTTTGAAAAGCATGACCGTATGTTGTACGCCACCGACGCCAGCATGTATCAGGTTGAACCCATTGGAGTGGTGATTCTGAATCGGCCCGAGTCCGCCGTTGATATTGTGCGCTATTGCCGCGCGCGAAAAATTCCAATGTTGCCCCGTGGCAGTGGAACAAGTTTGGCCGGGCAGTGTGTCAACCACGCCGTGATCATGGACATGAGCGCGCGTTGCCGCGGCATTCGCGACATTGACATTGCCAGCCGCACCGTCACGGTGGAGCCAGGCGTGACGCTGGATCAACTGAACGCCGCGTTAAGCCCGCATGGCATGATGTTCGGACCCGATGTCGCCACCAGCAGCCACGCCACGCTGGGCGGCATGATTGGCAATAATTCCGCAGGCGCGCGCAGTATTTTGTATGGCCGCACGGTTGAAAATGTGGTCGCGATGCGCGTGGTCACCGCCGAAGGCGCGTCGCTGCATCTTTTTCAAGGTTCATGCGACAGTGATCCGGCGCAAAACGAAATCGCACGCCGCCTGGCCGAGCGGGTTTTGCCACTGGCCGATGAGATTCACAAGCGCATTCCAAACATCATGCGCCATGTGGATGGCTACAACGTCGACATTTTGCTGCAACAACTGCAAGCCAGCACCCCTGGAACATTTGACCGCGTGAATTTGGCGCAACTGTTATGCGGCTCCGAAGGCACGCTTGCGATCATGATGCAGGCCACGTTGCGCATTGTTCCCAAGCCTGCGCGCACCGGGCTCGCCATTCTTGGCTTTACCAGCATCGAGGACGCGCTGACGCCCTTGATGGCCATGATCCATACCAAGCCATCCGCCGTGGAATTGATCGACGAAGTGGTGTTGGACGCCGCGCGCGCCAACACGGAGTATCGCCACTATGTGGACTTGATGCCCAAGCCCGCCAGTGGAAAGTTGGGTGCGGTCATGTATGTGGAATATCAAGGCGACAACGAGTCGCAATTAAACGCCTCATTTGACCGCTTGGAGGCGGTGGCTCCTGGCGCGACCATGCAGCGCTATCTGTCGCCTGGGTCCATTGCCACGGCGTGGAAATTGCGCAAAGCCGGCGAGCCCTTGTTGCACAATATTCCAGGCGATCGCAAGCCCATGACCTTCGTGGAGGACACCGCCGTAGACCCCGAAAAATTATTGCGATTTGTCAAGGATTTCAAGGCCATTGTGACGCGCCACCAGACCACGGCGGCCTATTACGCACACGCCAGCGTGGGGTGTTTACACATTCGACCGCTGGTGAAAATTTCGGATGAGGCGGGGCGCGCTCAAGTCATTGCGATCGCGGTGGAGGTTGCGGACTTGGTGGCGCGCTACGGTGGCGCGCTTTCGGGTGAGCACGGTGATGGCCGCTTGCGCACGCCACTCATGGTGCGCGTGCTTGGAAAAGAATTGTGCGAACTTTTTCGACAAGTCAAAAATATTTTCGACCCCTTGGGTTTAATGAACCCTGGGATTTTGATGTCAACGGATAATCCCTCTCTGATCATGAGTGCGCTGCGCGTGAAGCCGAATGACCAACCGGTTGCCATTGCAAAGACAAATACCTTTTTTCATTTCCATAAAGAGCATGGCTTTGAGCACGCGGTGGAGTCCTGCAACGGAGCGGGGCTTTGCCGCAAGACACAACCCACGGGTGTCATGTGTCCCTCGTATCGTGCGACGCTGGATGAGCGTCACAGCACGCGCGGACGCGGCAACGCACTTCGCTTGGCATTGTCGGGGCAAATGAATGCCGAGCATGAAATCACCCAGCCAGGCCAGGCGTGGAGCGATGTCCAAACCAAAGCCACGCTTGATTTGTGTCTGTCGTGCAAGGCCTGCCAAACCGAGTGCCCCAGCAATGTGGATATTTCCAAAATGAAGGCGGAATTTGCGGCGCAAGAGTTCGCCGTGCGCGGAAAAGTTCCGCTGCGAACTCGCTTGATTGGCGGTATTCGCTCGGCCAATCGCCTGGGTTCGTTGGCCTGGCCCATCGCCAACGCGCTGCTTGAATACACACCGCTGGCCAAATTTATTCGCTCCATGCTGGGCTTTCATGCGGCGCGCACTGTCCCTGGATTTGGTCCAGCCACGCATCGCTGGCTGGCGCGCACGCAACGAGCGCGTCAGGTTGCCGCGCAGTCCCTGACGCGTGCGACAGGCGTCAAGCGTGACTTGCATTCGCAAGCTCGTCCAACCGTGTTGCTGTTCGCCGACTGCTTCACCAACTTCAACGAAACCTACATTGCCCGCCACGCGGTCGAGTTGTTGGAGGCATTTGGATATCACGTGGTCATGCCGGACGCGGGATGCTGCGGGCGGACATTGATCAGCGTTGGAATGTTGGCTCAGGCCACGCGCACATGCGCGCAAACCGCCACAAATCTTTTGGCAACCATGCAGCAAGAGAACGCGGTGGCGCTGCTTGCCTTGGAGCCATCGTGCCTAAGCGCCATCAAGGATGATTGGCTTGATTTAAAAATGAATGTGGATGCCAAGCAACTCAACGCGTTGGCTGCGCGCAGCATGTTGGTGGAGGAATTTCTGGACGCGCGTTGGAATGAGCATCCGATGCGGCCGGAGATTGCGCCAGGCAATGAAAAAGTTATTTTTCACGGGCATTGTCATCAAAAGGCTTTGTGGGGCTCGGAGTCGGGCGCGCGTTTATTGCGGCGCCTGTTTGGCGATCGCTTGACCAGTTTGGATTCGGGTTGCTGCGGCATGGCGGGTTCCTTTGGCTACGCGCAACATCGCTACGACTTGTCCATGAAAATTGGCGAGCAATCTTTGTTCCCGGCGATCCGCGGCGCGCCTGAGGCGGTCATTGTCGCGCCTGGTACAAGCTGCCGCCACCAAATCCGAGATGGCACGGACGCGTTGCCACTGCATCCCATTGAATTGATCGCCAAACTTGTGTCGCCAACCACCTCTGTTCAAACCACAACGCCACATTGATTTGACGCGGTAAATTCCATGCGTGCGAATTGCAAGGTCAGGTAGAATGCAATTATGGTGACACCTCAAGATGAATTAGAACAAGTCATTGAACGCGAGCCTTCCAATGAGGAACTTCGCAACGCGGTTCTTTTGGTGGTCGATGACAATCTTCAAAATGTCGAATTGATGCAAGTGTGGCTTGAATCTTTGGAGTGCAAACTCGAGACCGCCCACGATGGGGTGGAGGCTATTGAGGCCGTGGCGCGTTGCAAACCCGATTTAATTTTGCTGGATGTCATGATGCCGCGCATGAGCGGCTTTGAGGTTTGCCGCAAAATCAAGCAAGATTCGGCGCTTCGTGACACCGTCATCATTATCGTGACGGCGCTGAATGAGGTGGGGGATTTCGAGCGCGCCGTGGAATGCGGTTGCGACGACTTTCTGACCAAGCCCGTGAACAAGTTGGAGCTGATCACACGCGTGCGCAGTTTGTTGCGTGTGCGCCTGCTGAAGCGTCGCGTTGAAGCGCTGCTGAAAAATCTGCGTCTTTGATTGTTAAGAGCTTGGTTGGTGGGACGGCGGTCGTTGGGGGTCAAGCCGCAGACCGCCGCCACACAACTGCTGGTGTGTCGCCAAGACGCGTCCAGTGGCTATCCACTCCGCGCGGCTCAAGCGTCATGCTTAAATGGTCCAAGTATCGACGAAGCGAATGCCAATCAAATGTTGATAAAAATTCGCGCTGTGCCGTGGGGTTGATTCGTTGAATACATTCAATCAATTGTTCTTTGCTTTGCATGGCGCTCCTTGCCGAATTGGCGTGAGCCTTCATCGAACAAAGCGCGCCGCGTGGCGCACATTTTTTGTAGGTTGAAAAATTCCGTGCGTCACTTGCCGGCGATTCCACACCATCTTGTGGCTCCATCAGGGAGCCGCCACAAGCGGCTTGCAATGGCGAATTCAACTAGGAAAGAGGGCGAAATGATAATTTGGCAGCGTTCACATCCGGATACACCTGGAAAATCTTGTCCAAACGCGACAACTGGATGGCTTGCACCATCATGCTGCGAAGTCCACATAAACGCACTTGCGCGCCATGCCTTTTCAGCTTGTTGTGTATTTGAAGCAGGGCACCCAGACCCATGCTGGACAAAATTTCAAGTTTGACGCAGTCCACCACAACTTGGGTGGCGCCATTTTCCACATGGGTGGTGATTTCCTCGATCAGTTGTGATGCGGTGCCACGGTTGAGTCCGCCATCGGCGGCCACCACCAGAATAAAACCATCCCGCTCGCTGATGTAGGTCTGCATGAATTAGTCCCGCACAACTTTCAACGCGATCAAATCTTGAATATCAATGAGGCCGATTGGTTTGGCATCGAAGTCCACCACGGGCAATTCGTCCACGCGCAATTCACGGATCAAGCGCACGGCATCACGCACCAGCGATTGCGCGGGCAGGCAGCGGGGATGTTTGGTCATGCACTCCGCGATAGGTTTCTCAAGCGCTGCGGCGCCATGTTGATTGATTAACCGGCGCACATCGCCATCGGTCAAAATACCGACAAGCCTTCCATGGTCGTCAACCACCATCAATGCGCCGGCGCGCCGACCCTGGCCGCATGTTTGCAACGCGCTTTTCATGGTGGCCGCAAGCGGTACGCAGGTCAGATTTTTTCCAACTTGAAAGCGCAGCACCTCGCTGACGGGACGCAAGCCAATTCCCAGCATTCCGCCTGGATGAATCTTGTGGAAATCATCCGCCTTGAAATTTTTTCTGCGCGCCACGGCCAGCGCCAAAGCATCGCCCGCGGCCAACATGGTGGCGGTGGTGGCGGTGGGTGCAAGATTGAGCGGGCAGGCTTCCTCGATATCGCCCAGTGAAATATGAACGCTGGCAATCTTGGCCAGGCTGCTTTGATTGCTCTTTGAAATCGCAATTCGGTTCACGCCGTCGGCCTGGAGAATGGCTGCGAAGTTCAGCAACTCATCGGTTTCTCCGCTATACGAAAGCAGAAGCGCGACATCGTTGGCGCGAATGCGCCCAAGGTCGCCGTGCACCGCTTCGGCAGGGTGGACAAAGTGACTGGCTTGACCAAGGCTGGCCAAGGTGGCGGAAAGTTTGATGCCGATCAAGCCGGACTTTCCCATGCCGCTCACCACAACGTGTCCGTCGCTGGCGGTGATCAAATCAATGGCCTTGATAAAATCCAGCGAATCATTGCTGTTGGCTGAAATACGCACGGCAAGACGCGTGATGGCTTCAGCCTCGGAGCGAAGTACATCGGAAATAAACGCGGCCTCGTCGGTCACCATCTTTTCGATCATGTGGAAAATGATAGCGAAAACACGCCGCGACTTTGGTACAGTTTGTGCGTGGCAAGCGTCGACGAATATCAGGTCAAACTTTCGGCATTTGAAGGGCCGCTTGATCTTCTTTTGTTTTTAATCCGCCGCACTGAGGTGGACATACATGACATTCCGATTGCCGCCATCACCAACCAATATCTCAATGTGCTCAAGTCCGCTCCCGACATGGATGTGGAACAAGCTGGCGAATTCCTTGTGCTTGCGGCCACTTTGGTGGAGATCAAGAGCCGATTGCTTTCGCCCAAGCCGGAGCCGGATGATTCGCAAGCGCTTTCGGACACAAGCGTGCATGAAGATCCAAGGCGCGAATTGGTTCAGCAATTGTTGGCGTATCAGCGCTTTCGCACCGCGGCTGAGACGCTGGACTCGTTGCGCAGTGAATTTGCCATGCGTTGGTCGGCCTCGGGGGTGGCGGGCGCGGTTCCCGCGCAGGATGGTCAAGCCACAACCGTAGAGGAAGTTCAAGACCTTGACATTGGTGATGTGCATCTACTGGACTTGCTTGAAGCGTTTGAACGCATCACGCTGGCGGTTGATTTCTCTCGCCTAGGGGAGCATCAAATCACTTTCGACGACACGCCTATTGGTTTGCATCAAGACGATCTGGTGGATCGATTGGGTCGTTCCCCAGAAAAGCGCATGCGCTTGGACGCCATCTTTGAAGGACGCAGTCGAATGGACCGAATTGGTTTGTTCTTGGCGTTGCTTGAACTCGCGCGTGAGCAGCGCATTCGCGTTCGTCAAGCGCAAGCTAGTGAACCCATTGAGTTGGAATTGCTCGACAGCGCCGTGGTCATCACTTCGCAATGATCAACCGCCGCCGAGCCGTTCGCGTGACGGCTCGCCCGCCGGTGGCGAGGCCACCGCGCCGACAGGTTTGAGCGTGTCCAGATAGTTCGCCGTGGCCTTGACAATGCTCTCTTGCAATTGCTTGGCCTTGGCCACGCCGCCAGCTTCAAAACCATTGCAAATCACGCTAAAAGTAGCCCATCGTCCGTTCACGCATTTCACAACGCCCGTCAAGGCGCAAACGCCATTGATGTAGCCGGTCTTGCAATGCACGGAAAATTTACTGCTGTCCAAGTCGCGAAATCTCTTCTTCACGGTGCCGCTTTCGCCCCCCATTGCAAGCGTGTCGGTAAATAGGTTGCCAAGCTTCTCATCGGAAACCAAGTCATTCATCCACGCGCTGAGAATGCTGGCGCTCACGCGGTTCTCTTTGGAAAGTCCAGAGCCATCCACGACATCAAGGCCAGTCATATTTACCGTGTCGCCCATGCGCTCGCGCGCGCATCTCTCAATGGCGTCAGAGCCATTCATCCATGTTCCCGGCATGCCGGACGCATGAAACCCAATCCGCTTCAGCAAGCACTCCGCGTATAAATTTTGGCTGTCCACATTGCAACGCGTCAGCACGGTCGCAAGCGGCGTGCGAATCACAGGACCAATGGTTTCCCCTTTGAAAATGGGATCGGCCGCGCTCGCCAAACGAACCGACTTCACGGTGATGTCGCCTTTGACCAAACGCTCCGCCAAAAGTTGGCCAAAGAAACGCGAGGGATTTGCCAACGCAATGCTGACTGGCTCCTCCAATACTTTTTTGGATTCTCCGTGAATGGTAAAAGTATTGGGGGCATCTTCACGCTGTATCCACAACCCATCGTCTTTTTTTGCCTTGCTTTTTTTGGTTTGATTGACCAGGGTTACAAAATCGTTGTTGGGTCGAATCTTAAAAATCTCCGCGCCACGATCCGAGGGTTTTGCCCATAAATCCAAGCGATTCAAGTGGAAGGTGATGGCGCAAACCGGCGCGCAATAGTGCTCATTCAACTGATCCGCTGGCCATCCCAAGTGAACATCAACGCGGTCGAACACGCGATCGTCAATCACAAGCTCAGCGCATTCGGTCATGCCAGAGGCCTTGGCTGCTTGTACCCACAGATCAAGAAGCGCTTCCGGCGACATGCCGCTTTGTTGTTTGCCATCTTTGTCGGTGTAGATCATGCGCGCAAGAAGTTCGGGATCCGCGAATGATGGATCACCATCGCCAATAGCGACCAAGCGATCGCCCTCGCGTATAAGCCGTGTTTGAAAAACAAAGTCGCTACCCAGCAGGCGCAGGGCCGCCCCAGTGACCAGCAGTTTTTGATTGCTCGCGGGAGTCAGCGGCTTGTCGGAGTTCAAGCGCACAAGTTCAACCGTGTCATCGCCGCGCACACTGACGGCCGTGGTTCCTTTTTTGGGGGACGATGTGCCCACCAACGACTTGATGGTTGTGGCAAGATCGGCGGCCTGCAGGGTTGCGTTGACGAACATGCCAGCACACATTGCAAGTGCGCAAGCGGTACGAAATTTTTTGGTTGAAATCACGAGCATCTATCGGCTTCTTGCATGGTCGTGCATCAATGAAGTGTAATCAAGAATCAAGGTATTTTGCAATGGAAATGCCCGCCACAAATCCGCTGGCCCAGGCCCATTGAAAATTGAATCCGCCAATGCGCCCGTCCACATCCAAAATTTCTCCCGCCATAAAAAGGCCGGGACACATACGGCTTTGCAGAGTGGACACATTCAACTCATTCAAGGGCACGCCGCCCGCAGTGACTTCGGCGTGGCTAAATCCGCGGTCCCCAACAATGTGGGCTGGCGCCGCGCACAAAAGTTGAGCCAAGGAGCGGCGGCGTTCGCGGTCAATTTGTTTGGCGGAGCGATCTGTGGGAATGCCCGCGCTTTCAAGCAATGTCTTGGCAAGTCGCTCGGGCAAGCGCTCACGCAAGCGCGACAAGACTGTTTGCGCCTTGGAGTCAAGTAGCCATGTGTCGGCCTCATCAAGTGAGCAACTCAATTTTGCATTGTGTTTGGGACCCTTGGGCAAGTCGTGCCTCAAGTTTGGCAAGAAGCACAGTTGTAGCGACGCGTCTGGATCACGCGTGCGCTCCATCATGAGGTGACGGCTCATGTCCAACACGGCTGGGCCTGAAAAGCCAAAGTGCGTGAACAACATGGAATTGATCGATGAGATGATGTGCCGGCCAGTTCCAGAAACAACGCGAATTTCGGCTTCCACAGCCAGTCCGCTTAATGTGCGCGCCCAATGCTGCGCATCCGATACCAGCGGAACAAGTGAAGGAATAACGTGCCGTGTCACCGAGTGTCCCAACGTCTTCACCAGCTCCAACCCCAGTCCATCCGAGCCGGATTTTGGCAAACTTTTTCCGCCGCTGCACAGCGCGATAGCGCGGGCGCGCAACACGCCCCATGGACCAGCGACTTCAAAGCCGCCTTGCGCCAGGGGTGTGATGCTTTGCACGCGTATGGGCCAGCGCAGGTCAACACCTGAATCGCGCGCGGCTTGCAGCAGGGCGTTGAGCACGGTGTGCGCATCGTCGGTTGTGGGAAATAATTTTCCCGTGTCCTCTTGCTTGAATGTCACACCCAGCTGATTGAAGAACGCCACGCAATCTGCCACTGAAAATCGCGACAAGACTCGTCGAATGGCGGCGGGCGTGCTGCCAGCGTAGTCACGCTCGTCCACCACATGATGCGTCACATTGCAGCGACCGCCACCAGCAACCAATATTTTAATTCCAATGCGCGGCGCGCCATCTAATGCCACCACGCGCAGGTGTCCGGCACGCGCGGCGTGAATGGCGGTCATCAAGCCGGCTGCTCCCGCTCCTATGACCACAATATCGCTGTCATACGCGGGCACATTCTCGGTTAATTCGCTCATTCGCTGGTTTTGTCACCATCACGCTTGGCGTCTTTTGAAATGGTCAGCGGAGTGAGCTTGGATTTTTTAAGACTTGGTGTGGAGGTGCAACTTGGGCAAGCCGGCGCCGAGCCTTTGGATGGAAGCAAGGGGCGCAGCACCACACACAAGCCCGCAAGCGCCAGCAGCGACACGATCCAAAACTGCCAATCATTCCAAGGCATTCACAAACCTCCTGACAAAAGTGTTTCACGAACAATCCACGCCATGCCCCACGCCAATCCGCTCATCCATACAAATTGTAGCAGGGGCCATTTCCAAGATTGCGTTTCGCGGCGCACCAAGGCCAGCGTGGGCAGGCATTGCATGGCCAGCGTGAAAAACACCAACAACGACGCGGCGGTGGGAACGCTGAACAGCAATGTTCCATCGGCGCGCTGGTTTTGCTTCAGGCGCTCGAGCAGCGATGCCTCATCGTTGGCGTCAGTCAAAGAAACAATCATCAGCGTGCTCACAAAAACTTCGCGCGCCAGAAAGCTCGTCAGCACCGCCACAGTGAGTTGATGGTCAAAGCCAAGCGGACGGAAAAGTGGTTCAGCCAGAAGGCCAATTTTCCCGGCCATAGACCCAAGTTGTTGATCGCGTGATTCCTGCAGAATTAAAGCGTTTTCCAGCGATTGAACCAAGTCGGGGTTGGGATTTGGCTGCTGCTGCGCCTGTACGGTTTGCGCGCGCATGTTCAATACTTCAACCGATGGCGCGACTTTGGGATACGCGCTGAGCCACCACATGACAACGCAAATTGCCAAGATGATGGTGCCGGCGTTCTTGATGAACAGCATGCCTCGGTCATACATGACCCACAACGCAATCTTGACGCTGGGTCTTCGATAGGGTGGCATTTCCAACATCATTGGGCGCGCGGGACCCTTCAGCAGGGTGGATCGAACAAGAAACGCGCTGAGCAATCCTGCGACCGCGCCCGTGGCGTAGCACCCCACAAACGCCAGACCCGCAAGCCCTGGATACCCCGCGAATAAAAGCGAGATCAACAACACATACACCGGAAGCCGTGCCGTGCAACTCATGAATGGCGCCACAAGAATGGTGGCCAGTCGATCCTTGGTGTCTGGAATAAGGCGCGTTGACATAATTCCGGGCAGCGCGCAGGCGTGGCTTGAAAGCAGTGGCACGAAAGCTTGTCCAGGCAATCCAAATTGGCGCATGAATTTGTCGGCGGCGAAGGCGGCGCGCGCCAAATATCCGGAATCCTCCAACAGCGACAATAGGAAGAAAAGCAAGCAGATTTGCGGCAAGAACACCACGGTTCCGGCGATGCCGCCAATAATGCCATCCACGCACAAATCGCGCAGCGCACCGGCTGGAAGGGTGTCCCCAACCCACGCGCCCGCGGTGCCGAAGATGAAATCAAGGGCGTCCATTGGAAATTGCGCCAGCCAAAAGATGGCCGCGAATAAAAAACCCATGACCAGAATAAACGCGGCCAACCCGGCCACGGGATGTGTCAGCGCGCGATCAACGCGGTCGGTCACACTGCTTGAGGCGGACATGCGCCCGCTTGCCACTTCCGCCAAGACATCGTTCGCCCATTTTGTCACGTCAGACTCACTTGCGCTGGAAGATGGCAGGTGATGCATGCGCTTTTCAAATGACTCCAACGAAATTCCATGCAGAGCAGCACGCAGCACGGCGTCCGCCAATTCCTGAACGCCCTCGCCAGTGCGGCCGCTGGTGATCACCACCGCACATCCCAAACATGCGCAGAGCTCGGCCGCGTTCACGCTGAAACCTTTTCTCCGCGCGTCATCGCACAGAGTGACCGCGATCACGCAAGGCATTTTTCTGCGCAAGGCGTGGGCGGCGAAGCGCAATGACCTGGCAAAATTGGTGGCGTCGGCAATGATCACCGCCACATCCGGGGCCACATCGCCAATGCGACCATCGAGGCAGTCCCGGCACAATTTGCTTTCAGGAACCTCCAGGCTTAATCCATAAATGCCAGGCAAGTCCATAATTTCAAGCGCCCCATGCGTGGCCGACGCCAATCCAACTCGGCTTTCAACAGTGGTGCCAGGAATATTTGCCGTGCGCGCGCGTGATCCACACAGGCGGTTGAACAAAGTGGTCTTGCCGGTGTTGGGTTGGCCAAGCAGGGCCGCGCGCGGCGGGCGCTCGGTGGAGTACACCCTCTGCAATTCAAAATCGTCAGGAGGCTGGGCAGCCATCGCAGGGTTTCACCAATACTTGGCTTGCCACGGATCCGCACAAGCCAACGCGCGTTCGCTCCACCTCAATGATGCATGGTGAGCCAGCTTTGCAGACTTTGAATTCACATGATTCATGGACTCCCATGGCGCGCAGCAGGCAGCGATCGGCCTCGGCCAAGGAGGTCAGTGATTCGGCGTCCATGACAGCGCGTTGCCCAATCAATAATTGCGTCAATGGAATTCTCTTTTCCAGACTTGACCCAGCGTTCGCTACTGTTGATGGATGAAAAACCATGATGTTCTAGTGTATAAGTTCCGCAACGATCGATCAAGAACAATTCGCGCTTGTTCCATTTGCCCAAGTTGCGGCAGGTTCTGCTTGAAATGAGTTGGTGATTAATTTTTCTCCATGAACAAGCGATTCACCACCAATTTGTATTGAAATGCCACGCATGGAGCGATTAAAGGTGGATTGTCAAAGGTGTTCGGCTCGAGCATGTCCGCTTGCAGTATGACCGTTGGCTCAAGCGTGGCGTTCATCTTCCAAAGCGAGTCAGTCTGCGCCACGGAGTCGCCAATATTGGGCGCGTTGCTTTTTAAGACCGACGCAAAGATGACACGACCGTAATTTGTTTTATTGTCGGATGAAACACATTGAAATTGGAATTCTTGATAGGGTCCATTGGACGCGCCCATTTCAACAATTCGACCACGCCAATCAATGGAATAACTCGTTCGATTGATTCCAGCGATCCATTCCTTGGCCTTTGCAAGATAGTTCTCTCGAGTTGCCTTGCTGTCATTGACCTGAGGCATGGCGACGCGTTTTTGCGCCATGTCTTGGGTAAATTTCTTGTTCAAAAAATCCAAAACCGCGATTGGATTGCCCATAAAATCCGCGGCGGGATTTGCCCGAGCGGAGGCGGGGGTTGGCGCGGCGGATTTGCCGCTCGCGCTTTCAAGTTCTTGAATGCGCTTCTTGGCCGCGGCGAGTTCATCGCGTAACTTTTGATTTTCTACCTGGATGTCCTGTAATTTTTGGGCGTCACTTTGGTTTGAGGTCAAAGCGGACGCGGGTTGGGTGATTGAAGCAAAAAGGATTGCACAAAGAAGAATGGCTTTCATAGTGGGTGCAATTCTACCCATTCAAGTTTGGAATTAATTTACTGGCTATTCTATCTCCATGAGCGCAGTCCACCAACTGATACAGCGCGCGCGTCGAAGATTGCAAGTGAACCAATTTCTTGCAGTCTTTGTCAAAGCCTTGCCTGTTGCAGGTTTGGCCATGGTGGTGTGGATCATGTGCGTACGCCTTTTTTTTCAGGGGCGAATAAACGGGAGCGTGTCCCCGCTCTCCATCACCATCTGGATTGGAGTGGCGGTGTTTGCCACGCACGCAGTTTGGCTTGTCACCCGCCGCGGTTGGCCCACGCGTGCCATGGCGGCCGCGCAACTGGATGAGCGATTGAAGTTGGCGAGTCGAATTTCCACCGCGCTGTGCGTGGAACATTGCGACGACGACTTTGCAAAGGCCGCCGTGGCCGATGCCAATCGTGTCGCGCTTGAGGCGCACACTCAAAACCGGTTGTCGAGCGCATTTGCATTTCACCTTGATCCACGCTGGAAAGTGTCCGTGCTCACTGCGGCAGTGGTGGTGAGCGCGTGGTTATTTATTCCAAATTGGATTCCGTCGGCTCCCAAAAAAGACTTGCAATCTATTCAAGATTCCGTCTCGCTGGAGAAAGCCGTCGCCGCCGAACAAAAATTAGTCGACGCTTTGCAAAGCGCCATGGAGGTTGCGGCGCTCGATGAATCCATCACCAAAACGATAGAGACATCGCAGGACTTGCTTGAGCGATCGAAATCGAAATCGGCATCACCAGCCGAGCGCGAGGCGCAGGCCTTCACCCAACAAGCGCTGTTGGCTGCTGCCTTAGAAAAAGCGAGCCAAGCGGAGTCCCTGCAGGACAATGAATCCTTCCTGGACGCTCTTTCGGAGTTGGAGCTCCCTCAAGGTGAGGAGCGTGAATTGTTGAAGGCATTGAAGCGCGGTGATTTTGAGGCTGCGTCCAAAGAAGCGCAAAAATTGGCGGACCAAGCCAAGAGCAAAGATCCCTCTCAATCCGCCTCCGCCAAGCAAGCGCTTCAAAAAGTTGCCGCAGCCTTGAACAAGCAGGGCGCCACGCAGGCCGCTCGTGCCAATCAAATTACCCAGAACCAAAAACAGACCCCTGAGTCAAAAAGTAGTTCAACTTCTAAGAAAAAGTTCATGGGCAACTCCAAAAATTGCAACTCCATGGGTCAGGCTTGCAAAGACGCGGCCAGTGGCAATCCGAAAAATTTAATGGACTTGCTCAAGCAAAAATCGGCCGAATCAAGCCAATCAAAAAGTTTGAGCAAATCACTTGCGGCTTGCAAGAATGGTGGTGGCGCGAAACCAGGAGTGGGTCAATCCAAGCCTCAGCTTGCAAATCAACCAGACGCGCGCCCGACAACATTTCAAAGCCAAGACAGGATGAGCGAGTCGCAAGACCTTGACGCCGAGCCAATCGCGCGCGACTTTGTGCAAGGAACCGGAACTCGTGGCGAGGTGGCCGCGCGCAAGCTCATGTTGATTGAACATCAAGTACAAGCGGGGCTTGAGGAGGGCTCGGATGAGGATCAGGTTCCGCCTTCTCTGCGCGAGGCGCATCAAAAATACTTTTCCCAGTGGAGGCAAAAGATTGACGCCGCAAAAATAAATGCTCCGCCCGCGGCTCAATCCTCGCAATCTCAAACCAATCCCCCAACCAAAGCGACAGCATTGCCGCCCACCGCTCCGTAATGGCATGATCAACCTCCACCAACAAAGGGGTCGCCATGTGGATTTCATTTGAACATCCAAGTTGGTTGATCTTGCTGGTGTTGCTTGTGCCAAATTGGTTTGTGTCTTTCGGCGGCTTCAAATTCGCTCTATCCACGCGCGGGTTGGTGGCGTCGTTGCTGCGCAGCCTGGTCATAGTGCTGCTGGTGGCGGCCATGGCGCAACCAAGTCTGGTTGAAACGAGCGACGGAATTTCTGTGGTGGTGGTGGCGGATGGCAGTCGATCCATTCCAAACGAAACCCGCGCTGCGGCGCAAGCATGGCTGCAAGAACGCGCGGGAGATCGTCCTCGTGAGAGTGATCGAGTGGGTGTGGTGACATTCGCCAAGCACGCTGAGATTCAAAGCAAAACGGACGAGTTGACCAAAATAAATATCATGTCCCATTCGCAAGACGCGGTTGGGAGCGATGTGGCGGCGGGCGTGCGCATGGCCATGGCGCTTATGCCACGCGACACGCGCAACCGTATCGTGCTTTTAACGGATGGCAACGAGACATCCGGCAACATTGTGGAGGCCGCGCTGATCGCGGGCGCGGCGGGAGTGGTCATTGATGTTGTTCCATTGCAAGTGGGGGTTGCCAACGACACCATTGTGGAAGCGTTGCGCGCGCCAACACGCGCGCGTCGCGGGCAAAATGTGGATACCAAAATAATTATCCGTGCGCAGAAGCCCATTGACGGTCGAATTCGCTTTGAAATGGATGGCGAGTCGATTGATCTGGATTCGAAAAGTGCCAGCAACGCCATGGCCGTTCACTTGGATGCCGGTCCCAACGTCATCACCATTCCCGTGGCTCTGCCACGCTCCGGTGTGGTGCGTATGAAAGCCATCTTTGAGCCACTTGATCCAACCACGGACGCGGTGACGGAAAATAATGTGGCCTTTGCCCTCACCTTTGTTTCGGGCGAAGGTCGCATTCTGATTGTGGATGATTCTGGAGCGGAGACCCAGGCCTTTGCGCAAGCCTTGCGCGCCAGCCAACTTGATGTGCAAGTTTCAAGCGCTTCGATTTTGTCGGATCCAACAGTCGCGGGAAGTTACGACGCCATTGTGTTGGCGAATATCGCGCGTTGGAACTTGGATCAAGCCGCCGACCGCGCGCTTGAAATGGCGGTGCATGATTTGGGAGTTGGTCTTTTAATGATTGGTGGCGACCGTTCGTTTGGAGCCGGTGGTTGGAGCGACAGCGCAACTGCCAAGGCGATTCCAGTGGAGATGAATCCGCCGCAAGAGCGTCAACTGCCACGCGGCGCGTTGGGGCTCATTATTGATTGCTCCGGTTCTATGAGTAGTGCAGTTTCTGGCAGCAACATGGATCAACAACAATGCGCAAATGAGTCTGCTATTGCTGGCATTCGTACCTTGACCGCGGAGGATCAAGTAACCGTGATTGCCTTTAGCGATTCTGCGGAGGTGGTGGTGCCGTTGATGAATGTGGAGAACCCGCAAGCCATTGCCAATAAAATTCGCAGCATTGTTGCGCGGGGTGGAACAAATTTATTTCCAGCGATTGAGTTGGCAGAACAAGAATTGCTGCGTTCAAAGAAGTCCGTGAAACACATTGTGATTTTGACCGACGGACAAACCATGGGCGATCCCGCCCAAGGAATTCGCCTCGTTCAATTGCTGGCCCAAAAAGGAATTTCTATTTCGACCGTCTCCATTGGTGATAACACAAATGATCCACTGCTGGTTCAAATGGCGAAGGTCGGTGGCGGTCGCTGCTACACGGTGAAGTCCAACAACGCGCAACTCGTCTTACCTCAAATTTTTATCAAGGAAGCTGCGTTGCTCAACCGTAGTTTGTTGGCGGAGGGTTCGTTCCAGCCAAGCCCGTCTGGGCTCAGTCCGCCGGGAATTCCAATTTCTCAAGCCATGCCCAAACTGTTGGGCTATGTCGTGACCGGTCCAAGAGGCGGGCTTGCGCAAAATGCGTTGATGCTTGCAAACCAGCAAAGTACCGATCCACTTTTTTCGTGGTGGAATTATGGAGTTGGTCGATCGGCTGCTTTCACCGGCGATCTTTCTTCGCGATGGGGTTTGCCGTGGTTGAGTTGGAGCGGCTATCAACCGTGGTGTGCAGGGTTGGCGCGTTGGTTGCTGCGCCCAAGCGCCCCCATGGACACATCGCTGACCACGAAACTTGATGGCGATGACGCCATTGTTGAACTTGCGATTCAGAATGACGAGCAATCCTTGGGTTCAACGGGTTCAACAACGCTTGCCACCGCGAAGGTGATGGCGCCAGATGGCTCCATGAGCAATTTACCACTACGCCAAGTTGCTCCTGGAAGATGGTCTGCAAAATTTCCAACCGACGCATCGGGCGTGTATTTGGTGAACGCGGCCTTGAAACAAGCGGATGGTGAACGGCCGGTTTTTGTGCAAGCCGCGGTCAATGTCTCGTATCCACGCGAGTTTACATTTCAGCGCGAAGACTCCGCAAAATTGGCGCAAGTGGCGCGCAGTTCAGGCGGTCGTCTTCTGCAATTGGGCGACCCCAATGTGAAATTATTCGAGGCCGCAGGAACGCAACCGGCGCAGATGTATCGACAATTGTGGGACATGCTCCTGTACGCGGCCACGCTTCTCTTTCTGGTGGATGTAGCCGCGCGGCGATTGGTGTTCACCAAGCGCGACGCGGGCGAGCCGACCAAAGTTATTGTTGGACAAATGGGGCAGGCGTGGCAGGCTGCCCGAAAACGCGCCGCCGATGGCTTGTCGCAACCAAACGGATTGACGGCGATCAACTCCCCACGCAATCAAGGTGGGGCAACGCTTGCCAACGGTCCCGCGCTCCAAGATTTACATGAGTCCAATTCCGTGGACACGCAAGCCTCTACCACGATCGTGGAAGTCCCATTGGATCAACTTCCGCCGTTGGAGCGATTGCGCGAAGCCAAGCGCCGCGCTCGCCAAGGCGATGATTCTAGACCGCAGGAGCCGCAGGCATGAGTGAAGTGGCGCACGAAATACGCGATATTACTGCTGAATGCCAGGCATTTCGCAACATGGCCGCGACTTGGAAGGAGTCCATCTGCACGCGCATTGTTGGTCTTGGCGATTCTTTGGAGCAATCCTTGTGGTGCTTGCTTGCCAACGGACACATTCTTTTGGAGGGCGTGCCCGGCCTAGGAAAAACATTGTTGGTGCAAACCATCTCGCAGTCTGCTGGACTGCGGGCCACACGCGTTCAATGTACGCCCGACCTCATGCCTGCGGATGTGGTGGGCACAACCGTATTGGTGGAGGATCTTGTGCATGATCGACGCGATCATCAATTTCGACCCGGTCCAGTCTTCACCCAAATTCTTTTGGCCGATGAATTGAATCGCGCCACTCCACGCACACAGTCAGCGTTACTGGAGGCCATGCAAGAGCGCTCGGTGAGTGTGGGTGGCATCACCTACATGCTTGAAAAACCATTTCTCGTTTTGGCCACGCAAAATCCAATCGAGCAAGAGGGAACGCATCCACTTCCAGAGGCACAATTGGATCGTTTCATGGCCAAGATTGAAGTTCCAGCGCCCTCGCGCGAAGCGCTGCGAACCATTCTGGAGCGCACCACAAGCCAACCCTTGCCACCGTTACGCGCCACCATTGACGCCGCCACATTGATCGCCGCGCAAGCCCTAGCCAAAGAGATTGTGGTTGCTGCGCCAGTTATGGATTGGGCCATTCGCTTGGTGTTGTCCACGCAACCGCAATCCCCGTATTTCAGCCCATCAATAAAGCGTTTCATACGCTGCGGAGCGAGTCCACGCGCGGCTCAAAGCCTGATCGCCATGGGCAAGGTGCGCGCCTTGCTTGCGGGTCGTTACGCCTTGGCCATTGATGATTTGCGCGCCGTGGCTTTGCCTGCGCTGCGGCATCGCCTGGCGTTGACTTTTGAGGCCGATGCCGATCGTGTGGATGCCAATGAAGTGGTGCGACGACTGGTGAAGAACATGCCTTTGGAGGCGCCATGAGATTTGGCGAAACAAAGAGCACCATGACCAAGTTGGACGAGCTGCTTGATCCGACATTGGTGTCGTCGCTGGATCGACTTGATCTCATGAGTCGCAAGATGTTGCAGGGGCGAATGCAAGGCGAGCGTCGTAGTCGCCGCCGTGGTCAAGGCATGGATTTCGCTGACTTTCGTCCTTACGCCGCTGGCGATGACCTGCGATTTGTCGATTGGAATATCTACGGGCGACTGGATCGCCTGTTTTTAAAAATGTTTCTGGAGGAGGAGGATCTTGGCTTGGTGATTGCCGTGGACGGCAGCGCCAGTATGGATTCTGGAACGCCAAATAAGTTCGATGTGGCGCGGCGAATTGCCATGGCGCTGGGCTATGTCGGGTTGGTCAACCAGCACCGTGTCACATTGTCGTTGCTGCAGGAGGGCCGTGCCAATTCCCTTGTGGGTCTGCGTGGCCGACGCCGCACTTGCGAAGCCGCAAGTTGGTTGATTGCGCAAAAGGCCAATGGAACAACTGGATTTGACAGCGCTTGCCGCTCCTTGGCATCGGCGCGCCTTGGCCGCGGCATGGTCATTGTCATTGGCGATTATTTGCTGCGCGAGGGATATGAAAGCGGTTTACGCGCTTTGGCCGCGCGTGGTTGGGATGTGTTCGCACTTCAAATTCTTTCACCCCAGGAACTCAATCCACGCCAAGACAATGAAAGCATTGATGTTCGCCTGGTGGACAGCGAAAACAAAAGTGAGGTGGAGATCACGCTCACAGCGGCCGTTGTGCACGATCAAAGACGGCGCTTGGAGAAATACAATTCCACTCTGCGCCAGACATGTTTGAAATTGGGTGTGCGCCAAATGACCATCGACTCAGCGCTTGATTATCAAAAGTTTTTGTTGGAGTCATTGCGCTCGCAGGGGCTTCTGAAATGACTTTGCTCACTCCTTTCATAGGTATCGTCGCGGCGTTGATTGTTGTTCCGTTGTTGCTGGTTTTGTACATCTTAAAATTACGCCGAACGCGTCGCGACATTTCAAGCACGCTCTTGTGGAAATCAAAAACAGAGGATGTGCGCGCCAACGCGTTGATGCAACGATTGCGTCTTTCGCCGCTTTTTCTGCTGCAATGCTTGCTTTTGCTGCTGTTGGCCGCGGCGCTTATGCAGCCCGTGCTCCAGGGTTGGACACGCCCCAGTAGCCGCATGGTGTTGTTGATTGATCAATCCGCCAGCATGCAAACCTTGGACGCGCCCGACAAGGGAACCCGCCTGGATCAAGCCAAGCGATTGGCTATTGCGCAAGTTGAGATTTGGCAGAGCGGGGGGTTCTTCGCTTCCAGTCCGCCCGAGATCATGGTGATTGCATTCGGACAGGACGCATCCGTGCGCATTCCATTCACCACCAACTACGGGCGCATTCGTGAAGCCATTGAATCCATTGAATCAACTGATCAGATCACGCTGTTGGCGCCGGCGATCACTCTGGCCCGCGCATTTACATCCGAACAAGCTAGCGTATCGCCTTCTGAAAATACGCAGGCGAACACCACTTCGCTTGTCATACAACTCATCAGCGATGGAAATTGCTCAGACCTTGGGCAGTTGTCGCTGCGAAAAAATGAAACGCTGTCATGGATTCGCTGTGGCAATTCGGTAACCCAAAATCAGGGCATGAGCGCCGCGGGCGCGGAACGTCGCAACGATGATCCAACATTGGCCGACGCATTTGTGGCGCTGCGAAATTTTGGGGAAACGGCCGTGCAACGCGAAGTCCAAGTGCGTGGTAATGGAACGCTGATCGCCAGCTCTGCCGAACCATTCACGCTGCCAGGTTCCAGCGGCAAAGGCGCCACGCAAATGCCTGGCGAACAAAAAATTTCTTTCGCCCCTTTCAAGATTTCCACCTCGGGCGTGCTCAGCGCGTCGTTATTACCGGAGGACGCGTTTGCCACGGACAATCGCGCGGTCATCGCCATTCAAGAGCAGCAATCCTTGCGCCTCCTGTTGGCGGGCAATGACTCGGCCTTGGAGTCGCTGCTGAACAGTGTGCCCGGCGTCTTGCTTGAGCAAATATCCTGTCAAGATTTTGCCAAGCGTGTCGTGGCGGACACAAATTGGACCGATTCATTTGATGTGGTTGTGTCAGTTGATTGCGATGTACCCACATTGACTGGAGGTCGATGGTTGATTTTTGGAAAGCCGCCTGCCATTGCAAGCTTGAACGAGTATGGACAGCAGCCAAGACAAGCCATTCGCACTTGGAAGAGCGACCACAAAGCGATGGCGCAAAGTCAATTCTCCGATCTGATTGTGGATCAGGCCGCGGCCATCGCGCCCAACAGCGATTGGACCGCGTTACTTGAAGGCTCCAAAGGTCCATTGATCGTTTCGGGACGCGTGGGCAACGCATCGGTGGTGTATGTCGCGTTTCTTCCAATGGATTCCAACTGGCCCTTTCAACGAAGTTTTGTGAATTTCACATGGCAATGCATTGAATTCTTGGGCGCGCTTGGAAGCGCGGTCACCAGTGAATCGCTCGAACCGGGGGCGACCATTCGCATGCGCGTGGCGCGTGGTTGCACGCAGGTTGAGGTGATCACGCCCAATGGAGATCGCGTTGCGCAAAATCCGATTGACGGCGAAATTGTCTTTGGACCACTGCGCACAGCTGGCGTCTACAGGGTGGAATATCTCAACCCAAATGGCAAGCAACAAACACGCGCCGTGGCGGTCAATTTGACCGACGCCGCGGAATGCAATGTCGCCGCCGCCGAGCAAGTGAACATCCCCGGCGCTCAACTTCAACCCCAATCCATTGGCTTTGCAACTCTTGCCATTTGGCCGCTGATTGTGCTGTTGGTGTTGTTGCTCCTCCTGTTGGAGTGGTTCCTCTATTATCAAAGCACAGGTCAACCATGAGCACACTGAACATTGAACTTCAATCGACCACATCCCCTGAATTGCTGATCGTCTGTGGCGTGGTGGACATTCGCACATTTCCAATGTTCGAGGCAGTTCTCTACAGTCTTTCCACGCAAGGGACGAGCCCGATAGAAATTGATCTTCGCAAGGTGACCTCTTTCAATTCGCCGGCGGTGGGCGCGCTTGTCATGCTGGCATCGCAGCGGCGCTCGCATGGATCCAAGGTGAAGTTGATTTGCCTTGACAACGGATCGGTTGCGCCCATGATTCAAAGGTCGCGCTTAGACGGTGTTTTTTCCATGACAATTGTGCCCGCGGATTGACAGTTGTCCAGCCCCACAATACGCCGCCGTTCTGTCCACCAACGACCACCCGCAAGTCGTATGATTACAAAATGAACCTAGACCGAATCGCACAATTTGAAAAGATGGCCGCCGCTGATCCCACCAACGAGATGGCGCACTTCAGTTTGGGAAACGCCTACTTGCAGACGGATCGCTTCGCCGAGGCCGCTCAAAGTTTGCAGCGCTGTTTGGAGCTTGTTCCAGACATGAGCAAGGCTTGGCAACTGTGCGGTCAAGCCCAAATTGGCGCGGGCTGGACTGACCTTGCCGTGGCCACACTGAACAAGGGCTATGAAATTGCGGCCAGCAAAGGTGATCGCATGCCGCAGCAAGCCATGGCGGAGTTGTTGCGCTCTATTGGACGCGAGCCTCCCAAAGTTGTTTCGCCATCCGAGGAGGAAACCGCCGAGCGATTGCGCTCATCCGGAACATTTGTGTGCGCACGCACGGGCAGACCAGGCACTCAACTTGCAGAGTCGCCCATGCGCGGACCGGTGGGCGATTGGATACGGAAAAACATTTCCGCCGAAACATGGAAGGCCTGGATTGGTCAAGGCACCAAAGTCATCAACGAGTTGCGCTTGGATTTCTCGCGCGATAAAGATCAAGAGGTCTACGATCAGCACATGAATGAATACCTGGGCTTGGACGCGCCAACACTGGCAAAAATTCACGCCGGCGAAAAAGTGGCCAGCTGAAATGGCGTTCCAGCCTTCGCCCATTCTTGCAACACGCATCGCGGCTCTTGAACTTTCCTCGCCCCTCATCGCCGCCGCCGGTACAGCGGGGGTTGTGAACGAATTGGCCGACGTGATGGACCTCAATATTCTGGGCGCGATTACCACCAAAAGCATCACGCCCGAATCCCGCGAAGGCAACGCTCCCTGGCGCTTGATTCAAACCAGCGCGGGCATGCTCAACGCCATTGGTCTGGCGAATCCTGGTTTGGAAAGTTTCGCGCGCGACTATGCGCCCAAGGCGGCGGGGCTTCCTTGTCGCGTGGTTGGCTCGGCGGCAGGTCACAGCGCCGATGATTTTGCGCGCGTTGCTGCTGGCATGATTGCTTGCGGCATGAGCGCGGTTGAGTTGAATGTGAGTTGCCCCAACACCGCAACGGGTCGCATGCATGGCGGCGATCCGCAATCGCTTCTGCAATTGATCAAGCGTGTGCGCCCGCATGTTCCAACGGGAAAGTTGTGGATCAAACTTCCCCCCGACGGTCCAACCGTCGCGCTGGCCGCCGCCGCCATTGAAGCGGGCGCCGACGCGTTGACCATGTGCAACACCTATCCCGCCATGAAGATTGATCCAGTGACGCGCAAGCCCGTGCTTTCAAATGGGCAGGGCGGATTGTCTGGTCCAGCCATCCATCCAATTATTGTGCGCTTGGTGTATGAGGTGTATAAAAATGTGGCCAAGACCGCCAACATTCCCATTATTGGATTGGGCGGCATTTTGAATTGGCAGGACGCTGCCGAGTTGATTGTGGCGGGCGCAAGCGCCGTGTCCATGGGCACCGCATTTTTTGTTGACCCAACAATTCCCAAAGCCGTCTCCACGGGTTTGACCAAGTGGTGCCAGCAGCAGGGCGTGCAAAACATTTGCCAGTTGGTTGGCGCGGCGCACAGCGCCTAAATACAATTCACACACTCTTGGCCGCGGGCTTGCGCTTGGAGGCGGCCTCTAATTCAGCCATTTCCAAATACAAAATGCGTTTGCATGAAAGGCACTGGATCAATGAAGTGCCATCGCCCAGTAGCCGCGAATACAGTTGATATGGAATCTCCACATTGCACGCGGTGCAGGCGTATTCACGCGAACGCGCGTCCACGGTCATCACGGTTGACACGGCTTCGCCGTCATGCATATTGGCCACCTCATCAAAGATGGTCATGGATGGCGCTGGAACATGCGATGCCGCCAAGGCGCGCTCGCGGTCAAGTTCACCCAAACGCTCCGATGTTTCCTTGGTGCGATCATGCAACTCCGTGGTGGCCTTGTCGTGCAGCGTGGTTCGTTCACCCAACTTCACGTCAAATTGTGCAATGCGAGCCACCAACTGCTCCACCTTTTCCATTTGCGCCAAGGCTTGCTGCTCAAAATTATCTTTTTGCAACTCAAGGGATTTCAATCCAGTCAAGATGGCGCTGTACTGCTTGGTATTGCCGCTGTTGTTCAACTCGTCGCGCATCTTCTGAATCTGAACGCCAACGCCGTTGGCTTCCATTTCTAAGTTGGCAATCTGAGCCTGTGTGTGCTTGCGCTGCAACTCAACTTCATCGCGTTGCGCTTGTAAATCCCTCATGTGTGTTTCTTGCGTCTTTAAATAATGTTTCGCTGAATCCAACCGCCCGCGCAGAGCGCGAACTTGGACATCAACACTATGCAAGGCTAAAATTTGTTCCATTAATGACATTCGAAATTTCCTTTAGATGTTCAACTTCGTTCAAGAGTAGCAAGGAACTCCAATTGTTCCATGCATTCAAGCCTTGAACTTTCAAGGTGTTTTGAGCGCAACCGCCTAACGCGACTCCAAAAGAGGCACAACATGGAAATTGTTGCAAATTTACAACGCTTGCGTGGATGATTTCGCGAGCAACCACAACGCCAGCGGCGCCGTGGGAAGCAGGCTGTCCATGACATCCAAAACTCCACCCATGCCAGGCACAATCTGGCTTGAATCTTTGGCCAACGCTTCGCGCTTGAGAATGCTTTCCGCCAAGTCGCCCAGCATGCCAACAAAAGTGGCTAACGCGCCAAAGGCAATGCCAACCACCAAGGGTTGACCAAGCGCGTTGGTGAGCGCCGCGCCAACAACACAACTCAAAAGTATTCCACCTCCAAGACCTTCCCAACTTTTCTTGGGCGACACCCACGGCGCCATGCGATTTTTTCCAAACGCCACTCCGGCGAAGTACGCGCCAATATCTCCGCTTTTCACGGTCAGTACCGCCCACGCCAAAGCCCATGCTGGAATTTGCCAGCGCATTTCAATCCAGCACGCAGGCAGCCAACCAATCCACACCGAAATTAAAATCCAATATCCAAACGCGGTCAGCGCCGCGTACCATTTTTTGCGCAGCGCCGCCACCACCGTGGGAATCAGCGCGCACAACAGCACGTTGGCGGCCACCCAGGCGACCACGTTCCATTGAAATTGCAGCGCGCAGCCAACTATGAAAGCGCTCAGCGCCACACATGCCGTCCAGACAAATCCCGGCGCTTGGCTGTTGATGGCGCGCAACAGACGCGATAGTTCCAGCGCAAGTAGCGGAAGAATGATTAGCGCGCTTGCGGCAAATAGCACGCCGCCCGCGGGAACGCGTTGCCGGGGAAGCCACGCCACAGCGGCGCCCGTGCATTGTTCGTCGGCGTAGAGCAATCCAAGCAGCGAAGCAATAAGCAGAATGCCAATGAGAATGCGCGTCAGCATGAGTGGCAGATCAACTGGGTTTCTCTTTGCATGTCAATAAATTGGAACGCTTGGATCAATATCGACGCTCCATAAATGAATGCCGCCAGCCATGCTGACGACATTGCGTACGCCCGCGTGTCGCAACACGGCCGCGGCGCGCAAGCTGTTGACGCCGTGGTGGCACAAGGTCACAACACAAGAGCCATCCGTGTCCACAACTTCATCGGCGCGCGACTCCATTTCTTGCAGTGGAATATGAATGGTGTCGGGTATGCATGCGATCTCGCGGCCCGATAGCGGGCGTACATCCACAACAATAAATTTTTCGCCAGCGGCTTTGCGCCGAACATATTCACGCGGCGTAATTTCCCAATCGGTTCGCAGTGGATAGCCCAGCGGAAGTCCGCGCTCGTCCACTTGAAATCCATCTTGTCCTTGCGGGTTCATGGCGTGCCTTCTTTCGTATACGAAACCCATTTCCAAAGTCCATCATCGCCTTGGGTTTGACTTGGCGGCAACACACCCACGGCTTGCTTGGGGCCATCAATAATCAGCCACGGTGGTTGCCCCGTAGCCATGCGCACTGGTGAAACCAACAACAGAAATGCGGGCCACACCACGGCGGCCGCGCCCTCGGAGGCGGCGGCGCCAACGCTGCTTGAAAGATACAGCGAATCTGCGACTGTGGGAAATGTTTTTCCATCGCGCGCGTCGGTGCCGTTCAGCACCAACACCTCTGAATACGATGGTCGCGTTTGCACTTGCCCGCGCGGCGCGTCAACGACTTGCACATCCCAATTGCGCCGATCGAGCCCCTTCAAACTTGGCGGACTTGCGGCGGCGGGCGCGGTTGAAGGCATGGGGCTGTTCAAATCTGGAATTGGATCGTTGCCCGCGTGGGTCAATGTGTTTGATTGATTCAAGCAGGCGCCAAGCGCAAGCGTGGTGGCGCAACCCATGGCGACACGCGATACATTTTTTGCCTTAACGCAGGCGCCTTGCATGCCATAAGCGCACGCGCGGCAAGTTGCGGCGCGTGTCCGCACATATGTCGGCGCGACTGAATGGACCAAGAGGTATGTGAACAAGTTCATAAATCGCTGTCCCATGGAATTCGCGCCTTGGCGAACGCCGATTCAATCGTATCCAAATCAAAGCCCGCGCGCGAAAATGTGCTGGCGATGGAAGTGGGGGATTTCCCCTGAGCAAACAAGCTTTTTGCACGCGTGCTTAATTGCGCCAATGTGGTGGCCGCGGCGCGCGCCGATGTGTGCGCGATCGCATCAGGCACGCCTTCGTCGCATAAGCGTGCGTGCAGCAATTCGGGCGAGACAATTTTGCGTTGGGCAAGTTTAGCGGCGCGGCGCGTGGCGTAGGTCTTGTCATTCACCCACCCCGCAACGCGCATTTGATCAACGGTCACTTGCGCAATGTCCTGCGGCCACTTGCGGCACAAGCGGCGCAATAAAAGCGCTTGCGAAAAATCGCGCTTGGCTAAAAATGAAAGCGCCGCAGCATGGCATGCGTTCAATTGCGCCAAATGTTCCACTTTACGCGCTTTGGTTTGGTTCCAAGCCGCGCCCACTTCAATGCCAAGCTTCTGCGCGTAGTCGCGCCGCAGCGGGCCCATGCGCTCGCCACGCACAAACCAATACAAAAGTCCAGGGTCATTGGCATGAGCAAGAATGGTGTCGATGGTGTGGGCCATGTATGTGCTTGAATTATGGCGATAATTCATCAAGGTAGGAGGCCAATTCCGCCGACGCTTTGCCATCCTGTGCCTGCTTGGCATGCGCAAGTCCCCGTCGCAGAGCCGCCATGGCATGGTCCAAGCGCTCGCAACGCTCAAGCACTTTGGCGTAGTGGTAGTGTCCATAGGCGTGGGTCGGGTGTTGCGCCAACAGTTTCTCAAACCATTGCAGCGATAATTGCAATTCATTGGCGGTGGCATATTCCTGCGCAATGCTGTACATGCAAAAGTCATCCGTCGGTTCCGCGGCGTGCAAGGCGTGCAACTGCTCAAGTCTTGATTTGGTGGACACACGCACAGCGTAGCGGGGCGCAACAATTTTGCGCGTGTTCCATGAACGGCGCAGAGCGGATACCTTTGCGCCATGCCTCATGCGCTGTTGACATGGACCCAAACATGGACGCTTCAAGCCCTTCGATCACTGGGAGCGCTTGCGGCCAACCTGCTGGTGGTTGGCATGGCCGCGCCGGCATTGTTCGGTTGCTTGGACGAAACCTACATCAAGGAAGATCGAACCGACAAGCGCATTAAGAGGCTGAAATTGGTGCATCATGTTGGCGGCACTCAAGATTGCGTTCTGGTGAATGATGGCGTGTGGTATGTGGGATTTGGCCCGCAGTTGATGATTCTTGAAGGGCGCGGAAAAAAACCGCTGCGCACCGAGCGCGTCAATCCCTCTGGTGAGGGCGGAGCCATCACTCAATTCGCCTTGTGGCGTGGTGATTTGGTGGCGGTGGTGGATGGCGACTCCGTTGTCCGCTGGGATATTTCCTCGCCGCGGCTGCCAGTGCTGATTGACGTTGTGAGCGCCAAGGAACTTGGAATTCGTCCTCGCGGCATTCATGTTTGCAACAATGTTTTGTATATCGCGGGTGATGGGGGCGTGGTGCGCTCAAGTGATGGTGAAAAATTTCTGTCCGGAGAAATGATCTCCGGCAAGGTTGTGGACACCAAGTTTGGAGCCGCCGTGCCGGTCGCGCGTCGCGTGCAACTTCTGCAGGACAACAAGTTCATCACTGCCGCCAACGCCCTTGAACCGTTGCCAGCAAGTGCCGGGTTGCCAGGCGGATTTGCTTTCGCCTTGAATGGAAATGATGGGGCCACGATTGGCCTTATGAATTCCGACTTGCGCGAAGTCGCGGGTGAACCTATTCGCGGCGTGTTTCGCAAATTGGTCATCGCCAATGGCCGCTTGTGGGCCATCTTCGACACGGAAATTGTTTCTTGGAATATGCAGTCCGGCAAATTGAATTCGCCCATCTACACACTGGTCAAAGGCGCGCGCGACCTGGCGCCGTTAACGGACAATCTCTACGCGGTCACCGGGTCATTTGGGCGCGGGGTGCTGCATTTAATGGGCGACAAGGAGGTCGACGGCGACACATTCACCGACGCTGTTCGTGAACCCGGCCGCTTGGAGCAATCCCTATTTGATGGTCGGCGCGTGCTCGCTGGAAGCATTGAGGGATTTTGGCTCTATCCAATTCGCGGCAAGCCCACCATGTCGGACAAATCCGTGTCGCTTTCAACATTGCCTGACACCAAAGTTGCGCTCCCTTGGGCCGAGGCGCAAATTGAAAAGGGCGACGGAAGTCCCGCAACCCTGGACGAGGGAACAAAGATTCATTTCAAATCCGCAACCGCCGAGACCGATTGGGAATTGCCGCCCAATGTGTACGCGTGCGTGTTGGCCGCGGTGGATGGCGACTTGTGGATTGGACACACCGATGGCATCACCGTCTTGCAGCCAATGAGCGCGACTGGCAATGTTGGCACGGTCGCCGCCTCATCGGCGGATGGTTCTCTGATCATTTACAAGCGCGCCGAGTTGCGGTTACCCGGACCAGTCTTGTGGATCCATCCGTTGCGCACCGGTCCAGGCGCGGTGTGGGTGAGCCACTTTGGAGGTCTTGGCGTGGCCGAATTCTTGCCCGACGAACCAGCGTTGCAGCCAGTTTCAAAGGCATCGCCTTCGCTTTGAATGAATGTCCTTGCGATTGCCACGCTATCGCGGTGGCGACACCTCTAGGCATTGCTGCAAAAAGATTTGCAAATTCTATCCTGCGAGCAAAGTTCTCCGCGCGCCTTGCACACGCTGCGCCCGTGGCAAATGAGTAAATGGCTCAGCACGCACCAGTTCTCGCGCGCAAACAATCCCATTAAATCCATCTCCACATCCACTGGATCATCGTGCTTGCTCAACCCCATGCGCCGCGCAAGACGACCAACATGCGTATCCACCACAACGCCTTCGTTCATGTGGAAGACATTGCCCAAGACAACATTGGCGGTCTTGCGGGCCACGCCTCGAAGCGTGAGCAGTTGATCCATGGTGCGCGGCACTTCGCCATTGAACTGTTCGGTTACAACTCGCATGCTTTCATGGACGGCCTTGGCTTTGTTGCGCCAAAAGTTCAGCGTTTTCACAAAGGGTTCAATGGCCGCGGGGGAGGCTTTGGCAAAATCGTATGGCGTTGGAAACTTGGCAAACAATGCGGGCGTAGCTTTGTTCACTCCAACATCTGTGCTTTGTGCGCTTAAAATGGTCGCAATCAGCAACTCATGCGGCTTGGACCAATTCAATTCGCAGTGCGCGTTTGGATAGCGCGTGCGCAGCGCGGTGAACAATCGCTGAGCCCTGGCCACGGCGGCGGTGGACTTCTTGCGCCCGCCGCTTTTTTGCGTGGAAGATGTGCTTGCAGGCTTGCTCTTGATGACTTTGGACTTCACTTTGGGCGAGTGTACTTGCGCCGTTAGAATTAAACTATGCGTGCGCCACCTATTCCTATCGCGATCACCATGGCGGCTCTGGGGGCAGCGCCAAGCTGTTTCACTTTGGCGGTCAAATTCAATATCGCCGGAGTTCAATTCGACGCCTCGCAACCCGGGCTGCGTCCACGCGAGTTGGATGGTGGGGCGCGCCGCGATGTGGCCGCAACGCTACGCCGTCATGAACTGGTCGCGAGTGGCATTGACTGCTTCATTCCAGTGGAGCGCTTCGGTCAACTCGACGCCGTGGAGCGCGCCATGACGGCGTTGTTTGAGTCGATTGCCTTTGCAGAATTTCTTGGACGAGTGCCCGTCAGCCTCTTCATGCCTCATGACGCTCAACTGGCCAACACGATTTGCTTGGAGGCGGCGCGCCGTGGAGTTCTTTTGGCTGATTTTGTGCGCCCGCAAGGTTGCGTCCAGTGTGGTGTTGGCATTGATCCCGCCGCCATTTTGCTGGAACAGAAAAACCCCGCGCAAGAAGTTTCGGTTGCGAGTGATCGCTTGGTGGCGGCGCGCATCAACGACATTGATCAAGTTGGCCAGCGCGTTTCCATTGGACATGGTCGACTTGATGCGTTGGCGTATCGTATTGCGCTTGAGGTCAGTGGCTTGCAAAGTTTGCCTGTGATTGATTGCAGATCCTGGCGTCAACCTGTCGAAGAAAGTGCGCAATGCGTGAAATTGTGGAACGACCTCTTGCCCGCGGGACATTTGTGATGTCCAACGCCTCCCAACCCATGCATGTCATCGGGATCGGCATTGATTTGATCGAAGTGCCGCGCATTGCGCGCCTTGTAGATGAACATGGCGCTCACTTTTTGGATCGGGTATTTACGCCCGCTGAGCAGGACTACGCCAACGCAAGTCCAGTGCAGCGCGCGCAACGACTTGCCGCTCGCTTTGCCGCCAAAGAAGCTGCGCTTAAGGCCCTGTGCATGGGTCTGCGCCAAGGCATCTCATGGACGGATATAGAATGCACTCACCGCGCTGATGGCTCGCCCATGCTGCATGTGCACGCCAAGGCCGCCGACATTGCGCAAAGTTTGGGTATTGACATGTGGTTGGTTTCCCTGACACATATTCAGCAAATGGCCGCGGCTACGGTGACCGCGGGACGAAAGTTTTAAGAAAGGTAGACTGTCAATGATGAGGCGTCGCGGAGCACCAACTTTATATGAACTCACAAAGAGTGGAGGGCGCGGTTCCATATCGGGCGGATCGGGCGGATTGTCTGGCGGAAACACGCCCAGCATTTCGCTATTGAGCAACGAAGCCGCGCGTTCAGTCCGTGTGCCGGTTGGATTTTTATGGTTGCTCGCGGTGGGGGTGCTTGGATTTGCAGCTCTTGCATATGCCTTTGGAGTTCGTCAAGGACGAGACGCAGGATTCTCCGAAGGGGTATCAGCCAAAATTGCGCAAGACAATACTTCGGCCATGGGTCGCGCCGTGAATGATCCATTGAAGCAGGACGCGAACAGCGTGTCGGTTACCCCTCAAAAGCCACTCCCGTCCGCAAGTATAAAAGCACCCGTGAACACCGTTTCGGTGGCGAAAAATAGCGGGCAAAGTAATTCCAAGGGCAATTCCACAAGCGATTCCACAACCCAGGTAGTCACGCCCCCCGAGCAAGATCCAAGAGAAAAGGGCGTGAATTACCTCACTTTGGCCCGGCCATCGGCTCAACAAGCCGAAACCATGCTTGCATTTTGCAGAGCCGAGGGGCTTGCCGCACACTTGGTTTTAGATAATAATACCAAACTGCGAAAAATTATTGTCACTCCAGGTTTGAGAACCACCACGGCTCTGCAAACCAAAGATGGACAAGAACTTCTCGCAAAAGTAAAGTCGGTTGGTCTGCGTTGGAAAGGCCTTAAAAAAGGCAACAAGGATTTTTCAGACGCCTATCTTGAACTCTTCCGCTGATCGTCGTCGTTCAGTGCTGCGGAAGTCTTAATACTTGAACGACATCGGAAGTTTTGACATGAGCATTCATCCAAGTTTAAAAACAAAATCTGGCGCACTCAATCAACATCGCAATGTGCTCACACGAGCCGAGCGAATTGAGCGGCTGACATTTGAAGGCCGCTTTGACATTGCGACCAAGTCGGTGCTTGGAACAGTTAAAGTTCGATCTATCAAAGCATCCGTGAGCAAGAAGCCCAAGAAGGAAGCTGCCGCCGGTACCGAAGCTGCCGTGCCTGGCGCCAAGCCAGCAGCGGGTGCCAAGCCAGCAGCCGCAGCACCAACGAAACCAGCCGCTGGCGCCAAGCCCGCAGCCAAGAAGTAATGGGCTGTTGAATTCTTTGTTCTGGAATTGAGTGAAATAGAAAATGATTGAACGACTTCTTTCAGTTCGAAGTCGCTCCATAGACTCCTCCGGCATTCGCAGGGTTTTTGACCTTGGAGCAAAGATGCAGGATCCCATCAATCTGTCCATTGGGCAGCCGGACTTTCCGGTGTCCGATGCCATGAAAGAAGCGGCGATTGCGGCGATTCGTGAAAATAAAAATGGCTACACCGTTACGCAAGGTATTCCGCAATTGCTTACGGCCGTTCGTCAAAGATTGGCGCATGAATTTGGAGCGGGTTGGTCGACGACCAATGAAAATATATCGGCGGTGATCACAAGCGGTACCAGTGGCGGAATTCTTTTGGCGTTGATGTCCATTCTTGATTCCGGCGATGAATTTATTTCACCCGACCCATACTTTGTCATGTATCCGCAAGTTGGAAAATTGCTCAGCGCACATTGCGTGTTGTGTGACACCTATCCAGATTTCCGCATGACTGCCGCCCGCGTGGAGCCGTTAATCACCGAGCGCACCAAAGCCGTGTTGTTGAACAGTCCAAGCAATCCGTGCGGCACTGTGTTGACTTCCCAGGAAATTACAGACCTTGTGCAACTGTGCGAGCGCCGAGGCGTGCTGCTGATTTCCGATGAAATTTACGACGAGTTCTGCTTTGGCGACGCCCGCGAAAATGGTGTGTGCCCCTCGCCGGGGCGGGTAAGCAATAATTGTCTGATCATTCGCGGATTTGGCAAGACCCATGGATGCACGGGTTGGCGACTTGGATATGCGGTGGGCCCCGCGCCACTGATTCAGGAAATGGCCAAGTTGCAGCAAAGCACTTTCGTGTGCGCTCCGTCTCCGTTGCAGTGGGGCGTTGTTCCGTCATTTCAAGAGGATCTTTCGGCCGTGCTGAAGGAGTACGAAGGTCGCCGCCAAATGGTGCTCGACGCATTTGCAGGCGTGGCGCATGTCGCGCGCCCAGGTGGGGCTTTCTACGCATTTGTTGAAGTGCCTCTTCATTTAAATGTCACGGCCTCGCAGTTTGTGGAGAAGGCCATCGCTCGGCGCGTGTTAATTATTCCTGGCTCCGTGTTCAGCCGCCGCGATACTCATATTCGATTAAGTTTCGCCGCGTCGCGCGCCAAACTTTCCGAGGGTCTTGCAATATTGCGCGAACTGATGAGCAAGTGACGCGTGCTCTGCACGCATCGTTCAATGGTGCGCGCATCTATTCAATCAATCATTCTCCAGGAATATGCGTGAATGTTCCAGACCAGGGACTACTGGCGGTACCCAGCAATTTGCGGGCAATTCTGCCTGATTTGTAGCCAAAATAACCGGCATCCAATGCCAAGCGCATAGCGTGGGCCATGTGAATAGGGTCTGCGGCGTGCGCGATGCCGGTGTTCAACAACACACCATCGGCTCCAAGTTCCATGGCCATTGTGACATCGCTTGGCGTTCCTACACCAGCGTCCACAATCACCGGGTAATCAACGCGGCCGCCATGCGCTGGATTTTTCAACAAGTCAATCAAGATTAAAATAGCCTCGCGATTGGCAATGCCCCGACCGGAACCAATCGGACTTCCCGCGGGCATGACACTGCTCGCGCCCGCGTCGCGCAATCGCACCGCGGCGATTGGATCATCGCTGCTGTAGCAAAGAACTTCAAAGCCATCCTTCACCAATTCCGCGCAGGCTTCAATGGTGCCAACAGGATCGGGCAAGAGCGTGGTCTTATCCCCGAGCACCTCCAGTTTGACCCAGCGTTGACCGGCGTTGCCAAGTTGTTCTAAGATTTCGCGGCCCAAACGCGCCACGCGCACCGCGTCCGGGGCGTTAAAGCAACCCGCGGTATTGGGCAAGATGGTCAGTTCATCAAGCGGCAGCGCCTCAAGTAAGGAGCGGCCCTGTGTGTCATACAAGCGCTCACGGCGCACGGCCACGGTGATCGCATCGGCCTGGCTAGCCGCGATCGCGAGGCGCATTTGCTCTGCATCTTTGTATTTGCCAGTGCCAACCACAAGTCTGGACTTCAACAAAAAACTTCCAACTTGCAGCGGCGCCGGAATAGGAGCGTTCATGAATCAGCCGCCTCCCACCAGCGTTACCACTTCAACACGGTCGCCAGATTGCAACTCATGCAGCGCGTGCTTGACTTTGGGTACAAGTTGTTCATTCACCTCCACGGCACACGGAACGGCGCTTCGACCCAAGTGTGCAAGTAAATCGGCGACCGTGCGGACGTGACCGCATGTCGTGAGTTCGCCATTGACTTGGATTTGAATATCAGGCATGAATCAAAGAGTAGTGTAAGTTTCATGGCTAGACTTGTATTATGAGAGTTCTTTCTTTTTCGATCATGATTTGCTTTCTGGTCGCGGTCTTTGGCTGTAAGAAACCAAAGTTCAACACCCGCACACCAGAGGACATGCTCGACACGGCCACGGAAATGGTCACCAAAAATCGCGCCGAATATTTGCCAACCTTGATTGATATTCCAGCGCGTGATGTCACCTTTGATGACGGCGTGACCGAGTTCAGCGCCATTGTTGAAGTGAAGGCCAAAGCGGGCGATATGCTTGCGCGCTTGGTGCGCGTGGCCGGCCTCTTGCGCGATCGCTTTCCAAAACAAGTGGACAAGGAAATTGAATCGGTGCTGGGGAAAGGCAAAAAAGCATCCACACGCGACATAGCCATTGCCGCCATCGCAAATCCAGGCGCGTGGTTGACAGCGCAACGAACGCGTATAACAACTAGCGATCTTGGTGATGGCACCGCAGCGCTGAGCTTTGACGGGCAACCCATATTCTCCGGAGCGCTGACCCTGATTGAAACCAACGATGGCTGGCGCATTCGGTTTCCAGTTGAACTGGTGCGCAGCAGCAAATATTGGCCAGATTCCCGCGAGGAGTGGTCGGTTGTCGCAAGCATGATGTTGGCGATTGAAAGCGCGCTGAAAGATTTTGAACGCGACCTCGGCAGTGGCGCCATTCAAAGTTTAGATGCCGCAAGTTCGCGCGTTGGTCGACTGATTGGCGAAAGTGTGGTGGCGCAATCCATTATCTATGCCATGATGAAGCGAGATGGTGATGACAGTGAAACCGCGCCCGTGCAAGTGAAATTGGAACCCGATGTGATGACCCAGGAGAGCACATTGCCCGCGCCCACGACAACTGGGCCGCCAAGCAAGCCGGACAAGCCGCCGAAGTTCACAAAGAAATAACTCGCCATAATCACTGATTTTCGCCCCTACACCCACGGCTTGCCTGAGCCAGCACCACGGTCGGATTCTTCGTTGGAGCCAAGTCCGCTCAATACGCCAGTGCGACTAAACTCAATACGCATGCGTCATTTCATTTCAAGCCTTTGCCTGATTGTGTTTGCACAAGTCACTTCATTGCATGCGGGCGAGGCTTATGTGCATGAGGGCACCATTGATCGCATCGCGCAACCCATGGGCGTTCGCTTTAGTGGCGACGGATCGCTGATCATCGCGGCGGGAAGCGAAGGCTTGATTCGAATTGACATGTCCAATCCTGGCGCCAACAGCGCCAGCAGCATGTCCACATCCGTGTGCAACTTTATTTCAAGTGGTCCATGGGCCATCGTCGGCTCAGGCGAGATGCTGGAATCCTTGGATTCATCACGCCCCGTTCCGGCTGGTGTAACTGCAAATGCAACCGCCATTGCGTCCACTGAAACGGAAATCGCCTGGTGCGTGCGCGATCAAGATCAAATTGTAAGAATGGCTTTGCCCAATGCCACGCCCACGCTTGTGGCAACCGCGTTGAACGCGCCTGCGGTCGGCGGCTGGTTGGCGCCAGAATCATTGGCATTTGCTCCCGATGGCTCATTGTGGGTGGCCGACACGGGCCATAGCCGAGTGGTTCGCATTGATGCTAGTGGCACGCAAACCTGCTTTGGTGAGCGCGGCTTTTTTCCTGGTCAATTCATCGAGCCCTATGCAATCACCTTCGACGATGGGGGACCACTTGTCAGCGATCGACTTGGTCATCGCATCACTCGCTTGGATTGGAATGGCGCACTGCGCGATGTGTTTGGTTTGCATTCCATTCGGCCGCGCGAAGGCAAGGGAAAGATTCACTATCCAACCGCCATTGCCCGCGATGTCACGAGTGGCCGCGTGGCGGTGTGCGAGGGTTTTGAAAGACGCGTACAAATATTTCGTCCCCTTCGTCAGGGCGAGCGCGAGCCATTGCGTCCTCCTTCGCCAAGTCGCGAAGGTGTAAGCAGCCACTTTGGAGTGGATGTTTCCGCCTGCGACAATCTAGTGGCAGCATGGGAGCCGGAAAGCGGAACCGTTGTGTTGTGGGACACACGCCACGATCCACCCATCTACATCACCACCCTTGGTGGCAATGGCGACAAGCCCGGTCGATTCATTCGACCAGTGTCGCTGTTTGTGGAGAATGATGGATTGAATATTTGGATTGTGGACGCGCTTTCAGATCGCTTGGAACACTGGAAATTGAAACGCAATCTGTCGCACTCCATCGCGTTCGACCCCTTCATGGCGGTCCTGGTGAAATCCATCGATTTAAGCCAAATTCGCCTGGAAACTGGCGTGCCCATATCGCGACCTGTGGACTTGATTTCGTTCAAGGGTTCGCAAGATTTATCCAGTGCAGCCAACGCAACCGGGGTTGGTGTTGTTTTTGCCAGTGGCGACATTGTGTGGGTGAACTCATCCAACGACACATGCGTGCGTGATGCTCGTGCGCGTCTTGTCATTTCGGGCAACGCGCGCGCGGGTGCTTTTGACCCTGCGACCAACGACATCTTGCTCTTGTGGTCAACATCCGTGGAGCGACGATCGCCCACTTCAAGCACCAAGATCGAGTTGCCAGCAACCATGACCCATCCCCGCGGCATTGCGCCAAGCGTTGGTGGGAACGTGTTGATCAGCGACGCTTCAAGCGACCGATTGGTGGAGGTTGACGCGCAAGGAAAAATCATTCGCACATTCGGATCTGAACCTCGACTAGGCCCGGCATTGTTCGATGGCGTTCAAGCGGCCAAGGATGGAAGTTTTTGGTTGCCGGCGGGGGTGGATAGCAGCGATCCAAACGCGGTGTATGTCGTTGATTATGGCAACCATCGATTGCAGCGATTGAATCGCGATGGTTCGTGGGCGGCTTCGTTCACCTTAAGTAAAAGTCGCTCCGCTACGCCAAGCTCACCTGTTGGCAAGCCCAACTCCGCGCAGGAGGTACAGGCCGTGTCTGATCGGCAAGCGTGGCTGTCACTTTTAAAGTTGGGCCATGGAACCGTGCCGCTTGATTTTGGTGGCGCAATTCAATGGAAAGCAGTCGGTCCAATCACGCGCGCCGAGCCATTTGCTCTTGAAATTTCCGCCGTGGACGCCACTGGCCAGCCCTTGAATGGATTTGATCTACGCGTGGACGCAGAAATGCCCCATCACCATCACGGCATGAATGTTCGTCCAAAAATATCTCCAATCGCTCCAGGAGTTTGGCGCGCAGATCCGCTTTTGTTTCACATGCCTGGTCGGTGGGAATTGATTTTTGATGTGAAGAAAAATGGACGGGTAAGCCGCGCCCAAACTACACTGGAGCTTGAATGAATTTCCCCGACGCTCATTCAACCAGCAACACCCCAATGCCAACTCGATTCGCATCGCAGCGTGCGCAAGTGACTCTGTTGATTGTGTTGTTGATCGGATTCACCTTGTGGAACATGCCCCAACCTGTGTCGTTGAGTGAACAGGAAAAACGCCAACTTCTCACATTGGGGCCGCTCCCCGCGCCACCACTGGATCCCACGAATCGCTGGTCGGGCAACCCGCAGGCCGCGGACTTTGGGCGCGATCTTTTTTTTGCAACATCTCTCAGCGCGAATAATTCCGTGTCCTGCGCCACCTGCCACAAGCCTGATTTATATTTCACCGATGGTCGAGCCATCGCCATGGGTCTGGATTTGGGCGATCGGCACACACAGGGCGTCTTGAACGCCGCTTACCACAAGTGGTTTCATTGGGATGGCTCTGAGGATTCACTCTGGAGCCAAGCGCTTCATCCCTTTCAAAGTCCCTCGGAGATGGGATTGACTCGCGCGCAAGTGATCGAAAAAATTGCCGACAATCCACTTTTACAAACCAAATATCAAGACATCTTTGGCCCGCTTCCGCAAGCGAATGCAAGCGAACCACAGGAAATCGACGCGATTGACAAAGCATTTTCCAATGTGGGCAAAGCCATTGCCGCTTTTGAGCGAACCTTGATTACCGAGCCCTCACCATTTGATGAATGGCTTGAAGCATTACGCATGGGCAATGCGCTGCCAACGCCATCATTCAGTTCGGGAGCAATCCGTGGCGCGAAATTATTTGTGGGGCGCGCCAATTGCATCGAGTGCCACAATGGACCGTTGTTGAGCGATGACCAGTTTCACATGATTGGCGTTCCATTAGCGGACAACGCCTTGCCCACCGATCGCGGCCGCATTGATGGCGTGGTTGCATTACACGACGACCCATTCAACACCGCCGGTAAGTACAGCGACAATCCCAATGGTGAACGCGCCAAAATAACCTTGGCCACTCAAAGTGAACCCGATCAGTGGGGTCAATTTCGCACACCAAGTTTGCGAAATGTGGCCAACACAGCGCCTTACATGCATCAAGGACAATTGAGCACTTTGGAGCAAGTGATCAACTTCTACAGCACGCTTGAAGGCGCAGTTTCCTTGGATCACCACTCCGAATCAGTGCTCAAACGACTCGACTTATCACCCCTAGAACGCCAAGACCTTCTCTTGTTTTTGCAATCTTTGTCGGGGAAAATAGCCAATTCGGATGCAATTGTGCCTCCGCAAAATTTGGCACCATAAATGGTAATTATTCAAAAAAAATTAAAAAAAACAGGGCAATGTCTATGAACAGTGCTATTTTTAGTTGTAAATAGTTCTTTTTTCTTTGAACACAAATTGTCAACGACCCACACACAGGAACTTCTTATTCATGCGACTTAAACGCTTTATTCGTTCAATCATTTTGAAACCCGTCTTAGCAACGCTTGTGATCGCTCCAAGCATGTTGGCTTTAGCGCACGAAGGAGACTTAAAAGCTCGAGATTGGGAGCCACCGGTCTATGGACCCGTATGGCGATTGACTGATGAAGTGTCTTCACTTGCGGAAAATGCAGCCGTCACATTTCAGTCAAGCGGTATTCGCTTAATGAGTTGGTTTCCTTGCAACACATTCAATTCAGCAACCACCAGCGGCAACGATGTCTGGGGGTATGTCAGTGCATCTGGTCGCGAGTACGCGCTGATGGGCCTGAACAATGGAACTGGATTTGTCGAGGTCACCAATCCTGGTTCATCAACTTTTGTGAAATTTATCGCTGGAGTCAACAGCCTTTGGCGCAATGTCAAGACCTACAAGACATACGCCTACTCCGTAAGCGAAGGTGGCGGCGGTATTCAAGTGTTTGATCTGGCACAGATCGACAATGGAATTATCACTGAACTTCCAAGTATTACCACGGGTGGTTCAACCGCCACCCACACCATGATCATCAACAAACAAACCGGTTTTCTGTATCGCATGGGTGGAAGCACCAATGGCGTTCGTGTTTATAATTTGGAGCCAAATCCCGCCGCGCCACTGTATGTCACCAGTTGGAATCCCAAATACACCCATGACGGTGTTGTGTACAACTACACAACCGGTCCTTACGCGGGCAAGGAAATCTTTTTTGCTTGCGGCGGAACCAACGGGGGTCAAACGGCCACCGGCATGGACATTTTGGATGTCACGAATAAATCGAACATTGTCACCCTGGGTCGGTTTACCTATCCCCAAGCGTACTTTTGCCACCAAGTGTGGATGAGCGAGGATCTGCAGTACGCCTACATCAATGATGAACTCGATGAGGACAATATTGGCGTGTACAACCGCGGCATTATCGCCAACATCAGCAACTTGGCCGCGCCAACTTTTGCTGGGACATATACAACTGGACTGGTGTCCATTGATCACAATGAATATGTGAAGGGCAATAATTTGTTCTGCTCCAATTACACCACCGGTTTGCGCATCTTTGACATCACCAATCGAGCATCGCCCACACCGACCGCTTATTTTGACACCTATCCCGATGATGACGCCCTAGCACGATCTACATTCAACGGTCTTTGGAGCAACTATCCATTTCTTCCCTCGGGAACAATTCTTGGCTCAGATATTGAGAGAGGTTTATTTGTATGGAAAGTTGGAGAAGAACCTGTGACTTTGTCCTATCCAGAGGGCAAACCCGTACTGTTCAATCCAACCGGTCAACGCATCTCTGTTTTACCAACACTAAGCGGGTCGTACACCATTCCAGCTGGTGGCGTTGTTCTGCTCACAACCCAAGGCTCCACGACAACTCAAACCCCAATGCAACTTGAATCCAATGGCGTGTACGCGGCTATTGCGCCGCCCTCGACTTGTGGATTGCCAGTGAGTTGGAGTGTGAGGGTGACCACCAATGATAATTCGGTTTTGAACGATCCAATAAGTGGCGCCTATGCAGCGACATCTGCTGCCAGCGTCGAAGTGTCGGTGAATCAAACTATGGAAGTGTCTCCAACAGGGTGGTCTATTGGCTCAACCGCGGATGGGACACTAGCCACCTCGGGCACTTGGGTACTTGCGGATCCAGTGGCAACAACTGCTCAACCTGAGAATGACCACACCTTGATTGGCACCAAGTGCTATGTCACCGGTAATGGAGCGGTTGGTGGTTCGGCTGGCGCGGCCGATGTGGATGGTGGGCAGACCACGCTGATCAGTGCGTTGCTGCCCGTGTCAGGTCTTGATGACCCGCAAGTTTCGTACTGGCGATGGTATTCCAACGACAAGGGTGGAGCGCCAAATGAGGACTCCATGCCAATTTCCATCTCCGGAGACAATGGCGCCACCTGGGTTCTACTTGAACTTGTCACTCAAAATGCCAACGATTGGGTGCAAAAGAAATTCCGCGTGGCTGATTTTGTGACCGTGACCGCGGTAGGAATCAAACTTAAATTTGTGGCACGTGACCTAAACACAGGTTCATTGGTGGAGGCTGCGATTGACGATGTAGAGGTGTTCTCGCTGCAATGCCCTGTGGTTATTCCCGGCGACTTCAATCAGGACAATATTGTCGATTCAAGCGATGTCAGTATTCTTCTTCTTGCATATGGAGAATGTTCTGGCTGTGTGGAGGATTTGGATGGCTCCGGCATTGTCGATAGCGCGGACCTTAGTTTGCAGTTGTTGAATTTATCCTCTTGATACATTGATGGCATGCAGAGCTGCGTGGCATGGATTGTTGGTTGCACATTCACTCTTGCCACGCCGTTATTTTGGGTGGCGCAAACGCCTGTTCATGACCCACTCAAGGTCGCAATAGCTGGCACGGCGCTTGAGATTGTCTTGCTGCCCATCAATCAGTCTGCGCACGCAAATGTGTTGCTCGCGCAAACTGAAGTACCTTGGGAACTTCTTGACGCCTTTGTATTTGCGCGCGACGCCGGTAGTGGTCCCGCGCATGCCGATGCCATTGCCAGGCCAAGTAAACCATACATCACCATGGACCGCGGATTCGGTCACGCTGGGTTTCCAGCCATTTCGGTGAGCCAAGAGAATGCCACACTGTTTTGCCAATGGCTCAGTGCCAAGACCGGCAAAAAGTTTCGATTGCCAACCCTGCAAGAATTTCAAGCTGCTTGCCAGGACGGTTCAAGCGACACGATTCCTCTGGGGGACATTGCTTGGTACAAGGAGAATTCCAACAAGCGCACCCACCGCGTCGCAAGCAGCAAGCCCATGCGCAATGGTTTTTATGATCTCAAAGGCAACGCTGCGGAGTGGGTCACCATGGCCGATGGAACATGCGTGCTGGCTGGCGGCGCTTACAATGACGCGGCTGAAAGCGTCAATTGCTCCGCCACTCGCGCCTTCAGCCCGAATTGGAACGCCACTGACCCCCAAATTCCGCCCAGCCGTTGGTGGCTTGCCGATGGATCATTTGCGGGATTTCGCGTGGCGTATGAAGTACCTTTGACACCAGCGGCAACTCCCGCGATCAACCAGTCGCAAAAAATGAATCCTTAAGGTCACAATCACAATCTCAAATGCAACTCGTATTTCAAATGCAAGTCCAATACCTCAAACACGAACACCGCCAAGGAGCCTTGCATGCAACCTGAGGAAGAAAAAAGTTTTCGGCGCCGACAATTCATTCACACTGCGGCCGCGGCAGGTGTAGCCGCATTCGCCGTGCCGGTGGTGGGTCGCGCGCTGGCGCAGGCACCTGCGGGAAGCCAAATCAAAGTCGCTGTGATCGGTTGTGGCGGTCGAGGCACTGGCGCGGCCGATCAAGCGCTTAAAGCGGATCCCGGGGTTGTGATTTGGGTCATGGCCGACACATTCCCAGACCGCATTGAAACCGCCCATGCTGAATTAAAAAAAAGACCCAATGGTGATCGAGTCATCGTGCCACCCGAGCGTCGCTTTACGGGATTTGATGCCGGCGCAATGGCGTGTTCCACCGATGTTGACGTGGTCATTCTGGCCTCGGCTCCATACTTTCGCCCAATGCATTTACGATCCGCTGTAGACGCCGGGAAAAATATCTTTTGCGAGAAGCCCATGTTTACCGACGCCGCAGGTGCCAAGGTGGTGATTCAGTGCATCGAAGATGCAAGGGCCAAAAAGCTGCAATTTATGAGCGGATTTTGCTGGCGTTACTCGTTGCCTGAGCGCGAGACCTTCATGCGTATTCGTGGCGGCGACATTGGCGAAGTACTCGCCATGCACAGCGATTATCTCACCAATCCGCTGGGCATCAATCCGCGTAAGCCAGAGTGGAGCGATATGGAGTTCCAGCTGCGCAATTGGCAACACTTTGTTTGGCTTTCTGGCGACATCATTGTGGAGCAGGCTATTCACAGCATCGACAAGATCAATTGGGCATTTGGCAATGAGCCTCCCACGCGTTGCACCGCCATGGGCAGCCGTGGCCTGCGCGAAAATATTCCGGAGCGTGGCGATATCTATGACAACTTCGCCGTGGTCTATGAGTGGCCGCGTAATCGCCGTGCCACATTGTTGTGCAGGCAGCAACCAGATTGCCACAATGAAAATCTTGATACGGTGATTGGTTCCAAGGGAAGCGCCTTCATCAATGGCTGGGGACCAACGCATGAAATCATTGGCGAGCATCCTTGGAGCTATCCGCCAGATGGGCCCAATCCAAATATGTATCAAACCGAACACGACGAGTTCTACAAGGCAATTCGCGGCGGCAAAAGAATCGACGATGGAAACTTTGTCGTGAACACATGTCGAATGGCTCTCATGGGTCGTATGTCGGCCTACACCGGACAAGCCGTGACTTGGGATCAGGTGGTCAATAGCCTTGAAAATCTTGGCCCAGATAAACTTGACATGCGCAATGCGCCGCAGCCCATTATTCGAGTTCCAGGTCAATCCAAGCTGATCTAGGTGGTGTGGTCCATCTCCTTCAATGTGCGTCGTCCTGTTCTGGCAAACGCTCTATTGAAATGTGGACACGCGGATATTTCTGCTCGAACGCCTTCAGTTCATCAACACTCATGATGCACGCAATGGTTGCAATTGCGTCGGCCGTGGTGGCGTCTTGCGCAATCACCACGGATTGGCGTGGCCACCCAATGGGATAGCCATTCTTTGGATTGAGAATGTGTGAAAGTATTTTTCCATCAATGCGCCCAGGTTGGCCGCGATCGCCACTGACGCACAATGCCTGATTCGACAGTTTTACTTCGCGTACTTGCTCACTGGCAAATTCAGGCTCGACACGCACAACCCAACCGTTGGATTGCGGCGGGGCGTCGCTGGCAAGAATGTCGCCGCTGATATCAATGAGCGCGCAAGAAATATGATGACTTCGCAGCACTTGCATGGCGGCGTCGGCGGCTAGGCCTTGGCCAATTGCGCCAAAGTCAAGTTGAATTTCCTGGCCATCAAATGCCACCGAGTGGGTGGCTTCATCCCATGTGACATGCGACAGGCCGGAATGATCAAACGCCCACTGTACGGACGCGTCGCTTGGCATGCGTTGCTCACGAAACGCCGCGCGCCATACCTTGGTCAATTGCCCCAGGGCGCAATCAAATACTCCATTCGAGGAATGGTTGAATTCAATCGACATTTGCAGCGCTTTTGCCAGTCGCGGCCGCACCGCTGTGGCGTGTTGGGCTTTGGTTGACAGCGCACAAATTTCCGAATCGGGCAAATAATCGCTGAGCGCCAAGTCCCAAGCGGCGATTTCGTTGTATGCGGCGCGCGCCGCGGTTGCGGCGGCAGGTTCATTGTCGGCGTACATGGTCAGGCTCACCTTGGCGCCCATGTGCACTTCCTGAAAGTGAAATCGCTCTTGGGTGAACGCGTGCGGCCCCGAAGCGCATCCAACAATGAAAGCCATCAGTGTTGTGATGGCTACGAAGTGCATGGCGAAATGTTGTGTGTGCAAGGCGCGGGACACCTCATTGCCAAAAAAGAATTGGCGTGACTTCACACGCCAATTCGGCGCACGCGATTGCTCAAGGATTGAATGTCACCTCAAGTAAACTCACATCGTCCACAAATTGCGGACCACCTTGGGCGGCTTGTCCCCACAAAACCATGTGTTCCAACGCGTCCGATTTGGCGTGCAGTTGCCCAACCTTCGCAATGTAGTCCTCCAGCGAAGTCATGCTCTTGTCCGGTTTGGTGATTTCAAATATGCCGTCGCTGTACACAAACAATTTAGATTTGGGTTTCAAGATCACCTGACTTGAGTCATATGGAATTCCAGTTGCCGCGCCAATCATCAGGCCTTGCGAAGCCAGTTGCGTTATGGAGCCATCGGGATCCACCAATAACGCGGGCGGATGGCCGCCGCCACACCATTGAATGGTGCTGGCATCCACATCAAGAATGCCGTACCACAGCGTGAAAAACATGTCATTGTGCTGGTCCATTGGATAGAGATCGTTCAAGCCTTCAAGCACGGCTGCGGGATCGCGCATGTCGCGGCCCGGAATGCCGCCGCCACGAATTGTGTTCATGGCGCTCACGCCCAGCAACGCTGGACCAATTCCATGACCGCACACATCCAGCAAATACATCGCCAAGCGAGATTCATCAAGCCAGTGGTAACCAAACGCGTCGCCACCCAAGCTTTCGCTGGGAACAAATTTCCACTTGGTGGTGGCCGCGCCTTCGGTCAACGGCTGCGGCAATAGTGAACGCACATATTCCGCGGCGCGCTTGGCTTCTTCTTGCAAATGTTTTTCGCTGGCCGCAAGCGCGGCGTATGCGGCGTTGCGTTCCATGGCGGCCTTGAACCCATCGGAGTGATGCTTGATGCGTGCGATCAGCTCAACTGGATCAGGCAATTTCACCAAATAATCATTGGCACCCAATTCAAACGCCTTTGCCTTGGTCACGGCTTCTTCGCGTGAAGAAAGCACAACTAAGGGCGTCTGCGCCAACGGGGCATGCTTGCGATACTCCGCCACTAATGTCAAGCCGTCGACATCTGGCATGACTAAATCTTGCAGGATGATTGTTGGCTGAATGGACAGAGCCATCTGCACGGCTTTGGTTCCATCGTTGCAATAGTGAAACTGCCAAGTCGGCTGGGATTGCAACATTTTGTGGACTGCGCCCGCAATAATGGCCTGATCATCCACCAGCAGAACAATGGTTTGGAATGTGTCTAAAGAATGGACTGGGGTTGCGCTAGACATGTTTTGGCTTTCGGATAAGTGCGGTTTGAATGGCTTGACCAATTTGATCAATGGGAAGTACTTGCTCCGCGGCAAGGCATTGCACGGCGGCGCCAGGCATTCCCCAGACCACGCTGGTGGCGGAGTCTTGCACAATGGTTGCCCAACCCGATTTTTTAAGCGCGAGCAATCCTGCGGCGCCATCTCGCCCCATGCCAGTCAGCAAGGCGGCTACTCCAAAGAGTTGAGTGCGAGCGGCGCTGAGCATGAGTGAGTCCACGCTTGGCTTATGCAGTGCCTCGGCGGGAGAATCACTCTCAATAAAAGATCCACCTGAAGTGAATTGCAAGTGCCTATTGGAGGAAGCAATAGAGATGGTTCCAGCCACGGCGAGTTCGCCAGGATCAGCCGCGCGAACCATCATGCCTGTCTCGTGGCTTAACCAATTTCGAAATCCTGGAACAAACGCGGTGTCCAAATGCTGGACAATCACCACGGCAAATTCAAGTGGTTGCTTGAAAGATCGCAGCACGGTTGCCAGAGCTTGTGGTCCGCCGGTACTTGCACCAAGTAACACAACGGGCGAGCGGCGTATGTGCTGGTTGCCGTGCAACTTGGTGACAATGGGATCAAATGTCGGTTTGACCGTGATGCGCTCGTTGCGGCGGATTTGCGAAATCTTTGCCCTTAAGCGATCGCCGCCCGTTCCATCAAGAGACTGCTCAAAGCGCGGAGTTTCAACCGCGTCCAGCGCGCCCGCGCCAAGGGCCTCGAATACGCGGCTGGCGTTTCCTTCAATGGTTGCCGTGACCACAAGAATGGCGCAGGGAGTCTTACGCATGATTTGGCGAGTGGCCTCAACGCCGTCCATGTTGGGCATGATCAAGTCCATCAAAATTAAATCTGGCTTGTCCAAGGCGCACTTGTTCACGGCTTCCACGCCATCCAAGGCCGTCCACGCCAATGTGACATCTGGAATGCCTTTCACAATATGCGTCAACGCATGCAGCGCAATTTGTAAATCATTCACAACAGCAATTTTCACCGTTGCGCCTCGCCTATCAAGTCCGTAATGGTTTGAATGAACGATTGATCCTGGAAAGAACCCTTGGTGAGATAGGCGTTTGCTCCCGCTTCCATTCCAGCGGTGCGGTCTTCGGCGCGGTCCTTGTAACTCACAATCGCAACCGGCAGCGTGGCGAAACGCGGATCGCGACGCAACGCCTTGACAAACTCAATGCCATTCATACGCGGCATATCAACATCGGTCACCAGCAAATCAAATCGGCCCGCTTTGAGTTGAGCAAATCCATCAACCCCATCCACCGCGGTCTCCACTTCATAGCCCAAGCGCGCCAACATTTGGCGCTCCACTTCGCGAACGGTAATGGAGTCATCCACCACCAAAACGCGCTTTCTTCCGCCTGAATTCTGGCGTAATGATGAAATGTCCAAGCCCCGTACTCCGCCCTCGGCCAGGCCACGGCGAATGCCAATGAGCAGATCTTCCACATCCATGATCAAAATCGCCTGACCCTCATCGTCAATCGCAGCCGAACTGATAAATGGAGTTTTTCCAAGTCGTGGATCAAGTTTTCGCACCACTAAATCTTGCTCGCCCATGAATTGATCAACCACCAATCCACACGGATTATCTATGTCGCCAAGCACGACAACATTCACCACGGAAGAATTGTTCATGTGGGCCGTGTTGGACAAACCAAACAATTCACTGGCGCGTAGCAAGCCAATTGATCGCTCATCAAACTCGAATGTAAGTCTGCCTTCCATGCTCTTCAGCGATGTGGAGTCCACTTTCACAATACGCTCAATGCGAGCGAGTGGAAACGCGTAGCCTTCGCCGGCCACGCGTACGGTGACGGCGCGGATAACACTGAGCGTGATCGGAAGCGATAAAATAAATTCAGAGCCTTGTCCGGGTTGTGATTCCAAACGAACGGTTCCGCCAATTTCTCGAACCGTTTGACTCACCACATCCAAGCCAACCCCACGTCCCGAAACTTCCGTTACTTGTGAGGCGGTGGAGAAGCCCGGCAGGAATAAAAACTCCAGCAGTTCGGCCTTGTTCAAGCCACTCGCAATATCGGCTGATTGCAAGCGCTTTTCTACAACTTTGGCGCGCACGCGTTCGGGATCAATGCCACGGCCGTCATCGCGAATGCGCACTTCCAACATGCCGGCGTGGTGGCGAGCTTGTAAACGCAAATGCGCGGTCTCGGACTTTCCAGCAGTTCGCCGATCCTCTGGACTTTCAAAACCATGATCAATTGCGTTGCGCAACATATGATTCAAGGGCGCTTCTAAGCGTGCAAGGACATCACGATCCACAGAGACATTGACTCCCTCAATATCAAATTGAACTTTCTTGCCAAGTTTCTTGGCGAGATCGCGAATCATTCGCGGGTGGCCAGCGGTGACATCGCCAAAGGGGCGCATGCGGCTTCCAATGACCTCGTGATACAACTTGGTTCCAACTTCTTCAGTGCGCCGAAACACATTTTCTAAAAATTCAGCGTGGCTTGTCAAACTTCCCTCAATGCTGGCCAAGCGCGCCAATGAATTTGAAATTTCGGCGCCGTCGCGTCGCTTCACAGCGGATTCAAAAGAGTCGCGGGCGGAGCGCAGTTGCGATTTCATCTCGCGCAAGCCTTGTCGTATTTGCGGAAATCGTTTTCCCTCCACCATGCTTTCACCTGCCAAGCGCATCATGCGATCCAAATTTTCCGCATTGACCCGCACCGTTCGCACTTCCGTCGTGGCGGGGGTGGCAACCGCTTTCGCGGTCTGGGGCGCATGATCGGAGGTTTTCAAGGGCTGTTGCCAGGAACCCGTGCCTGGCGTGGGCGCACTCAGCGTGGAGGCATGCGCAACGCTCGGTGTGACCAACATGTCCGTCGCAGGCTGTTCAACTTCCACCATAGATTCCGTTGGCTCAACCATTGCGACGGTCTTATCGGATTTGGTCGTCACAGGAATGGCCTGTACCGGCGCCGACAACGCCGTCACCAAGGCGTTGATATCAACGGCGTTGGCGTTCTTCCATGCGGGCAAATCGGCCTCCTGCATTGTGCCAAGTTGCGTCAAGATATCCGTGCCACCAAGCAATTGTTCTACGCGCTCCGATCCGCACACTTCTATTTTCTTTTGAATGTTGACAAGGCAATCTTCCATGTGATGGGCCAGGTCAACCGCCAAATCTAAATTAATCACGCGCGAGGCGCCTTTGATGGAATGCGCGGCGCGCATCAAACTTTCAATAGGTTGCACATCCGCAGGGTTTTGCTCCAAACGCAGCAAGCCCTCGTTCAATGCGGCGCCGTGCGCCAGAATTTCTGCGCGGAACAACTCAAATAAATCAAACCCACCAAACCCGCTCATTGAATAGACCTTTCCATGACGGCTTGAATAGCCAAAGGATTCAGCAGCACCGCGTCGCCGTCATCCATTGGAATAATGCAATTCGTGCAGGAATCAATGGTTTTTGGAATAGTGGCAGGGGCGTTTCGAAATTTCGATGGATCTACTTTGCGGATGCAATCCACCGCGTCCACTTCAAAAGCCCAACTGGATTCCTCGGTGCCTATGACAATCATGCGTCGCAGTTTCACATTCGCGGATTCATCCATTGGCATGTCAAGCACCACATGCAGCAAGCCAGTCAACAAGATTGCGCCTTCATAGCAACACAGGCCCCGAAATGGCGGACGAGTTCTATGCGGAACTTTGCGAACCGTGGTGGCTGGAAAAATATTCTGAACGCTATGGGCGGGCAAAGCGAAGCGTTCGCCGCCAATTCGAAAAACCAGAATGGTGTCTAGCTCATGCAGGGATTGCGCGCGTTCTTGAGCTAAGGCGGAGGTGTTCTGCTGCAAACTTGCGTCAGGAATTGGACGCGACAAAAGTTGGGTCAATCCCATTTTTTGCTCGGGAGGATTGTCGGACGGGGATTGAGTCAAGATCATTTCTCCACAACAGTCCGCGCGGCGCGGTCGCGCAATCGTTGCGCACCTTTGGAATCACCACCCAATTCGGCAATGGCCGCCAATGATAAAAGTGCAAGTCCGTTCAAGGGATCAAGGTACACGACCTTCGTAAAACTTCTTTGGGCATCCGCGTATTTATCTTGCGCCATTTGAACGCAACCAAACAACGCATGGCCCTGAATTGCCGTTGGTTCTTGGGCTAAATAGGCCAGCAATAATTTTTCGGCCTCGACCAAATGACCGCTGTCGGCGGCAATTTGCGCCCGTGTGAACACATCCATTGACGCCCTCGCAGCCATGACGCCAGCACTAGAGGCAGGGGCGCTGTCCGTTCGCCGCGTTGAAGTTGTGGAAATTATTTTATGAACGGCCGCAATAGCGGGCTTGCCTGCGATCGAACTCGATTGAATAAATGGTGCAACCCATGGGTCTTGCGAAAGACCAAGTGCTAGCGGATTGAGTTTGTCATTGGCTTTCTCATGTTTGCAAAATGCAAAAGCATGATCCATCTCACTTCGACGCATGTTGGTGCCAGTGAAAATGGTGGAATCAGCATGTCCAAGGAATACCAGCCCGTTTGGCTTGATTGTTTCATCCAGCATTCGTCCAAGGCGTCTTTTGCTTTGTTCGTTCAAATAAATGGCGACATTGCGGCAAAACACAAAATCAAATGCGCGATCAGGTTTCCATTTTGACAAATCACCGCGTTGGTAGTCAATCATGGCCATGCCTTGCGCGTCCAATTCCAATTGACCTTGTGGTGTGGGATGCAACCAGTTGGCCGCCCACTGTGGAATGGGAGTCCGTTGCGCAAGCGCGCTGGCGCGGCCAGTGCGAGTATGCGCCAAGTGATCATCGCTGTAATCCAAGGCAAGTATGCGAATGTGGCTGGGAGTAAGACCGCAGGACAGTGCTGTTGCTGCAATAGAAAATGGCTCCGACCCAGTGGCGCAACCAAGACTGGCCACATGAATCATTTGTGACCGATCGCGCTTTTGAAGTTCTTCGCGCAGCACCTCAAACGACGCCACATAGCGAAAGAGCCATGTTTCTGGGGGCGACAAATGTTGATACAAATTCATGGCCTCTTTGGAATCACGATTCAAGCGCGCTACATATTCAGCGATGGTCTTGTCGCCAAGCAATCGCATGCGCTCACGGGCGAACAATTCACCAAACTTATTCACCACGGGTTCAAGCGATGTGTTGGCGGACAGCCACATTGACAATTCGTTCACGACCCAAGCCGCCGATCATTCTTCGTGGCGACCGCGCTTGAGCCTTGCAGAATCCGTTCATGTTGCATGGCTATAAGTCTGGCGTCAAATACTTGAGCGCGACCCTCTGCGATATTCAACACCTCTCGCAAATGTTCAAACTCGGGCAATCCCGCGCTTGGATTCCAGGCGCCGTTGTAATTCAAGTCCCGCAGCCCAATGACTTGTTCCACGCGTAAACCAAATATCGAAGTGCTGCAGGTTGGATCGTTGGCGTCCATAGGCACCTCCATCAAAATTGTTCGCGAACCAACTTTTGGTTCAATGGCTATTTTCCCCGTCAGAATGCCTGCGTCAAGCAAAGGAACGAACGCCCCGTGATAATCAAACAAGCCAAGCATCCATGCGGGACTGGCTGGCAAAGGTTGGGCTGAAACCACGGGGCAAACTTCACGGATATGGGCGACATCAATAGCAAAAAAATTATTGTGAGCCGTCCAAATCAGAGTTCGCATGATGATAGAATACCCTTTTTTGCAAGGATTAAACTTCCTTATTCAAATCGCAAATCTGGCGAATCAACGGTAATTTTTCAAAGAAAATGCTAATTAGTTCGGGATCAAAATGGTTGCCCGACTCAACTCGCATCGTGTCAAGAACGCGTTGTTCTGGCCAGGCTTCTTTGTAGCAACGTTTGTGTGAAAGCGCGTCAAACACATCAGCTACCGAAACAATCCGCGCGAAAACAGGAATCTCATCGCCTCTTTTGCCACCAAGTTTGGGTTGATTGGTCACAGGATCAAGAATGGAAGAGCCATCACAATGGACATATCCTGGATAGCCAGTGCCATTCCATTTTTCATGATGATTGAGAAGCACCTCGAGCGATGACTCGTCAAACTCGGTTGGTTCATCCTGAAAATAACTGGCGCCAATGAGCACATGGCGTTGCGCTATTTTAAATTCAGCGGCGGTCAGCTTTGCGGGCTTCTTTAAAATTGAATCTGTCACTCCGACCTTGCCCACATCATGCATGCGCGCGGCGTAGCGTAAGAGGTCACGTTGGCGCTCGAATAACACACCTCCCAAACCGCGCCGATGCCCCCATTCTTCAAATAAAACTCCTGCAATACCTGCCACGCGCTCAACATGTTGAGCAGTTTCAATGGGATCGTGCGATTCGGCCATGTGCAACATTCGCTTGATCACACTCTCGTGCAATTGGTTCCGCTCAATCGCCGCGGTTGCCATGCTGGCAAAATGCGATAAAAGCGCTTGGTCTGTCTCGGAGAACCGTGGCCGGCTACGGCCATCACTGTTTATGGCGTTTATGAGTTGCAGCACGCCCACGGTACGACCCAAACTTGTGCGCAGCGGCAACGCAAGCACGCTTTGTGTCTTGTACCCGGTACTGCGGTCGAAAGATTGGTCAAATTGAAATGGGCTGCTCGGTTCTATTGTGTAAGCATTTGCAATGTTGACACCTTCACCGCTTATGCTTACCCAGCCCGCGATTGAATTTTCGCTGACCGGAAGCATGTGACTTGAAAATCTTGGTGGTTCACCCAATCCTCCACGGCGGGCAAGGGTGTCATTTTGCGTGTACGCAAATCGAAGACTTGCATTTTCGCGTTTGTACAAGGTGCCTGCGTCGGCGCCAATCAATTTTCGCGCCTCGCTGAGAATACGATCCATCAACAAGTGAATGTCTTGGACCTTGTTCAATTCCAAACCGATTCTCACCAAGCCATCTAATCGTATTTGTAGAAAGTCCTTGTCGTTGGCGCCTAACTGAATTAACCCCGCATTCAGTCGTTCGCGCTCCGTTTGCAAATGGCTTCTATCCTTCAGCCGCGTTTGCAGCTCTACAATTTCCTTATCTAATACGCATTCGCGCATTTTGGAAATTCCCAATTTGGCTAGCGTCAATATTCGCGTGCGTATTTCATCCGAATCATTCAGCCGACTTAGGCAATCTTCGACATTGCAAGCGAAGGCCGCCGCTCGTTTCAATGGATCAGGCAGGGGGAGCATGGCCACACAGGGAATTTCCTTGGTGGTTTCATCTCTAGCAAAAGCGCCCAGTAATTCAAAGCCCTCGGTACCTAGACCGGAAATTTCAACAGCAACCACCGTAGGGACCAATCGAATTGCACGCTCCAATGATTCGGCATTGCGGGGAATGATTTCAAGTTGAGCTTGATTGTTTGTGAGCGCCATTCTGAGCGCGTCCGCGGCCCAGATTTCATTGGTAATCAAGACAATCAAGGGTTGATCAAGCGACTGATTGCTAGGTTTATGAAATTCTAGTCTTTCTTCCATCAAGAAACAGAATAACCGAAATTGATGTCAATCAATTTTTGAATAGAACTTGTATTCAAGCAAAATGGGACCGGTGGGAGTTGCACCCACACGTCAATTTCTTGACTGCGGATTTTAAGTCCGCTGCGTCTGCTGTTCCGCCACGATCCCATGAAGCGCTGGGTCAAATTCATACAAATTCAAAAAATATTGCATACATTTGGTCATATAAGTAAGAACATATTAACTGCTCTTGGTGTCAGCTAAAATTTACGGAGAATACCAACCGCCCGCAGGCATAAGAATTTGATTCGCAAGTTCAGGTCCCCAAGTTCCAGGCTTGTACTTCATCACGGGCACGACGTGGTCAAGAATGTTTTCAACAATACGCCAGCCTTCCTCAACCGTATCTTGACGCGCGAACAGCGCTTGGTCGCCGCGAATGGCGTCGCCAATTAAGCGCTCGTATGGCGTCATTTCGTCGGGTTGAGTGTCAACAGTCATCAATTCAATGGGCATGCCGCTCATCAATTCGCCGTCAATTTTAGCCTGCATGTTGATGCCAATCTCAATGCGCGGAGACAGAAGAAAACGCACAAAATTCGGAGGTCCAGGTGGCGCATCAGGAAAAACAACATTGGGTGGGTGATGAAATTCCACTCGCACCTCAGTGGCAGAAATCGGCATGCATTTACCCGCCCGAATATACACGGGTACTCCAGCCCAACGCCAATTGTCGATCATTAATCGAATAGCACCCCAGGTTTCAGTCTGGCTGTTCGCGGCCACGCCTGGTTCGTTTAAGTAGCCATCAAATTGCCCGCGTACCACATCGTGTGTCGTTAATGTGCGCACCGAGCGGAATAATTTCACCTGCTCGTCTCGCACTCGTTCCATGTCGCTCCATATTGGTGGCTCCATGCATAAAAAACCAACCACTTGCATGAGATGGTTCTCTATCACATCGCGAATGCAGCCGGTCTGGTCATAAAATTTGCCACGACCTTGTACACCAAAACTTTCCGCCATTGTGATTTGAATTTCTTTGACGTATTGGCGGTTCCAAATAGGCTCCAGGAACGCGTTAGCAAATCGCGTGAATAAAATATTCTGTGTCGCCTCCTTGCCCAGATAATGGTCGATGCGAAAAATATGTTGCTCATCAAACACCTCGTGCAAAATTTCGTTTAATTGCTTGGCCGAGGCGCTGTTATTACCGAACGGCTTTTCCACCACAACGCGAGCGCCGATTACGCAGTCCGCGGACTCCAACTGCTTGGTCACTGTGCCAAACAACACGGGCGGAATAGCCAGATAGTGCAGGGGTCGCTGGGCATTTCCCAATGCTTTTTTCAGCTCTTTGAAAGTGGCGATGTCGGCGTAATCACCATTGACAAATTGAAAGTTGTCCGAGAATGTCTTGAACGCAGCCTCGTTCACGCCGCGGCCATAGGTGGTGATTCCTTCGCGCGCGCGCGTGAGCAATTGATCGCGAGTCATGTCGCTTTTGGCGACTCCAATGACTTTTCCAGTCAGGGTATTTCTTTGAATCAGCGCTTGAATTGTGTCAAATAATTTCTTGTGCGCGAGATCGCCAGTAGCTCCAAATAGAACCAAAGCGTCACTGTGCGGTTGAGTACTCATAGATTATTTTACCTTTGGCGCGGTTTGCTCAAGATGTCCACCAAACTCGTAACGCATGGCGGAGCACAACTTGTCGCCAAACAACGCGGCGCCTCGGCTTGAGAATCGGGCGTACAAGGCCGCCGTCAACACATACGCGGGCACGCCCTCGTCAATTGCCGCGTCAATGGTCCAGCGACCTTCGCCAGAATCGCTCACGCGTCCGTCAAATTTGGTCAGTTCTGGATCGGCGGCCAATGAATTGGCGGTCAAGTCCAGCAACCAGCTGCTGATCACGCTGCCGCGGCGCCACACTTCGGCCACATCGGGCAAATTAAATTTGTACATATACGCATCGGGCTCGCGCAGTGGGGTGGTTTCGGCGTTCTTCTCGCGCATGTGCATGCCCGCGTCGGCGTTCTTGATAATGTTCAAACCCTCGGCATAAGCCGCCATAATTCCATATTCAATTCCGTTGTGAACCATCTTCACAAAGTGGCCGCCACCATTGGGTCCACAGTGCAAATAGCCTTGCTCAGCAGTGCCGGGCATATTTTTGCGCGCTGGTGTGACGGGAATTGTTCCCTTGCCTGGGGCAAGTGCGCTAAAAATTGGATTCAATCGCTTCACGCTGGCCTCTGGTCCACCAATCATCTGGCAGTAGCCGCGGTCTAGTCCCCACACCCCGCCAGAAGTTCCAACATCCACATAGTCAATGCCGAACTTGGCCAATTCCTTGGCGCGACGAATATCGTCCTTGTAATAGCTGTTGCCGCCATCAATCAGCGTGTCGCCCTTGGAAAGGTGCGGCGCAATTTTTGCGATGGTTTCGTCCACATATGCCGTTGGAATCATCATCCAAATACTGCGTGGCGCAGGAAGTTTGGCGATCATGTCCTCAATGCTGGTCGCGGCAATCGCGCCTTGGGCGGCCAAAGCTTTGACTGAATCAGCTGACACATCAAAGGCGACAATTTCATGTCCAGCCTTCATTAAGCGAACCGACATATTCGCACCCATACGACCAAGACCAATCATTCCCATACGCATTGAGTAACTCCTTAAAATAAATCATGCATGTTCAATAAAGAAAATTGTTCTTCACAATTAGACGAACTGCAAGACTATCAATGAACGCACTTTTGTGAGATTGCGGGGGAAATGGTCTGAACAATCCAACGCGCCACTACCGATTTGGGGGCAAATGCTCCCTGCGCATCAAGGGAAACCACGCGCCCATCGGGCCACACTATTCGCGCGTCCGATTCCACGCCGTCCAGTGTTTGCAGTGAATTTGCCACAATGCAATCCGCTTTCTTGGCGATCAATTTTCGCCTCGCGCTGGCAATCATCTGCTCCATTGGCTCCAAGGCGAATCCAACCACAAACTGATTGGCGTGGCTTTGCAAATTTCCAAGAATTTCAGCCACGGGTTCCAATTGCAACACGGGCGCAGGTGTTTCGCGGCGAAGCTTTCCAGCCAACTTTTCGCCCGCCACGCGCCAATCCGCCACGGCAGCGGCCATAATTAAAACATCAAAATTAGGCCAATCTGTTGTCAATAAGGCGCGCAAGTCGGCCGCGCTTTGGAACCGCGCAACATCATTCAACGAATCTATTTGCGAAAGATGGCAGGGCCCAGCAAGAACGCGCACATGCGCGCCGGTTTCTTGAGCGGCCTTGGCTATTTCAAATCCCATGCGTCCACTCGATCGGTTTCCAATAAATCGAACCTCATCAATGGGTTCGTGGGTGGGTCCCAAGGCGACCAACCACCGAGTGGGACTTTGCGGTTTAGTGGTATTCGTGTCATTCATGGGTTGCCACTTGCCTGCGGGTTCTGCATACTACGACCCCTCGGTTTGATTGTCTTGCATTCATTTCTTTGTTCGCTTGAAGGAGATTCGCGTGGCTCGAAAGATTAGACTGAAACTTGGAGAAATTTTATTACAAGCAAACTTGGTCACAGCCGAGCAGGTTGCCAAGGCTTTAGAATTGGCCCAAGGAAGCGGCAAAAGAATTGGTGAGGCATTCATAGAGCTTCAATTTTGCAACGAGGAGGATGTGTCCAAAGCCTTGGCGACTCAATTTGGCATGGAGTTTCTCAACCTTGATCGAGCCGAGGACAATGCAAAAATAAATTTATCTCTCATGGCAAGCGATCTCATTCGCAAGCATTTGGTGCTGCCAATCTCCCTTCACAATAATCGCTTAAAAATCCTGGTGCATGACCCAATGGATTTGCAATTGTTTGACAATTTACGATTTAGACTCAATTATGAATTAGATACCGTGGTGGCCAGCAAGCGTCAAATGCAGGCGTTTTTAGAAATAGGCAACAAGTCTGCCAAGCCTATTGAGGCCGACAAATCCTCAGACGGCATTGACCTTGACAAGTTAATCAGTCGAGCCAACGGTTCCTTGGACAATTCTTTGGACCGAGCCAAGGCGAGTTTAGACCGAAACAAGGGCTCCATTGACCGTAAAAAAAGTTCCATGGATCAAGACGCATCCACGGATTCGTATTTGGTTCAACTGGTCAACGGAATTATTCTGAAAGGTGTTCTAGCCCGAGCCAGTGATATTCATTTCGAACCCCGCAAAGATAACGTGCTTGTGCGCTATCGAATTGACGGCGAGTGTGAGAAAATTTCAGAACTTCCAAAGACCAACCAATCAGGCGTATTGGCTCGCTTAAAGTTAATGGCTGGGGTAAACATGTCAGAGCGGCGCATTCCGCAAGACGGTCGCATTAAAATGGCCGTGCCCAGGGTGGATTCAAACAACAATCCAGTCATGGAAATAGATGAAAAAGACAAAAGGGAAAAGCAGGTCATTGACCAAGTCGACTTTCGAGTGAGCACATGTCCCGCCACCAATGGCGAAAGCGTGGTGCTGCGTATTTTGCGTCCAGACAGCGTGCGTATTGGTTTGCTCAACTTGGGTCTTGAACAGGACATGTTGGACACATTCAACAAGGTCATTCGAAAACCCAACGGCATTTTCCTGGTCACCGGCCCCACGGGTAGCGGCAAGACCACCACGCTGTATTCGGCGCTCGCGGTGCTGAACCGCCCGGATAAAAAAATTATCACCGCCGAAGACCCCGTTGAATACAACTTCAAGGGCATCAATCAGGTGCAGGTGCGCGAACAAATCGGTCTGACTTTCCCCTCCATTTTGAAATCCATGTTGCGCCAGGCGCCCAATATTATTCTTGTGGGTGAAATTCGCGATCGCGAAGTGGCTGACATTGCCATTCAAGCCGCGCTCACTGGCCACTTGGTCTTCAGCACGCTGCACACCAACGACGCTCCCAGCGCCATCACGCGTTTGGTGGACATGGGTGTCAAACCATTCTTGGTTGCGAGCAGTATTCAGGCCATCATGGGTCAACGCCTGGCCAGAATCTTGTGCGACAAATGCAAGAAAATCGATCCCGATCCTGATCCAAAGACTTTGCGCTTGGTGGATATTCACGATTCAGAAAAAGACAAGGTCATGATGCCTGTTGGATGCCCCGAGTGTGGTGGCGTGGGCTATCGCGGCCGCCGCGGCATTTATGAAATGATGGTGATGAACTCGGAGATTCGCAATCTGGCGTTTGAACGCGCGGGTATTTCCAAACTTCGCGACGCCGCAATCCGCTCCGGCATGCGCACTTTGTTGGGCGACGGCAAGCTTAAGATATTGCGAGGACGCACAACTCCCATGGAAATTTCCAAATTCGCGCAAGCTGCAACTTTTGATCCGTCCAGTATCGGCGGCTGATCCCGTGCCTATTTCACATTCAAACGGAGTACCTAACCATGTCTAGCGGTGAATCAACAACCAAGCCAACTGTCGGTAGCACGGTTCAAATCGACCGCCTGCTTGATGTCATGGTGAAACAGGATGCGTCCGATCTTCATATTACGGTCGGACGGCCACCAACCGTTCGTTTGAACGGTCGTTTGCGAAATTTACAGACCAAAATTCTTGATGCGGACGACACCATGGCGTTGATGAAGTCCATCACCCCCGAAAAAAATCAAGCCGAATTTCAAGAAGTGGGAGGTACAGATTTTGGTTTCAGCTTTAGCGAGGCCGCCCGCTTTCGCGTGAGCGTGTTTCGCCAAAAGTCATTTGTGGCCATGGTGCTTCGACTCATTCCAAACCGACTTCTTACATTTGAGCAAATTGGGTTGCCCGAAATTTCTCGCGAGTTAATCAAGCGTCCCCGCGGTCTTTTTCTTGTAACTGGTCCAACCGGCAGTGGCAAGACCACCACCATTGCCACCATGGTTGATTTTGTGAACAGCAATTTCGAGAAGCACATTGTGACCGTTGAAGATCCGATCGAGTATTACCATAATCATAAAAGATCGATTGTGAATCAGCGTGAAGTGGGGGCGTTAAGCGATGTTCCAAGTTTCGCAGACGCGTTGCGCCGCGCCTTGCGTCAGAATCCCGATGTGATCCTGGTGGGTGAAATGCGCGATCTGGAAACGATTGAAGCCGCAATTAAAGCCGCCGAAACCGGCCACTTGGTGTTTGGAACCTTGCACACAACGGGAGCCGCCGGAACCATCAATCGAATTATTGACGCCTTTCCTGTAAATCAGCAGGAGCAAGTTCGCGTGCAGCTTTCAACAAGTTTGCTGGCTGTTCTGAGCCAAGTTCTTTTGGCTCGATCTGACAAGCCTGGTCGAATCGCCGGGTACGAGTTCATGGTGGTCACGCCCGCCATCAGTAATCTCATTCGCGAAAGCAAGACATTCCGTATCGACTCAGCCATTCAAACGGGCAAGAAATTCGGCATGCAATTGCTGGACGAACATCTTTGGTCCATCTTTGGCAAGGGTTGGATAACCGCCGAGGAGATGATTGAAAATTCTCGCAATCCAGGCGATCTCAAAGACAAGATTCGCAAGGCCGGAGGCACTGTTCCAGGCATGGAATTTGACTCGCCATCGGAAACAATTTCCTAATCGAATGCGCTCGTGAATGAAGTTATATGCCAATTTTCGTTGGCTTACTGATCATATAAAATGCTTTATTTATGAATGAATCTTAAGTCCGTATTTATCTAGTCGCAATTATCGAATGAATAATCAGGAACTTCCTCCTCTGACGCATCGAATGTTTTAGTGTAGGTACTCACAGATCACGCAATTTCATCTTTTGAAATTGAGTTAGGATATTTCAAAGTATGGTTCAGACTCAAGCCTATAAATTTGATCCCGTAAGTGACAGTTTTGTTCAAGAACTTAAAGGTCGCAGATTTGGTCGCGCTTTGACGAAGTTGGGCAAGGTTACACGCGAACAAGTTCATCAAGCCCTTGCTCTGCAAACGACGACCAGTAAAGGCATGAAACTGGGGGAAATTTTAGTGCAAATGGGTTTCATTGAACCGCTGGATGTTTTGATCACGAGGTCGGGTATGGCGGGAATGAAATTTGTTTCGCTACAGGGACGCAACATTGATGAGGCCAGTGTTCAGTCCGTCAGTCCCGAAATGGCGCGCACTCTCGGCGTGGTTCCAATTGAATTCAACGCGGCCACCAAGCAGCTTGTTGTTGCAATGAAAGATCCCGGCAACTTTGGCGCGGTGGACACGCTGCGAACCATGTTGGGCTACAGGGTGTCCCCCGTAGTCGCTCCCGCTGAGGAAATTGATAGCCACTTGAAGGAGCATTACCAAGCCAAAACTCAAATCAAGCAAGTTTTGGCCGAGATTGGCACCAAGGGTAATCTCGCAAATCTCGCTGGACGTGGAACCAGTCTGGATCAAGCCACGCTCATTGATGCGGCCAACGACAATCAGGTCATCAATCTTTTAAATCTTGTTCTCATGCAAGCCATTAAGGACAAAGCAAGTGATATTCATTTGGAACCATTCGAGGATGAATTTAAAATGCGCTATCGAATCGATGGTGTCCTGTATGAAATGGATCCTCCTGATAAATCTTTGTCCATGGCCCTTGTCAGCCGCGTGAAGGTCATGGCCAAGTTGGATATTGCCGAGCGTCGCCTTCCCCAAGACGGACGCATTGAGTTGAATTTGGGTGGGTCGCCCGTGGATCTCCGCGTAGCCGTTCTTCCAACCATGTTTGGTGAAAGCGTTGTTATGCGAGTGTTGGATCGTGGCAATGTGCAATTAAGTTTGGACAAAGTTGGCCTGCGCGAAGATGACCTTGAAAAGGTGCATGGTCTGATCAACAAGCCAAACGGAATTGTCATTGTGACTGGACCAACGGGCAGCGGAAAGACCACGACCTTGTATGCGGCGTTGAATTCACTCAACGACATTTCCACCAAAATTCTCACAGCGGAAGACCCGGTTGAATATGACATTCAAGGCCTTATCCAATGCCAAGTGAATCACGAACAAGAACTCACATTCGCCAAGTTGCTGCGAAGTTTCCTGCGTCAAGATCCAGACATTATTCTGGTGGGTGAAATCCGCGATCTAGAAACGGCGCAGATCGCCATTCAAGCCAGCCTCACAGGCCACTTGGTGTTTAGCACCTTGCATACCAACGACGCTCCCAGCAGCATTCTGCGATTGATGGATCTTGGCGTGGAAAGTTTCCTTTTAACAGCCACGCTTGAAGCCATTATTGCGCAACGCTTGGTCCGACGCGTGTGCGCTCAATGCAAGGAAAGTTACATTCCAAGTGAGGAGCAACTCATGGAGCTTTCATTGCGACCGCAGGATGTGGTCAATCGCACATTCGCCCGTGGTTCAAGCTGCGAAAAATGCAATAAAACTGGATACAAGGGTCGCCTTGCGTTGTATGAAATCATGTCAATGGACGACACGCTTCGCGAACTCATTATGACCCAAGTCAGCACCGCAGTATTGAAAATGGAGGCACGCAAGCGTGGTATGCGCACATTGCGTGAAAGCGGAATGCTCGCCATTTATGACGGTCAAACCACCATTGAGGAAGTCGTACGAGAAACGCTTGGTGATGAATAATGTTGATGAATATTTGAAAGGACGCATTCGCGCTTAACACATGCCAACATACGCCTATAAAGCAATGACTGCGGCGGGCAAGTCTGAAAGTGGCACCATGGATGCCGCATCGAGCGATGAAGTCAGCAAGTCACTTCGTGGCAAGGGCCTGTTTCCCACCGATGTGCGCGAACAAAAAGCGGCGAAGGTCAAGGAAGAGAAATTAAAAGTTGGCAAAAAAAAGGGCAAGGGGTTGGGCTTTTCCATGCCTGGCCGCGTGAAGACCAAGATCATTACCAACTTCACCCGTCAACTCAGCACATTGCAAGACGCCGGGTTGCCACTCCTGCGCAGCATGCAAATTTTGGAGCAACAACAGAAGCCCGGTAAACTTAAAAATATTCTTGGCCTGGTCTGTGAGGATGTCGAGGGCGGAACCACGCTCAGCGAATCCTTCGCCAAGCATCCCAAAGCTTTTGACCGCTTGTATTGCAAAATGGTCGCTGCTGGCGAAGTGGGTGGCGTGTTGGATGTCATTTTACAACGACTCGCGGACTTCATGGAAAAAGGGGAGCGTCTAAAGCGCCGCATTAAAGGCGCCATGATTTATCCCGCGTGCGTTATTTCCATTGCCGTACTTATCGTGACGGGCATTATGTATTTTGTTATTCCAAAGTTTGTCACCATCTTCGGCGACTTTGGCGTGAAACTTCCCGCCTTGACATTGTTCTTGATCGACACCAGCAATTGGATCGCCGGCACATCCAGCAAGGATCAAGCCGTGCCCGGAGTGGTGTGGATTTTGGTGTCGCCATTTTTGCTGGTGATTGTCTTCAAAGTGGTGCGTAAGACAGATTTTGGACGCGCCGCATTTGATGTGTTCTTTGTCAAAGTGCCCGGACTTGGTAATTTGGTGCGTAAGACAACCATTGCGCGCTTCACGCGCACCTTGGGAACATTGATTAGCGCGGGTGTTCCCATTCTGGAGGCGGTTTTAATCACGCGCGATACATGTGGCAATTGGATTTACGAACGCGCCCTCAACAAAGTGCATGATTCCATCCGCGACGGTGAAACTTTCGCCACTCCACTGCGTGCAAGCAAAGTGGTGGACAGCCTGGTTGTGAACATGATCGATGTGGGCGAGGAAACCGGCGACATGGATGTCATGTTGACCAAGATCGCCGACAACTACGACGAAGAAGTGGACGTTGCCGTTGGCAGTTTGTTGAGTTTGCTGGAGCCATTCATGGTCATTGTGCTAGGTGGAATCATTGGAACCATTGTGTTGGCGTTGTTCATGCCACTGGTCAGCATGATTGAAAGCGTTTCTGGCGGAGGAAAGAAGTAAGTCCCATGGATAATCCACTTGCTCCATTTGAAGCCCGCACGCAAATGCGTGCCGCGTTCACGCTGGTTGAATTGTTGGTGGTGATTGGCATTATTGCTCTGCTTGTTGGATTGATTATTGTGGGCATTGGCGCCGCTCAGAGACGGGCGCAACGCGTGAACACTCAGTTCTTAATGAGTTCCATTTCACAGGCGCTTGCTCGGTTTAAATCCGACCACGGTTATTACCCCCCAGTACTGGGTGATCCAACTCAACTCCCAGCTCAACTTGGTTGGCCATCGAACGCGCCTTTGACAGTCTCCGACCGAGTCGGATATGGGCGCGACCTGTTGGCCCCTCCAATAAACCCTTCCGCTGGAGCGACTAACACCACCAAAGTTTCTCAATGGACCTCGGCTGAGGCCCAAGCATTGCAAAATTGGTATAGCGTGACCACGCTTGCGGAATATCTCATAGGCGCTGGCGATCGCTCCCAAGATGGCTACGGAATTTGTGGCGAGTTGCCGGATCCAATGCCCGCGAATGTGTTGGCGGGACAACGCGAACTTCCGCGCGCGGGCATTCGCTCGCCAGGTCTTGATGGCGTTTGGGGCGCGGCCTTGCAGCCCATAAATAGTAACGACCTCAGTCCCACATCACCAACCCCAACTGCGGGCGCCTCGTACCAAGGCACTTCATTGAAGAAAGGGCTGTTCTTCACCCGAAATTTGGCGCTTCCGAGCCAAATTTTAATAAACGCAACAACGCCCGCCTCTGGATTGGGCAACGACACATCCAAGTGCGTTCTTCGCAGCCGTCCAAACCTAGAGGGAAAAGTATTTGGTCCCTATTTGGAGTTGAAAGATCCCGCTGTCATTGGCGGACTCAAGGGACGTGATCCCGCGACCAATGATTTAATTATTGTTCGTGCGACCGATGGCGATGAAAACTTTGATCGCTACCCAAAAGTGATTTTGGATTATTGGGGAAAGCCAATCCGTTATTACCGCCGTGGCTATGTCAACTTCACTCCCAACACTCCCGATCAAGCCACGGATGGAACCAACTTTGATTTGGGTGATTTCTTTGCGCTGCGGCCAAGCAAGGCCGATGAAAACGAATTTGTTCCCGACGCCCAAGCCAAGTTCGATGTGCTTGACGATGAGAATCCTGATCTACAAGTTGATGCGGCGATTGCAGGAAAGGACCGCTCCTCCACCGCGCGCCTTCGTAGCGCGGAGTTTGCCTTGCTGTCTTCAGGCCCAGATAAAAAATTAGATCGAACCCGCCGCATCGGTTTGAGTGGTCCCAACAAAGATGTGGATGTGAACGCCGACAATATTGTGGAGACTGGCCCGTGAAGCGCGCCACCACGGGCTTCACCTTAGTTGAATTGCTCGTGGTCATTGGCATCATTGCCATTTTGGCCAGCATGGTGTTGGCGGTCAGCGGCGGGGTGCTTGCCACCAGCGAGCGCAAGCAGGTGGAGGACACTTTTACTTTGTTGAACCAAGCCACCCGTGAGCTTGAATTGACGCGCGGGCAGGAGTTGGTTTTTTCCCGACTTTCTTCATCTGCAACTGTTCCGGAACTTGCATTTTATGACATCAAGGAAGAGCAACCAAATACGCCTGCCTACATCATGCCCAAGTTACTGAAGTTGCTCAGAAACAATGACAACAGCCGCGAGTTCATTCGCAAAATAAATCCCGATTTCCTAAAAAGAATAGATGTCCCCGCGCCCCCTTTGACAGTGGATGAAAATATAGACTTGGTCGACCCTTGGGGCAATCGCATAGCCGTTGTTCCATGTGGTCGACCCGCCACGGAGCGAGAAATGCGCAGCGCCTATCGAACCGTTGGTTCGGTCCAAGGCAATCCAAAGACAGCGGACCCGTTGGGCATAGGCATTGACAGCGTTGACCGAACTGTGCGCACCAACGATGAAAGCTACTTGGGCGTTTGCACTGGGCGCCGATGGACTTTCGTTTCAAGGGGTCCCGATGGTTCTCTTGGTGTTCCTCCTTGGAACACGACAGCACCCTCAAACTTTCGCGATGGCAACTCCGACGGCATTGATGACTGGGACGACAATATTTTTTCGCAACCACTTATTCAACCTGTGTTGGTATTGCCATGATCAAGAGCACGCGCCAATTCAAGCAATCCTGCGTGCACCAATGTTCGCATGGACAAATGAACCATGGCATGCATGCCAATCGCCGTGGTGGCTTCACGCTGGTGGAACTTATGGTGGTCATTGGCATTCTTATTTCGCTGGCCACGCTGACCGCCATCAGTGTTTCAAAGGTCACCAAGGACGCGGGTTTTTCAAAGGCCGTAAGCCAAGTGATGAATGCATTGGAAACCGCGCGCACGCTGGCAATCAAGGAGCATCGAATTATCTTGGTGGTATTCACCGTGAAGACCGAGCGCACGAATTCCGATGTTTCTGGTGGCATGATGACTGGCACGGTGAAGCGGCAGTGGACGCGCATTGTGGGCACGCGCCTTCGGGATGAGTTGGTAAACAACAACGCGACCCAAACGATCCCCGATGGGAATTCCATTTACATGGACATGTTTGAGCAGCACCCCAACTTTTCGCCCATTGATTTGCCCGAGGGCATAAAAGTGGCTGCCCCACAAATGGATTACGAGCGCAACGATGATGTGTGGATCACCCAACCCACTTTCCGCGATAGCAACACAAATTTCGCCGAGATGGAATATGGATCGCTCATAGGGGTGATGTTTGATGTCAATGGATCGCTTCTATCCAAGATTACCGGTGGTGGAAGTGCCAACATAGGCATGGGCCGATATGTGGTGTTGGATATCGATCAAGATGGATTGCAACGGCCACTCAACACAATAGAAAACGCAGCTGGTTGGTTCACCTATAACATTGAAGGAGAGGAACCCAACATTCAATTGGCCCCATTCCTGTCTGTTTTCAACGACACGGCCATGCGCGAGTTGTTTGATGTGAAC
>SXGQ01409490.1_pt1 | contig 123136 bp, 123 predicted proteins | sample 3178371 | NCBI WGS metagenome assembly SXGQ01 (sample SAMN11356859, study PRJNA531348) | freshwater metagenome | isolation source: freshwater sample F1-20 | place: China: Fuxian Lake, Yuxi | collected 2017-12-25 | reverse complement strand
GCTCGACGCGCTGCTGCACCCCACGGGCAAGTGCCGGTGTCATGGGCAGGGCGAGTGTGAGTGGTGCATGAAGAACAACACCGACGACACCCCCTTCTGACCCGCACCCCTTCTGACCCGCCCTTACTGAAAGACGAGAGAGCGCATGTCCACCAACACCGAACCCGAGAGCGTTATCGTCAAAGCGCGGGACATCAAGCCCTACCACTACGGCGTGTGGAGCATCACAAGGGACGAAGCGGGGCGCGAGAGCGCGCCGTTCTCCAACACCATCGTCTACATCCGGTGGTCGGAGGACGGCAAGTACCTGTGGTTCGGGCTGGAAACCCACAACACCATGAAGGTCGAGCCCGACGAGGAGGTGGAGGTCATTCCCGAGCGCGACCCCCACGCTCAAAGGACGAGGGACAGGTACGCAAGTTGGGTTCTTCCCCCGCCTCCACGTGCCAAGCGAACCACGCGGTACGACCACCGCTACCAATGGTCTGCAAGCGGCCCCGAGTGCGGCGTGTGCGGGACCGTGCATGAGCCGAACCTTGAACCGTTGGAGGACTGAACGGTGAAAGGCAACCGCTACACCACGTTCGGAGCCCTCCCGTTGCGTACCGTGTTTCGGTACGTCCCCGACCACGCAGGGCTTGGGCCTCGCGTAAAGGTAGACGGGCACCTCTGCTGCACGCCCGAGTTCTACCGTGCTCAGGGATGCAACCCGCCGCAAGAAGTTCTGAACGAAGCCTCATGGCGTTCTGTTGGTGGAGTCCATTACGCCGAAGAAAACATGCGGGTGCGGGTCACCCTCGCAGACAGAAACCTGTTCCACAACGGAGATATGAAGCCATGAAGCCCTTGCCCGAAGCCGTCCAGCGGGCGTTCCCCTGCGCTCCCTACCGTCTGCCTGAACGCCCGTGGTGGGGCTGTTGTCAGTACCACGACGGCGTGCCTCGCTACCGCCGCAACGACTCCGTTCCTTCCGAACGGGAGCAGTTGGTCTACATCATTCACCCGACTGCGGAGCAGACGGCCAAGCGTGACGCCGAGAGTCCGCTCCCGCATCCCGGCTACCGAGCGGGGCAGGTGTGGGCAAATGAGAAAGGTTACTCGGTTGCAGTTCTCGCTGCCGCTTTGGGCGCGGTGGCGACGAGCACCCGTGAGTGGGACGAAGATGAGTTCGCCCGGTTCTACCCCTACCTCATGGCCGATCCCGCTTGCCCGCACCTTGCGCCGTGGTCGCCCGCCGAGGAGGCGAAACCGTGACCCCATGCCTCCGCATCAGCAAGAAGGTGCGCGACCGCGTGTACCGGCTGTGGCGGCAACGCCCCGACCTCTGCTTTGACGAAGCTGCCTCGCTGCTGGGCTACTCACCTGCGGAGTTGACGCGGCTCACGCGCCGCTGGGTGCGTGCCACCACCCGCGAGTTCAACGCGCCGTACAAACGCGCCCTTGGGGCCAACGGGAACCACCGAGGTGAAGCCATGAACCTCTTTGAGTTGCTTCGGGAAGTGGAACGGGCCGATGACAAGTCGGACGAGGAAATCAATCGGCTCATTCGACAAATCGAAAGAGCACGAAACGGCTTGCACGCCACCGACCTCCCGATCAATGTAGTTGTAGCCGACCTTTACGCCGGACTGCTCGACGCGCATACAGACAACCTCTACGCCGTCCTGCGGAAGCGCGAGTCGCCCTGCGAGGTGAAGCCGTGACGCCTCTTTCCGTCATGGTGGATGGAGTTCCCGTTCCGACCACCCCGTTCGACCGCCCGCACGGTCGTCCCGAGGACTTGTTCCTTCTGGCCGAACCTCCAGAGCCCGTGCCCCCCGGAACCAAGGTCACTTGGGCGGGTGACATGCCCGAGGGCAAGAAGAACCTGTGGGTGCGAGTCCCATGCGCGGTCGGGCGCGAGGGTACGTTCCTACTGCGCGAGGAGGACCGCCAATGAACCTCTGCCCCGTCTGCAAAGGCAAGTGCTGCCGCGACTCCTACGGCTACAAACTCACCCACATGGGCGACGAGTTCTACGAACACACCTGCGAGGCGTGCGAGGACGGCACCAAGTACATCCCGCCCCGCACCGCCGAGGACGAGCGCGCCGACCTGGTCGCCTACCTCGCCCACGCCGCCAAGTTCCCGAACCCCACCCTGCCCATGAACCAGTACATGGACACCCTCCGTGAACTCGTCGAGTGCGGCGCCCACGTCGGGTTCTCCACGAAGAAGGAGGAACCGTGACTCTCACCGTTGAACTGAACGACGAGCAGACTCTTGCCTTGCAACTGGCGCAGTACCGCAACGGGGAGAGTCTATCCCACACCCTGTTGCGTCTCGCGGGGTTGGTACCCGAACCAAAGCCCTACGAAATGTCCGTCTACGACCTTATGTCCAAACGGGCACGGGAAGAACTGAGCCAACGGGAGGACGCCCGACTACTTGCGCTCATTGAGAGGAAGCCATGACCACCGAACCCCTGCCCCACACCGCCAAGGACGAGTCGATGAACCTGCCACGCATTCTCGGACGACTGCCTGAACGGTGGATGTGGACCTTGCACAACCTGGTCGCGCACCCGCTGTCCGAACTCCTGTTCCAGGTCGGGCTGCGACGGTGGTCGGACGCGGTCCACGACCTCACCGTGCCCGAGCACGAACCCGGGACGGGACGGGGGTGAATGATGACACGCGCGGAACCCCCGAGGCCGAAGCCCTTGTGGTTGCGTTGGGGGCGGCACCGCGCTCCACCAAGAAGGAGGGGACATGAGTTGGGATGTAGACGAGGTGGAGTTCTACGAGACGTTCGCGGAAATCGCCGCCGACCCGAATCGTGGGCTTGAAGACGCGAAGCGGTGGGCGTGGTCCGCCTTAGACTGGACGCAACGGGAGAACCGGAAACTTCGGGATGTGCTCCAGTGGGTCAACACCCAGTGCCCTGGAAAGTGCGCTGGCGTCTGTGACGACGCCCTGCGGGGAAATGAGGTTTCCCTAACCCCCGCTAAACCGTAATGTTTTAGCGGAGGCATACTCGCAAATCTATTGCAGATCCTTACCTTCCGCATACCTCAAGGGGATAAAATGACTTCCAAAGAGCGCGTTGTCCGCAACTTTATCCAAAACCGGGGTCGAGTTGCATTCAGGAAGATGATGGCAATGTTCGAAGCCCAGGAGAGCGGGCAAGAAATCGCGAAGATTCTCGGAGTTACCCGAGAGCGCGTCCGGCAATGGCGCAATACCTTCGGGCAGACTTACACCATGTATCAGCCTTACCCGGAAGTTCTTGCCGTAGCCAAGCGGTTCGAGAATCCGACCCGGGTCGGATTCTCCCCCACTCGGACCCTCAAGGAACTCCGAGATGAGTAAGCCCGAAAATAATCCCGTTTTGAACGCCCAAGCCCGCATCACCCTACTGAAGGAATGGGGGTCTGGAGTTCTTTCCCAGAAAGACGAGGCTCGCGAGCAAGAAGTGCGAGAGGTCCTTACTTTGGGGGTTTCCCTCTGGGAAGAAGTTTCCCAGTTACCCCCTTTGCTGCCCCCTTACTTTCAAGCCCTGGAGGAACTTCGACCTTACGCCGGAACTTTCCTAAAATTGAACCCGGAAGATCTTTCCGGAAACCCGGAAAGATCTGCGGTAAACCTTCCTTGGGAGGTTCTAACTTCCGAGATCTATGAGAAAGGGTTGGTCCCCTGGGCTCAAACCCTTGGGCTCACCCCCTTGCAAGTTTGGTACATGTTCGAACAACCGGGCAATCCCCCGGAAGAACTGCTTCGGGAAGATCTTTCGTGGAACTCGAACGCTACAGCAGAACAAATCCTGAAGGCGGCTAAGTCCTAACGGGGACAAAGAACATCGGGGTAGAAGGCTTGAGCCTTCTACCCCGATGTTTTCGTTTTTACTTTCCCTGATACCTTCTCAGGTTCAAGACTTCCCATTGCCGCCCATCATTGGAGATCGCACCTGCAAGCCTACGGTGCCCCGTTCCAGGGCGCTCCGAGTGGCAAATCACGCAAAGGACTTCCAGGTTGTTGGGGTCGTTATTCTGCGGGTTCAGATCTCGATGATGAACATGCAGTAAACGCCTTTCGTTACTGGAACCTCCAAGATACACTCCGCAATCCTGACATTGCCATCCGCAATCTTCCCGAAGGTTACGGGAAATTTGCTGCCAGTCCCTCGTGTACCGGGATTCTGATTCGGGGTGCCGGGGGGGCTCCCAATCCCTCGGGATTCCGGAAGAAAGGCCCGGGGTAACTCTGTCTAAGGGGTCGAAATCGAAAAGGCTTAAAAACCAAGCCACGATCGACCACGCCAGGTTTAGAAAGACCTTCGCGATTTCGATCACAGCAAGAACGATCCCCAAGAACATAAACAACAAGAAAATCTCAACCATAGGTTCCCTACAGGGCTTAAAGGGTGCGGGCAGTAGGTTTTACCTTCCCTACACCCCCGCCCGCCCCCGTCAGGGTAACCCAAGATTGTTCCCCGTTAGCGGTTCTTGAGGGCAGGGGCCGTCGCCTGGTACGCGGGCAGAACAGCGGCAAGCGCGGCCTGCACATCCGGCTTGCCGACGTTGCCCGAACGGATGATGCGGTAACCAGCGGGGCTGCCGATCTTGTCAGCGGGTGCCTGCCACACCGACTCATCCCACCGACCGTCGTCGAACGCGCGGAAAAGGCAGTCGCCGCGACGGGCGAACGCCCCCGTCGCCGCGACGGGGGACGGATCATCGATCGCGCCGGCACGGTCCTTGTCCTCGGGGAACCTCAGGACGGCCCATCCCACGGGCATCCAATCGGGACGCGTGCGGTGCTCGCGGAAAGCCGGCGGCGTCAGCGAACCGAGAAGATCGGCACCCCGGAACAGGTCGACGTCGGGAAACTCAACGTTGGCTACGCCATCGCCTTCGAGCCGGACATCGACCCGCACCGGGTCGGCCATCATGACCGCCTCGAGCAGATCGTCCTGGTCGGGCACCGGTTCCGGGGGGCTTCCCGTGACGAGGGCGTGCCGTCCTTCGTACGTCGCGAGGAGGGCGCGGACCTCGTGGGGCTCCAGCCCGATGCGGGCAGCGACCTCGTCGGACACGGTGGACCCCCGGATCGACCGGAGGCCGATTTCGTGCACGACGGACGGACCAACGTCCGGATGATGGACGTACCCGACGCGGCGGGACCTCGGATCATCGCAGGGCCAAAGATCCCCACTGACGGCGCGGCAGTCGGCCAGGGCGGCGACGAAGGAGTCGAGGTCGTCGTGCAGGACGGTCTCCGGTTCGATGCGGATCACCCGCACGCTTTCGATGCGGATGCCCTCCACGACGTCTCCCACGACGTCTCCCACGACGTCTCCCACGATAAAGGGCTTCTGGGCCGCCTTCGGGGGGTTGGGGCGGGCGATCTCGCCGAGAACTCGTTCGCGGAGTTCGTATGGCAGGAGTTCGAGGTTTACGAAACGACGGACGTGAGTGCCAGCCTCGGGGCTGGTGACCGGCACGGCGACAAAGACCGACTTCGGTTCTTCCTCAAAGGAGTGCGGGGTCGCCGTGCTCGGCAGGTGCAGGTAGAAGAGGGAATTCATTGTTCGCTCCCAGTAAGTGAAGGGGGTTTGAAGCAGTTCGCGGAACTCTACCTAAACCTACCCCAAAGTTAAGTAAACTTCTGTCAGCGTTCCCGGTAGAAAGCCTATATCACTACATATAGTAAGGAGCAATATAGGATGCCGCCGAAAGTTGCGAAGCTGTTCTACCTCGACCTCGATATGCACCGATGGATCGAGGCTCAGGCCGAGAACCGTAGGGTCTCACAGGCCCAGGTCGTCCGGGATCTCGTCCTTGCTGCAATGCGTGCGGAGCAGAACCGTTCAAAGAAATCTGGGAATGGAGACTCGAAGTGAGCCGGACTTTCCAGAAAGCTCGATTCTTCCTACTTCACCCGGATACCAATCCGGGAAAAATCGAGCGTCTGGAAGCCCTCCATCGGGAGTACGTTGCCTACGTCCGCATCTGCGTTCAGCACATGCTCGACGTTCGGAGGCTGAACCTCGCCCGCTCAGAGAAGCAGGCCCTCTTCCCGAGGGCGGACAAGCTCACGAGTCAGATCGAGAAGAACGCCCGAGACCACGCCATCCAGATCGTCTCGACATGGGCGAAGTCCCGGTATACCCTCCGAATCAAAGGGGTGATCTCGAAGGCCAAGCGAAACGGGGAGATCACGCCCGAGCAGGCCAAGGCCCTCTACACGGTCGGGAAGTACCTTCGAGACAAGCCCGGGGGTCAAGTCACCCAGAACGACATCGACATTTATTGGACGATCCTCGATGAGAAGGGGGGTCGCAAGCCCGAGGTCTCTGAATCTTTTCCGATGAGGCTGTCGGAGATGACGGCTCGTCTTGAAGACCCCAAGGAAGATGGAGCCACTCTGGCGGATCTGTGGCTCCGGGTCTCCTCACTGGAGGCTCGGAAGTCGATCTGGCTCCCCTTGAAGGGCTCCCCCTACGTCAAGAAGGCTGACGAGGTTTCCAAGGGCATCCTTGCCCGTAAGACGAAGAACGGTCTCTGGCGGTTCGAGGCCGTCGAGAAACGGGAAGGAGTCATCCATGAGCCTTCCGATCTCCCCGAAGATGCTCCGAGGATCGGGGTCGATGTGGGGCTCAATGTCCTGGCGGCTACTTCAGACGGAAATCTCTACGGTCGGGGGTTCAAGCCCAAGTTCGAGCGGCTCTACAAGAAGGTTCGGAATCTCCGGGCCAACCGGATGCGTCAAGGACTTCGGGAGAACTCCCCAAAGCTGGATGCCCTGGAATCGAAGCTCTCGGGGATGATCAAGACGGAGACGGGGCGAGTCGCCAACGACCTCGTTCGGGGGCATCCAGAGACGGTGTTCGTCCTCGAAGACCTCGATCTTTCGGGATGTCGGGGACAGAAGCGATTCGCTTACAGAGCCCTCCAGCGGGCCTTGTCCTCGAAGGCTGCCGTCGAGGTCGTGAACACAGCCTACACCTCGCTGGAATGCCCCTCCTGTGGTCATATCTCCCGAGCGAACCGCACGGGAACGAAGTTCCAATGCCGCTCTTGTGGCAGGAAAGCTCACGCTGATTGGGTAGGAGCAAGCGGTGTGCTGAGACGTTCTCAGGACAACGACATCACTTGTCGAGATCACCCTAACAGTGTGAAAGCGACGTTGCGAAGGCGATACCTTGCCCGTAGGGCAGGGGACAGTCCCGCAAGGTCGTCCCAGGTTGCGCTGGGAACCGAGCCCTCACCGTTGGGCCGGAGTCTTACTACCGAGGTACTCGTTCAGTCGGGGATCGGCACAGGCTCGAACTTGGTGCCTACCCTGCCCTATGGGTTTAGGTAGGTTTCAAGGAACGGTTAAGTTCGGCGCGCGGTAATCTTACCGGCAGGATAAGGAGGACTCATGCCCCTATACGAGTTTCAATGCCAGGACTGCAAAAAACAGTTCGAAGTCCTGTGCAAAGTCTCTGAGATCCAGGAACCCCGGACTTGCCCTGGGTGTTCTTCTCAGAAAACCAAGAAGTTGGTTTCCAGGACTTCGTTTCAACTTGTTGGTGGTGGCTGGGCGAAAGACGGCTACGGTTCTTGAACTTTCAGGAGATCCCAATGTCAGTGTTTCTTGAGTACATCTGGGTAGACGGCTCGCACCCGACCCAGAATCTGCGTTCCAAGACCCGCGTGGTTAGCGTCGCCCCAACTTTGGAAGAAATCCCTTCTTGGGGGTTTGATGGAAGTTCCACCAATCAAGCAACGGGGGACAAGTCCGATTGCTTGCTCAAGCCCGTGAGGATCTTTCGGGATCCGACCCGAAAGAACTCTTACTTGGTGATGTGCGAAGTCCTTCAAGCAGACGGAACCCCTCACCCCACCAACAAAAGAAGTCTGCTTCGGGAAGTTATTTCCGCCACCAGGGGTAGGGCCCAAGAGTGCCTTTTTGGTTTGGAGCAGGAATACACCCTGTTCAAAGGCTCCCGGCCCCTGGGGTTCGGGGAAGACAGAAGATTCCCTGCGGCTCAGGGACCGTACTACTGCGGCGTTGGGGCAGATGAAGTTTTCGGAAGGGAACTCGTTGAAGAGCACCTACAAGCCTGCATTGCGGCAGGGATCAAGATTTCCGGGATCAACGCCGAAGTTATGCCTGGGCAGTGGGAGTTCCAGGTTGGTCCCCTTTCTCCCCTTGACGTAGGGGATCATCTTTGGGTTGCCCGCTGGCTTCTTTACAGGCTCGGGGAGAAGTTTGGTATTCACGCTACGCTGGACCCCAAGCCGGTTCCCGGGGATTGGAACGGTGCGGGATGCCATGCCAACTTCTCTACGCCTGAAATGAGAAGCTCTCAAATCGAGCTGTTTCATTCTCTTAGTGCTGGAAAGAAGTTCGGCATGGATGCGATTGAAGAGTGGTGCGAGCGGGCCAGGCACCGGGTTCCGGAGCATCTTGCCGCATACGGTGAGGGTATCGAGATGCGCCTTACGGGACGTCACGAGACTTGCCGCTACGACCAGTACAAGTGGGGAGTCTCTGACAGGACGGCTTCGATCAGAGTTCCCCTGATGGCCAAACTCGAAGGCAAGGGTTACCTTGAAGACCGGAGGCCCAACGCAAACGCTTGTCCTTACCAGGTCGCCACGGTGATGCTGAAGACCGCATACGACCTTTGGTAGGGAGAGTCTGCAAGTTTCAATAGACGCCTTATCTTTGGAAAGGGGGTTGTTGCCCCCTTTCCCCCAGGAGTGTTTCAATCATGCCCCGTACCCTGACTGCTCAAGACCGAGCCAGCCTTGTCCGGTTGGCTTCTTCTCTCCCCGTTGGCTCCGCTGAGAGAAAGGCGATCCTGGCGGGCCTCAAGACTTCTACGACAGATTTCGAATCTTACGATTGGCAAGGCTTCGATAGCGTAGATTACAACGAATATCCCCCTGAGAGGGTTTCCAAGGAGCTTTCCGCAGTCAAAAAAGAAGAATCGGGAGGCCCTCCGTCTCGTGCAGAACTTTTTGCAGGCGTACAAAGTCTTGAGCGCCGAGCAAAAGACCGAACTTCTTGACCTGAAAGCAAAGTCTCAGGTTATGGAGAACGCCTCCGACCTGCAAGAGGGACTGAAGAATCTGGTGAGCGGTTGGAGGAACGGAAAGTAGGGTTCCGCGAGCAGCTACGAACCCCCGGTTTTGGATCCTTTAGCGGGGGTCTTTAGGCCCTTCCACATACTCGACTTGAACGCCGTTTTCCCGCAAGTAGTTCGGTCCGTCGTCCCCGCCTTTGTAGCCCCCCTTCACGCAGAGAACTTTCTGGATTCCTGCGTGATGTAGAATCTTAGCGCACATCAAACAAGGCTCGCCGGTTACAATCAGCCAGGCCCCTTCGGTTTTGACCCCGTTGGCCGCAGCGTTACACACGACGTTCATCTCCGCATGGTGGCAGCCGCGTTCCAAGCGGGTTCCTGAGGGGATGCTCGGGTAAGAAGCCAAGAGCTCTGCACGTTTTGCAAAGCCTTCCCCGACCAAAGACTCACCTTCTTCTAAAGAACCTTCGAACAGTAAGTTCTTGGACTTAGACCAGACGGTTTCTCCCCGAACTAAAACCCAAACTTGTTTCTCGAATATGGAGTCTTGTTCGGTTCTCAAGTCGGTAACGACTTGAACATCTCCCGGGGAGAGTCCATCCCTCTCGCACCAAGAACCTTTACAGAGGGAGCCCTTTGCTCCCCGAGGCCCACCGTTGTAGCCATCCATTAGGACGACGTTACGCTCGGGGTCCAGGAGCAGAGCCCCAAACTTGCGACGGGGACAACCTGAAGCTTCGGCAAGGGCCAAGCATTGCTTGATGCGGATAGCGATATGTTTCTGGTTCAAGGGTTCTCCTGTAATCCGAGTTTACCGGGTCTAAGAACTTAGGCTTTGAAGTAGGAGCGGGAGATCCTTTCTGCAACGGTAATCTATGCGGGGAGAAAAGATTATGCACACTGCAGTTTTCGTCGTAGGTCCGCCAGGCGTAGGCAAGACCAGCGCCGTTCGAGAGATTCTCGGCGGGAACTACAAGAACTACACCCACCCCGACACAGCCAAGGTCAAGTGGTGCCTTCAAGAAGGGGGCCCTTGGGTTTTCGCCGGGCATTACGGCGTTGGGACTTTTGATGGGGCGGACACTGTGCCGAATGACGGGTGGATCCCTTGCATGGAGCATTGGGAGCGAGAGATTCTCCCCGACCCCCAGTACAAGTACACGCTGTTTGACGGGGACAGGTTCTCCCATGCAAACTGCCAAAAGTTTCTGGAAGATCGGGGGGTGCGGGTGCTATGCGTACACCTGACAGCTCCGGACGAGGTCATGGACGCTCGCCGTAAAGAGAGGGGAAGTGACCAGAACCCGACTTGGTTGAAGGGGCGTGTGAGCAAAGCCCGGAACTTTGCAGACCGGTTCCTTCCTCCTGAAGAGGGTTTGTTTGACATGTTTGGGGAGGGAGAGAAAGAAACTCAAGAGGACCAACGCTTGTTGGATATCTCTGTAGTGAGTACTCCCCCCGAGGCTGTAGCGGCTCAGATTTTGAAGTTCGTCGGGGCTTAACATGGACTTTATGGATTTCTTGTCAGAAGACAAAGCTCCCAACCTCGAAGACAAAGACTACCTTTTCGAGGTGTTTTGCGAATTCGCCAAACTTCAGATTTACAGTTGGGATATCGACCCGACTTATCCGGTCTTGAGAAAGATTTACGACCTGGAAGGGGTAAGCGAGAACGATCGCCTATGGCGGACGTTTTTGTACGTGACTTTCTACAGTCTGGGAAGTGCTTACCGAGTTTGGTCTGAGCACCCTTCTCCGGAGTTGCCCCCCTTGGAAATCTTGAGGCAACCGACAGGAATTGAAAGAAGAGGTTTTAGGGCTCGTCCCGATATCGTTCAGAACCATCTGAAAGCAGTTTTGGATTTGACCGGGGGGGATTTCAAAGGTTGGGTGGAATCTTACGGCGAAGGGGAAGAGGGGTGGAATCGGGCGCGAGAAGGCATGCGGAGTTTGCCTTGGGGAGGCAACTGGTCTGCCTATAAATGGGCAGACTTGTTGAGCAACACCCACGACGCGCCTTTGGTTGCGCCGGACTTTGGGGTAGGAGGAGGAGGGGAAACCGCAGGCCCCATCCCTGGTATGGTAACTTTGACCGGGCATTCTTGGAAAGACTGCGCTGAGAATCTTTCTTTACAGAGAGATTTGTACCAAAGGGCAAAACTTGCAGGCGTCCCTTTCCGGGGATTGGACCAAGTAGAAACCAGCCTTTGCGACTTCAACTCTTTGTGCAAAGGTCGCTACTACGTGGGTCACGATTGCGATGCTCAAATGGAACATTTTCAGAGCGGCAAAGTGCCTGACTTGTTTTGGCAAGCAAGGTCTGTAATCCCCGATGAGTATCGCGGAGAAATCGGGGGGTGGTTTGGCGTAGACAAATCTTTGAAGGGTAACTTCTTGCAAAACGGGCGACTTGAAGTTCGCTCCAAAACCAAAGGAGGATGAGGAATGGCGACCACTCGTATGATGATGGGCAAAATTCACTGTGCGTACGTCACGGACGCGAATCTGAACTATTCAGGCAGCGTGTCTGTGGATTTGAATCTTCTCGAGGCTTGCGGCCTCCTTCCTAACCAGGAAGTCGAGATCTGGAACGTCACCAACGGGGAACGTTTCAGCACTTATATTCTTCCCAGTGACAAACCTCGTGGCGCAGGGGAGATTACTCTGAACGGCTCAGCTGCTCGCCGGGTAGCAATCGGCGACAAGGTGATCATCTGCGGATATTCCGAGGTGGATCTCGAAAAGCTCTTGCTTGAGGGCAAGGAGCACATCAGCTATTGCGCCCTCATTGAGAACCCGGAGAACAAACTGCGAAAGCAGTTCCGCACCGTGGTCCGAGTTGTCGAGAACGGAGACTCTATTCCCGAGGGGGCTCTCGTGGTGCAGTACCCCTACTTGAAAGAGGGGCAGAAAGTCATTTACGACCGTCAGTATCTGGTGGGCTACTAACATGGATTCCTTGAGCATTTTCGGGGAACCCTCAGATTCCAAGGAACGCTTGCCTCCTCGGGAAGTGCGCATAACGACGTCGAGTCGTCGTTACGACCCTGCACTTTTCACCTACGGGCACGAGCTTGAAACGGGGGACACCCCGCGATACTTGCATCCCCCCGTTGAGTGGGGGGCTTGGGAGTATAGCGAAACTTGCTCCATCAACCGCAATCCTCCCTACGAGCTTCAGCCTTCTGACCCGCAAGGCATTTCTCCCCCTATGGGGGGAGAAATCAACACGGTTCCAACTCTGGGTTGGGAAAGTCAAGTAGACCGGGTGATGAACATCATTGAGTTCTTTCGGGAAGCGGGTTTTCCGCCCACGATCTCTTGCGTGAATGACTCGCATGTTCACGTAAGGGTGCCCGGCCTTCGGAATGATATCGAGGGATTGAAGAACCTCACTCGGTACATCAAAGAAAACCAGGCAGAAGTGATTTCGCGGGTTCATCAATTCGAACTCGACCCCACCATGAAAGGATGTTCTTCTGCCATCTCCTACTTGAAGTATGGGGGCGGCACCCCGATGCCTGAATGGATGTGCGACAACATCCTACAGAAAGCTACTTGTTTTGAAGACTTCATCGGGCTTCAATGCAGGGGCAAAGCGGGAGACCTGAGCGTTCGGCCGAACATGCCCCTTCGATATGCTATCAACACCTATTGTTTGAAGCACATCGACACTGTAGAGTTTCGGATTTTCCGAGCGACTCTCGATCGCAAGCAGTTGGAAAGCTGCTATCGTTTCGTAGAGCTCTTTATGGATGCGGCACTAAATGGGGGGCCGCCTGTAAAGGAAATCTTGGATGCCGGAGATTGGGACTTTCCCAAGCTGGTATGGGAGAGAGAACTCTACAAGGCTTGGGAAACCAACAAGTACCCTAAATCCCGCGGCAAGAAAGTCCGCAAATTGGTGGAGTTATGAGGGATTGGTACAAACTTTGCGGCAAGTGGGATTTCCCTGTTTTACAGAGGCCGTCCAAAGCTTCGACTGGGGGATTTGACGAAAACTACCTGGATAGACTTCAGCGCAGATTGTCAGACCCTTCTCGGGAAGCAATTTGCACTGAAGCCCTATACGGGTTTCTCGGGCAACAAGATCCTGAAGTGAAAGTCGTAGCGGAGTACTGCGCAGGAATTGGGTTGAACGGGTTTTGCATTGAGAGGCTACTAAAGCCTGAAGTGCACATAGTCCATGACATCCAAGAAGAGTGCGTGCGCCAGCTGGGGATTTCCGTACCGGAAGCTCGGGCCAGCATTTCCGATTTCTTCAAGTCTGAAAAGCACGAAGCGGATTTGTCTGTGTTGGACTTCAACTCTTTCACCGTCCTCTCAGGGTCTAAAAACCCTGAGATGATGAGGGCTCTCGGCGAGACCTTTGCCAAAACCCGCAAGTGGGCGACGATCACAGACGGGTGCACACGCTACTTCCACACCAATCGGAAAACCTACGCCAAAGTGTTGGGCCTGGAAGTTATCCACACGTTCGAAGACTACGTGCGAGGGGCTTCTCTCTGGTATCTCAAGCACTTCGGTTTCAGCGTAGTTCGAGTGGAATACAACAGCGGTGCTTCTTGGATGCTCCTTCGAAAAGGTGCGTGGGTGCACCCAATCGAAGTCCGCAAAACCCAGGCTCCCTATCCGGGCTTAGTGAGAATCCATCCCCCTAAAGGCTTGGACACCCTGTCGATGTTCGAGGGAGATAAAGATGACGTTTGACACTCTTGAATTTTTCGGGGAAGATCCCCCCAAAGATCAGAAACTTGCGGTGTCCCCATTGGTGGACGGTACTCCTATCGAGAAAGTGGAAGGCTGGGACAATCTTTGGGTGAAACGGGAAGACCTTTCGTGCCCTTTGCCCGGTCCTTGCTTCTCTAAAATTCGAGGCGTGTATTCCAGAATCGCCAGCAGGCCCGAGAAAATTATCGGGGTGCTTGACACGTACCACTCCAAAGCTGGGTGGGCTGTTTCTTACATCTGTTCGTTGTTCGGCAAAACCGCTCTGAACTTCTATCCCCGATACAAGGGAGACGGGCCGGAGTTGCGTGAGCAGCAAGAGATGTCTTTGCGTTTCGGCTCGGAACTGGTTGCCTTGCCTGCAGGAAGGTCTTCGATTCTATACCACAGCGCAAAGAAAGAAACCGAACGGCGCGGGGGCTACATGATGCCCAACGCCCTCAAGTTACACGAGACAGTAGAAGAGTGCGCAGCAGAAGTCGAGAAGACTGAGGGGCTGGAAAATTTCGAGCACTTGGTGATCAGCATTTCTTCTGCCACGATTGCTACCGGGGTGTTGAAAGGCTTTAGCAACCTGGGTCTTCGGCCGCAAGTTTGGTTGCATATGGGGTATGATAGATCCCAGGACGAGATTCAGAGGTACATGCTAAAGTACCACAAATCAGGTTTCGACTTTCCCATCACTTACATCAATGAGAACTACGGATACAAAGATCAAGCTCGATCAGGATTTACACCCCCTAACTTCCCTTGCAACCCCTATTATGATCTAAAAGCGTGGCGGTGGTTAGAGAAAGAGGGTAAGGGTAAAATGCAAGGCCGAGTTCTTTTCTGGAACATTGGATCTTAACCGTTAGACTTCAGGAGTAGCCCGTGGACCTCGACGCCTGGATCGCCCTCGACGAAACCTCGGAAGAAACCAAGAAAACCTACGCTTACTTTATGAGGCCCGAACCTCATGACGTAAGGTCCGAGATTAGGGTAGATGAAGACACGGGTCAGCGTTACCGTCTGATGGCGGTGGGACCTGTTCGTAACTTAGCCAAGGACAACCGTCCCGTACACAAAGTGTATCTGGACCCCCTTCCTCACATCCGCATTGCTGACGCTAAGCCTCTACAAGGCTGGTACAAAGCCAAGGTCGAAGAAGCGGGAGTTCGTAACCGGCCTTGCTTTACAGACGCCGTGCTAACTCAGCCGTATGGGGGCTATTGCGCTGTAGGCTGTGCTTTTTGCTACATCAACAGCGGGGTACGCGGATATCGCGGTTCGGGCTTGATCACCGTGCCGATGGATTATGGTGAGCAAGTAGCCGTCCAGCTAAACAAGATGAAGACTTCCGCAGCGGGATACTTCTCTTCTTTCACAGACCCCTTCCTCCCCCTGGAAGACGTATACCACAATACGCAGAGAGGTATTCGAGCTTTCACCGATCGAGGGTTGCCCGTCTTTATCCTCAGCCGTAAGCCTTATCCCCAATGGGCTATGGACGAGTTGATGAAGAACCCTTACAGCTACGCCCAAAAGTCCATCAACACTTGGGACGAGTCTATTTGGCGTAGGCTGTCTCCGGGAGCGGCTACTTTGGTTCAGCACATGGAAGACATTCGGGAACTTCGCTCGCGCGGGGTTTACGTGTCTATCCAGCTAAATCCCGTCGTGCCGGGCATCGTCAATCACAACGATGTAGAAAAGACGATTGAGATGCTTGCTTCTGCGGGGGCGAATCACGTTATCGTGAAATTCGTAGAAGCTTCCTTCAACTGGGCGGGGGCTATGAAGGACCGTATCCGTCAGCGGTTTGAAAGAGTCAAGCCGGAAGGAGTCGAAGAGTTCGCGAGACTCTTCGTAGATAATATCGGCGGACAACGCACCATCGTTGAAGACTACCGAATGGAAGGCCACCGGCGCTACCAGAAGAAAGCCACGGAGTGCGGCATTACCTACTCCGTATGTTACGAGTACGAGTACGAGAGAAACGCTCTTGGAAAGATCCTCAACAAGACGGGTGTTTCCGTAGCTCCGAAGTTTACTACTTCGGATCAATGCCACGGTCACCGGGTGCCGATGTACTCCCGAAAGACTTTGCAAGAGCCTTTCCAAGAAGTGCAAGATTGCCCCCCGACGGGATGCCTTTACTGCGGGGATTCTTCCGGAAAGGGTAAGTGTGGTTCTGAACTGTTTGGCGCCGCCCCTGCTCTCCGTAATCAGGACTTCAAGTTCTCCGTTTGGGACAACGCTCCGGCCCCTAAAAAGCCCGTGGTCTCTGCCCCGCCGGTCGTAGAAGACGACGACGAGTCCGTTCTGAACTTGTTCGGGGAAGCCTCAGAATAAACTTCAGGAGTGAAAGTGTTCGAAGAGTCTACCACGCTTTACAAGATCAAGTTGGTCTTTCCCTTGCCTGAAATTCAAGGCAAGGGAGTAGAAGAGGCTTTGGCTTTCGTGGCCCCCATGATTGGGAATCCTCCTTACGTGGAAAAGTTCCAAGACAAAATCGAGCACTTTCACTTCAAGGTGCCAGGCCCTGAAGGTTTCAAGACCGAAGCTCACACTTGGTCTTTGGAAAAGGCTTCTCCGGAAAAAGATTGGGGTTTGGTGTACCGTTTCACCCATGATCTTGCAGGCGTGAACTTTGCGATTCCAGTAAAAGAAATCGCATTGAAGACCTTGGAGGGCAACTATTTGCTGCGTAAGTCGCACAGGTTGCCCCCTCGGTTGCCTGTACTTTTGGCCTACCCTTTGCCGGAAATGGACGACGAGCCTACTCTGTCTGAGTTGAAGATCTGGTCTGACATCAACCCCAGATGGGATCGAAAGCAAGTAGCCGCTGCCATCAAATCCCTTCTGGTAAAAGAGATGTCCAAATGACTCGCCTGCGCAAGAGTAGCAAGGGTCTCGTCTGGTACGAGTGGAGATCCCCTAATGGAAGGCTCAACATCGAGCTGACCGGAGAAGGGTTTCTAACGGATCCCCAGACCGAGAAGTTCCGGGCAGAGTTCCCGGACGAATCTTCTTTCGAGATTCTGGTTCAAGAAGACTGCAACGTCTACTCGCCGCCAGAAAGCAGCGTGTTGGACCTGTTCTCGGATAACCCCAAGAATGAAGAAGAAGATCTCGCTGAGAGGCTCTTCTTGGTTTTCCGCAAAGGGGTTATCCCTCAGGAACTTTGCGAGAAAGCCCGTCTGGGCCTGAAAGGGGCTGCCCGCCCTTCTAAAAACCGGGGCGTAGCCGGGGGCAAAGTAGATCCGGCCAAAATTGGTCGAGAAGGTAGCACTCTGGTTCCCGTAGGGGATGGAACCCGTGCAAGGTACATCACCAAAGACGGGATTCTCTCGGACACCGTTGAGGCCAACATCACGATGGGGGGGATTGCAGGGTTCTTTCCCGCCACTGCCAGAAACCCTTACGTCCGGGCTACGGCTTACACTCGGGACAACTGGGATCTGTTTCAGGAGTCCTGGCCTTTTCTTCAAGAGATGGCTAAGATCTTCGAACGTGAGAACCCGATCAGGTTCCGAAACCAAATGGGGTTTGTTCGGGAACACAAACTCGACGAGCGGGGTTGGGTTATCCCCGGAACTCCTTATTCCACCGTGACCGTGAACCGAAACTTCCAGACGGCTTGCCATCAAGACGCTGGGGACCTCAAAGCCGGCTTTGAGAACTTTTCCGTCCTTGAAGGGGGGAAGCACCCCTACAAAGGTTGCTACACTGTATTCCCGAAGTTCCGTGTGGCTTTCAATTGCCGGCAAGGGGACTTTGTAGGAATGGACGTAGCCCACCACTACCATGGGAACACGCCCCTGCTTCCCGTAGTCGAGGGGGAAGAGGATTTCGAAAGGATCTCCCTGGTCCTCTATGTCCGGGAAGACCTTGCCGGGGCGGGCACGCAAGAAGAAGAGGAAGCCAAGTACCAGAAGTGGCGTTCCACTTGGAGGCCCCCCCAGGAGCAGCACGAGTACCGAAAAGAAATCCACGAGCAGGAAGCCGTCAAAGACGCTGAGTTCATGCAGGAGTTCGGTGGATCTTAAAGGCGGGCCTTCCAGGCAAGTTCCCGGTAGGAAGGATATGTAGAGGGCTTGTTAGTCTTTGGGCTAACAAGCCCTCAGCTTATGGAGTGCCCCTTGTCCAAAATCCGCAAGTCTTACGTTCCTGGCGTTAGGGACCCCAATGGTTGGGAACACGGCTATGTCGAGCCGCAGGCCACTTACCAAAACGTGGGTTCTCAGACCCCGATCCCTCATGACCGGGATGGCCACCCCGTAGAAGTAGTGGGCGGGGGGATGATGAAGATCCCCGGTTACGAATGGCACAACAAGTCCCCCGAGTTCCACAAACTTGCTGGGAAGGTGAAGGAATCCCTGGAGGGTATCGCCGAGAAAGCGGAGGAGTTAGATCCGTCTTTCGACTTGGAAAACGACTTCAGCGAAGTAATGCTCTGGGTGGAAACTGAGAAGCCCTCTGCTTTCTTGCTGAAGAACCCGGCGCAAGGGGCCAAGAACTTTGTAGTGTGGAGGAAACTCCACGCTTCCGCTAAGAGGGTAGCCTCGAAATGGTCTAAAATTCGTGTAAGGTAATCTCCGATAGGGGGTGACTTTGGCTGGAAAACACCTGTACATTATTCAGTCCAAAGTCACTGGAGCCTTCAAAGTAGGTAAGTCAGATGACCCCGAGCGTAGACTAAGGCAACTGCAAACCGGGTGCCCGTACCTCTTGAGGATTATCCTCACCATGGAAGAAAGCGGGAACTTGGAACCTCATGTACATCAGTATTTGAAGGCGCATAAAACGCGGTTCTCTCCGGGCGGAGAATGGTTCTCGGAATCTGGGCTGGGGGAAATCCCGGTCCAAGTTTGGGAGCATGCCCGGGCTTGGTATATGGAAGACCCGGACTGGTGGAAGCGACCCTGACTGCGGTTTCCCGGCCCCCCACCTAAACCGTAAAGCCCCTTGTAATAGCAAACTTACAAGGGGCTTTCGCTATGTCCGAGACAAGATTTGGATATGCTTGCATCAACATGACCCTCGCCAAAGAAGGCGTCACTACCAATCGGGGCTGCGTCAAGAAGACTTTCCTTGAGAAGGGCCTGCCTCATGTTTCTCGTTTGGCCCTGCAAAACTGCCAGGACCTCGTCAAGATTCTGGAGTGGAACAAGAATAACAGGGTTCAAGTTTTCCGGATGACTTCTTGCTTGTTCCCCTGGCAAACCGAGTACGAGCTTGAGGATCTTCCGGATTGGGGTGAGATTCTCGCAGAACTCCAGAAAGCGGGAGAAGTATCGGCTTCTCACGGGGGGAGACTTTCGTTTCATCCGGGGCAGCATGTAGTTCTGTCTTCTCCCCGGCCTGAAGTTGTTGCAGCAGCGATCAGGGATCTTCGAGCTCACGGGGAAGTTATGGACGCCATCGGGCTACCCAGAACCCCCGGGGCCAAAATCAACATCCACGTCGGCGGAGCTTACGGGCAACACGAAGAAGCCCTGGCCCGGTGGTGCTCTGTGTGGGAAACTCTCCCGGAGTGTGTCAAGACCCGGATCACCGTAGAGAACGATGACAAGCCGGGCATGTTCTCTACGAAGATGTTGTACGAGGGGGTTTACAAGAAAACAGGCGTTCCCGTGGTCTTTGACTCTCACCATTTCGAGTGCGGCCCCCAGGATTCTTCCTACGAGGAAGCTCTTGACATGGCTGCTTCCACTTGGGGGGGTGTCAGGCCGCAGTGCCACCACACGAACTCCCGCCGGGATCACGAAGACCCTACAGCGCCGAAGGTTGCGCATTCGGATTGGTACTACACGCCTTTTCGAGACTTGGGAAAGTCTGTAGACGTAGTGCTGGAGTGCAAGACCAAAGAACTCGGTCTTGCTAAGTACCTTCAAGACTTCCCGAAATAGTTTGGTTATCGCAGGGCTTTTGCAGTACCATTTTCTTTCAAGGGGTGTTCCATCATGTCCCGTAACCTGACTGCCTCCGACCGTTCGGCCCTCATCCGACTCGCATCGACGATGCCGGTCGGCTCGGCCGAGCGTCGCGCCATCCTGGAAAGCATCACCAGCCGTTCCCGTCGGGCCAGTTTGTACGACCGCAACCTGGTCGATGCCGCCGTCGACCTCGTGTATAAGGACTGGGGTCCTCTCGATTTCGGGAACCTGCCGTTCAAGGTCTGGACCGAAACCCACAACTACGGTGGTCGTTTGAACAAGCGTGACTGGGAAATTCCCGAATCGTACGACTTCGACATGGAGTTGACGCTGCCGTCCGACATCGTGTCCCAGGTGGACCCCGACGATGTCGAGCACTTCATGGGGTATGTGATGGATGAGTTCATCCATCGGACGACCCCCCTCGGGTTCGTCAAGGAGTTGCTGAACCACCGTTCCAGGAAGTCGCAAGGTACGATGCTCGACCCCATCATGGACAGCATCCGTCCCACGGGTGCTGTCAGTGACGGTTACCGCAGCGCCATTAACGAATTTCGCGTCGAAGGCGTGAAGGAAGTTGGCATGTACCCGAAGGAAGGCACCCTGAAAAAGGGTCCGTCCTCCTACTCCATCGAGATCGAGTGCCTCATCCGAGGTCTCGACCTGCTCGTGGTCCTCGACGAGGCGGTGGTGTGGGATGATTAAGGGTCCGTCCGCCTTCCGCGTCGCCGCCCGTCACCTGGAACTGACCATCCAGGACTATGGCCCCCTCAACTACTGGGGCTACGAGGGGATTGGCGTCGGATCGAAGGCCGACCCGACGATGGTCGAACGACTGCGGGAACTGGGCCGAAAGGTCAAGCCCCGCAAGTTGAAGGTACTGTTGCGAGGTATGTCCCTACCGAGCGGGACGATCTTTTCATCAGGGTACGTCGGGTCGTACCCGAACATCAGGAAGTGGTCGACCAAACCGGAACGATTCGATGAAATCCAGGCTCCCGCCGGGTGGGTAAACGACCGAAATACTGGCGGGTGGTACCTGGCCGATACCGATGCGTACCGCCCTTACATTCGGGGCGTTCGGTCGTGGACCACCATCATCAAGAACGCCCAGCACTACGCCCGTGGTGGGTATCGCTCGAACGAAATGACGCCTCCAAGTGACAGTTTGATCATCGAGTGGTTGAACCCGCCACCGTCCAGCATCATCGTGGACACCAAACCGATCACCGACGCGGGATACAAGGTGAATACGGACACCAACGAGGTCATCGCGGACGCGTCGAGTGCCACTATCGTCGGTGTTCGGTTCGACAGAAGGTTGGGTGTGGTTTTGACCCTAACGGGGTGAACACGCCGTGCAATGAAGCGGGGCTTCGCCTCACGTTCACAGCGGCCGCCCGGGTAGCGCGGGTCGCGACCCGCGTGGCAGCGGTGGGTGCCGCTGCCGTCGAACCCGCAGCGGCAGGGGTTGGCTGCGGTGAACAGGGGGGCGGTGGTGCCGGTCATGGTGTCCTCCCACGCTCATGCCGTTTCGTCACATATGGGATACACCGGTCGAGGCGAGGTCGGACCTGCATCCCCCGTCGGGGGTGTGGACGCGGCATGGGGGGTGTCGACCGCCCGCCCGTTTGCGTAGTGCCTCGTCGGGGTTTCCATGCGCGTCCTGTTCAGCGGATCCCGCAAGTTCGTCGACCCGATGCCCGTCAACGAGGCCCTCCAACGACTGGCCCGAAAGGCGGTCGATCCGGCCATGGTGGCTGTGGTTCACGGTGGGGCACCCGGATTGGACTCCCTGGTAGATGCGTTGGGCAGGTCCATGGGGATGCAGGTGGAGGTCCACCGTGCCGACTGGAACACCCACGGTAAGGCAGCCGGGGTGCTCCGCAACCAGAAGATGGTCGAACTGGGGGCCGATATGTTGTTCGCGTACCCGCTGCCCGACGGGAGGGGGACGCAGGACTGCATCGCCCGGGCGGTCGCCGCGGGCATCCCGACCCTGGTGTACGACGCGGGCACACGCACGTTCGTCCGGATGTAGCCGTCCGCAGCCCACCCACCGTCCCGTTGTATAGGCATGACCAACCACCGCCCCGACACCACCCGGTTCTTCGACTCTCACGGCCGCCTGTGGGAGGTCTGTCCCTGCGATCACCCTGAGGCGCTGGCGTTCGGCCCCCGATGGTGCTCTCGACCCGTCGACGGCCCCACCTGGTCCGAGGCCCGTGCTGCCGGCCGCATCGAGAACGACGGCGAGTGGGACATTCTTCTGCCCCAGCGGTCCGACCTGTAGCACCGCGGTGTATCCAGGGCGAACCCACCACGGAGATCGCAAAATGGTCAATACCACCACCATCACCCGCGAGATCGATGGGGAGGCCGAGGGGGACGCGATCGAGATCGAGGTCACGTTCAACGTGACGCCCATCCGGGGGTGCCACACCCTCCGCAACGGCGACCCCGGCTACCCCGATGAGGGCGGCGAGGTCGAGATCCTCTCCGCCGTCCGCGTGGACACCGGGGAGCAGGTCGAACTGACCGATGCCGAGGTGGACGAGATCGAATCGGATGTGGTCTGGAACTACGACGACTACGGCGGCGACGACGACGACGGCGACGACGACGACTGGTGGGACGACGGCGACGACGACGACGACGGCGCCTGGGACGTCGAATGACGTCGGTGGACCGCCGATAAGACGGGTGGATACACACATCCCGCAGGTCCGACAGGTATGCCGTACGACCCCCAGAACACGACCGCAAACACGCACCTGTGGTATATGAGCGGTTACACTAAACCAAAATTGAGGTAGCACTTAGTCGGACCTTCTTGGAGATGGCTCTTCGGGAAAGGGTTCCCCCGCTCCGATTTTCGAATAATCTTCGGGTTCGAGTCTGAGAAGCCTCGAACTTCCCAGCCCGTTAGATGGGCTATACTGCACAAAGGGTTCTTGACCTCTATTCGTGGAGCCCCGAAATGTCCCGCGTTTTGACCGCCAACGAGAAGTCCGCTCTTGTGAAGCTCGCCTCTGCTCTTCCTGCAGGCTCTTCTGAAAGAAAGCGGGTCCTCGGTCTTGCCAAACAGGCCGAAATCAACGTAACCCAGAAAGACATCGATAAGGCTAAGACGCTCTCTGGGGTAGATCCTCAGATCGCCAAGTTCTTGTCGGAGACGGGCTTGGAGGATGGCCAGAAAGAAGACGACAAGATCAAGGTTTCCAAAGCCAATGTGGCGGCGGGCAAGCTAAAGCCCTCCCAGACTTCTATGGTTCTGGACAAGTCCCTCGGTATGGCTCTGGCCATGTTGTTGGGTAAGATGCCCCTTGGTGGTGACCTGGGTGCGGTTATCTCCAAGGATAACCACATCCTGGACGGGCACCATAGGTGGTCCGCCGCTATTTTGGCAGGCGGTCCCGGTACCAACGTCGGGGGTTACAAAGCCGACCTTGAGGGCAAGGAACTCATCAAGGTTCTGAACATTGTCACCAAGGGCATGTTCGGCCGGATGCAGGGCAACCCGGGCAAGGGCAGCATCAAAGAGTACACCCCGGAGAACATCAAGAAGACCCTTGAAGGGTTTGTGGAAAAGGGTTCGGGCCAGTTCTCCGCAGATGAAGTCAAGAAAGCCCTCGAGAAGCTTGGAGGCTCCGTCGAGGGGGGCATCAAGAAGATGTCCGAGAACGTCAAGAAGATGAGCAAAGCTGTTCCGGGCTGGGCTCCTGACCGCAAAGAGATGCCGGTCATCGAACCCAACGAAGTTCCTGAAGTTGCTCAGGCCCTCAACAAGGGTCAAGTAAACTGGAACCTCCCCTTTGCGGAGAAGAAAGCCGTGCTTCGGTTGGCTGCCCTCCTCCCGAAGGGTTCTTCGGAGCGTCGGGTTCTTCTCGCCGGTCTTGCGAATTCCTAATCTGCAGGGGCTGATCGTTGGTTCGGGTTGGGGTCCTTCTGGAGTTCGAAATCATCGATCTTCTGAATGGCGCCTACGTGGCCTAAGAAGTTCTGAGCGAAAGAAGACCCCGGAGGTTCACCCTCCGGGGTCTTTTCTTGTTTTCATCTTAGAGGAAGATGTCGAAATCCACCAAGCCCGTAATGGTAGCCCCGGCTTCGATGGTAAAGCCCATCTTGGACTTAACAGATACTCTGAAAGGGGCGAAGATGTCCGAGGTGATCTGCACCCGATAACTGTCATTCGCCAAGGGCGTAGAGAAGAGGACGGACTTGGTATTGTCCGAAGAGAAAGTGACCGTGCCGTTGAGGGCGCTGGTTAGGCCGAGGATGTTCTCGACTTGTTCCATCGCAGAGGCAATGTCATCGGAGACGGACTTCGGGATCTTGGTGTAAGGGCTAACGATCTGGCCGTAGGGGTTCTCGATTTGTCGAACTGAGATCTGACCTGTAAAGTCGTAGACGATCGTAAACTGGTAGACGTTCGGGGGGGTTCCACTACGGTAAGTGAATTCCCCTTGGACCAAGTTCGCCGAAAACGGGTTCGTGGTCGTAGTGACCGTAACAAACCCGCCCGACGTAGAAGCCAGAGAAGACGGTTGTAGTGCGAACACCGTATCGTCTACGGTGTAAGGTGCCCCGGATACCGTGAAAGTCCAAGTTAGATCGTATTGCCCTGCCTGAGTAGGCACCCAAGTGGCAACGTAAGTTCCCAAACTGGGGTGGGAGGCATTGGTAATCGTCGCAAAAACCGCGCCCGCAAATGAGATCGTTAGTACGGGGATGCTATCCGCATCTACGGCGAAAGAACCTCCGCCCCCCGCAGCAAACTCGATGTTCAGGGTGCTCTCTGTGGAAGCCCCGACAATCTTGAAGGACATTATCTGGTCCGGGTCTTGAAGGAAAGGATTCCACGGTTGTTCATCAAGACCGTGTTGAAAGCCGTAACTTTCATACCGTCTTGAACTTCTCGAACAAGTTCTGTGGGGGCATTGGTCACAGAAGTAGGTTCTACTACCAGGACCCTGCGGATATCACTGGACACAAATTCTCCACCTGGAGACTTGTTGGCCCGGTAATGCACAATGTGCCAACCCACACTCTGAAAGTTGTGGTGGGCCATGTAGACCCAAGTATCGTCGTTGCTCAAACCCGTATCGCGGGGCAGGTCTAAAACCACCTTGGCCCCATCGTCTACTTTCTGGATTTCAGCTGTAACAGTGATGGGCAAGTTTGGGGCGAAAAAGAAAGCCAGAAGGTAAGGCTTGTTCTTCTCTGCGTTTAGCGTCGTAGAGGAAGACATCCTTTCTCCTGAAAGCCTACTGCCCGGAAACCCTAAGATTCTCGAATAGCGGGGATACCGCTACTCTGTAAAACCCTCCGATGCTTATTTGAAGAACCCTCTTGGAACCTCTACCTATTTCAAGTAGAGGTCTATTTTTAGAGACCTCCTTAGAGGGAATCATGCCTTAGCGGTAAAGCGCATATAGCCGCCTCTGAAAGGCGGGCGAGGCCCTTAGCGTCCAAAAGAGCCTTCCCCCAGCAGCCCCTAAAACCCGTCCCGTAGAGGAAACCCGCCTTATGCTCTCCCAAGAGTTTTCTTTGCCGTCTCCAAGATCTAACGTCGAAACCCCCGAAGTCCAAGAGTTCGAGTTCCCCAACTCACTCTCTCAGTTCGTTACTACGAGATCATATCTTCGCTGGATGGACGAAAAGGGGAGAAGGGAAGATTATCCCGAAGCTGTTTCCAGGTACGTGGGCTTTCTCGACAAGCACCGAAACATCCCCAAAGAAGTTTCTTTGAAGATCAAAAAGGGCATGCTGGAAATGGGGGTGCTCCCTTCGATGAGGGCCCTCTGGAGTGCGGGTCCCGCAGCGGAGCGGGACAACACCATGATCTACAACTGCTCTTTCATCCCCTTGGATTCGCTCAAGGGGTTCTCCGAGCTTCTTTACATTCTGATGATGGGAACTGGGGTTGGGTATTCGGTCGAGAACAAGTTTGTAGGCAACCTTCCCGAGGTTGCCCCCCGCCGGGGAGAGGGCATCCCTTACGTCATCGAAGATTCCACTGAAGGTTGGGCAGAGGCTTTCTTTGACGGCCTGACCTTTATGTGGAGAGGTTACCGTGTAGACTTCGACTATTCCAAGATTCGGGAAGCCGGTGCCCGGTGCAAGACCAAGGGAGGGCGGGCTTCGGGCCCAGAGCCCCTCAAGAGACTCTTGGATTTCTCGCAGAAGGTTATCGACCGGGCTTCTGGGCGCAAGCTGTTGGACGTCGAAGCATCTGACATTGCTTGCATGGTCGGCGAGATTGTCATGGCGGGCGGCGTGCGCCGAGCAGCCCTGATTTGTTTTTCGGACCCCGAGTCCGAGAACATGCGTTTCGTCAAGAAGTTCCCGAAGTGCCTGGAGTGCGGTCATGGTTGGGACAACCATCTTTCGGATGAAGGCCGGGGCGGGCACCTTTTGAAAGAGCATGGGATGACCGAGGAGCAGTACCTCGCGAAGCATCCGAATGCTTACCTTGGGTTCCCGGCTTGCCGCTTTATGGCAAACGTGTCCGGCTTCTGGGGAGTAAACCCGGAGACCGGCTCCGCAAGACCGGCCCCCGAAGTTTTCTGGGCCGAGTGGGGAGCCCTTCGGGATTCAGGTTCGGGCGAGCGGGGGTTCTTTATGTTCCCCACCAACAAGCAGAAAGAGCGCCGGGGGGATTGCAGGTCGAACCCCTGTCTCACGGGCGACACTCTTGTCGCAGTAGCGGACGGCAGAGGTTCTGTCAGTTTCCGAGATCTTGCGGAAGCGGACGAGGATGTTCCAGTCTACTGTTACGACGAAAAACGGGATGTAGTAGTGCGCAAAATGAGGGCTCCCCGGAAAACGGGATCCAAGATTCCCGTTTTCAAAGTTACACTGGATGATGGGAGTTCATTCAGGGCTACGGCGAACCATAAGTTTGTAACTCGAGAGGGATTGGAGAAGAGGGTCGACGAACTTCAACCCGGAGACCGCCTTCAAGTCCTCAGCCGCTGGTTAGCCCCCACCAAGGGGGGGGCGCAGGACTACTGGTGGGTTTCGGGGGGTTGGCAAGGAACGGGGATGGAGCACCGTAAAATTGCGGAATACGCACTGGGCCGGGCTTTGAGCCCTGATGAGGTAGTTCACCACAAAGATTACAATGGCAGCAACAACGACTGGGCTAACCTTGAGCCGACGACGAAACAAGCGCACGACGATCTACACCGTCGTGATATGTTAGGCGATAAGAACCCGATGCGCCGCGCTTCTGCAGAATGGTCTGACGAAAAGTGGGCCCTATACCGTGCCGAAATGAGCTTGTCTACTGCAGGGGATAAGAATGGGAGGTTTTGCGGAGCTGGTAATGACACCCTTTTCGAAGAAGCTCTTTCTTTGACTCAAAGTTTGGGGCGCTTGGCCACGCATGCGGAATGGTGCGCGTTTGCAGCTGCGCGTGGGCTCCCCACCAGTTTCTCCAAATGGCGTCTTCAGAATCTTGGAAACATCCGGAGCATGCTCCGCCGTGCAGCCGTGCAGCTTGGTCTTGAGACCCCTATTGCAGATGCCCGCGTAATTCGCAATTTCCACAAGTGGCTGGATCAAGGCTATGATGTGGAGATCATTCAGGGCATGCTGGTATTCACCAAGCAGTGCGAGAAGTGCGGAAAAGATTTCACCACAACCCGCCGCGAACATGGGATTTGCACGGGGTGCGGAAGCACCTATCCCCGGGCGTTCCAGCACCTCACCGAGCGCATGAGCCGCTCTGACCAGCAGGTCCGCATCTACAACCAGTTGAAACTGGCTTTCGGAGGAGCGCCCTCTCGGGGCGAATTCGCCGCACGGTGCAAAGCGGAGGGCGTTAGCCCCGTCGTCGCCCCCCGTAGTTGGGAGCGGTTCGAGCAATACTGCGGGGATGCTAACCACATTATTGTCTCGATCGAAGCCGACGGAGAGGAGGATGTGTACAACGGAACTGTCGACGAATACCACAACTTCTTTATCGGGGGTTGGGAATCGAAAACCAACGGGGGAAAGCTCAAGCAGCAGTTCGTGAACACGCAAAACTGCGGAGAAATTCTCCTGCGGTACTCCTTGTCCACGAACCCCTGGACCGGCGAAGGGGGCGGCGGGCAGTTCTGTAACCTTTCTGCCGCGGTGATGCGTTCCTGGGACACCCGTGAAAGCTTTGCCGACAAAGTTCGGGTTGCTACTTGGATCGGGGTTATCCAGAGCACCTTTACCAATTTCCCGTACCTTCGCCCGGCTTGGAAGACTCATTGCGAAGAAGACCGTCTTTGCGGGGTCGACATCACGGGTCATTGCGATAACCCCACGCTTTCCGGCGACGCCGAAGCGATGAGGTACTTCAACCAGGTAGCCCTGGAAACGGCAGCCGAAGCTGCGGCTTGGTTGGATATCCCCATGCCCGCAGCGATTACCTGCGGCAAGCCCTCGGGAAATTCCTCCCAGTCGGTGGATTGCGCTTCTGGGTTCCACCCCCGCTATGCGCCTTACTATGTTCGCAGGGTTAGGATTTCTGCGAAGGATCCCCTTTTCCACCTTGTGAGGGATTCTGGCGCCCCCGTACACAAAGAAACCAAGTGGCGGGACGCACCGGATGAAGAGTGTCCGACTTGGGTCGTCGATTTCCCGGTAAAAGCCCCCGAAGGGGCCATGACCCGGAACGACGAAACCGCCCTCCAGCAGTTGAATCGGTATCTACAGGTTATGAAAACTTGGTGCTCGAACCGGGGTCACAATCAGAGCGCGACGATCTACGTGCGGGACAACGAGTGGGAAGAAGTGGGGCAGTGGGTGTACGACCACTTCGATGAGATCACGGGTCTGAGCTTCCTTCCGCACTCGGACTTTAAGTACGCGCTGGCCCCTTACGAAGAGATCACCAAAGAAGAGTACGAAATTCGGGCTCACCATTTCCCGAAGATCGACTATTCGGCCCTTTCTCTGTACGAGAAGATGGATGAAGGGGATGGGGCTCAAACCCTTGCTTGCGTCGGCGGAGCTTGTGAAATCTAAGGGTGCCGCAAGTTTAGCTCTGTTGTGCCGGGGGAGAGTCTTTATGATCCTCCGGCACGACTTTACTTGGGCTTTTCCCGGGGGTTCGCTAAACCCCGAAGAAAAGAGCCTTCAAGCTGCCCTGCGGGAGTTTCGGGAAGAAATAGGGGTAGATCCTCCCCCTTACCAGATTCTAACCGCCCTTACAGGGACTACAGCTATGGGCCGAAGGCATACCCTTTGGGTGGCAGAATGTCAAGAGCAAATGCTCAAGGTTTCTCCCTCTAAAAGGGAAGTCTTCGAGACTCTTTGGGTTTCCCCCAAAGAAGCCCTTACCTGGGGAAACCTTCATCACGGGGTTCGGGAAAACCTTCTCTTTATCCACTACTTGCCGAGAGAACGACCCCTGTGAGCACTAACCCGACCGTCTTGACGGTAACCATTCAAGTACAAGTCAAAGATACAGGGGAAGTTAGATCCTCCAGGCAAAGGGAAGGGGGGCAGAACCTTGCCTCCGGGGGCTTGGTTCAAGAAAATCATGCCCTGTTGGTAGAAGCACTAAGATCCGAATGCTATCTCATGCTACTCTCTAAGTTGTCTTTGGGGGTAGAGCCCGAAAACATCACCGTACAAAATTTGCACGGCGAGGTGTTGCATCACCTAAACGATACGATTGCCCGGCTACTACCGGAAGTATTAGTTGAAACCCGTAAGAGGACCCTGGGTAATTAATCCCTCTACCCTTTACCCCCCGTGCAATACTTAGGCATTAGCAGGGGAGGGGTATCTGGAGGTTTCTATGAAACCTGCGCCCTTCGTTTATTGCGCTCAAGTCGTCTCCGTTTACGATGGAGACACTCTTACCGCAGAACTCGATCTGGGGATGTCGATTACCCGCAAGTGTTCTTGCAGGATGTGGGGCATTGACACGCCCGAAATTGTATCCAAAGTCGCGGGGGAAAAGTCTGCAGCTTTGCGTGCGCGAGACCGGGTCCGGGAACTTACTTTGGGCAAGCCCGTGGTTATCCAGTCCATGGAAAAGCCCGATAAGTACGGGAGGCTTTTGGTAAAGATCTGGACCCAGGAAGGTGCCTGCGTGAATGAAGTTCTCCTCAATGAAGGGCTGGCCCGGCCTTATGATGGCGGGGCCAAAACCAGTTGGGAGATAACATGACCCTCGCAAACTACCCTAAAGTCTCAACCCCCGTAGAGCCCGTCATGGTCGTCGTCGTCACTGAAATGGCGTTTGCCTCTTACCTGGTAGGTTTGGGTAAGAAGATTTCTCAGGTCCACCGTAAAGGCCGGAAAGTCAGCTGGGAATTCGAGGTCTCCCCAGAGGAACTTTCTCGCCTTGAAGTAACCTGGCCTTCCAGTCCTGAGTGTAGGTTTTTCAATGCCTACCAGACTCTAAAGGGGCATCTGAAATTTTAGGGAGCCTCCCCAATAGGGAGGCTATACCAGACCCTAAAGGGTAGCGGGGGCCCGGCTTACGGTTCAAGTGCCAGACCCCCTAAATGCCGAAGGCAAAGACCTCGGCGCATTGAAGCGAAACTGCAAGCAAGATTATTCTCATCCCCTCGGGTTGAGAAGTGGCTCTCGTCTTCAATCCAACTGAGGTCGTCTCATGGCTACCATGACTTTCGAGCGTATCGTCCCTTCTGGGAAGAACGCTTACTTCCCGTTCCAGATGTCCGCTGGGGGTCTCAACCCCACGGCGACCGTCTTCATCAACGATGACGCCGCTGCAGGCGGTGGTGTTGCCCACAACACGGTTAGCTCCGGCGTTACGGTGGTTGACCTCGGCGGCGGTCTTTACGCCCTGAAGGTTCTTTCCTCCAGCATGACCGCCAACACCGTTTACTACGGTGTGGTCACCAAGGGCAACGAGACCGTCCGTATCCCGATGTTCGCCTACGCTCCGGCCGATCACATCGCTAAGGTCCTCTCGGACTTGGCCGTGGTTGACGGCGTTGTTGACGACCTCAAGACCGAGATCGGTGACGTGAGCGCCCAGTCGTTCGACGGCATTGCTGCTCCCGCGACCGTCGCGGCTGCTCTGGCCACCATCTTCAACAAAGTTGATGGCGTTCAGGATGACCTCGACAACGCTACCGATGGTCTGGGTGCCCTCAAGACCCTGATCGAGAGCGAGACCACCGCGATTGACTCGGCGCTGACCACGATCGACAACGAGATCGCCGCTCTTCAGGGCGACGTAACTTCGATCCTGGCCGACACCAACGAACTCCAGGGTGACTGGGCGAACGGCGGTCGTCTTGACCTGCTGCTCGACCGTACCGTGGTTGCTTCCGAGGCCGCTGAGGATCTGATCGGCCTGGCTACCGACAACTCGGCTGCTGCCACCGTGTTCGGCAAGATTGCTGCTCTGAGCAGCGATGTTGCCACCGTTGACGGCAACGTGGACAGCATCAAGTCCTCGATCGAGAACAACACCTACGGCCTTTCCGCCCTCAAGGGTCACATTGACGACGTGGACACCGCTGTTGCGGCCCTCGACGCCAAGGTGGTTACCGTTGATACGGTGGTTGATGGTATCGCATCGGCTCTGGCCAACGGCACCAACGGCCTCGCGGCCCTGAAGTCCGAGATCGACGCCAACGAGACCAAGATCGACATCCTCGACACCAACCTGGATTCGGTCAAGGCTTCTATCGAGAACGCCACCTACGGCCTGAGCGCCCTTGAGACCAAAGTCATGACGGTTGATACCGTTGTGGACGGCATCGCCTCCGCCCTTGCGAACGGGACGACCGGTCTGGCTGCCCTCAAGTCGGAGATTGACGCAAACGAAGCGAAGCTCGACATTATCGACACCGTGGTCGACGGCATCGCGACCGAGATCGGTGACGTGAGTGCGGTGTTCGGTGGCGCTACTCCTCCGGCCAACGTCGCTGAAGCCTTGAAGGAGATCTACGACAACTTGGCTGGCTCGGACGTCTGGGACGACGATCTCTCGACTTACACGACCGCTGGCACTGCCGGTTACCTGCTCCGCGAAGCTCATGAAGAGCTGACCGACGCGGGTCACGGCCTGGCCGCGATCAAAGCCGAGACCGCTTCGATCCAGACCGACACCACCGCGCTGCTGGTTGACACCAGCTCGCTGCTCACCAAGCTGGGTGATCCCGCCGGAGCGAGCCTCTCGGTTGATATCGCGGCCATCAAGGCCGTGGTTGACACCCTGCAGGTGACCACCAACGCCCGCCTGACCCCCTCGGTGCCCTCCGAGGTTTACTCCTCCTCGGCGGCTTTCCGCGTCAAGCTGGGCCTCGTGGTTCACGACGGCACCTCGGGTGCTCTCGACGACCCCGACACCGTTGGTGGCGGCAAGGCGATGATTGCCGTCCAGGCGGTGGGCAGCGCCACCGCCCTGAACCTGTTCGATGGCTCGGCCCCCGGTGCGTCGGCTCTCGCGACCAACAGCACCTACTCCGGGTTCAAGAACATGGCTCAGGTGCTCCAGGGTGGAGCCCCGCAGACCGGCAGGTTTGAAGCTTACGTCGAGCTCCCGGCGTACTTCAACTACCCGGTGGAAGTGCAGTTCATGTGCTTCGACAGCGACCCGCAGGCGCAGCAGACCTTCACGACCTCCCGCTACATGGTCGTGCGTTCGCAGATCCAGGCGACCTTCGCCGGTGGCGCGTTCTGATCTGCAAAGATCACCCCTACCCTGTCATGTTAGATTGTTAGCGGCATTGTCAGGGTAGGGTTTGGGGCCTCGGTGATGTTCACCGAGGCCCTTTGTTTGAGTACCCTCAGGAGAGAAGAGCGATGTTTGCGTTTATTGGTGGCAAAAAGCGACCCAAGAAAACCCTCGCGGCTGCGATTTCATCCCTGGAAGAAGGCTACGACGGCGAGAAAGCTATCTTCAACACGGAAACCGGGGAGATCTTTTCCTTGAGCGGGGAGAAAACTGTTATTCTGACCCCTTCGGAGTACTCCCTGGTCACAGAGGTGATGGGTTTGTGTCTTCTCACCGAGACCAACCCCAACTTCCCCTTTCCCTCTAAGACCGTTTCTGCCATGATCACCAAGACAAGCCCCGCCCTTGCGGGGGCTTCTGTGAAAGCAGCAGCTGAAATCTACAAGAAGCTCTGGAGCAAGTACAATGGCCAAAGCGGACCTGTCAAATCTGAGTGACCCGGACGAAATTGCCCTGGCTTGGAGCAAGTTTCTCATTGAAGACTTGATAGAGCACCGGGAAGCTAAGACTCGACAGATCATCCCTTCAATCTACACTTTCGAGTTGGAAGACGGCGTGCCTTGTCTTCCAACTTTGGGGTTAGATTTCGATTCGGATTTCCCTGAAAGTGCCAAAAGTGTAGTGGGCCAAGACCCCAACACTTATGCTTACCTGGCGGTGCTTCCGGGGTTGCCCCTTACCAAGAGCGAGTCTAACTCCCCCGGGGCACCCACTGGGAGAAAGTTGATCCTCGGGATCCCGCCCGAGGTTATCGATCCTGGGGAGTATCCTTGGTATCTAATGGCTGTGTTTGTGTCCCCTACCCTGCAGATGACTTTCTGCGGGGCTTTTGACGGGGAGAAGTTCAACACCGTGCGTTTGATCCATGGAAGCTACGGGGGGGTCTTGGCCAACTTGCTCCCGGTTTTCCACTAATCAGACTCAGTGAGTCTTCAAGCAAGCAATCAGCAAACGGCTTTGAAGGGCCACCCAAGGACTGGGTGCTCCCCTAAGCACCCCAAGATCCACATCGGCGAGTTCCCGGATTAGGCTTCTAAGTTCGGGAACTCGCCAACTCTTTAGAGCTATCATTATGTCAGGCACGCTCCAGTCCGGCACGCCCAATCTTTGGGACATCTCAGATTGAGTGCCACCGCGCTTTAGGAATAAAGCTGCCCGCAACCAAGTGCAAACAAGATCTGCAGGACCCCCCTTACCTCGAAGCAAGAGCATTACTGGGTCCCCGCCCGTAGCTCGGTACACCCGGTCCAAAGACTGAGATAGTCTTTTGGGGTCTCGGAGTTTTAGAGCTTCCCTCAGGGGTGCCAAGTCTATCTCGTTGGAGCCCCGGATCAATTTCTTGAGGTGCTCCGCTTCTATGTTCTTCTTGTTTTCAAACTTTGCCAAGTTGGCTGCTTTTAGGATCTCAAAAGCCAGGACTCCCAAGTCCGTGCCCGCTGCTTCTACCAAAGCTTCAGCAAGGTTGTCCTGAAGGGCTTCTTTGTTGCCCAGTAAGTCTTCCGCTTCTTTCTTGGAAAACCTTATGGCAAGAGATCTCAGGCTTTTCTTGGAAGTAGGGCGCATATGGGAAATTCGGAATCCCCCATGTATATGCGCCAGTGCGGGGAACTTGGCTTCGTCGAGTTCCCCGTCATGGTACAAGAGCAACCCTGTTAAGGGGGGTTGGTTCTGCTTGATCTCAAGCAAAGTTTCTGGGGAGATTTCCTTTAGGGGGCAAAGTATCAAACAAGACTCACCAAAAGTCGCAGCCGAAGTCAGGGCATCTACCACTTCGGAGTCTTTGTCTGCCCAGATAACGGGCCTGCCAGACTGAGAAGTAGTGAGCACAGCCCGGTTTACTTCTCTCTGGCGGAGTAGGTCTTCATCCCCCCCTATCACTACACAAGGGGGAGGGCTGCGCCAAGACATCCGTGACATGGTTAGTCTGCCTCTAAGTCACTGGGTAGCAAGGCATCCAAGGCTACCAGGTAAGAGCCTTTACCGTCGAGAGTTTCACGAAGGCTTCCCCACAAGTGGATAATCTTGTCTTCGTCTTTGCCATGAAGATAAAGGGGCAGCAAGTTACAAGTCGCCCGGACCAAATCTTGCCAGTCTTTGGAGTTTTCGTGTAAAATCCCCATTACCCGAGGCCAGTCTCGGGCCAGCCAAGCTTTGAGGAGATCTTTGGCTGCATCTTCTTTCCAGGAAAGGGGGTCCAGCCAAGTCTTACCTGGAGGGCACCAAACGGCATGAGTCCTGGATCTGATAGTGGGGATAACTTCCCCCAAGTAATCCGCCCACAGAACAATCCGTAATGGGGTGTTCTGTACTTCTTCCAAGGTCTTTAGTAGAGCATCCGACGCTTCCGGGGTGGCCGCATCAAGGGGGCCGATTACCACATAAGGGGGCTTGTCTCCCACTCCCGGGTTCATAGAGATTTCTACGACCCTACGGGAGTCTTCTACTTTCAGGCCTTTGTCTCCAACAGGCTCTGAAATCAACCGACCTTCTTGGGTCGCTCGGTTTACTGCGCGGTCCCGGGCTTCTGGACCGTGAAAAAGCGGAGGAGTTCGCATACTCCTTCCTTACGGTTTGGGTCAAGTCCGGAAGCTCAAGTCCGGAAGCTCAAGTCCCAATAGAAAAAGTCAGTTTGCAAGTAAGGCACCTGTACCTAAGCAAAGATCCACCCCCCGGCTTCTTGACTTGCAGCAAAAGCCGGGATTGCTTTCCCGGACAACCAGGTTTGGCTCTGCAAGCAAACCATACTTCAGGTCCAGTTTCTTGAACTTTGGGTACGGGTCGGTTTTCCCGGATGGGCTTTTTCTTCGGGGGTTCTTCTGGGGGCGAAACCCCATACATAGACAGCTCTTCTGGACTTTGCGATGGGTCATTAGGCATGGGGAGATCCTTTAGAAGTTAGACCTTACCTGGAGGGGCAAGTCCTCTAATACCCGAGCTGTTTGGCATCTGCCAAAACCCTTTCCCTCATGGTATTGAGGTACTCCAAGGTTTTGCCTCCAACCCGGTCAATATCCGAAGGGTCACACCCATAAAGCCTGCCGATGCTTTCGTCTGAACCGGGAGAACTTCCAAAAGCGTCCCCCTCCGGAAAGAGGATCTCCCCGCAAGGCCCGACTATGTTTTGAAGAAGCCTGAGAATCTCCCCGAAGCGGGGAAGGTTTCCTCTCCAAGAAGAAGTCTGGGCTTCTTTCAGTAAGGGGACTACAAGCTTCTCCCACTGGGTCCAGTGAAAGTAAAGGTGGAAATTCCGAGTAGGGGGATACTCCCCGGATCTAACAATAACCACTGCCACCCACGGAGATGGGGTGGCACGGTCAGTGTTGGGAAACCTTGCTTGAGCCGAACCATCTACAAGGAACAAAACAACAAGCGGGATGACCCGAGATAGCTCTTCGGCTGTCTTTAAAGGGGCGATTCCTCCCCTAAAATCAAACCTGGACATAGATCCCCCCGGACCCGCTACTCGTCAAAGCCCCAAGCCGAGATCCCCTGAGGGACTTCTCTCAACTTAGAGCCTAAAGGGAGAACAGCCGATAGCCGGAATACCTTGGACGTTCTACAAGCCGAGACTCATCTGAATTTCGGGCATGTATTCACCCCTGAGATCTCCTCTTCGGGATCCCAACAAGGTTTGGATTTTAGTTCCTTCTGGACTAAGCCAGAAGCCTGAATACCCCTCAAAGATTTCCTTGGTTGGATTCCAGAAACCTGTTTTCTAAGAAGCCCCCGGTAAGGGCAACTCGAAAGCGGGTTTTAGAACCTACTTGGAAGAACTTGAAGGTTCAGGTCACGTTCAGGTTTCGTTCGGGTCTCAGAATTACTTCGAAGGTTCTGGTAGTCTCGTTAAGGTCTTTCGTTGAGAGTGTTCGGTTAGTTCGTCTTGTTAGGTTTGACTTGTAGAGGGTACTTGGAATCTTCGTTCAGGTTTTAGAGTTCGTAGGGATTGTAGTAGTTGTAGTTCAAGAGGTTCAAGCGGTTCAAGTTGAGGAAGTTCAGGTTGATGAGGTTGAGGAAGTTCAAGTTCAGGTTCAGATTGAGGTTGAGGTTTTGGTTCAATTTCTTGAAGATTGAGTTTTAGCTCACTTCTTGATTTCTTATTCGGTCAACCTTGTTACACTCAACGATCTCCTACCCTAAAACTCTTCTCTTCTTCCTTTTAACGACTCCCTTCTTAGGGGAGAGGTATCGGGGGGCGGAAGAAGAACAAGTTTCCCCAGAGGGTAGGCGTTGAGGGGTTGAAGTTTCTGACTCCAAGTCCCCTTTATTCTTCCTTAAGGGGAGAGGGGGCAAGAAGAACCCCCTTGAGCTGAAACCTGAGTTCTTGAGGATCTCCGTCCCGAAAGAGGGCTTGTTAGAAGATCCTCGAGAAGCACACCTTAGAAGTTCCCGTTTTCTCTTCTCGTCCTGGCTGGGATTAGAGAAGAACTGGGCGGTGGAGTTCCTTGCCACTCGGGTTACCCCGATCCTGACATCAAGAGAGTACAGGTTCCAGAACTGGGGGTTCCGGTTCCCTCCCTCCGACCCAAGACGCTCTGATCCCTTTTGAGGATTAGAGACCCGGCCCCGTTATACCCCGGGGCGAAGATTTCCGGTAGGCCAAAAGCTAAAGCCCCCAGTAGCCGTACGAACATACGGCTACTGGGGGCTATTTGAAGAGAGAGGCTATTTGAAGAGAGAGGCTATTTGAAGAGGAATCCAGGAAGAACGGGTCGGGGATTAAATCTCCCCGGAGAGGACCAACCCCGCTTTGGTGGCCTGGAAAGAGCGACCCTGTCGCTCCGAGATCAAGTCTCCGAGAAGAAGAGCTTCCAAGGCTTGCTCGATCTTGGAGTCCTCCAACCCGGAGTTTTCCTGCTTGATTTCGTCAAGCGTGGAAAAGGGTTCCTCGGAGATCTTCTTCAGGAGCATAAGGGCTACGCTCAAGAACTTGGAGCCCTCTTTGAGGTCCTCCCGAACTTTCTGGACCAAGTGGCTCACCGTGAGCTCGGAGCAACCTTCCAGCATGGCAACTTCCCCTTTGGGGGTGCCTGCTTTGATGTGGTCGAAAACCCGAGCGTAGCGGTCCGGGGAACGCTTGCGCTTGACCCGGATAAAGTCCCGGAGCAAGTTCATCTTGCGGTCGTTGTCCTCGAAGGGATCTTCTTCCGGCTCAGGGGCAATGACCACCGTTTCGCGGGTTTCGTCTTCCCGAACCTCCCAAACTTTGGGGGAGTTCGGGTCGATCGTCAGGCCCTGATCCAGGATCAGGTCCTCCATGTTCTTCTCCCGGCGCTTGCGAATCTCGGTTTGAGTACGCAGGCCCCGGAACTCTCGGTGCAGGGCATCCGTAGCGTCTTTGTAAGTGCGCTGACGGATTTTCTGCTCGGACCAGACCGCAAGAATCGCCACCGTGGGCGGCTTGCCCCGCTTCAAGAACTCGTCGCACTGGCCCCGCTGGCCCCAGAGCATCATGAGTTCGCTAATGTCAGAAGCGAGTTCCTCGAAGGTTTCCTGGGGGAACTTCTTCTTGATCCTCAGGGCGATCTTTTTGTGCATGCCCTGGCTCAAGACTTCGTTCATCCAGGGCAGGGTCAGGTTTTCCTGATCGGGGGCCTGAGTGGCTTTCTGCCCCCGAACGGCTTCCACCGCTTCGATGCAAGACCCCCCGCTCAGAACCCAGAAGCCCTTCTTGGAGCCTTCGGGCTTGATCAGAAAGTTGAAGCTCTTGCTCTTGTTCTTGTCCCACTGAAAGCCCGGGTGCCGGGCGCTCCAAACCGAAGTCCAGTCCCGCATGGTAAACTGCGGGTAGATCGCGGAGATCTTCTCAAGGGCTTCCTGGAAGGCTTCGACCAGATTTTCCTTGGGGTCGAAGGTCAGGTCCGCCGCGATTGCAGAAGACTGTTCTTGCGTGAGCTGACGGCGCATTTGGTATCTCGTTTGCCTGACTCTCTCAGAGAGTGCGGCGAGATGAGGGTTGGGGCAGAGTTCAGAAGTCCAGGGCAGGGACGGGCTCTAAAGAGCAGGGTCAGACCCAAGACCAAACAAAGCTAACCCGGGCACTGCCGAGCCGAGGTCAGAGCAAGTCCTTTTTTGCCGTTTTAGGTGAGTCTAAAGGCCATTCGTAGTAGTGTGCGGTGACTTAGGGTCTCGGCACCGCACCTTCGCCTTACGGTGCGCGGGCAGAGCGGGAAACCTAAAATCTTCGTCGAGTCTCACCCCCCAAGTCTCAATAGTAGACTTATCTGCAACGCATGGTAAGAAGCCTCAGCTAAGGAGCGCATCATGAGAAGCCTTGTCGCAGCCCGCAAGTCCAACCAGAGTTTGATCCGGCTTGCCAGCACTGCCACTAAGACCAACCCGTTTTACCGTGTTTTCACGGCCTGGGCCAAGATGGCAGCCGCTCAGGAAGATCAGTTCTTGAGAATGTCTTACATCGAAGGGGCTCTTGGGTACACGCCCAACACTTTGGCCCGCAAGCCTGCTCAGAACCTGGCGGAAGCCCGTAAAGCCATCACCGAAGGGGCTTACGAGAGCAACCCGATTGCCCGCAAGCTGGTTATGGACTTGAGGATGTCTCCGGCCGAAGCCCTCAAGATGGTCTCGGCCAACGACCAGCAAATTTGGGACGGCTTGGTGTTCGCGGCCAGCCGGCAAATGCAACCCACGGGCTCGGTTCGCGGGTTGTCCGCTCATGCCATCGTAAACTCTCTGGCTTTTGGCATTTCGCCCCTTACGGGCAATTGGATGAAGTACGGCCAGGGCAAGGGCATGATGTACTGGTTGGGGGAGCAAGCTTTCCCGGGCATTACCTTGGAAGGCGTGAAGTCGATCTCCAAGAAGGAAGTCACCAATCGGACCAAAGACATCGTACGCGGCACTTCCAAAGAAGAAAAGGGCATGATCTCTTTGGATGCGCCTGCGCCGGGTTCCGATGTAGGCATGGTGGATTCCCCCGCAGCGATCTTGGAAGCCCTAACTCAGGACGAGGGAGTTTTCTCTGAGGACCTGGCTTCTTCGATCTTGAAGTACGAGGCCACCCTGGACATTATCAGTGACCAGGTTCTTGCCAAGCTCCGCACCCCCACCCAAAAGCTGGTTTGGGAAGTTGTCCGGGACAATCCTTCTTTGCTGACCTTGGCGGGCAGTGAAGTGGGGGGTCTCAAGATCGGCGTTCAGGGCCGCGAGCTTGCCAAGTTGGTGGCTTCCCGGATGGGCCAGGAGTACACTGGCAAGTCTATGGACGTCGTGATGGCCAAAGTCTTCAAGGAAGCGGTGCTTCCGGCGATGTTCTCGGCCATCAAGTCCGACGAAGCGGCGAAAGAGCTCATCAAGAGCAGGGATATCCTTCAGGTGATCCGTCAGGAGATTGGCCGTCGTCCCAAGTTGGATAGCGGTGCAGGATTTGCCCCGGTCGCTCCGCCCACCCCCGGCGAAGTCAAGGTTTACCCCAAGGACAGCCCGGTCTGGAAGTCCGTTCAGAAAGAAGACAAGCTCCGTCAGGAAATGGCCCTTGAGAAAATGCGCGAGCGCATCCATAGGGTGGCTCCTTGGGCCAAGCTTGCTTCGCAGAACAAAGACCTTCTTGTTCGACTTGCTTCTTCTCTCCCGGCAGGATCTGCTGAGAGGAAAGCCATTCTTGGTCTTTTGCGCAAGTAACTCAGTCCCCTGAAGGGGGTGCAAGGAAAATTTCCTTGCACTCCCTATTTCCCAACCCCTTGAGGTACAAGAACATGACCAATCCCGTACCCCTTGTTCCTGTAGACCTCTCGATCCTTTCCTCTTACGACAGGAAAGGTAAGACGGGGGGCCCTCGGTCGGATTTGACTCCCTTGGTCCGATTGGGTAAGGCGGGTATTGCGGTTCCCGAAGTTGCCAAAGCCCTCTTGAACTTGCACAACGCTGTCACGGCTGCGGGCGGAGACTTTCGGGTCACCGAACTTCATCGGGATGTGAAAGTTCAGCAATCTGCGCGAGAGCGTTACGACGTATGGGTTCGGGCAGGTAAACCCAAGCCCGGCACCCCGGCTTTCAACTCCAAGACCATGAAAGCGGCATTCGTCGCCCTCCCCGGTCGGTCTTTCCACAATGCCGGTCGGGCGATCGACGTGCACCTGGGTGCTCTCAAGTTTCCCGGCGTTCCTGCAGACAAGCAACTTGACCGCCTTTGGGAGATCGCGAGGGCTGCCGGATGGAGCCCGATTATCAAGTCTGCAGATGAAGGCGCAAGTGAGGCTTGGCACTTCGACTTCTACGGGGAGTTGTCTGGAGTCTTGAAGCGCCTGGGTTACGAGCAAACCGCTTTGTGCGGAGCTATCCTGGTTGGGCATTCCGGAGACTGCCAGACTTTCGAGCATACCACTCAAGCCCTGCTACAGCGTGCAGGTTTTGACATCGGCAAGATCGACGGAGACATCGGCCCCAAGACCCGAGGGGCTTTGATGACGGCTTTGGGCACGACCGAGGCGGCTGTTCGTACGCTGGTAGGTGCCAAGAATACCAGCATCTACTCGACCCTATTGGCCCTCCCGGCCAAGTGACTTTTCCCGTCCCCTAAGAGGAGTGTTCCATCATGTCTCGTAACCTGACTGCTTCTGACCGGGCTTCGCTGATCCGGCTTGCTTCTTCCCTCCCGGTAGGTTCCCCTGAGCGCAAGGCCATCCTGGCGGGCTTGTCTCAAACCAAGCAAGCTCTAATGGCAGTCAACATTCCCGGCAAGCACGTATTGGATAATGCTCAGGTGTCCGACCGGGCCAGGGTGTCCGGCGATGCCGTGGTGTACGAAGATGCCCATGTGGCCGGCAAGGCCATGGTGTTCGACGACGCCCAGGTGTCCGGCGAGGCCAAGGTGTACGGCCAGGCCCAGGTGTCTGGCTTCGCACAAGTGGCGGGCTATGCGGAGGTGTTTGGACAGGCCAAGGTGTTCGGCGATGCCCACGTTTACGGCAAAGCCGAGGTGTCTGGCAATGCCCGCATTGGAGGCGATGCCCGCATCGGGGGCACTGCCGTTATCTTTGGGGGTTCTTGGGACGGCTCCGAAGGGGAGGTCCTTTCCGGCAGGTGGATGGCCCCCGGGGTTCCGGCCTAAATCCCCTTCAAACGGTGTAGTATGGATGCGCTTGCCGCCCTAAAGTTTGCGATCTCTCGGCTACAGATCCCAGTAGCCGTTTGTCGGGAATCGGGCGGCAGTTTGGGGGTTTTAGAAGTCAATCTTTCTTGCGCCGGGATGTTCGGTTACCCCAAGACGGCTTCTATGGTGGGCATCCGTATAGAAGCCCTTACTCCTGCGCATGATCTGATTGTTCTTGACAAGTGGAGGGATTTCGACGGGGTTCGTAGCGACGGAACCCCGGTCCCCGTGTCTATGAACCTTACAGACGTTCGGGACGAAGATGAACACTACTACCTTGCAGTGTTCTATGACCGCACCCCAAATGTAGCGGAGGCTGTAGTCCGGGACAACGAGCGCAAGAGGGAAGTAGGGGCGCTTCTTGCCGCGCAGAGGGAAACCCAAGCTGCCCTGGATGAAGCAGATAAAGCCCGGGAAGATGCGGAATTGGCCCGTGCAGAATCTGAGAAGCACAGGGAAGAAGCGGACCTTGCCCGTCAAGGGGCCGAAGAAAGACTACTCAAGCAACAAAGACTTTCCGGTCAGATGAACTTGCTTCGGCAGGTTTTTATCGGGACCCTGATTTTGGTCTTTATGCTGGGTTCCCTGATAGTGGCTCAATGGGCTACCGGGGGCAATGCCGAAGGTCTTACGATGATCAAGGATATCCTCTTGGTGATGACCGGGATTCTTGGTAGTGCGATGGCCAGTATGTTTGATTCCCGCAATCGGGGAGAAAGCCTCTAAGACTTAGAAGCGGTAATCTAAGTCATGTCCGGCGCTCCCTTATGGGTCTTGGAAGGGCTGTTCTACAGCAACCCCCGAAACAAACAACTCACCGTACAGACTTCTGGGGGAGATCTTTCTGTAGATCAGATCCTTCGAGAAGTTTCGGGTGCACAAGTCGCCCTTTCGGTTAGCTACCTTCCCCCAAACCCGCCCCTGGTAGAGGTTCGGGGATTTGGGTGTTGCGTACTACCCGATTCCTGCGAGGTTCATAAAAGGGACCCGGAGTTCTTGCTTAGCTTTTCCAGGGAGGGGGTAATCTTGCAGGGGCCGCAAGGTAACTTCCTTCTTGGGGGGGACTCCTTGGGTTGCCTCGAAGACTTGCTCGGCCATTACGGCAGGTTGATCCTGTTTCAAAAGCCGCCCCTTCAAGACCCAACCTTGGACCTCCTAACCCAAGAAGTTTCAGGAATGGCGGAACTTCTAAAAGCCCTGCAGCGTGAGATCTCCTGATGCCCCCTCAAGTTTTCTCGGGAACCGTATCCAGCATCGTGTACGAGAACGATGACTTTAAGATCTTGAAGGTTCTCTTGGACGAGGGGGAGAGGTTCCCGGTTTCTGCTAAGGGCAATTTTCCCGCCCAGGATATTCAGGTAGGCACTTGGGTGTCTTTCGAAGGTTCCTGGAAAGATGACCCTCAATACGGCAAGCAACTCACGGTTATCCGTTCCCCTGTAGCCGTACCCAACTGGACGGACGACAAAGTTCTTGCAGCCCTCAGTTCTTATGGGGTTGGCCCTACTGTTAGAAGCTCCCTAAAGGTCTGGGCGCTATCCCGAGGCATCCCTTTGCAGCAAGCCCTCGACCGGGGGACTTTAGAAGGCCTGGCCGTCGATGAGTCTGCCAAAGTAGACCTCGTTGAAAAGTGGAAGTCTCTCCGCACTTACTTGGACGCCGCAGCTTTCATGGCGGAAGCGGGCATCCCTCAAAATGTCGTAGCCCTGGTATGGGCTACTCTGGGGGAAGATTTCCAGAAAGTCATTACGGAGGACCCTTGGGTCCTTATCCGGGTTTCGGGGATTTCCTTCAAAGAAGCGGATGAAGTAGCCCGCAAGCTTGGTGTACCCCTGAGTAATCCTGGTCGAGTACGGGGGGCTGTTTTGTTTGCCACCCATGAAAATTTATTCGAGGGGCACGTCTTCACGACAACGGCTCAGATCATAGCCAAAGTTTCCGCTTTGATCCCAAACCCCGAACCACCCCCCAAAGCCATTGCTCAGGCAATCTCAGAGCTTCGAGATTTGGGGGCTGTAGTAGTTGATCGGGAAATCTGTCCCGGGACGGTAGCGGTTTACGACGAGTGGCACCACAAAGTCGAAAAGCGGTGCGCGGAGATCCTCTACAAGAAGTCAGTGACCCGGGTAGACGAGAACTTTCTGAGAGCTTGTTTGACCAAGGTAGGGGACACCGTCAAAGACCTCTCCGCTTCGGAAGGTTCTGGATTAGAGGACCTCGCTTCGGAAGCTTTGCGTGTTTGGGCTCGGGGCAAAAAGATCTCCCTTACGCAGCAACAACACGAAGCCGCAGTAAAGGCTTTGATTTCCCCGGTTTCTTTGCTTACCGGGCTTCCGGGTACGGGCAAGACAACCACCCTTATGGCTGTGGTGTCAGTGCTTCAGGATATGGGCCTTAACATTTTGCTGACGGCCCCTACCGGCATTGCTGCCAAAAGAATGTCCACGGTAACGGGGAAAGAAGCCTCTACTATCCATAGGGCTTTTGGGGCGCGGGGTAGTTCCGATAGCGAGAACCAAGAGGCTTCTTACGTGGGGGTTGTAAAGGACCCCGCTAAGAGAACCTCCCGTTCTGAATCTGGACATGAAGGGGATTGGGGTTATGGTCCAGGCAGGCCTCACCCGGCTCAGGTAGTAATCGTAGACGAGTCTTCGATGTTGGACCTGCACATGTTGTACAGGGTCCTAACTTCTACCTCGGAGAATTGCCGGATTGTTTTCGTTGGGGACCCTTACCAACTTCCTTCCGTGGGCTCCGGAGATGTGCTTCGGGATCTCGTTCAGTCAGGGGCTTTTCCGCACAGTCACTTGGACCAAATCTTTCGTCAAGAGGGCACTTCGGGGATCGTACTTGCAGCCCACGACGTACATTTGGGAAAGACCCCGCAAATCGACGGCAAGGACTTTATCCTTGTAGGGGCGGATAGCGAAGAAGAAGCAGCGGACCTTATCACGCAGATTTCCCAGAAGCTGTATGAAAAGAAATCCGTGTTCCAGGTTCTTTCCCCCAGGCATGCGGGGGAAGCTGGGGTTACTTCGCTAAACCAAAGACTTCGAATTGCACTCAACCCAGCCGTCTCGGGACTTACAGAGCACCGTCTTGGGGGTTCAGTAGTGCGCGAAGGGGACCGTATTATGATTGTGAAGAACGATTATGGTATGGGCGTCTACAACGGGGACGTGGGCAAGATTTCCCGTATCGACAAAGTAGCCAAGGAAATCGAGATCAAGATCTTCGAAGGCCCAGACGTCCCCCCAAGATTGGTCCGGTACTCTTTCAAAGATGCCCCCAAAGCTTTGCGCCTGGCTTATGCTCAAACCGTACATAAGAGCCAGGGACAGGAATATGACATCATCGTGCTTCCCGTGCTTAGTTCTTTCGGGAGGCAACTTCAGAGAAACTTGTTCTACACGGCGATCACCCGTGCCAAGAAGAAAGTGTTCCTGGTAGGGGTTACTGGCGCCATCGAAAAAGCCGTCGAGAATAACAGGGCAGACTCCCGGAACTCTTTCCTGAGCCTTCGCATCACCAAGGCTTCACCCTGAAGGGGGTTTCTGCCAAAAAAGCGGTAAGCCTAAACAGCCCCGCAATCTCGCAACATAGAACTTGGGGCTTACAGGGAGTCTACATGAGCACGGACATGGCCAAGATCAACGCCCTTATCGAGAACACCCGCTCCAAAATGAAGATCACCAAGGTAGTCGCCACCCGAGCCGTCAAGACCAAGTCTGGGGACTTCTTCTGCGGAATGAGCGCCGCTTGGGACTCGGTTCAGGATGATGCCGGGGGTCAGGGTTCTGACTTGGAAGTCTCGGTCGAAGACCGAGATGTAGCGGTTAGCGGCATGACCCTGGAACAAGCGCGGGTCGCTCAAACTTTGCTTTCGCTCGAAGCCAGCATGGGTGCGCTACGGGCCGCTCTTACGGACGGGGCGCTTTCAATGACCGAGTACGAAGCCCGAGTTCGGGGGGCCAAGAAAAACACTCTCGCGCATCTTTCTCGGATGATTCCGGCGGAAGAAGCCAAAAAGCAGATCGAAGTAGTAGATCCTAAGTAGGAGAGCCCGTGACTTCAATCGACAACCTTCCCGTAGTCGACCAGAAGGTTGTCGACTACATTTTCCAGGCCCTTGGGGCTATGGAAATCGAACTCGACGAGAACCCTCTGGACTATGGTCCGCGCCGCCTCAACTATAAGGTGGCGGAAGTCCGTAGGATGCTAACGGACATGGAGTCTCTGTACCTGCAGATTTCAGGGTACATCCAGAAGTACAAGTCGGCGCACCGGGCAGCAAACGCTTCCCTTGAGATGTCGAAAAAGCATCTCATGGCCAATGACCCGGAAGTCCGCGCAGGTAGAAACCTGGCCACTCAGGATGCCCTTGCTTCGGTGAAGCTACGGGAAGACGTCGAAAGGGTTTCCCGTATGGTCTCGGTTCTCGAAGACCTTGAAGCCATGATGACCGTTATCAAGTCCAAGAGGGCGGACCTAAAGGACGTCCAGACCCGGATCAAAGACCAGATCAACTTGTGCCGGGAAGAAATCGCCCTTGGGGGTAAGTGGGGGTCTAAGCCTCCCCCGGGCACCAAAGGTGCAGATTTGGAAGCAGCCCCCAAGGTGGATACTCGGACCCTGAGAGACTTGCAGAATATTTTCGCGGGCGTAACCGTGGACGGGGATACTTTCGCCGAAAGCATCCCCCTTGAACAAGCTCTCCCGAGCATTCAAGACCCTCCCCCCAACTCGTTGACTGAGATTCTCGGGGGCAACGGTTCTTCTCAAGAAGAGCTCGATAGTTTCCTTCAAGCCGTAGAAACCGAAGTTTCGAAGAAACCCAAGGTAGATATCGACGCTATTCTTGGGGACGATTTCAAGATTTAGGGGTAGGGGGGTAGATAATTTCTACAAGCGTAACCCTACTACGGCTCCTAAGCCAACAACCAACCCGCCCGCTTAGGGCAATTCGCTAAACCTCAGGAGTAGACCATGTCCTCAGACGGATTTCTCGACTTCACCATCGGTGAAAATGACGACAACATCGGCAAGAAGACCAAGAAGTTCTCTCTGGAGGACGGCCGTTCCTACCGAGTGAGCTTTGCCTGGTTCTCCCTCCCCGTCAAGAACGCGGCGGGGGACACGGTTGGCTGGAACGACCAGGGAGCTTGGACTTCGGATGGCCAGCTGGACCGCGAAGCTCAAGTCCGTTTCACGGGTTGCGAGCGCATTTACAAGCAGGGCGTCGGTTACTTCCTCTACAAGGGTCCCGCTTACGCCCAGTTTGGTCAGCCGCGTCAGTACATTGCGACTATTTTGGTCGTCTGGCCGACCACCAAGGATGGCGATCTCGACGCAGCGGCCTTCAAGGCAGGCAAGGGCTGGTCGGTTCAGCCTTGGATTTTCTCCACGGACAAGTACGCCAGCATCAAGAAGTCGCACAAGCGGTTCCCGCTTACCCGTCACGACATGGCCTTGGAGTGCCCGGTCGGGGGTGCGCAGTACCAGAAGGTTACTTTCACTCCTGAGGGTGAAAGCCTCCTGATGAAGTTGGTGGAGTCCAACAAGCCCGAGCACAAGGCTGTGGTCGACAAGATTCTTGCGGATGTTCGCGCCGTTAGCGAGAGCATTCATCGCGAGATGGCCCGCGACCTCACCATCGACCAGATCAAGGAAGCCCTCGGCGAAGCCGTCGAGACCCCGACGGGTTCTTCTTCGAGCAGCAGCCATGCTTCCAAGAACGTGGATGATCTCTTGAACGATCTCATCTGAGAGGAAGTCGTGCTCGTTTTAGGGCTCGACCCCAGCTTGACCAATTTTGGATGGGCCCTTCACGATACTGACGCCCCCGTCGGAGACCCCGCAAGGTGTCCCGATCGGGGGCGTTTCTCTACGCCCCCCGACATGGAATTCGTAGACCGGTACATCTCCCAAAGAGAAAGCCTGCGCAGGCTCATCCAGAAATACAAGCCCGACCGGGTTGGGATAGAATTTCCAATCTTCAACGACTTGTTTTCAGAGGGAATGTATGGTCTTTTCCTGTATTCGTGCGAGGCCCTAAAGCTTGAAGGGATGGACGCAGTTTTCTGGACCCCCTTACAAGTCAAAGCCCGCGCTCGAGAAACCCTCGTCCGCCCCAAAGGGTGGAAGATGGACAAACCGGACATGGTAGAAGCAGCCAAGAATGACACGGGCATAGGCAAATGGAACCACAACGAAGCTGATGCTTATCTTGTTGGGGTTTTGTCTTCCAGGTTCTGGGGTTTCTACCGAGGTGAGATTTTAGAAGCGGGGTTGTCCCCAGTCGAGAAGAGCTACTTCTCGAAGGTCCACACTTTCACCAAGGGGTTGAAAGCGGGAAAGACCGTAAAGACTGGCATGGTCTTCCGCGAAGATGACCGTTTCTTCCTCTGGTCGAACAAGGAGATTTGAATGCCTCCCGTAGCCAAAGTCAAGCCCAAAGCCGCAGGTTCTTCCAATCTTGGGGGCGGACCCAGCCCCCTGGCGCAAGCCCGGGAGTACCTCACCAAAAAACTCAACAAGGAGTTCACCGACATTCGGGTTTCCCTCAATGCGGATTCTTTGAGTGAGAGCCTTCCCCACATTTCTTCGGGGTGCGACGTAGTTGACTACTTGATCGGGGGGGCTCCGAACAAGTTCGGGGTAGCCCCTTGCCCCGGTTTCCCACGGGGTCGTGTTTCTCAGGTTTGGGGGCACGAGTCCGCGGGCAAGACTACGCTTTGCCTTCAGGCAGCCGCAGACGTCTGTAAGAACGGGGGGTCCGTTCTTTACATCGACTGGGAAAACGATATCGTTCCCGATTATGCCGCAGCCCTTGGGGTGCCGATTACGGACCCGGACAAGTTCGAGCTCCTGCAGCCCGAGACTCTTGAGGACGGCATCAAGTTTGCAGCCACTTACGCTGCAGCGGGAGTAGACCTGATTGTGTTCGACTCGGTCGGCGCGGCCATTCCCCGCCGTCTTGCCGAGAGGGACGCCCTTGAAGTGGCGGAGCAGGGCAAGATTGGTGAACTTCAGTCCGTTTGGTCGCAGGAGCTTCCCAACTTGAAGCGCGTTATCGCCCGCACGGGAGCTGCGGTCGTGGGTATTTCCCAGATCCGCGCGAAGATCGGCGGCATGGGCAATGGGCCGCAGACTCAGCCTCAAGGGGGTAATGCCTGGAAGTTCTATTCCAGCGTGCGCCTTGAGTTGCGCAGGGTTCAAAACGAAAAGCAGAACGAGCACAACGACCTTACCCATAAGGTGGAAGAGCGCGTGATCGGCGGCATTATCAAAGTGACCGCCATCAAGTGCAAGATGTCCCGCTCTCAGGGCCACGAAGAAATCTTCTACATCCGTTGGGGTGAGGGCATCGACAACGTCCGCTCGATGATGGAGATTGCGATCGCCCACGGCATCATCAAGAAAGCGGGTGCGGGGTGGATGTCCTGGGACGGGCCTAAAGGCCCGGTCAAGATGCAAGGGTCGGGCAAGCTTCGGGAATACTTCATCTCTAACCCCGATGCTTACCAAGCTCTTCGTGAACGGGTCAAGCCCCTTCTGGGTCAGGGGGCGGCGGCCAAGTTTGTGGACGAGTCCGAGGACGAGGACGTCGTAGATCCTTTCGAGGCCAAGATGAAGGCCGCAGGGATTTCTCTTGGCGACGAAGAAGAAAAGCCGGGCGAGCCCGAGTTGGATCTTTCTGAGGAAGTAGACTAATACGCCCCAACGGTAAAGTTCTACACCTCAGAGGTATCCCTTGCCTGTTCGAGTTCGCGTCAAGAATTTTCAATCCATCGAAGATGCTGAAGTCATCATCGACGGGTTTGTGGTAATCTGCGGACCGAACAATTCCGGCAAGACCGCCCTGATGCGGGCGATCCGGGGGCTGTTTACCAACGCAGCCCCCGGATCGTATCTCCGTCAGGGTGCTAACTTTCTCTCGGTAGAGATCGAGTTCGACGACGGCACAACCGTGTTGTGGGAAAAGGGTTGGGAGAAGCCCGGCAAGAAGGGGGCCGCGATCAACCGCTACACGATCAACGGCTATCAGATTTCATCGGTGGGGCGAGGGGTTCCCCCGGAAGTGGAAGCTCTTGGCGTAAAGAGCATCCTGGCGGGGAACAATCCCATTTGGCCCCAGGTAGCGGACCAGTTCGACGGGACTTTGTTTCTGGTAAACAAGACCGGTGCCGTGGTAGCCGAAGCTTTATCCGACGTCGATCGGGTGGGCCGTCTTACGGACGCTCTAAGGTTGTCCGAAAAAGACAAGCGCACGGCCAACGCCGAGATAAAAGTTCGGAGGGACGACCTAAAGTCCTTTCAGGATGAAGTTGACCGCTACCGGGGCTTGAACCAAGTTCGTGACCAAGTTCAAGGTCTGGCGGCCCAAAAGACTGGGGTCGTCGACCTAAAGTCCTCCCTGGACGAAGCCCAGGGGTTACAAGCCCGATTGGTTTCCCTTACCGAGGCTTGGAGGGATTTGAAGGATTTCTCCTGTGAAGTCCCCCAAGAGCCCTCGGGTATTCGGGAGTACAAGACCAAGATCGCTAACCTGAAAAGCTTGAAGTCGAGGTGGGATAACCTTTACGCAGCAAGTCAGGATTTGGTCGGGTTTGACCCCCCGCAGTGGACCCCAGACAAAGTTTCCGAGATTAAGTCGGCTTTGGCAGAGTGTCGGGCTTATTCAGCAAAGCTGACCAAACTGGAGAAAGAATCCGAGGGCCTTGAGGGCTTGGCCTTGCCTCAGTTTACGGATTCTACCAAAGCGGAAAAGATTCCCAAGGTGCTCTCCATCGTTAGGGATTTCAAGTCTCGGAAAGCCGCCCTGGTAAAGACCCTCCAGGACCTTGAGTCTGAGGTTGAAAGCGTAAACCAAAAGGCGCGGCAGAATGAAGCCCTGGTTACCCAGCTGCTTGGGGAAAGGGGTTACTGCCCAACTTGTAAGACGGTTCATAGCGGGGGGCACTGATATGGTCCGATTGGTTTGGCGCACCGACGTACACATGGCGGACCGGGGGCCGATTTCACGGGTGGACGACTGGACTGAGACTGTTTTTGACAAACTGTCTCAAGTCAGGGACATTGCCCGCGAGGTAGGGGCTTCAGCCATCCTTGACGGGGGAGACTTTTTCCACATCAAAGCCCCGGGTAGAAACTCGCACGAGCTGGTACGTCGCACCGCCGAACATCATGCGGATTACCCCTGCCCGGTTTACTGCACCCCTGGCAATCATGATTGCGTGTATGGGGATTATGCTTTCCTCCCGCAACAGCCTTTGGGGGTTCTTTACGCCGCCGGGGTTTTCAAGAAGCTTTACGACGAGCACGAAGCCGTGTTCGAGAAGGGGGGCGTGAAAGTTCGAGTGGTTGGGATACCTTATCCGGGGACCCGCTACAACCTCGAGAAGTTCAAGAGCATTCAGCGGGGGGACGAAGACGTTCTTGTTTGCGTGGCCCACGTTTTGGCTTCTTTGAAGGGCGGGTCTATGTTCGAGGGTGAGGATGTTATCCGGTACTCGGACCTTCTTGAAACCGCCCCTGATGTTTTCTGCTTCGGGCATTGGCATATGGATCAGGGGGTCGAGATTCTGGGGAGCAAGACTTTCGTGAACCTTGGGGCTTTGACGCGGGGCTCGCTTTCTCAGGACGAAGTTCAACGCCGACCTGCTTCCGCCGTTATCGAATGTACCAAAGCCGGAGCGCAGGTAGAAGTTCGCCGGCTTCGAGTAAAGCCCGTTGAAGAAGTTTTCGACCTTGATGCCAGGAACCGTCAAGTACGCCAGCAAGTCGAGATGGACGCTTTCGTAAACAAGATTCGGGATGGGTTACAACCCAAAGTGGAAGGGGGGACCCTCTCCGAGGTTTTGGGTTCGGTTTCGGGGGTTCCTGACGAAGTTCGGGAAAGGGCGCTCGCTTACTTGGAGCAAGTCTAAGGATAGAAGGTAGTGGCGGGTACTCTTTCTCTATGAATGAGAATAGCACTCTGTACTACACGGCTTTCGCCACGTACGAAAGTTGCCCTCAAAAGTTTCTCTGGTCTTACGGCTGGGGAAACATCGATTTGGGCAACGGGCCGGGGGAACCTAAGAAAGTCCCAGTTCGCAGATCTGCACATCACGCCCTTATGGGCATCGTGACCCAGGCAGTTCTGGAGCGGATGTACAATGACGAGCTTTACCGGGACCCCAAGAACCTTTCGCAGGTTCTACTCCAAGAAGTAGAGAGGGAGTGGCTCCGGCATTCTCAGAAACCCCGCAATTGGGTCGACTTCCGCGAAGCCGGTATGTCCGAAGAAGAAATGGTCCAGGTTTGCCGGGACGGGGTATTGGGCTACCTCAAGACCATGAAAGCCCACAAGCTAATCGGGCCTTACGCGAAATCCGAAGTCAAGTTGATTGGCTGGATCAACAAATGGCTTTGTGTCGGGGGTAAAGCGGACTTCATCATCCGGCGGGATGATACAGGCGTCACTATCCTTGACGGAAAGAACACCAAGCGTAAGTTAGATGGGGTAGACCCGGACCAACTTAGGTGGTATGCCATGGTGTTCAAATTGGCTTACCGTCAGCCGGCAGACCGTCTCGGATTTGTTTGGTACCGCTTTCCCTACGGGATGGAAAATTTCGGCCCGGACGGGGAGATCCTTGGGGTCGAAACCGGCATAGAGTGGATCCCCTTTACGGATGAAGATCTTAGGGGACTTGCACAAAGAGCGCAAGAAGCCTGGGGGGGTATGCGCAAGGAAAAATTCGAGCCTACCCCATCGCCTAAAACTTGCGAGTATTGCGATTTCGTTTCGGTATGCGAAGCTCGCATCGCTCAAAAAGCGGCCAACTCCAGGGGTCCCCGGGGACCAAAACCCAAGCCTGAAGGTTTCGAGGAATTCCCAAGCACCGGGGGCTTCTTGGATTTGAGTCTTGACGAGTAGTTCTTTTTCAAGAAGGGTAATCCCGCATAGAGAGGGTCCATGCAAGATTTAGACGCTCGGCTAACCCAAGCCCTGGCCGAAAGGGATCGGCTTTCTTCTACGGCTCAGAAAATCCAGGGCCGCAAAGAAGCTGCAGCCAAAGCCCTGGAAGATCTCAAAGCTGAGATTTTGGCCAAGAACTTGGACCCTGAAGCTCTCGATGAAACCATCGAGAAACTCGAAGCGGCTTACGGGCAAGCCGTCACCAAACTCGAGCAGGAAGTAACTGCCGCTCGGGATTCCCTCACTCCTTACTTGGAGAAAGTCAGATGAAGATCGAAGTCGCTAAGGCAGACCTTGAGGTTGCTCTTTCCGTGGCGTCTATCGCTGCGGCTGCGGGAACGGACCTTTTCTCGCACTACCTTTTCCGGCTTTCTGGGGGCAAAGCAGAAGTGCTTTCCTGCGACGGGCGCGTGTTTGCCCGTTCCCCCCTGGTCGCTACTGTCGAAGGGGAAGAAGGTTCCGCGTTCACCGTGGAAGCCTGGCGTATGGACAAGTGGATCGCCGCTATCCCGGACGGGGTTGTTTACCTGAATGCGGACGGTTCGGGGGATGTCCAGGCGCAGGCGGGACGCAGCAAGACCCGGCTTCGGTCTCTTGACCCGAGCAAGTTCCCCTACTGGGACAACATTCTGAAGATTGCCAAGTCGGTAGGCACGATTTCTCCCAAGAGTCTTTCCCACGCCCTGGGTTTGTCCAAGGGGTTCGTGTCCGCCGAAGATACGGCCAAGCCGGAGCTTTGCCAGGTGGAAGCCATCAAGGGAGTCCTCTGGGCAACCGACCGCCGGGCTTTGAGTGCTGCGGAGATCACGGCTCTGCCGGACCTTGGCATCCGGATCCCGGGCAAGGAAGTTCCGGCGGTTATCCGTTTCTTGAACGACAAGCACACTCAGGAAAACGACGTCACCATCAAGGAAGCCGAGCGGGCTTTCGAAGACGGCGGCGGAGCTTTCGCCGTGTTCGAGCGCGCAGACGGTTCTTACCTTGGGGTAAACCGTCCGACTTCCAAGTTCCCCACCCTGAACATGGACAAGGACGCCGTCGGCGACGCTCAGTTGGAACTGGACCGAGCCGAGTTTGAGTCCGCGGTTGCGGTACTCATGGCTGGTGCCCCCAAGGGTCACGAGTCTCTGACTTTCTCGTTCGATGAGAAGACCTCTACGGTTTCCATCTCGATGCCTTGTGAAGCCGGGGGTACGGATATCCATCCCCTGACTCTCGCAAAGGTAACCGAGAAAAACGGGAAGTTCGACACCGCGTTCACCGTGGACTACCCTTACATCAAGAACATCGCCACGGTGTTTGGTTTGGAGCAGCTCTCGTTCACTATCAAGAAGCACGGGCGGGGCGGCTACATTGCTTTCCGTCATGAGGATGACGGCCCCACCCCCAACAAGTACACTTCGGTGCTCGTGTGGCGGACCTGATTGACTTGCTCGATAACTTGGAGAACCTTCGCGCTGATTGCTCACGCGCGGAGGCTCTCCGGGATTCTGCTACTCAAAGGTTGAAGGAAGGGCAAGCCCGCGTACTTCAACTTGAGGGGGAAATCTCTCTGCTTGACAAAGTGGCGGATTTGTTCCGCTTGCTTATTGACCAGGAAGTTATCGACAACGCCAAAACCGCTCAAGACCTCCTTACCGAGGGACTCCAGGCCGTCTTTGATGACTTGGACCTCTCGGTTAGGTCTGACGTAAACATCGAGCGGGGCAAAGTTTCCGTAGACTTAATCACCGTACAGAAAGATGTGGACGGGACCACTACTGAAGGTCTTGCTACGGATGCTTACGGGGGTTCAGTCGCTACGGTAGAGTCAGTTCTCCTCCGGTTGGTAGTGCTTACCCGCCGGGGGCTCCGCCCTTTACTCTTGATGGACGAAAGTCTTGGGGCCGTGGCTGAAAGGTACGTCCCTCGCGTGGGAAGGTTCTTGGCCCTACTTTCTGATCGACTGGGTGTGGATATTCTCGTGGTAAGCCACAACCCCGTTCTTGTAGAAGCGGCCAAGCATGCTTACCGGATCCAAAAGAAAGACGGCGCGGCTACTTTCAAGAAAATCCGGGTGGGGGCATAGATGAAATCGGCGGGTCAAATTTTTCAAAAGATGAAACAAGCCCGCTTTCGTCACGTCAAGAAAGAAGTGGAGGGATTGCTTAAGCAGACTTCTAAAAACTGCACCAACTGCGCTCTTGTAGATTATCCGAACCACCCCGTGGGTATCTGCAAGTTGGACTTTCAAGTATGCGATTCTCGATTGAAGGATCGGGCGGATACTTGTGGAAAGTTCACCCCCGCCCATGGCAAAGAAGAAGTCAAACAAAGCCTTCAGGATTTCTTCAACCTCCGGAGCGTGCATGAAATTGCGGTCAGATTTCCGGATGTTGCCGCTTTGTTGTGGGTGCTCGACGGGGAAACGCCGGAAGGGGAGGAAATCTCCCCTTCTAAAAGCCGGGAGGAATACTTTCCCGGAGGGGTTCTTGCGGGAACTTTCTACGGCATTCAAATCTGGGTAAACTCTGAACAAGACGCTCAAGACTTTAGACGTTGGGTAGAAGAACAAGTATCCCTTGTAGGGAAATCCTCCCTGTTGGAGGAGCGGTGCCGTAACCTTGAAGGGGACTACCGTAGGCTAAACGAGAAGCATCTTCAAGACCGGGAAGCCCAGATAGAAACTCAAAAGGCTTCTCAGGGTTTGTTGGAAGCCTCTGAGGAAACCATACGGGATTTGAGGGCCCAGACCCTTCAACTTTCCGCGAAACTCGAAGAGTTGGAATCTAACTCTACCCAAGCCCTCGAAGTCAAGCCCCTCCCTTTCTGGAAGCGGTGGTTGGGATGATTTCTCCCGTACAGGTGATTTCCCAGGATTACAAAAAGACCCCTTTCTTGATAGAGGTCCCTGTACAGGAGGACCTCGACGGCCCTTTTCTGGTTACTTCTTCCAAGTCTCAGATTTGGGTGGAAGACAAGTTTCCTTCCGGGGTCATTCGCTCGGCTGTGATCCGAGCCCCAAGAGAATTCTTGTTTAGGTCTTGCGTTCAAAGGGTCTTTGAGCAGGCCCAGAAATCTTCTTGGGGTTCCGTGCACCCCCCTACCCCGCAAGGAATCCGGGCAGCACAGGATCACCTGGCTTACTATGGGTTCTCTGAGGTTGAGGTTTTCTTCGGCGAAGGCTTTCCTCAAGACTTAGTTCCTGAGCACACCCCGGCTTTCGAAGAAGTTTGGGTTCCTGCAGGCTGGGCGGTTATTCTGCCCCGCGACAAGTCTTTCGTCGGAACTTTGTTTGACTTTGGTCAAGAACGTAACTCTATCGTGATCCACAATGCTTCTCGGGGCATAAGCTTGGTGGTTCCGGAAATGGGATGAGTTCTCAGGCTTGGCTGCATGAATCTTTGTTGGTCTCGGCCGGAGAGCTCTCAGAAGAAGCCCGGGGATACATACTTGGGAGAGGGCTGAAGAAATCTCTATTGGAAGAACTCCGCTTGGGGCAATGGGTCGTTCCAGATAAAGAAAGCCCCGACCCTTCTTTCGCAGATAAGAACGGCCCTCGGGGCAAATCTCGTTTGGGGTGGCTTACGGTCCCCTACTGGTCCCCCCGAGGCAAAGCCCTTGGGGTAGAGTTTCGTACTTGGGATCAGGAGCCCAAAACCGTTCGGGATTACCGGGTCGAAGAAGCCAAGTTCAGCCCCAACTTTATTGGCATGGCCCCTTCCGCCCTCGAAAAGATTTGGAGGGGCGGGGATGTGTGGTTGGTGGAAGGGGTTTTCGACCTTGCCCTGGCTCACGTGGTCCCCCCTCGGGACGTAGTTCTTGCTTGCGGTACTGCAAGACTCACTCAACCCCAGGTAGATTTTCTCGTGCGTTTTCTCGACCCTGCCGCTACAGTGCATGTAGCTTACGATGAAGATGAGACCGGAAGGAAACAGGTCACGGGTTACCGAGACGACAAAACGGGTAAGTGGTACTCGGGCGTCCCCGAAAGGCTTCAGAAAATCGGGGTGCGTTCGAGAGCCGTAAGGTATTCCGGGGGTAAAGACCCTGGAGAAATTTGGGAAAGAGGGGGCAAGCAAGCTTTGGCTAAAGCTTTCCGCCTCTAACCCCTAACCGAGAAGTAAAGGAGGCCCCCATGGGCGAAATCTGGAAGGCAAGTGACGACATTCACGACATGATGCGCGAACTGGTAGGCAAGTACCACCCGGACCTTGCCCTCGTGGTAGACGAGATTCTTATCGTCTTTACCGAGAAGGGCAACAAAGCCACGGTTCAAGGTAGCGCCTCCCGCGTTTCCCCTTACATGAACATTGTGGGGGGAACTTCCTTCAAGTTCATGATCGTGCTTCCGGCCGACAAGTGGGAAAATGAGATGACTTCCCGTGAGCGGGAAATCCTCCTCAACCACCACCTGTTCTCTTGCCGGGCAGAAGAGGACCCCAACTCTGGAGAAATCAAGTGCTCCATGGCCAAGCCTGACGTTATCGCTTTTGCCGAGAACGTCGAGATCTACGGGGCTGCGGCGATGTTCTCCCCCAAGCCTGAAGAGGAGAATCAAGATCCTCAGCAGACTTCCTCGAACGAAGATTGAGCCTATAAGGCTGGTGGAAAATGGCCCTCGACACCAAATACCGCCCTAAGACTTACGACGACGTCTTGGGGCAGGAAGCCGCTACAGCGGTTCTCCGGCAGTTCATCAAGGAGAAGCGGGGGTTTCATCAGTCTTACGTGTTCTGCGGGCAGCATGGCTCGGGCAAGACCACTATGGGCCGTATTCTTGCCCGAGCCCTACTTTGCTACAACCCCCAAGATGGGATCCCTTGCGACCAGTGCCATTCTTGCCGGGTTTTCTTGGACGGGGGCACTCACGAGTGTTTCGAAGAGCTGGACGCAGCCACCAAGTCCGGTAAGTCCGACCTTGCTAAGATCGTAGAGGACGTGACTTACTCTACTTTCTCTGGCAAGCGTAGGATTTACCTTTTCGACGAGTCCCACCGACTTTCCAAGCAGGCTCTGGATGCCCTCCTCAAGCCGATGGAAGACACTGTAGAGGGCACTCAGGATAAAAAGCTGGTTTGCATCTTCTGCACGACCGAGCCCGAGAAAATGGTATCGACCATCTTCTCAAGATGTGCACCAGCTTTTGTAATTCGCGCTGTGCCCCCCGAGGGCATTGCCACCCGCCTGGCTTGGGTGTGCGGGCAGGAAAACATCGAGTTCGATTTTGAAGCTCTGGTGACTATCGCCGAAGCCACTGAGTGTCATATCCGGGACGCCCTCAAGACCCTTGAGGGGGTTTCGATGCTCGGCAGGGTTACCCGGGATACTGTTTTCCAGTACCTTCAGTTGGGAGCTAACGACCGGGCGATTCAAATGATCGAGTTGCTCGGGCGGGACCTGAAAGGGGCTATGGAGCTCGCCAACCAAATGGCGATGGAAGTTTCCCCTTCTTCCGCATATGAGAGGATTTCCGAGGCCGCATTGGTTGCTTACCGGACGCACCTTGGGGTAGGCAAGCCCTCTTCCAAGTGGAACCCTGAGAAAATGCAAGTTCTTGCGGAAAGGGGGCCGGAGCTTCTTGGTATTGCTTCCCGGTTTGCCAGTCCGCCTTACCGACCTACGCGCCAGGCGCTTTCTTTGGACGTGGGGACTGCACATTATGCCCTAATGGGTAAATCCTCACCCGAAAAAGTTTCAAAGTTTGTACTGGAGGTTGCAGGAAACCCAAATCCCGAAAAAGTTATCAACTCAGCCCCCGCGACTCAAGAAAAGGTTTACGCTACGGGTAAGGTTTTGACTCCTATCCCCCAACAGGAAACCGCGCCCCCTAAAAAGGAAAAGGCGCAGGGTTCTATGTTAGGGGGAGTTTGGTTGGACGCCCGTGCTGTCGGTGCGGGACCTGACCCTGCCAAAAAGCCGGAGGTGATTTCTGATGACTCGCTTGGGCCTGAAGTTTTCCGGCAACTCGTACGTCACCATCTCAGGACTTTAATCCGTGGGGGGGTCAACTAAAGACGTTCGGGACGAAAAGACCTGGTTGGTCTTTGAGTTGACGTATCTTGGCGAGAAAACAGCGGTAACAGGAGAACTGGAGAACCACCTTAAAGACCTGTTCGGACTAAAGTCCGATCAGGTCTTCATCCCTTACAAGATTTGCGTTTGCGACGGAAAGAAGACCCTTCTAAATCTCATGGAGGGTTACTGCTTTGTAGAGTATGCCTTAGACCCCCGGGACTACATAATAGGGGTTAAGAACTCGGCTTACCTGAAAAACATCCTACACTCCAAGGTCGGCTACAGTTACTCTTTACACACCATACCCAACTCCCACATAGAAGAACTCAAAGAGAAACTGAATGATATGGCTTCCAGTTCCCTGGCCGTGGGGGACCGAGTTGTAGTTCTACGGGGGATTTACGAGGGGGTCGAAGGGGAAGTCCTTTCCCTTCAGGAAGAAACCGCTTGCATCATTATCCGCATGCGCTCGTTACAAGCTGTGCGGGTTCTACCCAAGTATGTTCTTTCCCCGGTAGGGGCCGAATCCGAAGCAGGCTTCGACCATGACCTAAACCCGGAGGCCTTCGATGAGTAGCTGGGGCAACTTTCTACTCTACGATCCCCAAGACCTTGAGAAGATCTACTCCAATGAAGATTCTTTCTCGGAGTTGCCCAGCGTTTGGGACGAGCTTCAAGAAGAAAGCTTCGAGGACATGGGTCGGGTCAAAGAACTCTTGGAGTTGATACCTCCAAGAGAAGCAGACTTCCTTGAGTTGTATTTTTTCAAGCGCGTAAAGCAAACCTCGATAGCCGAGATGTTCAACGTAAGTCAACCCACGGTTTGTTACCGTCTAAAAAGGGCTGCCGCCCGGATCAAGTTTCTCCTGGATCTGTCCCCATATTCGGTAGTGGAGATGGAGAAAGACCTTCGGGAGTTCTTGAAGGACCCCACAGACGTAGAGATTATGATGGGAATGCTCCGCACTACCTGTCAGAGCGATGTTGCGCGAGAGATAAATGTCACCCAAGGTTTCGTACGCCATAGGTTTTTTCGAACCTTAGAAGTCCTGGGTAAGTCTGAGAAGTGCGCCAAATACGTTCCCGCTTTCTTGAGGGTGCGTGAGAACTTCAACGTCCTCAAGAATAACAACCGTGCGGCATGGAATGAGGAAATCATCTACCAAGTCGGCTAAGTTCGAGCAGTACTCAAGCCCGGTAGGCATCTTATGTTCCTAAACCTATCGAGGTGAAGCCTTGAGTTCTGACGCGACAGTAGTCCGGGTAGCCATGGCCAAGAGGGTGGCTCAAGCTTGGCTCGCTAAGGAAGCCCTCCCCGAACACCGCGTCGCGATCTATTCGGGTTCCGACAAGCTGGGCAACATTCCGGCTTTGCTCAAGAGCTTTCGGGATGGTAAGTCTAAGATCGCAGGGGTCCCTACCATAAAAGACCTGGGCGTAAAGACCGAGTTCGACAAGATTACGTTCAAGTCCAGAGACAAAGAAGCTCTGCTAAAACTTGATGCTTGGCTGGTGTCCAAAGGCTGTGAAACTTCCGGAATTTGGTAGGGGCTAAGCATGGCGGCTTATTCACATCTAAACGGGACGCTGTCCTTCACCGATCAGTATGAGAAGACGGTGACTTTCGCTACGCCCCTGGCAAATACGGACTACACGGTGATTTTGTCTTCAGGGGTTTTCACCCCCCTGAAAGTTACCAACAAAACTATCACAGGATTCAAAGTTCAGTCTGGGGCTACCCTAACAGGGAAAGTGGGTTGGGACCTTTTCCTGTAGTCCGTTAGACTGCTTATCCTTGGTTCCCCCGTGTTCGAAACCTAACCCTTTGAGGACTAACCCGCATGCCGCAGCCCCTGCTACCTTCTGAGATTGCGCATCTCCGTACCGCCAAACACAAAGCAGGCCCTATGTCTGAGGCGGAGAAGAAGAAGTTCTTCGAGAACAACCCCGAGTTCAAAGAGATGAATGAGAACCCCCCCGAGTCTGTAGTAAATCTTCGGGAGAAGATGCAGGGCAAGACGGCTTACCTCGATGCTCAGAAGGTCCCCGCGGTCCAGCATCTTCTTTCTCACATCTTGGCCGCTCTGCGGGCTCAGTACCTTATGTACCAGACTCTGCACTGGCAGTCTAAGGGGCCTTCGGCTTACGGCAATCACCTCCTGTTCCAGAGACTTTACGGATCTGTTCAGGAAGAAATCGACCAGGCAGCCGAAAAGCTTGTCGGGTACACGGGCGGGGATAGCGTGTTCCTTCCGGATCAGCTTTCTTTGATCCAGGTTTACTGCTCCCGTTGGTGTCAAGTCGAGAACCCCTTCGAGCGGGGTTTGCAAGCAGAGAAGGATTTTCAGAACCTTCTCAAGTTTGCCTACAAAAATTTGAAAGAAAACGATTGTCTCACCTTGGGCCTCGACGATTGGATCATGGCGACCTCCAGTGCCCACGAAACCAACGAGTACCTTCTGCAGCAGGTACTGGCGTGAGAAACCCCCCGCGTACCAAGGCTTCAAGTCTGACCTTCAAGAATTTCCTGAGGGTTTCCAATACTTGGTTCCGCTTGGAACAACAGGATTTGGTCGAGGGGCAAATCCAGTTGATGCTGTCTACCCGAGAGCATGGGAATGTGGGCGAAAATCCAGGCAAAGAAGATATCCTGGAGGCCCGTCGTCTCAAGAAAGAAATCCTGAAGTCTTTCCCTGGAGCCCAGGTAGACATAGACTATTTCGACGAATGGGTCCATATAGACGTGGCCCTGCCTCCTGGTGTAAAGGTGGCTCAAGTAGCCCCTCCACCAGTAGCCCCTTCCGCAGAGGGTGCTTTTTACAAGAACCCTCAATTTCGTGAAGTCCGGCAGTTTGCGGAGACCGGGGCCATAACGAACATTCCGGCAGTAGCTGCGGATGCAGCGGAAGAAGAAAACCTTGATATCTCAAAGCGGCAGACTGTATCGGACGCTAAGAAAGCACCCCCGACCCCTGAGGAGATTTCTCATGCTCCGGGGGGAAAAGCGGTCAGCACGCTAAACCGGCTGGTAGTGGATTCTGTAGACCCCAAAGCTGAAAAAGCAATCCCTGGAAACCAAGCCAAAATGCCAAAAACTTCCGCCCTGGAGATCAACAACTCCAGGATGCAAGCTTGGTTGAAGCAGGTTTATTCCAGGTAATCTTGGAGAGAGTTATGCGTTTGAACTCGGCACTAACCCTTGAGTCTTGGCTTTCGGATTTAACCCGAAGGGTTGCTAACGGGGTGGGGGATTACGACCCTCAAGTTCCGGACGCGCTAACCCCAATTGCTCAAAGCAGCTTGCTGCAGATTTACCGGGCTTTCGGCCGAGCCCCCGTCGTGACTTCTTTGTTCGAGATGTACGGGGAGCTCAAAGAAGTCTTCGATGCCGAACAGGCAGGGTTGATCCCTGGCGACCGGGATTTCTACGCCCCCTTTCTAAGGGCGGTCGGGGTTTTGGATTCTCGCATCACCAGTGAGAACACCCGCGCCCGAGTAGAACAGAAAACTCAGGAAATCTTGCCCGTACTTAGGCGGGTAGATAGCGGCCAGGATCTTCCTCTGACTCTTTGGAGAACCCTGGTAGAGAGTTATGCGGACCTTATCCAGACCCTGTCTGCGGATAAGGGCGTCTTTTTGGCCACCCGAAGGCTTCCGGGAGTTTCTCCCGTCCGGTGGCTTCGTCTACAGAAGGCTTCCGTCAAAGAACAAGAAATCGAGACGGCCCGTAGAGACGACCCGGACCTTTTCGAGCGCCTTCAGTTGGATCGGGCTCAAAGGGCCGAAATTGGGGACAATATCCGCAAGAGGATAGCCCAAGATGGCAAAGTCCCATCCATCCGGGAAATCTTTGGCCGCCCGGTCAATATCGGCACGGATCCTGTAACTGAAGAAGCTTGGGTTTACGACATCGATGGGGATGTTATCCCCATCAAAGAGTTTGGGGACAAGATTAAAGCCAAGAACAAAGCCGTTCGGGAAGCCGTCAATCCTTCCTGGAAAACCGGCCTTCTGGAAAGGTTGCGGACTTACTCTGACGAGCAAATCGAAGGATTTGCGGCTTCGAGCCCTACCCGGTACATGTCCCTTACGGATGACCCGAACAAAGACTCGGTGTTGACGAAGATCTACCGCGTGGCGGACGTTGATGGCGTCCCGGTAGTTGTCGCGGGTCGTTACCGGGGCATCCCGGTCCCCAGCTTGGTAAACTCGGCCGGCAGGCAGATCGAAGGTTCTGCCTACTACCTGGATTACGATACTGGCACCAAGATTACCCGTCGGGACACTAAGAACGCGGATGGCACCCTCAACATCAGGCGCACGCGAGAACCTTACGTCACAGTGCATCAGGGCAAGTTGTACTTGCAAATTAGCGGGGAGCACTACTTCACGGGCGTCCGGAATGAGATGAGCCGCCTTGCTGGGAAAGTGCCCACCATTCAACTTGTTCCGGGGACCAGGAAGTCTGGGTATGCGTTTGAAGCCAAGGACTTCAACATTATCCGGGACCGGGTAGGCAGCCTTGCCCTTTCTTCGGCCGCTTCTAAGTTCCTGCAGGGATATTTCGAAGAACTAACCAAAGCAGACCGGGCGGCAGGGGCGGAAAACCTTGAGAGGTTCTCTTCGGAAAGGCTTGGCCTGAAGCTTCCTCTCCGTAGGCACACCATGCGAGCACTTGCTTGGCTGGAAGCCAATGGAGATAAGGGGATCTGCGCCCTGGACACCGGGATGGGTAAGACCGTCACGGCCATTGCTTCGATGATGAACCTTGACATGAGGGGTAAGTCCGAAGGGACCAACGGTCGTTACTTGTACGTGTGCGAAAAGGACCTTCTGGGAAATCTTGTCGGGGAGCTTTACAAGTTTCTCGAGAAGCCGGTCGCGGAGGAAGTTTCTTCCCGCGTGGACATTATCTCCTACCCCAAGTTCGTCAACACCCGTAAAAAGGACCCTACTTACGGGGACGACTACATCGCCATTTACTTCGACGAAGCCCATATCCGTATGGGGTCTAAGTCCAAAGCTGCTTACCAAGCAGCCGTTAATTGTAAGGCCAAGCACAAGATTCTGATGACGGCTTCCCCGATGGTGAAAAGCCCGAGGGAAGTCTTTACCCTGGCTTCAGTCGCAAACAGCTTGGATCTAAACTCCCCCGAGGGTAGCCGTCAAGAATCCCGGTTCCTGGGTTTCTACACTCAGGACGTAGGGGGCCGCCCGGTTTCGGTTTCCCGGGATCCCAACGCAGCCAAGGACTTCCGGGTTTGGGTCAAGCGGAACCTTTTCTTTGCGGACAAGACTTCGGTAACCGAAGAAGATTCTCGTTTGGAGCAGCTCCGCAAAGGCACTGTTACGGTGACCATGCCGCCGGAACTCGAAGCTGCATACAAAGCTGAGATGAAATCCGTACTGAAAGGTTTGAAGGATCTTCTGGCCGTTTACCGTGAGCGCCCAGAACTCGCCTTTGAAGCGGCAAGCCGTAGGCTTACCCGCCCCCTGGCAAATCTGACCCGTCTTTCAGACGTGCCCAACCGAGTAATCCCGGGGTTGCCCAACCCGAAGATCAACCGTGCGGTTGAGATTATCAATCAAATCCCGATGGGGGACCGTATCCTGTTGTTCTCGGATTCGGTAGAGTTGGCCGAAGACACCTTCAAGGACCTACAGGAGAAGTTCCCTGGCAAAGGTCATATTCTCGGCTTGAAAGATTCTATCGTTTACTGCACCCCTACCGGGGAATACCAGAAGTTTACGGCCCGCAAGTACCGGGATCCGGCTACGGGTCGACAAATCAAAGCGGATGAGTGGAAGACCTTCATCTTGTCCAAAGTGTTGGGCCTGGGCACCGAACAAACCCAGTTCCCGGTACACACGGCAGTTCTAACGGGATCCTACGCTGTGGGTCAGAACCTGCAAAGTTTCGGCCATGTGATTCATATGGACCGGGATGGATGGTCTAACGAGACTATGAAGCAAAGGACTGCCAGGGCTTGGAGGTCCGGTAACAAGAAACCCGTAGACGAGTACACCCTCGACTTGAGTTATGCCGATCAGTTTGCAGGACCAGACGCTGCTCGAACCCTCGATGAGATCCGCCGGGTAGTTCAGGGCATCGATGAGAACCTGTTCAACCAAGTAGTGGTGGATTCTCAGGTAGAGCGCCTTGGTGAAGAATGGACTGAGATCAAAAAGCAGAGGTCTCAGCTGTACAAAGTAAACCGGCGCATGATGGAGAGGGCGCTTTCCCCTTACGCCCAGCAGCTTGGGGAACAGGAGACTGAAGTATGATCCCGAACACTCTTCCCGAATGGCAAGACTACATCACTACTATCCCGGAAGAAGACTTCCGGGACGTAGCCATCGCCGCGAACACTCTTGTTTTCGTTAGAACCCTTCAAGAAGAAGGGTTTTCCGGCGGGGACGTAGTAAAGATTCTCGGCATGTTCGCCCAAAGGTTCGAAGATCAGGGGGAAGCAACCCCTGAGGGCATTCCCGGGGAGTATCTCTCCTACGGGGATCTTCTCGAGTCTATGCTTGGGGCACTTACCCCCCCTTTAGAGGGGTAAGTCCTTTAGGTCCACATTCGGCCTGAGGTTTACAGTGAATTCCTACTCTCATGTTTTCCTCGCCGACGCGGGGTCCGGATCGGCTTTGGATAGCATTCAAAAAGCCATCCGGAGCTCGGACTTTCCCAGAAAGTTTCTCCCTCGAGCCAGAAATTTACAAAAGCGGATCTTGTCTTTAGACCGTGCTCTTGAGGGTTTGTCTGAAAGGGCCAGGGCTAAACTTCTCGCCAAATCTGCCAAAGGCTTTTACCGGTACCGGGAAGAAGATACCTCGACGAAGAACTTGGCCTGGGTCGCACAAGGTTTGAGCAACACCCTCCGGGAGCTGACTCTCGCAGAAAAACAAGTCCCAGGCCAAGCATTTGAGATTAGGGGTTTGATTAAAGAAACACAGCTTCTTCATTATGAGGCGGATATCCTCTTCGATGAAGTTCGAGAGTATCTTGAGGGGCTTCACCCTTTGGATTGGGCCAAAGGGGTCTATGAGGATTTGACCAAAGACATCCCTTCTTTTTCGGGTGCGGGTTTCGGGGGCCGCCCCGCAGTGGTAGCTTCCCGGTGGCAAGCCAAGAAAGCCTCCCGTCGATAAAGGGTGCGGGAGCTTGTTGGAAGCCTCCAAATATTCCGCAAGAGCGTAATCTTCTTGTAGGAGATTACCCATGAGGGTCTTGTTTAGCGGAAGCCGCAAGTTTGCAGATGACGAAGCAGTGATCGAGATGCTTGAGGGCCTGATCAAGAAAGTCGGTGGAGACCCTTCGAAGATAACTGTGGTTCACGGGGGGGCGCCAGGACTCGATTCGGTGGTCGGGATTTTGGCAAAGTCCATGGGCATGAAGGTAGAGGTACACGAAGCGGATTGGCATATTCATGCGAAAGCTGCCGGGCCCATCCGCAACCAGAAAATGGTAGACCTCGGGGCGAACCTTCTTGTGGCTTATCCGTTGCCCGGAGGTAGTGGAACTCAGGATTGCATCGCAAGGGCAGTCAAAGCCAAAATTCAAACCTTTGTTTTTGATTCTGTAGGGAGGACGTACTCCAAGAAGTAGCCTCCGGCGGTATCTCCGCTATCTACCCGTAGGGCCCTGTGAGGACCCTATGAAGATTTCACGCGGAAAAGTCAAAAAAGACGTCGGCCACGGTGGCCTCGACGAGTGGTTTTCCGGCCATGGGCAAGGCAAAGATAAGTCTGAGGGGGAAGCCCGTTGGGGTGACTGGGTTGCTATTTCCCCCGTCAAGAAAAAGATCAAGAAAGAACTCGCCGACGGCACCATGAAGAAAGAAACCGTGTACCCTGGGGACATAGTCGGACCTTGCGGGATTTCGGAAGACCCAAACTGGAAAGACCTGACCAACAAAGGCAAAGACCCTCTAAAGTGCATGCCCAGGCAGAAAGCCTACGACATGCCCAAAGAAGAGAGGGCGGAGCTTGCCCGAGAGAAAATGCGGGCTGAGAAGAAAGACCGGGGCGAGGGGAAATCTACGACGCATACCCGGACTTTCGAGAAAGAATCTTCTATGGTCCTGGCCGGGGAAAACGAGCCCACGAATCCGAAGCTCTGGGAAAAGGCCAAGAACAAAGCCAAGTCCCGTTACGACAAGTGGCCCTCGGCCTACGCGGTGGGTCACGCCCTCAAGATCTACAAGGAAGAAGGCGGAGGCTGGCGAAAGAAAGCCGGGTGGTGGGAGTCTGAATCTGGAAGTCTGATCGGGGACGGACCCGCCGACGTGATGCAAGAGGCGGTGGAAGAAGTCCGGGAGATGTACCGGAGCCATCCGGAGATAAATCGGGAGCCAACCCTCGAAGAACTCTGGGGCACCGTGGAATTTGTGTCCGGCCCGGCGAGGGACCGGGGGGAGATCTCAAGGCGAGCATCTTTTGGGAAGCACAAGCTCCCCAAGTTGCCCTACGCTTATGACGCCCTGGAGCCGCACATCTCAGAGAGGACTCTGAGGTTCCATCACGACAAGCACCACAAGGCGTATGTTGACGGCCTGAACGAAGCCGAACGGGCCATCGCGGCGGCGCGGAAAGTGGGGGACTTCGAGGCCATCCCCGCCCTCAACGCCGCACAGGCGTTCAACGCGGGCGGGCACGTCCTACACACGGCGTACTGGGAGTCGTTGACCCCCGACTACAAAGATCCATCGAAGGCCCTGGTCGCGGCGGTCGAGCGGGACTTCGGGTCGTGGGACGCGTTCCGGTCGCAGATGAAGGAGTCCACGGTCAAGGTGCGCGGGTCGGGCTGGGGGGTGCTGGTCCTGACCCCCGAGGGGATGCGCGTCCTGACGGTGATGAACCACGAGAACGGGGTCCTGTGGGACGGGCGCATCCTGCTCCCCATCGACGCGTGGGAGCACGCCTCCTACCTCGACTACCCGAACGACCGGGCGGCGCACTTCGATGCGGTGTTCGACAACCTTGTCGACTGGTCGGTGGTCGAGCGTCGGCTCGGTGATGCGCGCAGGGGCCGCAGGGCGTCGGACCACCGGATGCGGCACCGGCCCGACGAGGGCGGACCCCCGGCACACGACCTCGTCACGCAGGACATCGAGTCCCCGATGCCCGAGGACATGCTGACCCACCCCGAACGGTACACCGGGTCGCGGAACTGGGTGCGCGAGTTCTGGCCGTCCCTCCTGAAGGTGCAGGGCAAACCGAACGCCCCCATCACGATCTACCGGGGACTGCCCTCGACCGCCCCCGCCGCGTTCGAGGCCGGTGACTGGGTGACCCTGTCGCAGAGTGCCGCCCGCCGGCACGTCGAGTCGCACGTGCCAGGTGGGCAGGTCATCTCGGCGGTCGTGCCGGCGCACACCGTGGTGTTCGCCGGGGACGACCTGATGGAGTGGGGCTACTGGGGACCGACGGTCATGGCAACGGGGGCTGTTAGGGTCGCCGCCCGCCGCGAGGTGGACTGTCACATCGACCACCACGGACTGGGCGACCTCGTCCGGGGCGGGTCGGTGACGTTGTACCACGGGACGACGCGGCAGTTCCGGCGGTTCGACGCGGCGCACATCCGACACGACCTCATCAACCACTTCTACAAGGCCCCGGGCATCTTCCTGACCCCAAAGAAGTCGGTAGCCGTACAGTACGCAGGTGCCGCGCGGAACGCGATGATCCCCGTGACGGTCATTGACGACCTGACCCGTCGCAACCGGGGGGCGGGTGATGTGTTGGGCCGAATGGTGCGCGAGGGACGGGATGCGTGGGAAGGTCTGTTCGAGGACGCCACGGCGCAGTTTCCCGACGCCGAGTCACCCTTTGACGCGCTTGAACAATTGGCGGGCGGAGTCGACCCGAACACGCTCATGGACATCGCCGAGTACTTCGATGGGTCGAAGTACGCGAAGGGTGCTGCCGACCAAACGCTGTTCGACCTGTGGGGGATGACTCCGACGGGGACGCCGGCGTACATCTACGACGACATGGACGCGGTGGGGCTGGACTCGTCGGAGTACCGCCCGAAGGTCTACACGGTGTCGGTGTCGGGGATGAACAGGGTGCTGGTCACGCGGTCGAAGTCCGAGGCGGAGAAGGCGCGGTCGCGGGGGTACGACGCGGTCGTGTTCTGTGGTGCGGATCTGGTGGACGGCATCCCCGAGGTGGTCGTGTTCGATCCCGCCAAGGTCCGCGTCACGAAGGTCGAAGTCGTCGACACGACTTCGACGGGGGGCGACTACCCCTACAACATGGACTGACGCACGCCTGTATCTACCTACGCACCCCCGCGTTGGTGACCCGAATTGGTGTGGGCGGACACGACGCCGATCCCCTCGATCATGGCGTTGCGGACCCGCAGGGTGATGTCCTCGACGTGCCCCTTCCACATCACCTCGCGGGTTCTCAGGAACAGGTCACCGTTCCCTTCGCCACGGTGGATGCGGTAGGACAGCTGGAACGAGGTCATGTTGTACGCCACGCCGTAGTCCCACGGTGCCCCTTTGGGGACGCGCGTATCGATGCACACCCGACCGTCCCCGACGGGAACGTATAGGACGCGGTACGTCGTCCAGGTGGCGTACTCCTCCATCCCGTTCAGGTCCTCGAGGACGGTGCGGACGACCGACATTGCGAGCATCCGACGGATGTGTGGATCGAGTCGGTCGAATGGGGTGCCAATCGTCATCATCGCTTCCAACAGAGTTCGGCACAAACCTGGTTCCCCGCCTTCGACACGAAGGTGGGGGCACCGCAGTGGCAGCGTGGGGCGCCGTTGATCTCCGTCCAGACGGTGCGTGCGCGGTCAGCGACCCGATCGACGATGGCGGAGACGTCGCCGACGCGGTTGACGCGGGTGACCTTCAGGATGCCCCGGTCGGTGCCGTCCTTTGCTCGGTAGACGGCACACACGCGGATGGCGTCGTCCCCGACGTCGCGGGTCAGCCCGGACGCGCGGTCCACGCTGGTCCACACCTGGACGCGGATACCGTTGGGATGCGGTCGGTACATGACGCGCTCGCCGCTGTCCTCGGCGTACTCCTCCATGAACTGGTGGGACGTGAGGCGGGCGATGATGCCGTCGGCCAGGTCCCGACGGGACTGGCGGTCGCGGGGATCGTACGTCATGTCAGCCCTCCCGACGGCGGGGGTACACCGAGTCGGTCGGGGTCGGACCTTCGGTGGACGGTTTATCCGACGGGTCGGGGTGACCCTCACCGGAGAACCGAACATGCCCCGTCCCCTGCACGAGATCGCCCGCGAGATCCGCTCCGACTGGAAGCCGGTCGACTACGCGGCGAAGCCCTACCTCGAGGCGATGTTCGACCTCGACGACGTGAACGACAAGTACGGGGCCGACTCGGGGCGGTACATCGTCGACTACTTCCTGTCGAACGCGGGCAAGTGGAAGGGCGACGTGGCGAAGCGCGTGAAGGCCGAGCTCAAGCAGATGGTCGGCCGCCGCGCATCGGACGATCAGGCGACCCGCGTGGCGATGCGGCACGTGTCCGCGATGAAGCCCGGCGACGTCCCGGTCGACGTCACGGCCACCTCGACGGCGGGTTTCCCCCCGAGGAAGTCCGACCACGAGGTGTACCTCCGCCCCAACCCGTGGGAGGCCGGGGACTGGATGGTCGTCATCGACGGAACGGGCGGGATGTGGCCCGTCTCCGAGTTCATCCGTGGAACCGGGAACCTCTACATCGACTACGGGCAGGGCTGGGTCCTGTCGAACACCGACGAGGTTCGCGCGGCGGTCCGCAAGGTGCTGCCGCGGATCGAGCGCGGCGGCGGGTCCGCCGTCGGTGCGCCCCCTCCCGATGCGGACGGCGTCATCCAGGTGGCGCGGGACCTGCGCGTGGCGGCGAACTCTGGGAACCAGATGCGCGTGCGTCGGGCGATGGTGTCGATGCTCAATGAGATGGCTCCGTTCTGCGACTACCTCGGCGAGGCGGACGTGACGGCGAGGTTCCGCCTGCTGGCCCGCGACCTGGCTTCGCGGGGTTGACCCGTCCCCGTGGTTGCAGCCCTATACGCCCAGTCGGGGTAGGGTCGCACCGACACCGCCGGGGGACCGATGGCCATCTACACAACCCGTAGGACGACATGAGCACCGCGAACCGCTACTACGCGGGGACGACGGTCTCCCGCTACCTGTCCCCCGACGGTCGTTCATGGGCGGGCGTCCTGTTCCAGTCCGGCAAGCCCGTCCTCGACGCGGAGTTGCAGCTCGAGCAGGACGCGGCGGGACACCTCGTATCCCAGGTCCAGTCCGTCTACCTGCCGTCCGGGTGGATGCGCCCGCAGGGGTCGAACGGTGGCCAGGGGGACTACATCGTCATCCCGCCGGGCGGGATGTCCCCCGTCACCAACGCGTTCGACCTTCCCGCGGCGACGGTCATGGTCGCGGGGTACCCGGTCCGGTTCGAGTTCGCCAACACGACGACCCCGGGTCGGAGTCGCGTGCTCCTGACCGCGCCCCCCGTGCTTGGCGGTGCGCCGCCCGACGTGAAGCGCACCGACTTCGTGTTCCTGGAGGTGTGGCTCGCCCTGGTGGCCCCGTCGCCCCGCGCGTCCGGCACCGTGACCGTGCTCCCGGCCCTGCCGGTGCCCGGCGACACGGTGGTCCTGAACGGCATCCCGCTCACGGCGGTCGCCGCCGCCCCCGGCGTCGACCAGTTCGCGGTCGGAGTGGACGAGTTCACGACGGCGTCGAACATCGCGGTCGCCATCAACGACCCGCTCAACTCGTTCGACACCTTCGTCACGGCGTCGAGTGGCGGTACGGACACGGTGACCATCAAGGCCGTGGTTCCCGGCGCGGCTGGCAACCTCATCACGCTGTCGACGACGGGCGGGGCCTTGATCCCGTCGGGTGCGACGCTCGCGGGCGGTGCGGACCGTCCGAACAAGCCGACGCAGTCCACGGTGTACCGGAACGGGTGCGTGCAGGCACCCGGCCCCGTGAACCTCCCCGACGACCTGGCCGACCCCGTCATCGACGCGGAGACGACCCAGCGGGTTCAGTTGCAGTGGCGCATCCGCGTCACGGGGCAGGCCGAGGCGGTCAACTTCAAGACGCAGCCCCTCGGGTTCCAGAACCCGAACGTCGTGGCGCAGGGCACGCAGGTCGCCCCCGTGGTCGGGTACCCGTTCGTCCCCGCCGACGGGTCGACGGTGTCGGGTGGCAGTTCCGCCATCGCCTACCGCCAGGTCGACTCCGGCCTGTGGGTCGCGGGCGACGGTTCGTCCGCATCGGCGCTGGCCCTCGGCACGGCGGACGGGTTCGTCTACGCGGTCCCGATGGCGATGGTGTTCCGCCGCAACGACGCCTTCCTGGGCGGGGCGGGCGTGGGGTTCGACCCGCTGAACAACACGAACGGTGCGCTCCCGTTCGGACACGGGGCGTTCGCCAACCCGGCGGTCGGTGCCATCCCCCCGAACGTGTCCGACCGTCCCGACGGCCTGTTCTGCGACGCGATCGTCTTGGACGACATCCTCGACCTCCGGCGTTCGGTGGTGCCGACGGGCGTCGACCTGTCCTCGGAGCTCGTTCGTCAGGTGCAACGGCTCATGGACGGGGGCAACCGCACCTGGGCGGTGGACGGCGGCGACAAGAACGTGCTGGGTGCGGGATCGGGCGACGTGTCGACCCGCTACCTCGTGTGCAACCAGATCGGCCGCGACAACGCCCACGGCGGTGCCATTCCGACGTCGGGTGACACGACGCGGGGCACGACCATCCGCAACTTCGACCACGTCGCCCGGCGCTTCGGCGCGCAGCAGTTCAATGCGGGCGGGCATGTCCTCCACACGGCCTATTGGGAATCTCTGACCCCAGACTACAAAGAGCCTTCGAAAGCCCTGGTCGCGGCGATCGAGCGGGACTTCGGTTCCTGGGATGCTTTCAGATCGCAGATGAAGGAGAGCACGGTCAAGGTGCGCGGGTCGGGCTGGGGGGTGCTGGTCTTAACTCCTGCGGGGATGCGCGTTCTGACGGTGATGAACCACGAGAACGGGGTCATGTGGGACGGAAGCATCCTACTTCCAATCGACGCTTGGGAGCACGCTTACTACTTGGATTATCAGAACGACCGGGCGGCGCACTTTGACGCGGTGTTCGACAACCTGGTTGACTGGTCGGCGGTCGAGCGCAGATTGAAGGTTTCGCGCGGAGAGGGGAAAACGGCGCGCGAATACAAGATGCCCCGCAAGTTCGACCGGAAGCACTGCAATTCGAAGACGTGCGACGAGATGGGGTTCAGTGAGAAAGCTTCTTGCCGCCCATACAAGAACTGCTACAAGTCCGCAGCCCTTCGAGTCGTCAATCTTTGGTTGAGATCTTAAATGCCTACCCCTATGACCAAAAGAGTCGCAGCGCAATACCTCCTAAAAAGGGAGGTGAGTGCCCTTTACTCGCGTTCCCGACTTGCTTCGCACAACAGCGCGCATAAAGAACTCACGCCTGAAGTTCTTCTCGCTTTTGTAGAGGGCCGGGGAAAACGAGTAGCCTCGGTAAAGCAAGCCCTGGACCTTGTAAAGAAGATCAAGCAGCTTTGGGAAGCATTTACGACCAAAAAGGGTGCTTGGGACGACTTCAAGAAAATAGTCGGCGTCCGCGCAGATTCTCTATTGGGGGCGCTGAAGGAGCTCCCCAGCAAGATTCAAGCTTTCGTCAAAAAGGGCAAAGACTTTCTTGAGAAAGCTGGAGATTACCTGGTAGACAAAGTCCCTTTGTTCCAGATTTACTCAGAAGCTCGGGGCAAAATGCCGAGCCTCAACGCTTATCTTCTAAAGATGACCGAATACTTGCCCCCGAAGATATCGAGTGCCCTAAAGAAAGTGGGTAAGGGGGCAACCAGTTTGGCCGAAGTGTTGGATGAGTATGTACGCAAGCACCCCATCGCATCCCTGGCGGGAACTCTTGCTTCTTCTGCCATATTTGCCGCAATATGGATGAACGTGACAGAAGTTAGTTGGGACTTGGCGGATATTCTGCGAGGTTTCTTGGGCAAGTATACTTTTGCGGAGTTGCTGAAATCACTACCCGAAGCGGGTGTAGGCTTTGTGCTAACTCTCTTGTTTCCGGGGCTTCCTTCGGCTTACTTGTTGAATGCCTTGCTTCCGATTACCGTAGCCCTAAGACTGGCTTGGATGGTCGGCCAGAAGTATGTTTCTTGGGAAAGAGGTTCCTTAGAAGTTCATTGGGACAAGATTGGGGTAGACCCCCCTACAGACTTTCCAGCACCCTCTTAGTCTCACTCCGGTAAATTACCCCAGGTCGGTTTACCGGGAGGCAGGACATGCCCGTTTACGAATACCAGTGCGATTCTTGCGGCTTGAGGAAAGAGCACTTTTGGACTCGGATTTCGATCGCCCAGGACACTATCCCTTGTGTTGAATGCCAAGAGCCTATGCGCAAGTTGGTGTCCGCCGCAAGTTTCAAGTTTGCTCATTCTGAGAAACAAATCCGAGGGGCGGCTCCCCCCAACACTGGAACGAGTGACGATTGGAACTACGATAAAGCCATCGGCAGGGATGCCGAAAAGAAGTGGGGCATTATCGAGCAGCGGAACCAAGAGAAAGATCGAGTTATCCGTCACGAGCGCGAAAAAGGGGTAGCGGTCAAGAGGAATCAATTGGTCCCTACTGCAGACGGAAGTTACAGGCCCATCCGGGAAGAAGAAAGGGTCCGGGCCAATGAAGGCCGTAAGATTGCAGACGAACTAAACCAGGCGTTGTCCAAGAAGTACAAAGAGCAAAAGGCAAAAGCCGACAAGAAGTAATGCCATTCGAAAGAAAATCTCCCGCCCGGTTGTAAGCCTATACGTCGGGGATAATGAAGTCCCGGCCCAGCCGAGGTTAGATCATTTCCCTGAAACTCCCTGAGGCAACTCAGGTAACAAGCGGGTTACACCATGGCTTTTCCCGGCTCTGTCTACGCTCCCCCCGGTGTTTACACCCGGACCCTCTTTGAAGACCCCGTCCAGGGAATCGCTTCAAACGTCCGGATCCCCCTTCTTCTTGGGGTCGGGTCGGAAATCTTGAGGCAGAACTCCCTGGAAGTTGTTCGGGGATCTTCTTCTTCCGTAGACCAAAGGGTCGTTCAGGAAGACGAGTCTGGCCGGGCCGTGGTTTCCATTTCTGCGGCGGGTGCAGTGACCCTGGGGGATTTCGACGGAACCCGGGATCGGCTGCAGGTCCGCAATTTCCCGATCGTTACGGGTACGGGCACCGGAACGGTAGCGACAAACTCTTCCGCTATCAACGTCACGGTTAACGGTCGCCCGATCGTGGTTCTCACCGTAGACGGTGCCAAGGGCATCCTACAGCTTTCGGTCAAGCCCCTTGCTACCGACGTTGTGCGGGTGACTTACTTCTTCAACCGGACGGATACCCTGATCCAGGACGACCTCTCGGATCAGGTTTCCCCGGATGCCCCCGTGCTTTACGGGGCCGTCGGTCAGAACTTTGAAGTTCTCTCCGGAGAGAATGACTCTCTCGCTTTCCTGGTAGACGACGCCAATACCGTAAACGTGACGATTTCGTCTTCCCCCCTGGCAGGTTGGACTGCGGCTCAGGTGGCCGCTTTTATCAACTCTGCGGCAACGGGGACTTCTCTGGTAGCTTCCGCGGCAGTCAACAACTTTGGCTTGACCGTCCTCAAGCTGACTTCTGACAGAAACCTCAAAGTCTTGGCTGGGTCTGCAAACCCGACTTTGGGTTTGACTGAGGGCGTGGCAACTTCCCGTAACACCGTGTTCTACACTTTCCAGAGGCCCATCGTAGACGGTACCAATGGCGGTGTTACGACTACGGATCCCGCTGATGTGACCGTCAAGGTAAACGGGGTCCAGGTTATCCCGACTGCGGTCGACGGTCAGACTGGTGCCGTGACTTTGCCTTTCGCTCCTGAAATCGGGGCGACGGTCACCTGCCAGTACTACTTCAACTCCTGGCAGAACACTTTCGATTACCTGCAGCACCGGGGGGTTACCGACATCTTCCTTTGCGGCATTACTCCGGACCGTTCGGATTATGTCGAAGGGGTGGATTTCGTCCTGAAGGATGACCAGATCCTTTGGGGTACGGCTTCTTTGATCGAGTCCGGGGTTCATACCTCCGGGGCTACTTTCTTCGGGACCAGTCAGGTTTCCTCCACCTTGGTAGACGTTCGCCAGTACCTGGCGGAATGCACTTCGGTGGTCGATACTTCTGTGAACCCTCCGGTCGAAGGTCGCAAGCAGTTTGTTCTGCCCCTTCAGCCGACCACGGGCAATGGGCGTAACACCCCGATCACCGGGGGCACCGCCACTTTCAACAAAGTCGCTAATGGTCGCCAGGATCTTCCGACCAATCGTCCGGACTTGGTTTGGGCTTACTGGGGATACTCCATCTCGGACGCTTTGGATCGCGGTCGTGTAACCGTCACCAAAGTGGATTCTGAGACCAACACCATCACCTTGGCGACTCCGGTTCCGACTGGGGCCAAGGTTTGGGCGACTTTCTACTACAACACCATTCAGGACCAGGAGTACACCCTTACCGTGGTGGCTCCGGGGGTGAGTGGCTCCGGTACTTACACCATCCAAAACGGTGAGGGTTCTTTCCTCCTAACTCCGGTTTGGGGGACCAAGTCGGCAGGACTCTCTACGGTCACTGTGAACTTCCCCTCGGGTTCTGAGAGGGCACCGGACGCTCGCTTCGAAAGCCCGTTTGATGCTTCTTCTTTCTCAGGCTCGGTGGAAGAAGATGTAACGGTAACTTTCGCTTCTCAGGACGCGACTCTTGCCAAGTTCGCGGTTACGGGGTCCAGCCCTTACTACCTGGTAAGCGGTGCAAGCGACAACCTTGCCCTGAACATCGACAACTCGGGAGCTTCCACTTTCGACTTGTCAGACCCCACGAGCAACGGAACGGGCTTCTTTGCCCACTGGGTCGGGGAAGAAGTCTCTTACAATCAGGCAGTATCCGCTACGGGGTACTACGAAGTTCAAGGTCCGCCCCTTGCGGGAGCTACGGTTACCGTAGACGGTTCGGTTCTTACTGAAGGCGTGGATTGGAACATCGGGGTTAGCGATGCGGCCACTGCTACTTCTTTGGCTTCCGCAGTAAGCACTGTCTCTGGGGTTTCCGCAACCGCAATCGGGGCCGTGGTTTATATCACGGCAACGGATGCTGGGGTTTCCGGTAACTCCATCACGTTGGCTTCCGGGGATGCAAACGTCGTCGCTTCGGGAGCTACTCTGACCGGGGGGTCGGTATTCGGCACCGGCTTTGAGATCACTTCCGCGAACAACGGGGTTGATCTTCAGGTCGACGGGATTCTGATCCAGGCTTCTTTGAACACGGGTTCGGGCAAAACGGTCCAGGACTTTGCGGATGCGATCAACCGGGCTGCTTTCGGAGAGTTCTCTTCGGCAACTTTCGGGACCGTCTCTACGATCGTGTTCCCGCAGTCGGCTTCGGAAACTTCGGGGTACTACAACAACTGGATCCTGAAAGTAACTTCTGGTGCCGCTTCTGGTGACAAGCGCACGATTTCGGGCTATGTCGGATCTACCCGGACGGCTACGGTTTCTTCGAACTTCTCCGGTACTCCCGCCCTCGGGGACACTTACGTCGTTTACAACCCGGACACCCTGCCCGCGATCAAGACCAAGACCCGGTTCTTGGCCCCGACCAATCTGACGGGGGGCTTTGCCACCCTAAAGATGGTTTACTCGGGCGACACCACGGCCCCGACGGCTATCACGGCTTCTATCGCGGCGGCCAACTACGCTTCGGTGTCCGCTCTGGCCTCTGCGGTTCAAACGGCGATCGACGCGGCGGTCCTTGCGGCTTTCGGCACCAACGATGAAGTCGAAATCTTTGTAGAAGCGGATTCATCGGGCCGTCTGGTGTTCTTGCTGGCAGGCCACCCCCAGGACACCCAAGAAGCCGTCTTGGAGTTCACGAATACCGGCGTTCTTGCGGCCAACAACTTCGCGATCCTCGCGGGTCTTGACGTTGACGTAGCCCTGGGAAGCCAGGCCAAGATTGTCAACAAGAACATCGCCTCGGTCTTTACTTTCACGGGCCCCTCTACCGGGATTCATGAGTATGACCGGGTTCTCTTGCTCAACCGGATCCTTCCCGGTCAGCAGGGTTCTCTTGACGGTCAGAGCACTCTTGACCAGTGCCAGCTAAAGGTTCTGGGCGGTACGGGATCGGTTCTTGCAGGACTGACTCCCAACGCTCAGGGCTACGCGGGTATCCGCGCCACCATGATGGAGCCGACCCTGTTCGGGGAAGTTGGTTTGTCTGGGGGCCAGTCTGGTTCGGGTCAACCCGTTGTGACTTTCTTTGCCGCTGGGGGCACCACGGCACAGAACAACGTGTTCAAAGTGACCTTCGAGGGCACCCCGGTAACCGTCGAGTTCAAGGATTCTTCCGGCACCGTTATCCCCTCGGCGGGTTCGGCGGATGTCCCCTTGGGTCCGGCAGGTACGGCCAACACCATCATCAACCAAATCGCGGCGGCCATGGCGACTGCGGGTTTGGGGGCCAACGCGGCTGCCGTTATTTCGGCGGGTTTGATCCGTCAAGAAGGTGCGGGTATCCGGTTCCGGGGTTCGTCGGTTGATGTTTCTTCGAGCCTGGTTATCGGTAACGGCTCCGCAAACTCGGTGCTTGGCTTTTCTGAGGGGGATACTGCTTTCCGTACCCTGCTCCGGGCGGAAGTTCTGGTCTCCGGACTTATGTCCTCGACGACTTTCTCCTCGGACGCCCTGGCCAAGACGGTCACTGACGCAGCGGGGGCGGATTACCTGTTCGTCCAAAGCTTGGGCAATGCGGGCGCGGGCTCCCTCTCGTCTATCGCCTTCGAGGATGCTGCTTCGGATAGTGCTCTGCTTCCGGGAGGCGGCCTTGGGGTTCAAGACGGTGCGGGCGCGGTCGGGGAAGATGCCATCGAAGGCTTCTACGTGACCTCCTCGGATCCGGTGAATGGGTCCGGTACGGCCAACACCTCGGTGCTCAACGCGGCTTTGGGCCAAGATGGCAACGTCGGGCAAACTTACCGGGATCTGGTAACGGGTCTGACTTTCACGGTTCTTCCCAGAACCGGAGGGGCTTCTTACCCGACGGGCCAGTTCTTCACTCTGCGGGTCCGGAAGAACGCAACCACCAACGCCAACATCCCGGTCAACACCCTCCCCGGTGTTCAACTCCTGGTGTCTAACACCTTGGGTATTTCTCCCGGGGACACGGCGGTGGTTTCTACTTTCGCACCTTCGGGGGCGGAGCCCAGCGTGGGGGACTTGTACTATGTCTCTTACGACTACCGCAAGCAGGACTTCTCCCCCGCCCTGTTCACGAAGATGTCTACCATCGCGGCGGTTTATGGGGCCAACTCCCCTGAAAACCCCGTGACCTTGGCTTCTTACCTCTCGATCATCAATGGGGCGGTCCTCGTTGCGATCAAGCAGGTTCCCAAGGACACCGACGTGAACGGGGACGGGGTGGATGACCAAGCTTCGGTCGCTGCCTACGAGACTGCGATCGATGATGTTGAAGGGCCCCTGCCGGGCGGTGCTTTCCCGGACTACATTGTCCCGCTTAGGGGAGATTCTCTCCCTCTGTTCCAGTACCTTTCCAAGCACTGCGATATCCAGAGCTCTATCCGTTACCGTGCGGAAAGAACCGCGGTCATCGGGCTTTCGGCAGGTACGGAGCCTCGGGAAGCGGGCAACCAAGCCCAAGCGATTGGTCGGGCCCGGATGCGGATGGTCTACCCGGACATCTACTCTCTGAGCTTGACCAACGCCATCGGCCAAACCGAGTCCTACTTGGTGGATGGCACTTACATGGCAGCGGCGGTGGCGGGAACCCGCGCTGCGCCTTCTGTGGATGTGGCTACCCCTTGGACCAATGCCCGGGTCTTTGGGTTTGATGATATCGCTCGGGTTCTTGACCCGGTTGAGCAGAATCAAGTCGCGACTCGCGGCGTGACCGTGCTCTACCAGCAGCAAAATGTCATCAAGATCCGTCAGGGCTTGACCACGGATATGACCAATATCCTGACCAAGCTCCCGACGGTAACTCAGATCGCAGACGAAGTGCAGAAGCAAGCCCGTAACGGTCTGGACAAGTACATCGGTACCAAGTTCCTGCCCGGTGTTACGGGTCAGATGGAAGGGACGCTCTCGGGGATCCTGCAGAAGCTGCAAGCAGCGCAGATTATCGCGGGCTTTACTGGGGTTTCCGCTAAGGTCTCGGATGATGACCCCACGGTCGCCGAAATCGAAGCTTACTACCAGCCCGTGTTCCCGCTTCTCTACATTGTCTGCACGTTCAATGTGAGATCAAGCCTGTAAGGGGTACTTTTGGTAACCCCTTTACTTTAGAGGGCTGGTAGGTTGTAATTCCCCCGAAGGGCGCAAACCCTTCGGGGGATTTCCTTTCAGGGATCTGCGTAGGGTTTCTAAATCTTTGAGCCGGTAATCCCGCTATCCTTAGAGCCCTCTTAGGTTTCAGGCCTTGGGGGCTCTGTCTTATGCCGCAAGGGATTTTCGTAACGGTGACCCATACGGGATCCACTTCTGCGGGGATCTTCCTTGCGGATATCTACCCTACGACGGATGGGCACACGGCTTTCAATCGGGCAGGGCCGGTTTATGTTCCTGTTTCAGGGAGCATCGTTCTGGCTTATTCGGATACGGTGGCTCTGTCTTTTGAGTCTGGGAACATCCGCAAGTTTGTAGATGCCGGGTACTTGACGGCAGTGCTTTCCCTCGGGGGTTCGGGAGTAACTTTCCCGGCTTCATCTGGGGATGTAAGCGGCACTTACCCGAACCTCACGGTCACGGGCATCCAGGGATTCCCCATCCAGAACGCGGGCGGTCCGGCAAACGGGGACTCCCTCATCTACAACAGCCTCACGAATCTTTGGGAGCACGCGCCCATCGTGTTCGGCGGTGGACCTCCGGTCGGCCCTGCGGGTGGGGACCTCGGGGGTATTTACCCAAATCCGGGGGTCTTGGGATTACAAGGGCAACCTCTTTCCGGCATAAATGTTGCCAACGGATTTCTAAAGCGGAATGCTTTGAACTCGGCTTGGGAAGAAGTCACCTACGGCTCGGCGGCCAATACTGTTTGCGTAGGCAACGACGCGCGCCTCTCCGACTCCCGAACGCCTACGGGTGCGGCGGGCGGTGACCTCGCCGGAACCTACCCGAACCCAACCATCGCTCTGCTCGCGGTGACCGACTCCAAGGTGGCCGTTGCCAACAAGGACGGTCTTGCGGGCACGCCTTCCATGCGGACCCTGGGTGCGGGGGCGCAACAGGCGTGCGCGGGGAACGACGCGCGCCTGTCCGACGCCCGGACCCCGACGGGAACGGCGGGCGGTGACCTGGCGGGGACGTACCCAAACCCCTCGGTCGACGCCCTTCAAGGCAACGCGGTGTCGGCGGCGGCCCCCGCTGTTGGGAACGCCTTGGTCTGGAACGGGCTTGCCTGGACCCCCACCTCAGGTTCGGGAGCGGCTTTCAGCCCGCGCCTGGGCAACGTGGCGGTCGTGGATGCAGTAAACGGGAATGACGCCACCGGTTCGGTCAACGGCACGGCATTTCTGACGGTTCCCGCCGCCCTCGCGGCCATTGGGGCATTGGGTTCACCGGGCACGGTCTGGGTGCTTCCCGGAACATACACCCTGGCGGCGGGCATTACGATCCCGGACACCTGCTCCCTCCGGGGGATGAGCGTACAGACCACGACGATCCGGTGGGCAGCCTCGGTGCCGGGGGGGACGGCTACCCTGCTGACGATGGGCGCGCAGACCCGCGTCGAGGACGTGACGCTCCTTCTGACTTCGACGGATGCAACCACTAACCTTGTCGGAGTTGCTCTTCCGGGTTCGACCAGTCAGACCAGCAAGATCCGGACCTGCGTGCTGACCGTTAACAACGCGACGGTTCCGACCGGGTCGACGACGGACGTCGTCGGCGTATTGTCGAACGGTTTGTCGGCCATCGCCAACTCCGCTTGGACTACTAACTTCTCCCGTGGGGTTACCGTCTCAGTTTACTCCAACGGTGGCGGCTCCAAGCGGGCGATTCTTTGTTCTACTGCAAGCGTCATTACTCTCCGGGATACAAACTTCTATTGCGCGCCCCCTTCGGACGTCGCCTCGACGGGTTCGTACTTTGCCGCAGAGACGACGAACAACCTCGCCCTCGCCACTTTCCGTACATGTACCCTCGGCGGAGGGGTCAACGGGGCGGGGGCTTACACGGGCGGGGATATCCTCCAGACCGCCCCTGTAACGGGTGGTGGGACGACAAACTATGGTATCTACCTTGGGGACGGGACGGACCTTATCAACCATCGGGCGGGGAGTGCCCCTTTCTCGATCACTTCCCCGGCTACGTTACTCGTCTACTCTTTAAAGGGGAACGTACAGAACGCCGCCCGGTACTACTGGATTGGGAACCAGACGGCGGGAGACGCGACGGAGACGTTTGTCCGCATCCAGGAGCGGCAGCTCATTTACGGCCTGTTCGTCACGCTGCGGCAGGCATCCGGCGTCGGGCAGAGCGTGACCGTCACCTTGAGGAAGTCCCCGACGGGCATCCCCGGAAGTGGGGTGGCGACCGCTTTCTCCGTCACGATTTCGGGGGCAAACACGACGGGTCAGTTCTACGGGGCTTCTGACGCTTTTGAAAAAGGCGAGTACCTGTCGGTTCAGTCCACCGCGACGGGGGGCACCCCCGCAGACTTAGTTATCCAAGTAGATACCTACTAAACTCCTCAACCTTTCGCCGGTAAGCACCTTATCCTCCGTTCCTATCTAACTTCCTTCTTGGAGACTTGCTATGAAAGTCACAAACCTCTCAGCTTCGACTATCTACCTTCGCGACCTTCGGTTTGTCGCTCAGGCGCAAAGCGAAGGTCGCCGGGGCGAGGACCGTTACATTGCTCCGGGTTCTTCGGTTTACCTGCCGAATACCTCTCAAGTTCTTCGCTCCGCCATTGAAGGCGATCTTCGCGCTTGGCGCGACGCGGGCGTTGTTGAACTCGAAGACACGGACCTTCTGGCGGCCAACGGCAATCCCGGAGATTCCGCTACTTACGTTCACAACTTTGGGTATGCTCCCGCAGTATACGTTCTAAAGCAAGTCGGCGCCACTTGGGTGGACGCGACTGGCACCGTAGATATCGTGCATAACGTGGTGCCCGGCTCTTCCCCGCAGGTGTTCCAGTCTGTTACGGTGACCAACACCACGGCTGGCGCACTTACCTTCCTCGTCCGCTTCCTGAACTGAAAGGAGCCCCTCATGTCTATCGCAACTGACGGCTTCGGAACTATCATCGCAGGCTTGGAGACGGGAGGCGGCGGGGGCGGCACCGTCATCCCCAACGGCGGCAACGTCACGGGCACCTACGAGGGCAACCTCGTTTGTGAAGGCGATGTAACCGTGACGGGCAACCTCGAAGTCAACGGGTCCATGACCGTCCTCGGCGACTTTACCAACGATGGTGGGTACGAGGTCACCATCCGTGGCGATCTGCACGCGAAGGGCGTCTACTTCGACCACGACGACACCTCTCTCCCGCAGTCCAATTTCACGGTGGACGGAGATCTCATCTTCACCTACATGGAGTTCCGCCAGAGCGGCGGAGTTGCGGCCCAGCTTCGCGTCGGTGGGGATCTCATAGGTGCGGCGGGCTACTCTGGAACCCTCCTATTCGGTCATGGTGTGGACGGATCCCTGGGCGTGGCGGGCACGCCCGGCCTGAACATCCTGGTGTACGGGGACTTGGTGGTCACGGACGTCCGGGTGTACGGCGGCAACAACGCCGCTGGGACTGCTGGCAACGGCGGGTCCGTGACGGTGTGGGGCGACTGCTTCGTGGCGGAAAACCTGAACGCCTCCGGTGGGGACGCCACCGATGGTGACGCGGGGGTCGGTGGGTTCATCGACGTCTACGGCGACTTGTCCATTCCCGACGGGACCGTGTCGGTGCGCGGTGGCGAGGCGACAAACGGGAACGCGGGCAACGCGGGCAACGTGGACGTCGAGGCCAACTTCTCCGGCAGCGAGATCTCGGCCTACGGCGGGAACTGCACCTCGGACTCCGAGAACCACCGCTCGGGTTCCGGCGGGAACATCTCCGTCTACGGGCAGGTGACCTGGTGCAGCTCCATGAACGTGTCCGGCGGTGACCGTTTCGGCACGCTGTCGGCGGGCAACACGCTGACCTCCCCGAACGCGGGCGAGATCAACGTGAACGGGGGAATCTCCGCGAACGACATCTTCGCGAGGGGCGGTGACGTCTACACCGACAACTTCGCCCCGCACAATGCGGGCAACGGCGGAACCATCTACGTCGACGGCAACGTGACCGTGTCCGACGACTTCGAGTTCAATGGGGGCTTCGCGAACCGGGGCAACGCCGGCAACGGCGGGTACATGAGCGTCGAAGGCAACGTGGCCATCGAGGACGACTTCGAGTTCTACGGCGGGGATGCCAACAACGGGAATGGCGGTCAGGGCGGGAACGCCTACTGCTACGGGAGCCTGATCATCGACGAGTGCCGGATGTCCGGCGGCACCGCGACCAACGGCAACGGCGGTCAGGGTGCTTACCTGTTCGTGAAGGGCGACCTCATCGTCAACGAGTTCTACAACGGTGAGGGTGGGGACTGTTACTCCGACAATGAGACCTACTACGCCGGAACGGGCGGCAGCATCAACGTCGAGGGCAACTTCACTTACTACGGCGATGACGACGACCTGTACTTGCCGGGCGGCGACCGCTACGGCGCGACCACGGTGGCCAACCTGGGAGGTCCCGCTGCTTCCGGCGGAAACCTGACCGTCGGGGGCAACTTTGTGTCCCGAGTTTTGGTCGATATGCAGGGTGGCAGCGTCTTTACGGACTACCCCAACACCCCCGGGGGGTCTGGCGGCAACCTGTATGTCGAGGGGGCGATGTGCGTGTCCGACAACGTCTACCTGAGCGGCGGGCGGGCGGTCGGAAACACGGGCGGTAGCGGTGGGACCATCGAGGTCAAGGGTCACGCCGGGTTCACGAGCCTTCTGACCTATGGTGGTGACTCCGTGGAGTCGGTCGTGCTGGGCGATGCGGGGCAGGCAGGAGCCGCCGGAACCGCCACGTTCCGCGCCGGGCTGGTGACCGGGGAGATCGGGCAGGTCGATGGGACTGCGGGTCCAGGCGGGTCGGCGGCGTCCGCTGAAGTCAACCTGTTCTTGAGCGGTCACTGCCACATCGGCACCATCGAAATGACCGACCGGCCGATCTGCTACATCCGTCGGGACATCTTCTTCGATGCCCCGGTCACCCTGAATGTGACCAGCATGCCCCTCAAGAGCACGCTGAACGACGTGGCGGGGACCGCCACGGGAAGTGTGTCCGCTTCCCTGGGCAGCAGCCTGTTCATGACCGGAACGGGTGGCACCTGGTACGCCATCGCTGGTGTTCTCGTCCCCTGACCTGGAACCTCCCACTGGAGTATAACTCATGATCGTCTACTACGTCCGAAACAAGCAGACCCGGGAGATCCTGAACCAGCAGGGCTCTTGGAGCAAGGACTTCGGCTCCTACCGGCTGGCTGAGTTTGCATCCGAGGCTGAGGCCACGGCTGCTTTCCCGGCGGGGGTCGAGTGCATCGTCGTCAAGCGTGAGCGCAAGGGGGGTGGGGCATGAAAGTCGAGAAGTTCGCTCTTAGGAAGAACAACCAATTCCTGAACGGCTCTGACGAGTTCAAGTCCCCCGCCCTGTTCCACAAGGACACGGTGCGGTTTGACTCTGAAGATGATGCCTTGGACAAGGCAGTGGCGCTGGGATTGGACCTCGATAGTTTGAAGGTTCACAGCTTCAAAGTTTCTCAGGAGTCCTGAGAAATGTCTAACACCTTTCCTGACCCAAACCTAAGCCGGACTTCTTCAAAGCGCGTGTCTTCTCGCACTTATGCCTTTGAAGATCCGGATTTGGAAGCCTACCGCAAGGATGTAGTCCAACAAGTCTCTAAAGCCCGGTGGCTCAAAGACGTTTGCGAAAAGGTCCTGGGGCGGGAATGTTCATCCGTGGCTTTAGTGGGTTCTGTGTTAGACCCGAGAAGTTTTCACGATTCTTCGGACGTAGATGTAGCTTTCTCTCTTGAGCCTCAAACAGGGGAGGTTCCTGGGTTATCCGAAGAACTCTCCTATCAGCTTCAAATGGAGATGCTAAAGAATCCGCTGGGACCTATCGGGGTCCTGAACTCTCTTGTTTTTGTAGGGCCTATCAAGACCCGGCGGGGGAAGACTCTTAGGGTTGCAAAAACAGCGGAGAAACCCCTCCCAAATCAGAAAGGCCCCCCAAGGGCTATTCTTGCTAAAGCCGAGGTCCCTCTTCGTAGGCAAAGGACACAGTATTCGTGCATGAGCGCGAGTATGTGCGCTTGCCTAAATGCCCTTGGACACAAATGCGATGAGGATGAGGTCAACGCGGTAATGGGAGCTCGCCCGATGAAAGGCGCAGCTTGGGAACAGGCTCTTGCTTGCGCTCAGCATTACGGCGTCCGGGGCACTTTGGTCTGCCCAAGCACTGTGCCGCAGTTGAAGTCTTGGACCGATGCGGGAAAGCCCGTGATGATCGCTTGGAACCCCGAGGGTCGTGAGTGGTCCCATGCTTCCGTAGTCTTTGACGTGACCGACGAGCTTCCTTCTCCCGTGCCCCCGGAGTGCACCGTCTCAGGAGAGTCTGGTCCTTGGGTTTGGGTTGCGGACACTAACATTCCAAACCCTGAGAAGACTGTCAGGATCGTTTCCGCAGATCACTTCTACTCGAAGTGGTTTGAGAAGTGGCCCAACTATCTCGTCCGTCGTCCTGCACTTATGTTAGAACGAGAAATCACATCCGAGGGAAGGCAAGTTATGGCAAGTTCAAATCGGCGGGGATCAGAATTCAACTGGCAAGTTTTTGGTGCTGATCTTCGAGAGGCTTTCGCCAAAACCAAAGTTCCTACACGAGTTGTCACAGGGGAAGAGTTTCCCTCAGAAAAGATAATCAATATCGACCTTCAGTTTGGTCGGGATTACTTTGATCGTCCAGGTTGGGACGATGACAAGGCTTCTAATCTTATCCACAAAGTTGCTTTGAAACATGGCCTAAAGCCAATCGGTTTTCCAGGGGAGAAGTACAGCACTCCTGATGGCAGAACCATTGTTGTTTATGTTACGGCTTCTTCTTCAGGAGGTTCTCCTGTAAGACTTGCTTCTCAGAAGAGCTTCCTTTCCCGCTTTGCTTCTTGGGACTCTGAGCGCAGATACGACAAACTCCAAGAGCTCCGCAGCGAGCTTTGGGATGAAAGCATTGAATTTGGGTACTTTCTTCGGAAAATCTACTTTTACTTAGTTGCACTTCCGGGTTGGGCTGTTACGATTGATGAGCCTGAAATCCGTATTTGGGTAAACCAAGTTCTTTCAGGACTTCCAAAGGTAGGGTTCAATATTGACCCTAAGCCTTTCTTTCCGACCTTGAAAAGAAAGGCTTGGCCTCTTGACATTAGCGATAATATGTACGGGGGCAAAAATCTTTCCCCTGAATCTCGAAAGTTGATAGACGAATTTATCAATGAGAGCTTAACAGGCTGGCCCCAAAAGCCAAAATTGAATCTCAGCACCGTGGGTAAAACTTACTTTCAATGGTATGAAGATCAAATCCCGCAAAAGCTGGATAAGTACAAGAGCTTGTCTTCTAAGTACAAGCCTTATGTTCCTCCTCCGAATGTGAGAATTCCTTCTGCTCCGATCGTAAAGACTGTGGTGGACGCGGCTACGGATGAGAAGATCCAGATTCTTACTTCTCTGCTTAGTAAGATTCAGGACCTGACTATTTCTCAGGTTATCGAAGCCTACAAAGCAGGGGCAAAGCCTACGGATGACCAGCTAAAGAAGATCCGCAATCTTCTTTATCGTTCTCGTATGGCTCCAGAGGCGGACAAGTTCCGCGTGGCTTCCCGTCCGGGTCCTCAGTGGAACCCATGGCCTTCTTCTAAGTTCTCCCTCGAAACGGAGATAGACTTTTGGAAGAGCAAGCTCCTCCCGGTCAGGGGCACTACCATCCTTCAGGATATGTACCCAGAGGCAGGGCCCAAGGAAGTCCTACTGGTAAAGGGTCTTATCGAGGCTCTGGAGAACCAAGACCGAAAGAAGGCCAAGTCCTTCGCAACGGCTCTCGAAGATAAGATCCCAGGCGTCGTTGGAAACACCACGTGGTCTTATGTTCTCGACGGGCGTAAGGCTTCTGTCGAGAGCGTTGTTTCTCGTCACCCTACTAACCTCGAGAAGGTTTCAATGGCTCCCCAACTCAATAAAGAAGTCCTCCCCAACCCCGTCAAAACCCGTGACCTTGGCGTACAAGGTTTGATCGAGCGCGGCGGAGCAGGCGCGGGTAAGCACAAGAACAAGCAGGATTTCGAGCGCGGTCACGCCCGTTACCCGAAGCACAAGGGTCGCGGATATGACGAAAGCATGACGGAGTCTGTAAAAACAGCTTCCGGGGGCTCGTTGGCTTCTTTCCTGCGCTTGTGGTGGAGCGCCCTCGAAGATCAGCTCGTCGCTTCGGCTGTTGTTATCGGGGGAGATTGTTCTGTCAAAAAACTCTCAAATACGCTCAGAGCGAGGATTTCTCTTCAAGACCCTTTCAATGAAGACCGGATTATGTTGGGCAAAGACGAACCCCACGTACAAGTAGTCCTGTCCTTACAGGAAGTGAAGTTAGGTTTCATGAAGGTCCTGATCTTGGTCGTGAACGAGGACCGGGTCGTTAAGAAGAAAGAGTTCACTCCCGAAGTCATGAGTAAGGATGCGGAGGAACTGGCAGACCTCATCTTCAATGCCGCTATGGATTTGTTCGAGAACACCGAGTTCTGAGCGGCCAATAACGGTAGCCGGGCTATCCGGTCCTCTTTACTGGAGGACCGGATACATGCCGTCCAGCAAATCTATCGGGGCTCAGCGTCCCTTCAAAGTTCTTGTTCCCGCGTTACAGGGTTCAACGGATCCCTCCAAGGGCCCTTCGGGCAATCCCGTTTTCAAGTGGAAGACTTTCGAGCAGCAGTACCTTGTAGAGCGCCCCGGACCCAACCGGGTCATCCAATCGGGAAAGCGCCCGGGTCTTGCCAACCGTTCGGGACTCCTTCTTGAAGGATCCCCTTCTTCTCCTTCCACGGGGGTTATCCAGGTAGTGGGTAACTCTTTCGTGGGGCCGACTTCTGTCCTGTTGGGGGCTTACACGCTAACCACGGGGGAAGACTTCCAAATCGGGAACTTTGTGCAGGCGACGGCTTCTTTATTGGTGAACGCAACGCCTTCCACTTCAACCCTAACGATCAATGGGTTGAACCTTGTACCAACGGGCGGGGCAGCCCGTACCCCAGGTGCCAACAACTACAACAACACTTTGGGCACCGTGGGAGCCATTGCGGCGGAAATCGCAGCAGCCATCAATGACGGGGCCAATGCTTTCGGGGGTACGGCTACCGCAATTGCTGCGGGGGCCTCCGTAAATCTAACGGCAGTGCCTATTGGATCTTTGGGCAACGCGATTACTTTGTCTTCTTCTACGGGGACGATTTCCGCAAGCGGGGCCAACTTTACGGGAGGTCTGGATGACGTTGATGACACTGCCCTAAACTTGGCTGCCGCTATCGATATCCTTCCCGGGTTTTCCGCCATAGCTGTAGGGGATCAGGTTTCAGTTAGTGCGGGGCAGCTTCTAAACATCACCCTGTTCTCCAAGACTGGGGCCAGCCCTTACAACTTTGCCCTGACTCCGGCGGACGGTACTCTTACTGGGGGGGACCCTCATATTGGTCCCCCCGTACTGGTTTGAGGGGGGTTGAAATGTTGTCCCGACAAGACAAAGAAAGGGTCCTTCAAACGCTTCCGGTGGGAACTCTAAGGGTTCAAGTTACAGAGCCCTCGGGCAAGCAAACTTACAAGCGCCCGGAGGAAGTAAATCTTGATCGAGATGAAATCTCATTTTCCGCAGACGGAACCCCTATCGTCATGAGGGGCAAACCCGGACGCCCTACAAGTAAAGTTTCGCCCCTTGCTCCTATCACGCCTTTGGTTGCTCAGGTTTCCGCTGTTCGTGAAGAACACATGGAATCCAGTCTTGTAACCCGGGAGATCGAGAAAAATCCGGAGGGGGACGAGGTTCTCAACCTCATCCTAAAGGGTTTGGCCGACGAGGCTGCTTCGATCGAGTTTGACCGTTTGGAAGCCCAAAGAAACGGTCAGGATGCTTCGGACCTGGCTACCAAAAGAGCCCGCATCCTAAAGTCTATGGCAGATTTACACTTGTCTCGCAAGAAAGCAAGTGATGGGGGGGTTATCGACCTGGAGTCTCCGGTCTTTCACGCCCTCTTCAAGGTTATCCTGCAGAGCTTCCGGGAAGCCATGGAAGAAGCAGGAACCCGCCCGGAGCACTTGGAGACCATCTTCGCCAAGCTGGTCGTAAAGCTTGCAGACCCGGCTTGGAAAGAAGATGCTAAGCAGAAAATGAAGGGGAAGGTCTAAATGAGCCTTGCAGACCTGGTAGCTTCGGTAGGCCGAAAGAAATCTTCAGACGCCGCGACAGAAGTGGTCGATGTGATTTCTTTTATCGAGGCCCCTTGGGGCCTTAGCCTAAAGTTGTTTCCAGTTCAGAGGGTTATCCTGAAAGCGCATTACGGCATGGAGTTGGACGATAACCCTCACGGGTTCCCCCTCGATCGACCTGTACCTAAGTCTCACCCCGAATACCGAAAAGAACTTGTGGACGAAGACGGGTACTACATAAACAGGATCGTCATAACAGACTTTAAGAGGGAGAACCTCCGGTGCATGACCGAGGCGGATTACCTCCGCTACCTTTACGACGAGGGCCGGTGTAACATTCGAGAAGTTATCCCGGGCAAGCAGCGTCGGGAAATGGTACTCTCGATCGGCCGGCGTTCCGGAAAAACCCTCATCACTTCATGCATCGTCGCATACGAGACTTACAAGCTTCTCTTAAAAGGAAACCCTCAAAAGTTCTACGGGTCTTCTCAGTCAAACGTCATTCAGTTGATCTCGGTAGCGACGGGTACGGATCAGGCTTCTCTTTTGTACCGGGAAGCCTCTGGGCACTTTGCAAAGTGCGATTACTTCCGGCCTTATGCCGCCAATGCCACTCAATCTTACGCCACGTTCCAAACGTCTTACGACCTCGACACTTACGGGGCTTTCAAAGACAACCCCAAAGCCCGGTACTCAATAAACGTCACTTTCAAGTCCTGCGTTGCGAAAGGTCTGCGCGGTGGTGCTAACATCTTGGTAGCCCTGGACGAGGTTGCTCACTTTGGAGAGCAAGGGCAAGCTTCTGCTGACGAAGTCTACCAGGCAGTAGAGCCTTCGACCAGAACTTTCTCTCCGAAAGACCCGAACAACACAACCAAGCCTATCGGGGAGAACGAAGGCCGGATCATCATGATCTCATCTCCCCTGGGCAAGCAGGGGCTCTTTTACAAGCAGTTTACGCTTGGTTTCGGCAACAACAAAGCAGCCGACAACCTTCTGTGCATTCAGGCCCCTACCTGGGAAGTCAACCCAACGGTTCCGGCAGAAACTTTCGTTGCTTCTTACTTGAAAGACCCGAATATCTTCGATACGGAGTTCGGGGCGGTTTTCTCGGACCGGAGCAAAGGCTGGATTGAGAGGGCGGAAGACCTTACGGATTGCATCGATCCAAACCTCAGACCAAAAGTTAGGGCTCCTGCGCATGCCCCCCATTTTATGGGGGTTGACATTGCGTTGGTGGGGGACTACACGGCGGCGGCAATCGGACATCTCGACGGGGAAGGCCGGGTAGTGCTGGATTTCATTGAGAGGATCCGTGCCGGGGAAGGCAAGTTTGCTTCTCTCGAAAGGCTTGAGTTTGACGACGTAGCGAATTGGATTCATGATCTTACCAAAAAGTTCTACGTGGTCGAAGGTATGTTCGACCAGTGGGCTGGCATCCCTATGGAGCAGGCCCTCAACAAAAAGGGCTTGAACCGCCTGAAGTCTGTTTGGTTTACGGAGAAGCTTTCTTCGGAGATCTTCCAGAACTTCAAGAACTTGATGTATGATCGCAAACTGGTTCTTTTCGATTGGCCGATCCCTCCGGACCAAGCGCATGCCGACTATATCCAAGAACTCCTGGAGTTACAAGCGGAGTACAAATCTCAATACATTTACACGGTGGAAGCCCCCAAAATCGAAGGCAAGCACGACGACTATTCTGACGCCCTGGTGCGTATGGTTTGGTGCGCCACGCAAAGCTCTTCCAAGACCAAGTTGGTGATGGGGGCCTCGAAGGGCGGAGGTTCCCGGTTTGCGGGCAATACTTCGGGGATCTACTTTGGGGCCAACCCTCTCGCCCGACTAAAATCAAGGACGGGATCGGACCCAGCCCGGCAAATCCCTAAGCACCATTCAAAGAGGTAGCCCTATGCCCCGGATTCAAAGTTCCAGCCCGAATGACGCCGGAGACGTAGAAGCTTTCTACACTGGAGATCGGTTTCAAGTAACTCCTGGTCCGGGGTTACTTGAAACGGGCTGGAGGGGTGGACAGTTTGTAATGTACGCCGCAGTAGGGGAGGACTTCAGCGTCGAGAAGAGTGACGGAACGGCTGCGTGCGGTTTCCTCTTGTTTCAGTCTGAGAAATACACCCCCCTAATCCCGGGCAGTTTCGGTTCCAACGGCGATCCCGTAGTTGGTTCTCCCGAAAACTACCTTTCCCACCAATACCTTGCGGGCAAAGGGGGGCAAAACGTCGCGACTATAATCGCGGGTGGCATTCGGGGTTACTTCAAAGTCTTCGAGACTGTGGCCCTAACCCCTGGTGGGGTTAGGGCGGGAGGTCCGATAACCTACACCCTAAACCAGAGGTTGAAGGTTTCGGAGAACGGGCTGTTCTGTAATGACTCGGACGCCAATCTTGCAGCGGCTGGAATTCCCGATCCGGTTTACGTCGGGATTGTTTCTGCGGTTCCTGCCAGCAGAAATCTTTTTCGCCTCGGGGTAGACTTTAATCCTTGAGGTTTGCCGTGAGACTTAGAAACTCTTCAGCTCCGCACGAAGATGAAATCCAGATTTCTCGGCATCTCGACCGTGCAGTTCGAGAGTTAGAGATGGCCATGGATTTGGTTCGTCGAGACCGGAATGCGGAAAGAGAAAAGTCCCGGTCTCTTCACCGGGATATCCAGAGGGCCATTTTGGCAGTGTCCTCCGTAGAGAGGGTTCCGAAAAGATTTTTTGAAGATCCTGACAGGTCGACTGAAGATGAACTTGCCCAGAGATCCCGCGAAAGAAGATTGCTCAAGAAAGCCCAAACCTCTGAGAAAGTGAGCAACTCCGATGAAGGATAATGACGAGGCCAAGCCGGTCGCTAAAGTCTCGAATGGGGACGGAAAGACCAAAGCCAAGACTGGAAAACCTGGCCGGATCGTAACTTCCTCTATGCGGTCCAAGATCGGGGCTGTAGGTCTTGGGGGAGCCAATACCTTTCAGGGGTCCGGGGGCAACTTCTACTCCCCAGAACTCTCCACGGACTTTCTGGAGCTTCCCCAAAGCCTTCACGAGCAGTGGAACTATTACAGGTTCTTCTACCGCTCGGAACCTTTTGTCGGGCAAGCCGTAGATCTTCACACCGAACTTCCCCTCTCTAAAGTCCGCATCGGTATTCCGAGGGCTCAGAACAGAGAACTGGCTATTGCGGCTACAAGGTTCTGCACTAAGTGGGCCAAAAGGATTGGCCTTCTACATAGACTGATCGCGATTGTTCATGACCGAAACCTGATCGGGGAAGTCTTTATCTGGTCCGAAGACACCAACCCTGACATGCCCAAAAGCGTTACTCATGAAACCAAGAGGGTTCTGGTCACCGAGGCAGTAGGCGAGTGGGAAGGCCGCACCCCCGGAGAAGTCGTAGAGGAAGAAGTCGAGAGACCTGATGCGGCAGAGCGGGCAGCCAAGTGGCTCCGCAAAAACTACAGAGGTTGGACTTCACTTCGGTGCTTGCCCCCCGAACAAGTCCGGATGGAGTCGTTCAACTTCACGGAGGAAAGAATCTTCGAGTTGATCCCGGACTCCAAGACCAAAGCTGTTATGGAGCGGGCCGATGCCGGGGACCCAGAAGCCCAGCGCGTAGTAAACTCCATGCCCCCAGACGTAGTGGAAGCCATTCGGTCTGGTAGGAACATTGCCCTGAACACGGATCCTTACGCGGGGTCTTTTGTTCACTACATGGCCAACCGCAAATCCGATTACGAACCCCGGGGAAGGTCTATCCTCGAAAGGTGCATGCGGGCTCTGGTTTACCGGGACAAGCTCCGTCAGGCGCAGACTTCTATCGCTTCCCGGCATATGACCCCGATCCGGATTGTGTACGGGGAAGACCTTTCCATCAACGACGTTGAAGCTCTCCGGGAGCAGGTGGACCTGGCCCTTCAGGACCCGGACTACTCGATTATCGCCAACTTCCAAGTCAACTGGGAAGAAATGGGGGCCGACCAGAGACTTCTGGACTTGGGCACCGAATACGACCTAACCAACCAGCAGCTTTACGCGGGGTTGGGTGTAACTGAGGGTCTTCTTTCCGGGGAAGGTGCTTACTCCGGGGACCGGATCAACTTGGAAGTCATCAACACCCGGTACATGCTCCTACGGGAGCAGATTCAAGATTTCGTCGAAGAGCAAATCTTCAAGCCCATGTGCGCCCGCATGGGCTTTATCGAAGAGGATGAGGACGGGGAGGAAGTGGTTATTGTCCCGACACTTACTTTCACCCGCCTTGCTCTTCGCGACAACCGGGATACTTTCGACGCCCTGTACAACTTGTATACAAAAGGCTCCCTGGACGTTGATACCATCTTGGAGCTGTTCAACTTGGACCCGGTTACCGTCCGGGAGAAAATCGAGAAAGACCTCTTTACAGTCAACGATCCTACCTTCAACGAGGTTATCCGGGGCATTTACAATGACGCCGGGGGCAAGCTTGCCGAAAACACCGAAGTTGTACAGAAGATCGCTAAAAACCTCAACCTGAAGTGGAGTCCTCCGGCTGCGGGGGATGAGAGGTACTAAGGGCTGGCGGTAAGCAAGCTATCCAGAACCCCTTACGGAGGTCTTGATGCCCCAGCCCCCTTTTCTTGTTGACCAAGTACAAATCGAGCCCGGCTCTACCGGGACTCGGCTTATTTCCAGACACTCTACTGGAGAGCTAAAGTTTCAAGACCCTCTGGTAACCCTCTTGCTTTCTCAGATGGCGGGAGCTCGGAACATCACGGGGGTGTTTGTCGTAGGGCGGGGAGGTTACGGAGCCCCTTACACAAGCATTCAAGATGCCCTGGATGCGGTCCCCAATACTTCTTCCAGCCTCAACCCTTCTTTGGTTTTGGTGTACCCCGGCACTTACTCTGAGAATCTTACCATCCAGAGGGACGGGGTTTCCATTATCGGGATCGGGGAAGTTACGGTCTCGAATGCCGGGGCGGCAAACACGATCACGGTTTCCTCCAGTATCGCAAGCACCCCCAAATCGGTAACCCTTAGAAACCTAAAGATCACGAACAACTCTGCTTCCAAGTTCTGTGTAAACGTCGTTGGTGCGGATACTTTTGCAACTGGGAGTTTCGTTATCAACGTCGCTCCCCTGACGGTGGGCGACACCCTTACTATCGGGGGGGTCACCCTAACGGGGGCCACTTGCGGGGTTTCCGGGGCAAACAACTTTGATGCTACTCTGGGAACTACTTCGGCCCTTGCCGCCGCTATCGCCGCCGCAATAAACGACCCGGCAAACAACTTTGACGGTTTGGTTCAAGCCACCCCGGTCGGGGCTTCTGTAAACCTTACAGCGGTCACTGCGGGTTCGGCGGGCAACGCCATTACCCTTGCAGCCAGCACCACCCCCGCAGGAAGGATTACCCCTTCGGGGGCTACCCTTACGGGCGGCACCGCTGCAGGTTCTGACGTAGCCCTGGAAGGCTTGTACATAGAAGATTGTACGCTTCAAGCTACAGGAACTGCCGCAGGGCAGGTTTATGCGGATACCTGCAACAACATCTATGTTCTTGGGGGGACTTTTCTTGGGTCTGCTTCGGGGACGGAAGTTGTGGCAGTAAACTGCGCGAAGTTGTACCTCTCGGGCGTTGATAAAGCCTTCGATTTGGATCTTTCTTACGACTCTGGAAACCCTCAACCTTCCATTACAACCTCGGAGTACCTTCTTGACAAAGTTGTGGAAGCGGGGGATGTCCTTCTGGATTTGGTTGGTGCCGGGTCCTTCAAGGTTCTTTCTTGCCCTCAGGTAGGGGATCTCGGGGTTACCGGGAATAGAACGGTCGAAGTCAGGAACTCGTCTGTTGGGGACGTAACCCTTTCTGACACTACCGAGGCACTACTGGCAAATAGCACCCGGGGAACTTTGACCCTCGGAGCTGGAACCCCTACCCTCGAAGAATCGGGGGTTTCAGGAACTCAAAACTTTGTAGCCTCTGCCCTCGAAACCGTGAGTTTCGGGGTCCCTCAGCCAGACGCCAGTTACCAGGTATTTTTGGACGTGCCTACATTGGTGGTAACTGCGGCTGTCACAGCCCGAACGGCTTCTGGGTTTACCGTAACCACTTCGGCCCCTTACACCGGTGTTATCGGGTTTACCGTAGTCCGTCAGATTTCTTGAGGGGTTCTCTTGTACTACGTCCTCTCAGAAACTGTCAAAGTTCGGCTCATCGAGGAGCTCCGTAACTTTTGGGCTCAGGACCCCAAGTACAAAGACACCCTCACGCCCAACATCCAAGGCAAGTATTCCTTTCAGGAAAGACCTCAACAGGGCATCGTCCTGAAAGTAGGGTCCCAGACCCCCCAAAGGTTCTCCGCGGACAACTTTCTTGGGGTTGTGGTTTCGTATTGCCACCTCACCAAGGCTTTCGGTAAGCCAGGCACTTCTATTGAGTGGGTAGAAGAAGACGGCCTGGCCATTCAGAAAAACGGAGGGGCTTTCCCTTCGGCCCCGGGCGTCTACTACGTCGAAGTGCGAAAGGAAACTTACACCTGGCAAGGGGTCCCGGGAGAGTACCTTGTATTCTATGTGGACCCCCTACTTTCGGTTATCGACGAACGCCCGACTCAAGACCCGATAGACCCGAGGGTTTGGGTTCTATCCCCGGGCAAGTTTCAACCCGGTTCCCTAAACCTGTACGAAATGCCTGGAAATCTTCCCCTGTACGAGGGGGTGAACTACTCTGCGGACCCAGAAACAGGAACCATAACCCTCATAGAGCCCCTCCCCAAAAAGACCTACTTGTCTGCGGATTACTACTACCAAGGGGAAAGCACGGGACCTTTTCCCGTACAGGAAAACGGGGCTGACAACAAAGCCATCCCAGGAGTAGTTCTGGCTTTCGGCAGAAGGGCTGTCGAAGGGGACGTAATGGCAGTTGTGGTAGGGGAGCGCCGGGAAGGAAACTCCAGAGAATACGGCGGCAAGTTTGAAGTGTCCGTAGACATGGATATCATTGCCCGAGATGTTTACACTCAGAACGAGATTTCCGACCGGACGCTTATGTTCTTAAACGCGGACCTGAGAAACAGGTTGTCTTTCGAGGGCTTCGAGATCGACAATGTGTCTTTCGGGGGCGAATCCGAAGAAGTCTACGATGAGACGGGGGACGATTACTTCTACAACGGAAGCATCTCTTTGACCCTCTTGACGGATTGGGCCATCCGGGTTCCTTTCGGGTCTTCTATTTCCAGGGTCCTACCCGGCTCAACGGTAGTGGAAGATCAGGTCAACTCTGCCCTGTCCGACGAGCAGCTACTTCAAACAGGTTTCGCGGGAGGTTTGAAGTATGCGGACAAGCTTGGACTTCAGCAAGTTCAGGACCCTTGGTTCCGCAACCGAACTCACAACTTTGAGTTGGTGCGTTGACCTTGGAGCTTCCGTTAGATAGGCTATAACCACTTCGTGTCTGAGTGTTAGGGGGGTCGAATGAGCAATGACGATTTCTGGAAGAGCCTGGCCCGGGGCCATGCTGCTTCTACTTACCAAAGCTCAGTCGACTTGCATCTTTCCGGGAAGACTTCTCGGGAGAAGTTTACTTCGGTCCGGGAGATTTCAGATTTTGGCCGTCAAGCCCTTGCGCTACCGCTTCCGGTCTCCGCCGGAACCATGGTTGTTTTTGCGGGCGATCTTGGGGCTACCCTCTCAATGGAGAACCCCCCTACAAAAGGCATGCCGGGAGAAGTGGTATCGGTCAAGTCGGCGAGCGGCGATGTCACTTCTCATGATGGTATGGTATTTGTAGAGTGGGCTGACGGAGTATTCCGCTCGGTTCACGCGGAATATCTTAGACCCGCAAGATTGCCGAAACAAGCCTCTAAGCGTGAGTTCGTAGACTCAATCAAGAATCGCGGACGCTTTCCTGCGTTCGACGCGGACGAGTACCCTCCTATTCAAGGGATGGAAGGGCCTTTCCGTTACCCAAGCGGGAGGGTTCTCTATTATGACCCCCGGGAAGGGGCTTACTACGATTCCAAGACGGATATGTACTTGGACCGCAACGAGAAGCTGGCGTCTGAGGAATCCAAGTCCGAGGATGATCCCTGTTGGGAAGGGTACGAAATGTTTGGGATGAAGGATAAGGACGGCAAGAAAGTGCCGAACTGCATCCCCCAGAAGAAAGCATACGACTCAGGGATGGAAAAGTACAACCCTTACGCCCAAAAGATGACCTTTGAGCAGTTCAAGAAGAGTTACTTTCCAGATGAGCCCGGCATCAAGAACTCGATCGCCAAAGAGTTCTGGGACGATTTCCGATTTGCCTTTAAGGGCTCTTTGCGGGAATACATCAAGCAGACGACCGGAGATTGGTCTTACGGAAACCCCCGTCTTGCAAGAGTTCGTCGTTTCCGGACGGCTTCTCTTGGAGACCTTAGCGGCTTCTTGAAGATGGCGGATGGAACCCTCATCCACAAGAGCACGAAGGACCTTTGGTCTTTCAAGAAAGACGCCGACGGGGGTTTGACCGTCGAGCGTATGTTTGATGCTGACGGTAAACCCCTCAAAGCGTGAGGTTTCTGTGAACCCGAACGACCGCAAGATCCTAAAGCGAGCCATCGCTTTCCTCCCCCCTACCCGTCGGGCTTCTATAGAGGCCCTTCTCCTGCGGGATTCTGACCCCACCTCTGAGGATCAGAACAAGCCCGAGCATTACTACGGCCTCCCCCCGAAGGGCGTTCAGGCGTCCCGACGGACGCCGTCCCTGGCCGACCTCGAGGCGGCTCTCCGCAAGGCGCGTCGGGACGTGTTCAGCGACAACCAGGTCATCGCCGACGCGGCGAGCGTCGAGGTCAAGCGCCTGCGGAAGCTCATCGAGAAGCACCCCGACGAGGTGGCACGCCGCGACCGGGTCGAGTACAACCGGTCCGAGCGCATGCTGCGCATGTGGGAGTGAGACCGAAGATGTACGGGCCGTCCGCATCCCGCGTCGCGTCCCGCCACCTCGAGGCGGGCGTGTCCGACTGGCTGGCGTGAGACCGCACGGTATCTCCGTGCGGCAAACGCGGGCGACTGTAAAAGCACAAAGGGCGTAGGTCTTCAGAGACCTACGCCCTTTTCTTTCGCCCAAGTATCAGGCTTCGATCTCGATGTCCGACTCGTTCGAAGTCTTGACAGTGTACCAGGAAGTCTCAGGGGTCACGGAGATCACGAGGCCGTTCTCAGCGACCCAGAACATGCCTTCCTTCTCCGCCTTGCCCAGCTTGACCCCGAACTTGGCTTCGAAAGCGTCGGGCTCGTAGCGGGTCATCGAGTTCTCGAGGTCGCGGGGGACAAGGCCCGTGCACCCGATCTCCATAACGAGGCCCTGGAGCTTCTCGTTGCACGCCTCGACGACCATCTTGGCTTTCTTCAGGCGCTTCGTGATCTCGTCGTTGTTGAGACGGTCCCCCGAGAGAAGGACCTCATCGGCCACTCCCGCCATCAGGATGTCCGCCTGAGTATCCTTGGCCTTGCCCGGGGGCTTCACGGTGTACTTGTCACCCTTCAGGTAGCCGGGCAGGGTGGGCTTGTCGAGCTTGGCTCCGCTGGCGTCCGTCACCGAGTACCGACGCTGGACGAAAGCGTTTCCGGAACGGAACTCCTCGGTCGAGAGGATTCCCACTTCCCCGAAGTTGATCTTGTACCGGGTGAAGGAGTCGATCTGGCCGAGACGAACCGCTTCGTCCTTGTCCGTGTAGTGAACGGTCGAAGGTGCCGAGAAGTACAGGGCCGGGGAAAGGTGCAGCTCCTTGAGGGCGGCAACCTGCTCCGCCGTGTAAGCGGAAGCAGCTTCCTTGTCCTGCATCGCCGAGTAAATCTTGGCTTCGGCGGTTGCCACGAAGCGGGAGTGGATGATGTTCCCGAGGGTTTCCAGGTCGGGGTACTCCTCAGCTTCCATCCGGAACCGCTTCAGGGAGATCTTGGCTTTCTGGCCGGGGGAGAACTCGCGAGCTTCAGAGGGAAGGATAAAGGGCGAGATCGCCGCCCAGGCATCCTTCGTGTAGACTTCGATGGGCAGGATCTCGACGTTGCGCTCGCCCGAAGAAACCAGGGTGAAGCTCCGGTAATCCCGGAGGCCGTCCAAGGAGACGAACTCGACTTCCTGGAAGACCTTGTTGTCGGAAAGGCGCTGAACCCAAACCGCACGTTCGGTTTCGACCTGAACCGAAGCGTCCGCCGTGTTGAACGAAATCCCGCGAACGTAAGTCCGGGAACCTTCCCGGGGCACGGTCTTGGCGAGGGGCGGGGTGATGGTCCCGTCTTCCTGGCGCGTGCCCGAAATCTTCTTGATCGAACGCCGACGGTAGCCTTTCATGAAGGCGTCCAAGTCGATTCCGATACTCTTCGGGGGCAGGGCGTTGACCGCGTTCGCAAGGTCGAACAGATTGTGCTGAGGGCGGGTGTTGCGCCCCATCTCGTACGGGTCATTGTTGCCGGAAATCACCCACTTCTGAAGGTCGGTGATCATATTGGCCAAAGAAGAAGGGGTCATCGCGCTCTGGTGCTCGGCCCAAAGGGTCTTGTTGCCGGAAGCAAACAAGATTTCCTTGGCGGTGCGGATCGAGCCCAGGCTCAGGTACGCCAGGGCCAGGGCACCGGAGAGGAACTCATCCCCATCCCCGATAACCTTCACGCCCTTGGGAACGGTCGTGGCTTTCTCACCGACCTGAATCGTGTAAATCTCCAGGTTGTCGTCCTTGCCCACACCCCGGACCACAAGGTCTTCCCCGGAAACGCCGACGTTGACCTGACCCGTGGTCCGGTTTACCGCCAGGCTAAGCTGGTCCTTGATCCCCGGAACCTTGATCGCCGGGATCACCCGACCAGCCAGGAGGGCCTGGGTATCCTTCATCGCCGAGAGAACGTCCTTGAACGAAGAAGCCTTCGTGCACTTGCCGCTCAGAGCATTCGCGATCTGGTTCATGCGGGGCCAATCGCACCAATCCCGAAAGCCGATGCAGTTCACGAACACGTTGGGGTAGTCCGCCCGAACCCGCTCGACAAAATTCTCCAGGGCCTTGTTCTCCAGGCTCGAAGAAGGGTCGTTGGCGTAGCCGTCCGTGAACAGGGTGATTCCGGTAGTCCGGGACTTGTTGACCTGGTCAAGGGCCAGGTTCAAACCCTGGGAAATACCCGTCAGGTAAGTAGCCTGGATCGAACGCAGCTTGGGCAGGTAAGGGCCGGAAAGATCCGTAACCTTGTCCGCCGGAACGCCCGCCCAATGCAAGGTAACGTCGCCGTTGCTGGAGAAAGAGATCAGCGTGGTCAGGACGTTCTGGTTGAGGAGGGATTCAACCGCAAGAACCTGCTCGATCGAAGACTTCAGGCCGTCGATGTCTGAGTACATCGACCCCGAACGGTCCACCACGAAGATGTGCTCTGTCACTTCTGGGGCGGGGCTGGGCTCGGGAATCTGGAACCGAGTGAGGAAAAACGTGTTGGAAGCGGTGCGGAAGAAGCGGTTACTGCTCACGGGTCATTCCTCTAAGGGAAGAGAGTGAAAGGCTCAGCGCCAATAAGACTTACCTGCTAAGGAAAATCAGGCCCCCTCTTTGGGGGAACCCTCAAGACGGTAGCCTGGCTATGTAGATTTACTTGCTTGTAAAGTTTGCTGCGCCCAAGGGGACAACACCTATGCTTTCCAGAATCAAAGTAGCTCTCTTGTGGAACAAGAAACAAGCCGACTTGAACCCGCCTCTGGGTTACCCGGGCGGGCCTTGTTATGTGATCGAGCGCATTCTCTCCAAGAAGCTTGGTCCAAAGCAAGAAAAACTCATCCGGATCGTAGAAGAAGGCATGGACTTGGACTACCCTGAAAGGTTGTCGCACTTGGTTTACGACAAACTCATGGAGGACGAAGCTCCGGGAACTCAATTCGAGTGGTTCGGTCTTTCTTCCCACGCTCAATACCGTATGGACTTGCGGGGAATCACGCTAAAGGACATCCTATTGGGCCTGGTGGACTTTCAGAAGAATTTTGCAAAGGAGAAGTCCAAAAAGTCTTCTAAGTGGGCCGATACCCAGAAAGCGATCGATAACAGCGAGGAGATCCTTTGGGTTTCCAAGCGCCTTGGGAATCTTGCCATAGGCTTTACTGTGATGACCAAGGATAAAGTAAGCCCCGGGGCATACATCCAAACAGTGTACTTTATCGGGGACAAGAAGCCTCCGCCCGTCTCAAGGCATGACTGCAAGCCTTGGTCAAAATGGGTCGAGCAGACTCCTATCCCTACCCGGCTTGAGAAGATCTTTGAGGGCAAAACTGGTTCCTTGTACTTGAAGCGGGCCAGCGATCTGTATCCGCCCCTGGGTTACCCCGGAGGCCCTTGTCAGGTCATGGAGAGGATCCGGGACGGCGTTCCTAACCCCCGCTTGCAAGAAGACCTGGTAGATTCGGTCGAACAAGGGCTGGATCTTTCCAACCCTCAAGCGGCAAAGATCTACGACCAGATCATTGCTCCGGGGGTTCCCGGCACGCCGACTTCCAAGATCGTCTTTACCAACCATGCGCAGTACCGGATGGACCTCCGGGGAATAACCATACCTCAAGTTCGGGCTTGCCTGAAGAACTTCTGGAAAGCCTTTGCCCGGCAGAAGTCCATGAAAACCCCCCTCTACAAAGAGTGGGAAGTATCTATGGCTTGGGGAGAGGGCATCCGGTGGGAAGACCCTAAGTCTGAGTTTTCTTTGGTCTTCGAAGTCCGCAAAGATACCGCGTTCATCGTAACGCTTTTCTGGACCAAGTTTACCAAGCCTCCGGTTATGGATGAGTCCCGTTGCAAATACGATCAACCCCTCCCGGCCGAAGGTTACTTTGAGGGTTCCGGGACAAAGACCAAACTTGGACTCAAGTCTGGACCTGAGCCCGTCACGACTTTCGTGACGGATAAGTCTGAGCAGAACCTCCCTACAGACCAAGACCGGGAGAAGCAAGTCGTCCTGCCCCTTCCAGGTTCAGCTACGCCGGGTTCCGGGGGGAGAGATATCCCCAGGGTGGAATACAACACCCCAGATTCTGGGTCTAATATCTCTGAGCGGCCGAGGACTCTCGGGGTTCCCGGAGAACAGTACGGGAACCCCTACAAAGAAGACTACAACATGCCGACCCGTCGGACAATGACTTCTCGCGTGATGAGCAAGTTTATGTCCCGGGGACCCAAGTGAGATCAAAAGAGTCCAGGAAAGAAGGGGAGTTTGCCCCCCCTGGGCAAAGGGGCGGTCGAGACGGCAAGCCTCAGCATACTCAGCTGCCCTCTAAAAAGCGGCAAGATGCCCGTAGGTACAAGAGCACCCCGAAGCGAAAGCGGGACAGCCGGATGTACTATCACCTGGTATGCAAGCGCGACCCCAAGTGCATGCAACGCCGGGAAGAGTATCGCCACAACCCCGAAAAGTACAAGAGGCGCAAAACTCCCCTTAGAGAAGCGGCTATGCGGTTTGTTCGGGAAGCCGGGGACGTCGTTCTATACGACCAGGAAAACCCTTCGAACCGGGAGATCAAACAACCCGGAGACAACGTAGGCTATGAAGCGACTTCCCCTTCGCATTACCGGGTAAGCCCAGACAAGAAGCAAAGCCTTCCTTCGAGTCATGACCTTCCGGACCAACACCATGATGGGGCAAACCCGGCTACATCAAGGGTCGTCCCGGATTCGATGAAGCAAACCCTGCAAGAGAGTCTAACGTACAAAGCTGGAAGATCGAGAACCTCTGCGGCTATTTCTCCGGCGAACCTTCCCCCAGGTTCCCGGGTGCAGATCCTCAAGACCAACTTTGGCAAGGGGGGTTGGAAAGTCAACGTCTACTCCCCCCAAGATGAGAAAATTGCTCACATCTCTATCGCTAAGCCCCTTGGCATGGGTCCTTGTTTGGGAGCGTACGAGGTTCAGAACTCTTGGTCCGAAGTAAGGGGGCTTGGGCCTCTGGTTTACGATATTGCCCTGGAACTTGCGGGATCTTCCGGGCTTATGTCGGACCGTAGGGACGTATCCGAAGGTGCCCGAAAGATCTGGCATTACTACTTGGAACGTAGGCCGGATGTGAAATCGGTACAACTGGACAACCTCCGTCTCCCGACTAACGCTGACTCTGAGGATGACTGTTTGCAGTCTTCTTCGGGGTTGGTGTGGCAGGAATCCCCGACTTCTCGGGTTTACTACAAGGCCAACAAAAACCTGTTGGCAGAGCTCAGGAAACTTGGACTTCTGGAGTCGAGTGAGCCGCAAGGAAAAACGGCAGCCCTGATTTCCGAGATTTTCCAGAACTGTTCCCCGGATCTCGTGCAGAAGTCTAAAGGGGTTCAGTATTCCCGGAAGTCCCTCAAGCCCAACGGCATGTCTATTTGGACGGCTCAAGGCTCTAAGGGGGAATCTTACACCATCCGGGTAAAGCCAATCCCCAAGAACAAGAGCACGAAAGCCATCGCCAAGATGCCAATTCAGGTTTCCTGTACTTGTGATTTCTTTCGTTGGCAGGGACCCGAGCACTGGGCCAAGACCAATGATTATTTGTACGGCAAGCCGGCGGGTTCCGCGACCAAACCTACTAAGAAAGACCCTTCTGGAAAGCATTGGGCTTGCAAGCACGTCCTCGCGGTTCTGAACCTTGTCAAGAAACAGAAGATCGCGGGGATTCAGGAATACTCTTGGGCTGGAGACATAGAACCTTTTCCTTATGCCTCGGCGGGAAGGGTCGCCCGTAGGTATGCGTTACAGAATCTAACCTCAGAGGATCTTCGGCGGGGCCGCACCTAAGAACCAGACCCTCCCGGTCGGGCTTTCGCAGACACGTCCGACGGTATCTTCTTAGCCCGTACCTCAAAGGAGACCCTTATGCCCACATACGAGTATTCCTGTTCTTCTTGCGAGAACCAGTTCGACCTCTTTCTAAAGATGTCGCAGTGCGACGAACCCCAGGTTTGCCCTGACTGTAAGAGCCCTGCCAAAAAGAGGGTGTCTTTGGGGGCAGGGTTTATCCTTTCGGGGGACGGCTGGGCTGGAAAGAATATGAGCATTGCCCGTCAGATGGCGGACAAAAACAAGAAGCTCGCGGTCAAAGAGAACGAGTACAAGCGGGACGCCCCCGGGGTCAAGCTTGTCCCCAACGTGGGGGGAGAGCGGGTTGATTCTTGGAAGGAGGCTTCCAAGCTTGCGGCCTCTAAGGGCAAAGACACTTCGGGTTATGATTCTCTCGCGAGAAAAGAGTCTAAGACTTGAAGGTTTCGAGAGAAGGACGCCTCTTCTTGTTAAGGGGCTTCTTTTTGCTGGCGTTCTTGATTTTGATATTTCGGGTAGGGGTCCGAATCCTGGCGGGAGACCTCAGGAGGAAAGTTCAAGAACTGCGGACCCCCCAAAGAATACCTCCTTCCCGGTAGATACCATATCGACCCTACCTTGCAACGGGAGGCTGTATGGCTCCGGACCCGAAGAGAGTAGCGGCCCGTTGGGCAGCTTCCAGGATCGAAGGTAGTTCTTCTGGCAGGTCTAAACTTGCGGGAGAAATTCGCCACGTAAAAGACAGATCGGAGGATTCTGCTGAGAGCTGGGGTTGGCCCTCGAACCCTCCCCCTTCGTCTCGGGAGATCCAAAAAGACGTTTTCATTTTCAACGCCAAGTACCTAAAACCGCTCGCTAAGTCGATGCGCTCGGCCCTAATGGCCCTTGGGCACGCAACTTCCGCGTATGAGACTTTCACAAAGATCAAATCCCGTAACATCTCTCCGGACGGGGCTCTTGGGGGAAAGGGTTACATTCAGAAGATCCCGGATATGCGCAGACAACTTATGAATTGTGTGGAAGCCCTATCGGCTTTCACCGATACCGTCTACGATGAGATCAAAGCGCCTCACTGGAATCCTTCTGAAGACACGCTTGACGCCCGCACTCGTAAAGAAGTTCGGGAGATCGTAGAGGATTCAGAACAAATCCGGGAAGATCCCGAGTCGTGGGCTGAAGAAGTCGAAGAAGATATCTTGGAAGACGGCGAGAAAGCCCCAGAAGACCAATTTGGGGACGAAGTCGAGCCCAGCCCTAACAAAGTCGCCTCCCGCTTCGCGGAGAAGAACCGTGTCTAACAAGAAGACCTCTTTCGATATCCTTGGGGAAAGCCATATCCCTACCGACCTTCTAACTCCGACCCTTGGCTCTAACTATGGCCTGGACGGGTTTGAGGACATGCAGTATGGCATGGGGGTTCTCGAGGGGGTTCTAAACCCAGAATACACGGAAGCTCCGGCGCTTCCTACTGGGGTTCAGCTGGCCTCGGCGGAAGATCTCGATTTGCACGGGTTTCTCGAAGAGGGGGTTCCGCTTACAGACCTTTCTTGGCTGGACCCTTCTCAACTTCAGAATCCCGACAGGTTGCCCAAAGACCCGGATTCTATCCCCGAACTACAAGAAGCCTGGGGCAAGTCTACAAACGGGGTTCGGGTTTGGGAGAGGGACCTTGACGACGCCACTTGGCAGGAATCTTTGAGGGGGGATTCTAACAAACAAGCCAAGCTGACGCCCGACCGTATCCGCGGGATTGTCGCGCACGCAATGCGCCGGTCAATTCAAGGTCAGGATATCAACACTATCCTCAAAGAGGCCTTGGAGTCCGTAGGGGGAGAGGCGGATACCCTTGCGCCTTACTTGCAGCCTATGCGCGAAGAGCACGGTCTTCACGGCAAAGTGTTTGTCCGGGCTTCGGCTTTCCCGGGTTGGGGTAAGGGCAAGTGGTCCTCAGAGGTTAGGAAGTGGGCCCCCCGAGCCAAGTATCTCGTGGTTTCAGAGCACGATCTGAAAACCGCTACGTGGATTGAGGGGGGCCGTTGCAAGTACACCTCCAAGATCGCGGTCACGGAAGTCCCCTGGGGGGAAGCCCTCGAACATTACAAGCCCCTCTTGGAATCCACAGGGCGCAAGGTAGCCGGGGCAGACCCCAAGAAAGCCCTTCAGGCTGCTTTCTTGGCCAAGCCTAAGCAGGTTCGTCCGGATACGGAGAACCGCCCGGTTCAGATAACCCCTGACCAGAGAGTTTCCCGGAAGGAAGCCCTTGAGGCTTTCCAGAATTACGCCCCAAAGAGGGCAGTCTACGACCCCACGGTAGAGAATGAGAAGAAAGCCCAAAAGCAGGCCGAAGATCGGGTTCTGGGTATGGCCAAGAGGGGCTTGATTCCAGAAACCGAAGCGCGAGCTTTGGTCGCTTCCGGGGGTAAGGGGGACGTTTTACTACAAGCAGCCGCCAGGATCGCATCTCGGGTCAAGTCTGGCAAGTATCAGGGCCAGGAAGGAACTCTTGAGGCCCTACAGGCTTTGCGGTTTGCCGAAGCCGACCGCAAACTCAAGGATTCTTTGGAGTCCGCGGCCCGCGTAGCCAAGCTCGACCCTTCCGCTGAAGAGTATCGCGTTCGGGTGGCGAAAGCCGAGAACTACATCAAAGGCTTGACGGGGCGGGGACTTCTTTCGGAGAAACTCGCTACAGAGATCCTTGCCTCGAAGTCGGATCTTCAGGACAAAGTCCGGGCAGCAGCTTCCCTTGCCTTCAAAGTTTCTTCCGGGGAATATCGGGGAGATCCGAACACTCTCTCGGGCGAGAGGGCTTTGAGGGAAGCGAGAGATTCCCGTCGAATGGCAGAAGCCAATTCTTCAGGGTCGAGGATGAACGAGTACAACAAGTCTCGAGCATCCTCGACCATTCAGGGTTGGGTGAGTGCCAAAAAGGTTTCTGCTGAAAGGGTCCGAGAGCTTAGTGAGAAGCTCGGGGACCCCCGCAAAGTTGCGCACGTCTTGATACCTGAGGTGGCCCAGGTACAGTTCTCTCTCCAGGGAGCTTCCCTAACTGTCGGGGGGTTCAATACAAAGTTCGGCAAAGAGGTAGGTTCCCTCACGAAGAGGTCTTCACAGCAACTAACGCAGTCTCAGATCGAAAAGGAGCTGGAGAACTCCCTGCTCGAAAAAGAGGCTGTGCAGAAAAGCGTTGATTCTTCGGCACAAGCGCGAAACTTTGCAGGGACTTACGAAGCCAAGGTTCAAGCAGAAGTCCAGAAACTTACCCGAAAAGTCGCACGGGAGATCGAAAGGGGAATCACCGGTTCTTCCTTGAGTAATTTTATCTCAAGGACGGTGCCGAGAAACTATGCCCCAGAGGTCATCCGGAACCTTGGGCTTTCCCTCAGTCAACTTCAGGACGGCCCCCGTGAAGTTCGGGTCTATGCCCAGACGCAGTACTCGCGGGTTGCTTCTGAGAAGCAGTCCAAGTCAGTCCTCGCAGGGCAAATCACTAAGGCGGCCAACTGGGTTCGCCGCACCATGACCGAAGGCTTTGCGGGGGAGGATCTCTCCGCCCTTATCGACAAGAGGCTTTCCGATAATCTCCGCAGAGCCGCGGATTCTCAAATCCAAGAGCTCCGGGCTGCGCATGAAGGTGCTTCCGGGTTCTTGTACGTGGACGCAGAAGCCTACGCTTCCCCGGAAGGTGTTACGGGGTGTGAACAAGGAGCCCTAAAGCACAGGGCCAACAAGATCCCCTCGGTAGCAGAGATGCCCCGTTGCGCGAGTTGCGCGATGGTACGGGTTCTTGAAGACGGAACCCGTAAGTGCGGGGTGTACAACAAAGCAGTCGTAGACTACTCTGGAGAAGACCTTACTCGCGTTCGGGAAGCCAATATCCGGGCAGCCAACATGAATGATGTAGAACTGACGTCTTCTTTGTTCTCCCCGACTTACGATCCGTCCGAGTTTGGCCTGGAGAACTCGAACCTTGAAGGTATCTCCCTGGAGTTGCCTGAGACCGAAAAGGTCTCCGACGTCTTGTTTGGTGGTTGGGATTTCTAATGCTCAAGAACTCAGAGCTAACGCAAGAAGCTTCTGTTGCCCTTATGCGGTGGTTGTCCAAAGCCACCAAAGATATGGGCGTAGCCCAACACGTGTACGTGGTAGGGGGTGCGGTCAGGAACTTCTTGATCGACCAACCCATCAAAGACATCGACATGGTTGTGGATTCTCTCGCTATCGGGCGGGGGCGGGATGCTTCTTGGGTTGCCAAAGAAATCGCCCGAAGGATCCCAACCATCACGGACATCGTTACCGACGCCCTGATGGTCTCCAAGATCTTTATCAAAGGACCTTGGGTACTTGAGGGCTTCCAGATGGAAGGGGAAGTCATCGAGATCGTCAATGCGCGAGAAGAAGTCTACGAACAAGGCTCCGGGCACAAGCCCATTCGGGTAGATCCGACTACTCTGCAGAGGGACGTACTCCGCCGGGAGTTTACTTTCAACACCCTGATGTGGAGACTGCTTGATCTTGCAGAAGGCCCGGATCGAGCAGAGGTTATCGACTTAACGGGATGCGGGGTCAAAGATCTCAAAAACCGGGAAATGCGGTGCCCTCAAGACCCGAACCAAACTTTCTTCGAAGACCCCACCCGGATTATCCGCACCATCAAGTTTGCGTTCAAGTACGGGTTTAGTCTCCCCCCAGATGTAAAAGCCGCCGCCCGTAAGCAAGCCCCGCAACTCAAGAGGATCCCTTCTAAGACTTGGAGCGTCCTACAGACTGTGGTGTTGGATAACTCCCAGTACAAGAAAGCTCTCGATGTCATGAAGGACCTCGGGGTAGTAGAAGTCCTCGCGGAGATGATACAAGAAGATCAGGCTTTCGCAACCACCGTCTCGAACTACGCTGAAAAACAGGGCGTGGCTTACTTGTTTGACCTGATGGACATCGGGATCCCGGTCAAGTCTATCTTGGGTTTGTTTACCCCAGAAGAACAAGCCCGGATAAGGGAAGTCGCGACTTCGATGCCCAGGGAAGAAGCCCTCGGGTACGTGGGAATGCTAAAGAACCCCGGCATCGCTTATGCCGACAAGAACTTTGTGCCAAGTCTTGCCCGGGAACTTGGGGTCAAGCCCAAGGACATGGGTTTGTTCATGCCCAAAGTTACGCAAGTGGCAAGGGGACTGCTACTCGGGGATCCTTCTTTGGCGAATTCTTCCGGTTTGCTTAGGGACCTCGTGAGGGCAAGATTGACTCAAAGCGTCAAGCTTGCAAGTGCTTGGGGGCCTTTTCTTGAGGGGTGACCTCTCAAGAAAAAGACCTCGATGAAGCAGGAACCCGACACCCTCTTTCGGGGGAGTCGGGCCGGGGGCCTTCCCGGCAACGGGCGGCGACTGATCTTGGGATTACCTAAGATCAGTTAAACGGCTTGGGGTCTTTCCCTACGGTAGCCGCGTTATAGACGACCTCTATGAAGTCTCAAAGTAGGGGTGTTTCGTGTCTTTCGGGGATAAATTCGCAGCCGTCCCCAAGAAGTACGAGAATATCGACTTCAAACCCCCGGAGTCTGTGGCGAAAGAAGCCGAGAAGGGTTTGGAATACCGTCAAAGATCTGGAAAAGGTGGCTTGTCTTCACAGGAAGCGGGCAAAGCCGGTATCGGGTCCGGGGTACAAAGAGCAGTCAACCTCAAGAACCGAAACAACATCGCCCCAGACACTATCCAACAAATGCTCAACTTCTTCTCCCGTCATGAGAAGAACAAGAGCATTGCCCCTGAGAATCGGAAGACCCCTTGGGAAGACGCAGGCTATGTAGCGTGGCTGCTTTGGGGTGGGGATTCAGGATTGGCTTGGGCCAAAAAGGTGAAGGGTCAAATGGACCGGGCAGATAAAGAAAGCGAGAAGAAAGCTTCCTCCCCCTTATCCTTGATGAGGGATTACGGTTCTTCTTTGAGTCAAGCTTGGGGCCCAGTGCTTCCGGAGACTCAGAAAGATTTCAAGAAAGCCTCCAACACGGGCAGATCTACCAGCGTCGGTATCTTTATCCCCTTGCCTGAAGACCTTGCTTCCCAGTTTCCTCCCCTGCCTCAGGATCTTTCCCCGCCCCATGTAACTCTTCTTGTAGTAGGGGACGTGACGGGGCGGGAAGAAATCTTCTTGAGTACGGTTAGGGATTTCTTCAACAAAGAAAGAGGCCCGATACTCGCCCGTCTGGCGGGACCGGATTACTTCACGACCCAAACAGGAAGGGTTGCTTTCACCAGGGTTCACTTCTCGACGGATATGGGGGCTCTAAGGGATAGACTTAGATCTTGCCTTCAGGACGCAGGCTTCGAAGTGGGGGACAAGTTTCCCCTGGCTTACGTCCCCCACGTCACCCTTCATTATTCCGAATATCCCGACTTTAGGTGGGGAGGCGAAGTCCCGCAAGGTAGTTGGTCTTTTCATAGCGTCGAAGTCTGGGGTCTCCCGAAAGTAATGGAGATCCCTTTGGGGCCGGGCGAAAGCCCTTCTGAGACCCTTTCGCGTATCCAGCAAAAGAGGCAAGCTTCTCGGAGGCTCTTTCACCAATGGTTTGGAGCTTGACATGTTTTCCCCCAGGCGTGTAGTTGCCAACTACCTAAAGCAAGCCTGCATTATCTCGGTCGGGGAATGGGGCGGCAAAAAGTGCCTGTTCAAAAACCGGGATCGCAATTACAAGCCGGAAGTCAGAATCTACCACAAGCTGATTGGTGGCGTCGAAGTCCTTTACATGAAGGACGAGGTCACGGGTTGGTGTGAGGGGATCAACGAATTTGGGGTTGGTATTGTAAATGCTGCCCTTGCGGTAGCTGCAGACGAGAAACAAGGCAAAGCCGGCAAAGGCAAGTCTACAGATGCCATGACCGAGGCAACCCTCAGGGATGGCAAGCGCGTACTGAAGGCACTTGCTTGTGAAAATATCGAAGAAAGCGTCGAAGCCCTAAAGACGCATTTGGGGGGACTTCGCGGGCATACTTTCATCGCTAACAAGGATAGCACATATTCTTTGGAAGCAACTTGGCGCGGGCACGATTTCCATCAAAGAAAGCTTCCGGAAGGCAGAAAGCACGTCCGTACCAATCATGGCATCTACTACCAGGATGCTGGCTACACCGAGAAAGATGGGGACAACTACCTGTCATCCCTGGCCCGACGGGACCAAGCGATGAAGGAACTCCGTAAGGTAGACCTTCCGGAAAAAGTTGCCCCGGCTATCTACGGTAAGCGGCGTCCGGATCGGGCGGACCCCCTAAACATGGTCAAGTTGACCGACGGTATGCGGACTACTTCCCAAATGGTCATGAACTTGACCAACCTGGAAGTGACCTTATACTTGTTGCCGGGTCAAATCGTTTACTTGGGTTACGAAAACACCCTACCCAAGGGCCATAAGTCTAAAATCGGCATTCAAGTTCGGGAATACACCGACTTGGATGGGGACGGGAATTTCGATATAGTCGAAGTTGTCCTTGATGAGCCTCGCGGGGAAGTTCAAACATGATTCTCATTAGGGACTCTCTAAGTAGCTCCTACTGGAAAACCTCTACGTTGTCTCAATCCGAGAAAGAGGACCGGGAAGCGGAGAGGCTTGTTCAGCAGAGCCCTAAGAAAAAGCCCCCGCGCAATGACCTCCGCCGCAACACCCCTCGGGACGAAGAGAAGGACCCGGATAAGGAACAGGACCGCAAAGATAGATCTAACAACTACAAGGACGCGGCTTCTTCGGTGAAGGTGGCTTTGCTTTGGGTTTCCGCGGCAAAGAAGAAAAACCTCACCACCGTCCGGAGGAAAGAAGACGGGAAGATCGTACAGGTGTCGGAAGACACTCTGCGGACGGAGTCCGGGAAGTATGAAGACGTAGACCCCGAAGAGCAGGAAGCCCCGAAGAAAAAGAAGAAGAAGCCCAACTCAGACGCGCCCGAAGAAGGGCAGGGGTCTGCTACGCTTTCCCCGGACGCTCTTCGCAAAGAGCTCATGTCTAAGTACATGGCTCTGGGATTAACGGACTATGAGGTCGACCAAAGGTTTGACCTCATGGGCAGCCGTGGGGCCAAGCCTGAGGAAATCGAGAAGCTTCTCAACGAAGACGCGCAAAAGAGCTCGGTTATGCTCAAGATGAAGGGGGGACTTCCCGCCCTTCGAAAGAAGCTAACCCAGCAGTACACTGAGATGGGGCTATCCAAATCCGAGGTCCAGAAGTCTGTAGCTTTGGTTCAGGAAGGTATTCAGGCGGAAGATCTGGATGAGATCAAGAAGATCTTGGAAGACCGCGCCAAAGAGATCGATAAGACCAAGACCCGCAAGGAAGAGATCCTAAAGGGCGGGGTGCGTACTCCCTCTGCCCTCAAGAAGTTCAAGAAAGAGGTCTCCGACCTCTACTCGGACTTGGGGGTAGATGGAGAGCTCCTTTCAGAGGAGCTCAACGCCCTACAGGCGGGAGCCTCTGAGAAAACCCTCAAGGAGATCTTCAAGGTTTTCGACGCGCAAGCTGCGGAAGTGTCTCAGGAAAAAGAGCGCGCAGAGAACAAGAAGATCTACAAGAAAGTTCGGGCAAAGCCTTTAGCCCAAGCTCTCGATGCCGTCGGAAAAGGGGGCAATCAAGAGGGAGTCAAGGATTATCTTTCTGGGCTACCCCCTGAGGATTTCTCGGATTTCCAGAAGACTTTCGATGCTGAAGTCAAGCGGCTTCAAAAGCAAGGCCCGGGAGACCTCGACAAGTTCAATGAAGCCCATGCAGCGGAAAGTGAGGTCCTTGAGGGGGATGAGGGTCTCGGGGACCTCAAAAACCCGCAAGCCTTGGCTCGCGCCCTTGCTCGCAGAAAGTTCAAGCAGGAAGTTCTGGACGACCCGACTTATGACGCCGAAGACCCGCTGCCTAAAGCAGGAGCTAAGCCTTCGGCTGAAGAAGCGGAGAAAGCTCTCGCAAGAGCCGAGCGTGCGGTTTCCAAGTACCGGGATATGCCCCGAGAGGAAAGGGAAAGTCAACTCGACAAGATCGAAGCTCAGATGAAATCCCTCAAAGACGGAGATCCCCGCAAGCAGCACCTGGAAGCCCTCAAGAAAGGCATTGGGGTAGCTTCGGCCTTAACTGACGGGATGGACGCGGAAGGTATCGGAGGGTCCATGGCGCGGTTGATCGCTGCCGCGGACAAAGGAGGGAACCTCAAGAAGATCCTCGCCCTCAAGTCTTCACCCGAAGGTTCTGAAGAAGAGAGGGTTGAAGCTTCTCGCCGGGACCAGGAGCTTATCCGGGAGATTTTCCGCGACGTGGATGATGACGATTGGGAGGAACTCCTTCCTGAGGATCACCCGGGTAGGGATTTAGCCGAGTTGCTTGGTCCTGGGGCCGGAAGATACCTAAGCGAGAAAGACCGGAAATCTATCCGGGAAAGTTTGACCGACTTGATGGTCGGAGAGCTTGAAATCCTGGAACCCGAGATTGACGAATTGGTGGATCCCAGGGAAACCCGAGCCCGCCGGGAAGAAATCGCCAGGGCTGCCCGGTCTACGGCTAAGCCTGAACCCAAACTAAATGCGAGCAACGCTAAAGACTTTGTGGCTATGTTTCTACAAAGTCTTGCAGAGAAATCTTCGTCAAGGATTAAAGAGTTCCTCGGTATTTCTAAGGGCAAAGCCCCCGAACCTCCCCCTGCAGAGACTAAGAACAAACCCAAGAGCAAACCCAAGAGCAAACCCAAGAGCAAATCCCAAACGCCTCGCAAATCCCCCAAACCCGCAAGACCTAAGAAGAAATCGGTGCCCCCTCTTCCCGAGCCCCCTCTCCCCGAGCCTCCCGCCCCGGAGACTCCTGCCCCTGCGCGGGTTGCACGGTTGTACCTAAAGGCTTTCTTGAATCGTGACCCCGAAGAACTTTGAAAGCACGGGGGATTCTTTCCGGGGCTTTCTACAATAAGCATTCTTGCGCGGTAGACTGCTTATATGAACCCCTACAAGGGTGACTTCCCCCATTTTCCCTAACTGGAGAACCCTCCATGTCCAAGCTGACCCGTCAGGGTGCACGTAACCTGACCGCGACCCTTGACCGGGTCGCTACCGTTATCCAGAACAACCCGGAACTTCTGGGTGTGGATAAAAAGATCGCAATGGACTTTGCCCGTCGTTGCGATTTGCTTTCGGACGCGATTGAGACCACTGCGGTTATCAACTTCCCGAAAGCGGCGGCCATCGACGAGACGGGTCTTTCGGTCGAGCCCCTTCCGGGCAACGAGGGCTTTGATGCCAACGAGATCGGCGACGAAGTTCCCGGCCCCCTTGAGATCATCACTCCTCCGGAAGAGCCCTGGATGGGCGGCCACTTCACGCAGGAGAAGTACGTTCAGCTTTCCGAGAAGCAAGAGTCTGGCGAACTTGCCGCAGCTGCTTCTGCGGGCGCCAAGTTTGCAGCTCTCTTGGACGAGGCCGAGCGGATCTTTACCGCAGCCCCGAAAGGGAAGGACGCGGTTATCGTACAAGCTTTCGACGGCTTTACGGATCAAATCCGTCAGCTGGAAGCCCTGAACACCCAGGCCATGGAACTTCAGGCTCAGATCGACGCGGCGGTCGCCCCCCTTCTTGCTTCCAAGGCTGCCCTGGACAAGGAGATGTCGAAGATTCACGAGACTTTGAAGAACGAGTACAAGGAGAACCTTACTGCGGTCGGCAACATCACCCTCGAGCGCAAGACCAAGCTGGTCGAAGCTCGGGCGATGCTGAAGGTTTCCGAGGTAAAGGGAACCCTAAACGCAGTTCAGTCCGAGATGCTCGCCAAAGTGGCCGAGAAGTACGGCCAGGAAGTTGCATCTTTCATCCGGGTTGAGACCGCCGCCCTTCAGGATCTCCACAAGACCCTCCGCGTTGCTTTCCAGGGCTTCGAGCTGGAGCAGCGCGCTGCAAAGACTGCTTCCCTCAAGCAGGCGGGTCTTGTGGACCTCCTCACCCGGTTCCAGGACTTCCTCAAGAAGGGCTGGAACAAGATGGTCCAGATGGTCCAGAACGTCGCCAAGATCGTGTCCGCTTCTTCTGAGAAAGTTGAAGACGCTCACAACGACTTTGTGAGGGTTCTAAGCCGGGACCTCAAGACTGCTTCTTCCAAGACCGAAGGTTCGGGTAAGTTCGCGGGCTTCAACCTGTTCCAGTAAGAGGCTCTCTTGCGCCGTAGAGCAGAAAACTTCGTCAACTACCAAGAAAGGGCCAAGAGGTTCTCCCCTGGAGACATCGTGGCCCCCTTCGGGTTGCTTGAATCCTGGACTGGCAGGGTTACCGCTGTGTGGCCCGCCATCGGCATGGTTGACGTAGAAACTGCAGCGGGCAACAAGCGTTACCCCGCAGAGTCTTTGCAAGAGTACGTTGGGGGGAACGCCTCCCCGCCGGACACCAACTCTACTCCGGGTGGTGACCACTGGGTCGGCGTTCCTTCCACTCAGGGAGCTTCCCCCAAGAGGGTGGCGTCCCTTTACCAGAAAAGGGCGCTCTTCGAAAAGGGAGCTCTTTACTGGGCGGGGGCAGACCGGCAATACCGGATGACCCGAGAAGAGTCGGAGAGTAACTCTCTCTTCTGCCCCCGCTGCAAAGAGACCCCTACCCCTTTATCGAAGGCTATCTACAAGCGTCGGGGGGGCAAGTCAGACAAGCTCCTCGGCTGTAAGACTTGCCTCTTCCTGATCAAAGACTCCGACATCCTAAACTTTGGAGTTGTAGCAAACTCCAAAGGCAAGAGAGACTAACCCCATGGCGCACCTAAAGCGGGCCAACGCAATGGTCGTCCACCCCCGTATTTCGGGGCGGGGTTGGAATGGCATTTGCAAAAGTGCCTCGAAGTCTACGGGGCGCAACCTAACCGACCAGGCCCGCAAGATACTTGGTGGGGATCTTGACCCCACCAAGTACCTGTTTACGCATTGTACCATCGTGGCTTCGGTAGACACCGACAAAGTTCCAGACGTCACCTTGGGCAAAGTAAAGGTCGGGTCGGCTACGGTAGACCGTCGCTACGAAGATTACTACATCAAGCCTGAAAGCTCTCAGTATGTAAACAACAACGGGGACTCTTGGAGCCGCCAAGTACTCCTTGCCGCTTACCCGACTTTCATCGGGGCACATAACTTTCAAGAACACGTTCAAATCGAAGACCAGTCCAAAGGCCGCATTATCGACGCGGTTGCCCGGGATATCGGGGATTCGGTTTACGTCGACATCTTAGTGGCTACTGATAGAAAGCATGCTACGCTGGTACAGGATATCGAATCGGAGAAGCTGACGACCCTCTCGATGGGTTGCACTACCGACTTTACCATCTGTTCTCAGTGCGGGCACTTCGCCGTTGACGAGACGGATCTTTGCGAGCATATCCGGTACAACAAGCTCAACACTTTCGTCGACAGCCAGGGCAAAAAGCGGGTAGTCGCAGAGCTTTGCGGCCACCACACTTACAATGAAAACAAGAACGCTCCTGGGGGAGTTCGCTTTATCGAAGCCTCCTGGGTACAGGTTCCGGCTTTTCCGGGCGCGGTTATGAGAAACATTCTCACCGCTTCTGAGGTACAAGTTCCGGAGTCCGAAGTTAGGCGCATCTTGTTCTCTAACTTTGCACCAAACTGGTCTGAAGCAGCTATCACCAAAGCTGCAAGCCTCAATTTTCCGGCTTTGGACAACAACCGGAAAATCGCTCTGGACTTTGGGGACGAAGGTTCCGAAGAAGGGGGTGAGGCGAAAGAAACCCTCGCAGAGCCCAAGAAGCCTTTTGAGGATATCGAGAATTCTGTCTATGAGATGCTGACTACCCGCATCCGGGACAGGTTTGAGAAAGACTTGAAGGATCTTCAGAAGCCTTCTGAAGAACCCAACAAAGTCTCCACGTGGCCTAACGACACCCTCAACAAAGAATCCTCAAAGAAGATCCAAGCATCAGCCTACAAAGCGTCTACGGACGCATTGGCAAAATCAGCTTCTTCTCGGAAGGCACTTGTTGAGGGTGTCGCCCAAATTGACAGAGCCTATGGGTTTAGGGTTTCCCCAAGCATCTATAAGGTTGCTTTGGGTGTAGGATCCCCCCAAAGGTATCCTGACGGTAAGGCTTATGCTCTGGCTTGTAACAAAGCTGCAGGCAAGGAGCTTTCCCCTGCCGAACTCCGGGTTGTTGTCCGGGTCGGCACCTTGATCTCCCGTTGGGAGATCAGCAACAACCCACCTCGTTCTTGAAGACCCCAAAGGAGTTCGCTATGGGTTTCCAGCGTCAGCGTCTAACTTGGCAGGGCCGTAAGGCTTCGGCTCATCCCGCTTACCCCGACGAGGGTCCGGCCAGCCCGGCTTACCCCGGGGCCGACCCCGAGGCCGATGCCTACGAGAACGGCAATCCGTCTTCTTGGGCTGAGGATCCGCACCCCGGACCTTACACCAACTCGGCTCACCCCGCTTACCCCGACGAGGGTCCGGCCAGCCCGGCTTACAAGGCCGCGGCTCTTGAGCGCAAGGCTGCCAAGTGCATCCGTATTGCTTCGGCAATCCTCGGTCGCAAGGCTACCCGCATTCAGGTCGAGAACAAAGCGGTAGAGCTGATGGACCTCAGCGACCGCGCTGTTAACGCGACCCTTTCCCGTCTGGCAAAGGCCGGGGAAGAGGCCGAGGAAGAGGCCGAGGAAGAGTCTTCCAAGACTGCTTCTTTGAACGCCCGTATTGCCCGCCTTGAGCGCGTTCTTGTTCGCCTTGCCGCCGAGGAAGAGGCCGAGGAAGAGGCCGAGGAAGAGGCCGAGGAAGAGGCCGAGGAAGAGGCCGAGGAAGAGGCCGAGGAAGAGTCTTCCAAGACTGCTTCTTTCCGCTCGCGCCGCACCCCTGTCCGTTCGGCTTCCCGTAGCCGCCGCGCTTACGGCGATACGGAATCTATGCTCGAAGAGATGCTCGCTGAAGAGGGCATGATGGGCAAGCATAGCGACGAGGAGGCGATGCTCGAAGAGATGCTCGCCGAAGAAGGCATGCACACCATGTCCGGTAGCGTTGGGCACGAGGAGTCTTCCCTCGAAGAAATGATGCTCGAAGAAATGCTCCACGAGGAAGGCGTGGGCCACGAGGAGGGCATGGGCCACGAGGAGTCTTCCCTCGAAGAAATGCTCGCCGAAGAGGGCATGGACGCAGCCGAAGAAGCTTGCGGGATCGAGGGAATGGGAGAGTCTTTCGAGGACACCGATTTCAACCTCAGCATGGATTCGGAGTTGGACCCCATGGGTTTCGACGAGGAGTTCATGGGCGAGGACGAGATGCAGGTTCTTGCTTCGATCTACGGTGACAAGCAGGCTTCCAAGCAGGCTACTTCCAAGCAGGCTTCGCAGGTCAAGCCCCAGCCCAAGCGGGCTTCTAACGGCGCGACCCGTCTCGGCGGCGTGACCAAGGAAGCTTCGGGCGCCGACGACCTGGCCAAGCTGTGGGAGTCCGCTCCCGACATCAGCAAGCACTTCTGATCTTGCGTTAGATCTCTAACTCAAGTCAAAACTTTCCCCGGAGGGCAACCTCCGGGGAAATTAGTTTTTGCTCTCAATATCCCGTTTATACCCGCCCCCATAGGTAGACGCATACCGTCTGGCCGAAAGGCGAATCTTTCGTCTTGAAGTCCCTCCGACCCCCAATCCTCTGTAAACAGTGAGTAGGAGCTAACATGCCCCTTCTTGGACAGGCGAGTGGTGGGTGGCTGGAGTCAAGCTCTGCCCTCCGCATTCTGTACGTCGGCGTACGGAACTCGGTTGGTGTTCTGACTGCAGACGCCTTCACCCAGACCAACCCCCCGACCGTCACCGCCACCGCCAACATCTCGACCTCGGAGGGTATGAGCACTTCGACCCTCGGCGTTCTGAGCGGTTCGGTTGCTTTCACTCGCGGCGCCAATGAGATCGGCGGCCCCGGCACTCTTGGTGCTGGTGCGGCTGGTGTCGTTCCCCTCGGCGTGTTCATCAACACCGCCGTCGGCAACGCTTTCGAGAACCAGCCGGCAGTCGCTTCCGACAAGTGCCCCTACGTTTCGGCGCAGGGAACTTTCGGCAACCAGCTGTACGAGACTCAGCGCCAGGTTGGTGGCAACACCGATCTGACCTACGCGGCGGGTGATGCTCTGTTTGCTTCGGTGAACGGCTACCTCACCAACCGTGCCGGCGACGAGTACAACGTTGGCACCGGCGGTCCGTTCGAGGGCCTCATCATCGGCGTTCTCAAGATGCCCGCGGACAGCGAGCAGCCTGAGATCGTTTACGACCAGCGGATCTGAGGAGAAACCAGCAATGTCCAACACCGTTTCCAACGCTGTCAAGGCCAAGCTGATCTCCGACCACATCGGAACTCAAGCTGGCCGCGCCAAGCTCGCTGCCTCCATGACCCAGCCGCTGCGCCTGCGCCGCGACTACATGGCCGTGGGCCGCAAGACCTTCCTGGTCGAGCAGCTCCCGGACGGCGCGCTGCCGATCTACGACAAGGACCCGGACGTCACCGCGTTCGTGGTTGGTGAAGAGGGTGAGAACATCCTCGCCATCACCAAGCCGCGCCGCGTTGTGTTCCCCCTGTTCGAGATCGCCTCGAACCCTGAGATCCCGCTCACCCAGATCAAGGAGCGCCGTTTCGACCTGATCGAGCGCGCCCAGGACCTGGCCCGTGCGCAGATCCAGGCCGCTGAGGACGAGCGCGTTTTCGCGACCCTCGACGCCGTCGCCACTGCGGGCTTTGACTCTGTCCCCGGACAGACCAACCCCGACGTTGCGGTTGTCGCCCCGATCTCGGGTGCCGTCCTCGCGGACGCCTACTCCCTGATCGAGCGTCACGACCTCCGCGTTGCTCGCGTGTTCATGAACGCCCGTGACTATGCGGACCTCCGCAAGTTCGGCCGCGACATCCTGGACATCGAGACCCAGCGTGACCTGCTCAAGACCGGTCTGATGGGCACCCTCTGGGGCGCTCAGATCATCGTGTCTCGTCTGGTCCCGGTCGGCACCGTGTACGTTTGCTGCGAGCCCGAGATGTTCGGTCGGATCCCGGTCCGTACCGAGCTCACGGTCCTCTCGGCCGACGACCCGAAGGCCCGCACCATCGGCTTCTCGGTCTTCGAGAACCTGGGCATCGGCTGCTACAACCCGAAGGGCCTCACCCGCCTGACGATTGTTCGCGCCTGATGTAAAGGCCCCTCTTTGAGGGGCCCTCAGCAAAGGGGGGTCGGGCTCAAACCCGACCCCTTCTTTGTTTTTGAAGTTAGACTTTGTAATCCCCTACGTCTTCTTGATCCCAAGGCCAAGATTTTACCAGGGTCAAGCCTTCCGCTTGGGCCAAAGATTGAGCTTCTTTTATTGCGGCTGGGCCACTATCGAACGGTCCGACTTCTTCTTCGTTTCTTGGGTTTAGCACAAACCACTTAGCGCCATCGCTCCAGATATGGTAGTAGGTTTCTCCCCCAAAGTTGGGAGGCAGGACAAACCCGTCGTAGAAACGAAACCCTTCTTTGAGGGAGACCAAAGCCCAGCCTCCTTCATGGCGGGGCACGGGAGGTAGTAGAAACTTGCCGAGCTTACGTCTTTGAAACTCTCGGACAAAGCAAAGCAAGTTTAGGGGGTCATCCATAAGACCTGAGATCGCAGAGTAGCGGACAGACATGAGTCCCCCATAACGGTTCTAAGATTATACCTTCCGGGTAGGTATTACAATACCTCACCCCTAAATGCGAGGGGCCTTATGGCCTTGGCTTCTATCCTTAGCCTAAGAAACGGTTTGAACCCTGTAACAGGGCTTAGCCGGGATGACCTTGCCGTGGGGGATGTAGTCTCTGTAGAATCTGCAACTTTGGGCTTTACGGCTTATCAGTGGGAGCTCTTGTTTGTACCGCAAGGTAGCTCCGCGGCATTGTCCCCCGCCGGGGGAGTTACCGGCCCTGGCCCCCTTACTTTCACAGTAGACGAAGAAGGACCATACCTGGTCAAACTGACCGCTACGGATGGCACTGGCACCACGGTCAACTATGTCCGCTTGCGGGCCCTAACGGCTTATGGGAGCCTTGCCCTGGTAGCCGCAGGAGAGAAGTTTGGGGCAGTGCCCGTTCCTTCGGATGCTTCTCCGGTGGGTTGGGCCAACGATCAAAACGGAAACTTGCTCAAGCTCTTGGGTTTGGTTCAAAGCGTAGTCGGCACTTCTCAGAAAGCCGGGGAGAATCTTTCTCAAGGGGATGCCCTGGCCCTATACTGGGATGTCCCGAACTCTGAACTCAGAGTGAGAAAAGCCAAGTCCGATTCCCCAACTCTTGAGTACCGGGCTGTTTACGGGATTGCCAGCACTTCCGGCGTAACCGGGAGCTTGGTTCCCGTCGATTTGAGTTTGGGATCCCTCGTGGAAGCCAACTTTGACACCCTACTAACTTCTGCCGACTTTGGTAAAATCGTGTTCTTGAGTGCTACTTCGGGGTTGTTGACGATAACTCCCCCGGTAGGACCTGGCCAAGACGTATTTCGACTTGGCGTTCTCAACGCTCTAAATGGGTCTTTCGGGGTATTCGCTTTTCAGCCGCAATTTGTCGCAAGGATCCCCTGACCCAATAAGGTGCTTATCTTCGAGGGCTTAGTTGAGCGGGTTACCCCTGACTCGGTTTTCCTTGTACTGAGGAGGTTTCCATGGCAACCCAGACCAACAACTTGCTCTTGGTGGAAGCGGGGATTACTCGAACCCTCGATGCCACTAACGACGACATTCAGATCGGCGCGGCCACTACTTTCACCAAGGTCCTTACAACTTCGGCAGGCCTTGCTGTAACCGGCAACGCTACGGTTTCGGGAAACTTGGAAGTAACGGGGGACATCGTTTCCCGGGGTTCTTCTAACCTCCTGATCCAGGATCCGATTATCGACCTTGCGGTTGGTAACTCTGGGACTACGGCGACCCCGGGCGGTTTCACGGTTCAGATGAACCGGAACTCGGGCTTTACCGCAGGAACGGTAACCACTTTCGTTGCGGGTGTCCCCGCCACTTCCGCTCCGACTTTTACCTACACTGACGCGGGTTCTTCCACCCTCTTGGTAGCGGGAGATATCGTAGCCATCACGGGATCTTCGGTGCCCAGCAACGACGGACTTTACGTCGTGCAGTCCGCGGGGGGATCTTTCCCGCAGACGGTTACCATCAAGGGCGTCGGCGGAACGGCTGTAAGCACTTACACGCCCTTTGCGCAGAACCAGTTCACGGCTTCTACCGGGGACACCGCTTCGGCGTTCAAGATCGACTTGGCGGTTGGAATCTTTGCGGATGGGACTTCG
>SXGQ01630466.1_pt1 | contig 123924 bp, 118 predicted proteins | sample 3178371 | NCBI WGS metagenome assembly SXGQ01 (sample SAMN11356859, study PRJNA531348) | freshwater metagenome | isolation source: freshwater sample F1-20 | place: China: Fuxian Lake, Yuxi | collected 2017-12-25 | reverse complement strand
AGCTTGGAAGGCTGAGATTCTAGCCATTGAACTACACCCGCATATCGCCTCCCTAGCGTATCCGCACGCCGACGGTTCGCCACGGGTTGATCCAACTTTAGCGTCTGTCCGAGGACCGTTTTATGGGCTCACTCATCAACTTCTTGGGCCGCGCGCGTAAACCCCGTTTTACGAATCAATGGCTGAGACCCAATGTTATTCACGCCGACTTGATAGCAAAAAACTTGATACCCGGTTCCGCGCCTGCCCACTTCCACATGTCCAGCATTGCTTGTGTGGCGAATCCCTGCCCTTAGTACATGTTCTCAACTCCGATACAAATTTCCAACATCCCGCGCTCATCAGGTGGTTCATGAAAACTCGTACTGCCGATCACGACACCAGTTGAGCGAAGCACCATCAAGCGCACGAACCATTTGTTCACAGTCTCAACTACTTTCATCTGCGGGACACACCAACGTCGTGGGTCATCTTGTGACATCAGAAGGCGATGGGAATGAGTAAATGATGCACCTGAAAAAAGATAGGGTTCATCCAGCGTTTTGAAAAGTGCCCCAGTGTCAGCAGTGCCAACGTAGACAAGGTCAAAGCGCTACCTCATACTCACAGACAGGATGTCATTGTTCATATCAAGCGACGATCTTTGTAGACGATGCTGCATCTATGTTGACTGCTACAACCGTGACAATGCGCCAGCAAGTCCCGCCAAACTCATGGGCAGCACCCATCCTGCAACGGTCACGACGTCTCCTTGAGTGATGTCTTGCTCACAACTTAAGGCGAATAGTTGATCCCGCTCACCGATTGGCATGCCCGTCGCCAACTGCAGGGTTTTTCGAGCATGGGCGACAGTCTCAGGCGCTGCCCCAATGACCGCCTCTCCGAGTTCAATCATCTGCTGATCAATAAATGAAATCCATGGCTGAGCGAATGCCACATCACTTGGCGTCAACGTCACCGAAGGCATACTCGTTGACGTTGATGTGCTGATGAATGACGGCAATGTCGTCGTCGAAGAAAGTTCATCGGAGGTGGGGACAGTGGTCCCGTCACCACACGCTGAAATCAGACCCACTAACGCCGCCACACTTGTCCCGCGATCAAAAAACTGACGGCGACTGATAGGCATTGCCATTACATTCGCTCCTGCAGAGTGCGTGCCAACCGCACAGCGAGAGCGACAATTGTCAGCGTCGGATTTGAAAAACCAGCTGTAGGAAAACTGGACCCTCCCACTGCATACAAGTTGTCAACGCCATGGCATTGTGAGTTCTCATTAACCACGCCGTGATCCGCGCTGAGATGCATTCGAGCGCCACCGAGATGATGCCCACCACCCTCCATTGTCTGAAAGGAGATCGGATCACCAAGTGTCATGGGTCCAAAGCCCGCCTGCAATAGTTCGCCACCCACCAAGCTCAGCGAGGCACGAATGTCGGCGACATCTTGGGCCAGCACTCTCCAATCCAACCGCGCCCGAACGGCACCGAGATCATCTTTTGCCGAAGTAAGAGAGACGCGACTTGCGGAGTTCCAGCGCTGTTCAGTGCGCGCGTATAGGCCAATGACTTGCGAACTGGTGCCTCCAAGTGCGGCTGGTTGAGTGGACTGCCAGAGGCGCTGTATTGCATCTCCGTGTAGTGCCTCACGCGGAATCGTCTGCAGCGGCTCAAGTGTGAAAGAAGTGTTAATCATGCCTCTTTCTGCTGAGACATCTTCGCTCAGACCAACGCCAACCTTGAACTGCGTGCCATCAATATCTTTGGGATAACCAATGACACCATCAAGATCCTCAGGAGTATGGTCACCACATAACACCGCCCCAACTGCGCCGTGAGGATGCTCCAGAAAACCAAGTCCCAGATTTCCGCTGCGATTGATCTGCTTTTGTGACTGAGCCGCTAGCAAAAGTTGGCGGACATTTTCTATTCCACCACCGGCAAGCACAAAACACTTCGCCGATAATTCAAAATCAAGTCCGTTTTCATTTTTGATGCGTACTAAGGATGCTCGGGACGAAGATGTTTGATCCTCAAAAGTGAAGCCCATGCAATTCGCCCCAAAATAGATTTTTACGGGAGATTTGCTCAATCGCGAGCGATAGTAACTTGCGAATCGGAGTTGTTTCGGAAATCGCCACACTGGCGTGGCCAAAATATCCGTTGCTTTCACGAGAACTGGCATATCAGCATCAGTTGTCAAAATTTCAGCATCAAAAAGATCGCGTCCAAGGGTGCACAACTCCATGGCGCGCTGATAATCAGGTTCTAGATCGCTTCGCTGAAAGGGCCAACTCGCTCCCAGCCCATTGCTTCGCTGAGTGAAGACATTTTCTTCAAGGCGACGGCACCATCCAGCCCAGTGATTGGTTGTTCCACCGAAATAGCGCAGTCGCCAGCGATCTAATGCGGGATACGAGAAGCCCTCACTTGTTGAAACTTCACCTTGATAACGATTCTGCGACAACTCAGTCCATGCACCTTGACCACCCTCGAGAATCACAACCGATAACCCAGATTTCTCCAATTCAAGCGCCAAAGTGATCCCGGCGGCTCCAGCACCGACGATCGCCACATCGCAGGCATCTAATTCTTTGCGAGTTGATGTAGCGAGATCAATAAACATCCGTCACTATTCATAACACCAAAAGCTTGATCCCCCTAAATTTGAGAAGTGGCAACTTCTCATCTCATCAGTGGATACCGTTGAAGCCAATGTCGTCACGCCCAATCGCACTCGTTCGTCGTCCCAGTCCCCTTCTTGAGCAAGGTTTAGTCACGCACATCAAACGAACCCCCGTCGATATTGAACTAGCACTCAAGCAGTGGTCTAACTACGTCGAGGCCTTGCGTCTATGCAAGTGGACAATCATTGAGGTTCCTGCGATTGATGAGTGCCCCGACGGGGTGTTCATTGAGGACACGGTCGTTATCTATCAGAACGCAGCGATCATCACTCGGCCAGGCAATGATCTGCGTCAACCCGAGGTCACCGCTATTGCACCAGTCGTCACCGAGGCGGGATGTGCTGTTAAGCGAATCGTGGCGCCTGGAACGATGGACGGCGGTGATGTCTTGAAGGTTGGCGACACAATTTATGTAGGACTCGGTGGTCGCACGAATGCTGAAGGTATTGCCCAATTCGCGGCGATTGTTGAGCCTCTCGGGGCAGTTGTGATCACCGTTCCGATCTCCAAAGTTCTCCACCTCAAGTCGGCTGTCACCGCCTTACCCAATGGAACAATCATTGGCTTTGAACCACTCGTCGATGATCCGTCAATGTTCCCAGATTTTTTGGCTATGCCTGAGGAGTCTGGCGCCCATGTCATCATCGTCGGAGAAAAGCGACTGATCATGGCCAGCGATGCCCCCGAGAGCGCTGAAATGCTTCGTGATATGGGCTACCTCGTCATTGAAGCGAACATTAGCGAATTCATCAAACTTGAAGGTTGCGTCACTTGCCTGTCGGTGCGTATTCGTTAAGTCTCAGTTCGTCACCAGCACTTGGCATAAAAACTATTCAAGGGCGTGAATAACTCAATTCGCTGAAGAACTACTTGTGCTGCTCCATGTATCTCGCCATGGCTTGTTTGCTTTCAGGATCACGCATCGCGAACACAAGCGAATCGGCATCATTCGCGCTTCGACCAGTGCCCGCAATCTCCTCCATCACGGCATTTACTTGCTGTTTCGTTGAACGCAAAGCAAAGAGAGGCTTGACCGCCAGTGACCGTGCTAATTCGGTGACCTGGTTCATTAAATCGTTTTCTTCAACAACTCGGTTGATGAAGCCAATGTCTTTAGCCTCCTGGGCTGCGAACGGTCGACAAGTTAAGACGAGTTCTTTGGTCAGCGCTGGACCAATTTCTCGCACCAGTCGCGGTATCCCACCCCATGCCAAGGGAATGCCTAAATCAACTTCAGGAATAATAAAAGTCGCACCGACTGTGGCAATACGCAAGTCGCATGCTCCCACCAAGACAACTCCCCCGCCGACGCAGTGGCCATGTACCGCGGCAATCGTCAGTTGTGGGACATTTGTCAATGCTTCAGTGGCCAAGCGTCCTAAGTCGGCACTTGTCCGAGGGGATTCACCAACCGTGGCACTCGTGAGATTGCCGAGGTCAAACCCAGCAGAGAAAGTTCGTCCAGCACCTGCGACAGTCACCACGCGGATCTCATCGCATGTGTGCAACCAGTGGCTCAATCGGATGATCTCTTGTAATAACTCCGTCGAAAGAGCATTCAGTTTTTTCGGACGATTCAAGGTCACATGACACTGGCTGCGATCAACCTCAACTAACAATGTCGCAAAATGAGGAATTTCAACTGCCTGTATAGGGGCCACGAATATCAGTCTCTCACGAGCAACTTCTACAAAATCCGTCGGACTGCTTGAATCTTGTCAATTGAGGGCAAACGAGAGATACTCACTGTGGTCCCCGTGTAGGGCGCCACAATCCACTGGGTTGAACTAATGGCGATGCCAACGTGTCCAATTTGCTGGGGACTACGCGATGAGAAGGCAAACACTAAATCACCCTTCTGGATCGGAGTGGTCTTCCAGTCGACAGCAGTTCCATATGTGGACTGCAAAAAACTTTGATGCGGCAGATTTATTTTGACGGTAGCGAAGCTAGCCCGAACTAGCCCCGAGCAGTCATAGGTCAAAGGACCCGCCGTTGCGAAAGCATATGGCTTACCGATCTGGGCGGTGGCGAAATCGAGGACAGTGTGGATTCGTCCATCGCCAGTTGGCGTGACAGGTGCAGGCGCAGATGGAGTGAATGAATGACCAGCGGGGATCTGGACGACTTGGCCAGGCATGATCACGCTTGACTTACTCAAGCCATTGATCTTCAAGAACGAGGACAAAGTCACTTGCGCTTTCTTGGCGATTCCCGTGAGGGAGTCATTTTTAACGACCGTATAGGTGGTACTCACGCTTGACACAATGCTCGTTGACGAAGTCGGCAATTTGATGATTTGCCCAGGCAAAATCACTGAGGTGAGAACAAAGTTGTTGACTTGCAAAAGCCCAGCAAGATTGACATTTGTTTTTCGTGCGATACCGCTGAGCGAATCGCTCTTGACCACGGTGTACGTCAAAGATGAGGGAGTTTGCGAACTGAGTCCGTTGGATGGAGACTTGGCTAGGGCGCCAGGAACTCCAACAAGGCCTAAAACCGTTGCCGAGCACAAAGACACCAAAAATGTCTGTCTCAAGTAACTGATGCTTCGTTTCACGGGTTGAGGTATCGGACCCCACGCGAAGAACTTGAGAAATAATTTAGAAATTAGACCGTGAGCAGGCTTTTCTTAATCACGAATCTTGCGATCCATATGTTCGTGATAGATCGCAATCTTGAATTCGCGCTCGGAAAGAATCTGCTCATTGAAGGCACTCGACCTTTTGGTGCGCGTCATCTGATCGTAAACGCCTATATCTTCGCCAACAACGCCTTTCAGCGCATCCCAGTGCAGCATCGTCTTTTTGAAGTAGTCGGCGTATTCCGGATCATCCTGATCCCCTGGGTAGATGATCTGCCAACACAGGAACTTCGTTCGATCAACACCCAATGGAATCGGCTGAAAAACTTGAATGTGTTCTGGATTGCAGTTGAAAATTGTGTTCGGGAACACCACATAGTGACAAATTGAATTGCGATGGTGGTCATAGTCATCGCTTATGAGTTCGTCTAGAGACTGTGGCCGCGGCACAAAGCACATGAAGTTGTCTCCGGTGACATGGAATGATGCCGAGCGCGTCGCTTTGGTGAACTCCGGCGGTGAATGATGAAGTTGTGTGACGTGATAGATCTCATTGAAACCATCAACGATTGTCTTGTAATTGATCGGCACATCCCATTCAAGAACTTCGTGGAGGATCATCTCTTCCATTTTGAAAGCTCCAAGATCCATTGATATATCAGACCCAATCGATTCCATCAGTGGAACGGCCTTATCTGGTCCAGCGAGATTGATCCACACCCAGCCGCCCCATTCGCCAACGGCCACCTCAATTGCGCCAATGTCATTGACATGCCCAGGTTCGAAATCCTCGCGCTCAGGGATGCCCACCAATTTGCCCTGAGTGTCATATACCCAACCGTGATACGGACACGAAAAGCGACGAGCCCCACATCCCGTCTTTTCCGCGATGATGGCCGGACCACGGTGACGACAAACATTGTGAAAGGCCGCAAGTGAGTCATCAGGTTGGCGCACCACAACGATGCACTCATCGTGACCCTCATAAGTGATCCAGTCTCCAGAATCTTTCACCTGAGCACTGCGCCCAGCGAGCATCCAATGACGACCAAGAACACGCTCACGCTCAAGTTCATATCGAGTGGGATCGCGATAGACATGCGCGTCCATCACACTCGGACCGTACCTAGGTACTGCCTGGACAGAAGGTCCAAGCCGCGCTGGCAATTTGCCACGTGCCGGAATATGCACCATCACGTCCTCCTTTGTTCTGATTACGGTTTAGCAAATTGTCCGATCTGCCGACGACTTCAAGAATATGAGATGATTTATTCGTGACGTCTTCGAAACACAAAATCGTGCGTGTGATTGGTATTTATGATGCCGACGGCACGATTGTCGGCGAACTCACTTATTTCTGGCAAAAAACCTTTCGCGGGCGACATTGCACACTCTGCGATATCACCCACGGGGCGATCACAATGCGTTCCGAATGGAACCTTGCTGTCGCCGAACTCGGCCTTGAGTTTGAACTGCTGCATCGCGATGAAGCCACTCATCGCCACAGGTCCGCTCATGGCTACCAACCCCCTTGCGTGTTGGCAGAAGACGAATCTGGTGAAATTTTCTTGCTGCTGAACTCTGAGGATCTTGTACTTTGTGACAAATCGCCAGCAGCGTTAATGACAGTCATTCGATCAAAAATCGGCGGAAAAACACTTCCAACAGAATGATTCTACGATCCCTTGAGCGACGCTAGAGTGAAGCCTCTTCAGTCTTTAAACGAGATGCATTTGTCACAATGGCCACACCGCAAAGAATGATTGGCAGTGCCACAGCCATATTCGCCGAGACGCTTTCGTCACTGAGTACGACTCCTAAAAGAACTGCTATGGCTGGATTGACATAGGCATAACTCATCGCCAACGGACCTGCGACATGACTGATCAGATAAGTGAAAGCCGTGAATGCGATAACGGATCCGAAAATAACGAGATAAGCCACAGCAAGAAAACTTCGCAGCGTTGGAGTTGAAATATCTTCTTGAGTCAGCAGCGACAACAACATAAATGCCACGGCCGCCGCTGCCATTTCAATACCAGTAGTCATCAATCCGGTCGGCATGTCGATACGCCTACTGATCGCTGAACCGAAACTCCATGAAAAGCAGGCCCCGAAAACTAAGAGAGTTCCACTCCACGTCCCAGACAATCCACTATCTGACATCAGCACGACGACTCCCACCATGCCAATCAACATTCCTATCCATTCCATACGCTGCGGCCATGTTTTCCAGATCCCACCCCACAATGTCATCATCATTGGCTGAATGGCGATAATCGTTGCCACCAATCCGGAATCGACACCACGATCTTCGGCAACGGTGACCGTACCCAACCCGCCGATCAACAATAAAACTCCCACTACGGAGGCATTGCGCATCTGCCGACGCGTAGGCCACGGTGTTCCACGCAACTTCAGGATGAGCAGCATCGCTCCGCCGGCGAAAACAAAGCGAATGCCCTGCATGAAAAATGGGGGAAGCGATTCAAGACCGATCTTGATGGCCAAATATGTCGATCCCCAGATGACCCACACTGCAGCCAAACAAACAATCACCGTGCGACTCAATGGTGGAGTCGACGGCGAGGACATAGTTTCCAGTATCGCAGATACCCTGTCAACCATGACTACCGACGCCGTTGGCACTGCGGCATCTTTTCCCCCACTGTGTGTCCTCGGTGACTTTGCTTGGGATGTATTGATCCGCACCAATACCGAACTTCTTCGCGGCGGAGATACTTTCGGTGAAGTCGTTCTCACACCAGGTGGCAGTGCAGCCAATGTCGCCGTGTGGGCAAGTCGCTGTGGAATGATCACGCGCTTTGTTGGCAAGATCGGACGCGATCGCTTTGGACAACTTGCGCAAGAGGATCTCCTGCGCGAAAAAGTTGCCGCGCATCTTATTGAAACAGAAGCCCACTCAACGGGATCAGTTGCGGTGTTCGTTGATCACACTGGTCAACGATCAATGGTGTCGGGTCACGGAGCCGACTTTTATCTTCTCTCCAGCGAACTCCCAGTTGAGGCCATCGCCTCAGCCCGACATTTGCATCTCACAGCATGGTCATTCTTCACCGATCCTCCCCGATCAGCAGCCCGCGCAGCCGCCAAGATCGCCCGCTCACATGGTGCCACTATTTCTTTTGATACAGGCTCATTCCAGATGATCCAAGAAATGGGAGTGCGGAATTTTCTCAGCTACAGCACCGATCTGAACTTTGACATTGTGTTACCCAATAAAGAAGAAGGACAAGTGCTCACTGGTTGTACCGAGCCACTTGACATCGCCCAAGCACTCAAGGAAATTTTTCCAAGTGCCTTGATTGTTTTGAAACTAGATGCTGAGGGTTCGCTCATTTATGACAATGGCCAAGCCACACACATTCCCCCAGCGACAAATAATCTTGTCGATGCCACTGGCGCTGGCGATTCATACGCTGGTGCGTTTTTGGCCCACTATTTAGTCAATCATTCTGCTGTTGATGCGGCACGCTACGCCACAACCATTTCTGCTTGGGTGATTGAGCACATTGGGGCGCGACCTACACCCGATGCACGGCTCCGCAAGTCTCTCATTCAATCTTGAGCGACCTTCAGACATCTTCTACACTTGAACTATGGAACTTGGAATCACTGGTCGTCGCGCTCTCGTCACGGGCGCCTCAAGCGGTCTGGGTTTGGCAACCGCACGGGCCCTTGCGGCCCAAGGAGTACATGTAGTCATTGCTGCGCGCTCGCGCGACAAACTCGCGACCGCGTTGACAACATGCAACCCAACTCGGGGTGCCACAATCAGTTCGCTCGTCGCTGATGTGAGTGACCCAGATCAGGTATTGCAACTTGTCGCACAAGCCACTGACATCTTGGGCGGCATTGACATTCTTATAGCCAACGCCGGCGGACCCCCACCTGGAAACTTTGCCTCAACTCCTTTTGCCGCCTACGACGTGGCCCTGCGTCTCAATTTGCTGTCCACGGTCGCGATGTGTCAAGCAGTCGTGCCACAGATGCAACAGCAAAAATGGGGTCGCATTGTTGCTATCACCTCAAGTTCGGTTCGCGAACCTATTGACCGCTTGATCTTGTCAAATACCGCGCGGGCTGGCTTGACAGGATTTTTAAAAACTTTGGCACGCGAGGTCGCAGGTGATGCCGTTACCGTCAATTCGCTCCAGCCTGGATTACATCTCACTGATCGTTTGTCAAGCCTCTATCCCGATCCTCAAGCTTTAGCATCGTCAATACCGTCAGGTCATTTAGGAGAACCCGACGACTTTGGTCACGTAGCGGCCTTCATCTGCTCCGAGCATGCCAAGTTCATGACTGGTGTGGCGATCCCACTTGATGGTGGTGCACTTCACGGCCTGCAGTAGGAGAGTCGCTCTTTCACCAATGCTTATTCAGCAATTGCAGACTTCGCATGCGAGCCTCAGTGTCATAAGCAACAGCTGTCACCATTGCCTCGTGAGCGCCAACTCGAGCGACCAACTGATGCAACTGTTCAGCAACTTTGCTTGCTTCGCCCACTAGTCGACTGCTCGGCATCCGTTCAGCCTGATCAATGTCTGGATGGTTGGCGGCATCTTGAGCACTGGGCAAGGCAAGAAATCGTCCAGTGCGACGCAGATAACCCGTCAAGCGTGCCGACTTCGAATGCCATTGAGCTTCCTCATCGCTGTCAGCGGCCAAAACATTGGCGGTGACGATCATGTACGGCTGATGCAGAACATGTGAGGGTTCAAAACGACTGCGATATATTTCTGCAGCTTCAAAAGTGCCACCCATATCGAAGTGATGAGCAAAACCAAAAGGTAAACCAAGGCGAGCCGCTAAATGTGCGCTGTATCCACTTGATCCCAATAAAAAGATGCGTGGAAACGAAGTAGCCGCTGGTGTTGCTGTGAAGCGATCGCCGATCTCTGTATTAAAGCGACGGTCCCCCAAAAGATCCATTAATTCAAAAAGGTTTTGTGGGAAATCTTCCGCGCCTACAGCACCCTCAGAGCGACGCAGTGCACTCGCCGTGTGTTGATCAGTTCCTGGAGCCCGACCAATGCCGACATCAATTCTTCCAGGATACAGAGCCTCCAGCATGGCGAATTGTTCAGCGACAACAAGCGGAGCATGATTCGGCAACATCACACCACCCGAGCCAATGATGATCCGCTCAGTTGCCCCCGCGAGGTGAGCAATGAGTACAGGTGGTGTGGTGCAAGCCACGCTAGGCATGTTGTGATGTTCAGCAACCCAGAAGCGGTGATAATCACTCTCTTGCGCGCACTGAGCAAGGGCCGTGGTCTGCGCTAGCGCATCAGCACTCGTTGCACCCTCCCGCAAAATGGAAAGGTCGAGCACCGAAAGCGGTACTGCTCGACCGAGGCTCATACTTTGCTGGTACCCGCAGCAGCCCGTCGCACTGCTTCGACCACTTCACTTGCTGGCGCACCTGGGCCAAGAATCTCAGCTATCCCCGCAGCCTTGAGTTCTTCAAGATCATGGTTGGGAACAATGCCGCCAATCACCACAGGGATATCGGCACCTCGCGCGCGAATGGCTTGGACGACCAAAGGAGCCAAGGTCATATGTGCACCCGAAAGCATTGACAGACCTACGACATCAACATCTTCATCGACGGCTGCCGCGGCCACAGTCTCAGGAGTTTGAAAGAGGCCCGTGTAAATAACCTCGATGCCAGCGTCGCGTAATAGACGCGCCACGACTTTCACACCGCGGTCATGGCCATCAAGACCAACTTTGGCGACGAGAACTCGCAAGGATTGATTGTCAGAAGTACTCATCAGATCGTTGGCACCTCAATGTGGCGCCCGAAAACGCCGGCCATCGTGTTCATCATTTCACCAACTGTGGCGTAGACCTGCGATGCATCAATTAACGCTGGCATCAAGTTGACCTCTGGATCAACTGCATCTTTCGCCAAGCGATCGAGGGCATCAAGAACTGCGGAGTCATTACGATCCTGCTTGACGCTCGCCAGTCGCTGACGTTGCTTTTGTTCGTCAGCATGAGTAATTCGCAGAGTTTCCATCTGGTCTTCATCATTACCCTCCAGAAACTTACTGACGCCAACGATGGTGCGCTCGCCACGATTGAAAGCTCTTTCAAGTTCGTAAGCACTATCAGCAATGCGTCCTTGGAACCAGTTTTCATCAATACCGACGATGCAACCCTCGAGCATTGAACCACCGCCCATCTCGTCGATCTTGGCAAATATTTCTTCTGCCATTTGCTCTATCTGATCGGTCAGCGCTTCGACATAATACGAACCACCTAATGGGTCCGCTACATGAGTGACGTTTGTTTCATGGGCGATCACTTGCTGCGTACGAAGAGCAATACGAGCCGATCGTTCCGTCGGCAAGGCCAATGCCTCATCCATTGAGTTGGTATGCAAGGACTGAGTGCCACCGAGAACACTAGCCAGAGCCTCAATCGCCGTGCGGACAATATTGACCTCAGGCTGTTGCGCTGTCAGTGAGACACCAGCGGTCTGGGTGTGAAAGCGCAATTGCATCGAACGCTCGCTCGTGGCACCGTAACGCTGGCTCAGCCAACGTGCCCAAATCCGTCGGGCTGCGCGATATTTCGCTATCTCTTCAAAGAAGTCAATATGAGCATTAAAGAAGAACGACAGGCGCGGTGCGAATGCGTCGACGGGAAGTCCCGCCTGACGGGCAAGTTCAACATAAGCAAAACCATTCGCCAAAGTGAAGGCCAATTCTTCGGCGGCAGTTGAACCAGCCTCACGAATGTGATACCCAGAAATTGAAATCGAGTTCCAGCGTGGCATTTCAGCGGCAGTGAAAGCGACAGTGTCACGAACAAGGCGCATGGACTGTCGCGGTGGAAAAACAAACTCTTTCTGCGCTTGGTATTCCTTCAAAATGTCATTTTGTAATGTGCCACCCAACTTCACACGGGGCACTCCAGCATTTTCAGCCTGCACAACGAACATTGCTAAAAGGACCGCCGCTGGTGAATTAATCGTCATTGACGTGGTGATGCCACCAAGATCAATATCGGCAAAGAGATCTCGCATGTCAGCCAAAGTGTCAATCGCTACGCCACATCGACCGACTTCGCCCAGCGACATCGGATCATCAGAATCCAAACCCATCAGGGTCGGCATGTCAAAGGCAGTTGACAGACCATCTCCACCAGATTGCAAAATGTCCTTGAAGCGCTGGTTGGTATCGATCGCAGTTCCAAAGCCAGCGAAGAGTCGCATCGTCCACAATTTGGAGCGGTACATCGAGGCATACGGTCCACGCGTGTACGGATAGACACCAGGAAATTCGCCACCCTCTGGTCCATAAATGGGTTCCAGAGGAATTCCTGACATGGTTTGAAACTTGTCATGACGGATTGGAGAAGCATCAAAGGCCTCTTGCCATTGTTTGCGGGGGTTAGTCACGGTTCTATTCTTACAACTCTGGACTGGAATCCCTCACTTCAGATGTCACAACAGTGTCCTCAAAGTCCGATTTTCCAGCGACGCGGTCCACTTGCGGCAAGGCACATTGGGCAGTTCCACCCGGCATCCGATCTCGATTCTTGGCTACCCAGCGATAGACAACTGCCGAGACTTGACGTATTCCCGGAACCATCAAAGCGAATCCCAAGATTCGCCAGCCCGAACCTGCAAACACAAGGAGACGGGAGATAGCGATATTCGCCGAACTGATCGCCCCTTGAGCATCAACCCACTGCACGGCCGTCTCACATTGCGCAGAGGTCAGATTCAGTGCGCTCAAATCAAGACTTTGCCAGGGGGCGATACGCGGATGGCGGCGCATCCGACGTTCGATCAAACGAACACATCGCGTACAAAAAGCACAGTCACCGTCAAAAACCAAAAGAGGAAGTGCCTGATTCACCTCCTTAGTGTGGCACCGATTCAGTCCTGTGGGCGATTCTTCGACCCAAGAATCAGACGAAGGTGCCGATCAACGGCTGGACAATTTTTAACGTCTGATCAAACCCACTTTCGTTGGGCAGCCATCCATTTCTGTCAGGCCACACGAACTGCAGGACTTCGAAGGAACCACCCCGATGCCACTTGAGAGCAGTATCAAAAAACTTAGCGCGACTATCCAAGTCAACGGGAGAGAAAACACAGCGCAAATCATTGTCCAAAAGTCCAGTCAGCGGAACGTTGCGTGGAATCTCCACTCCCCCGACAATCTGTTCAACTACTAGATCAATCAATCCCTTGATCGCTATCGGCGCCAAACCGAAGACAATGATTTCAGGGAAAGCGTGGCACTCAGGCATGCCAATGGTGTACGAATATCGAGGCTGCGGCGGCACAGTAGTGGTGTCCGCTGGTACCGGTTCAAGGGCCCAGCCATTTGTTTCAATCATCCACTCGATCTTTTCTGCGTGAGGGATCTTGAAGTTTGGAAGGTCAACGCTGTCAGTCACATAAATAGGGTGCCACATCTAGGCTCGCATAGGCGCACTCCCGCTACGGTTCTGGGGGATGTATCGCTTCCTTCTACGACCTCAGTGGATTGCTTTTCACCTGTTATGTCTCTTGGGTGTTGTCGTGATGGTCAACTTATCAATGTGGCAATTCGGTCGGTTGAGCGATCGCCGAGAGTTCAATAGTGAAGTGCGTCAACGCTTCTCCTTGGAAACTGTGAACATTTTGGAACTTGACCTTTCAGATCCTCTTGCCGTGCAGTGGCGTACTGCTGGCGCAATCGGCACTTATGACCCCAGTGAGCAAGTCCTGATTCTGAATCGCAGCCAAAACGGTGTGGCTGGTCTCAACGTTGTCACTCCTCTGATACTCGACGATGGACGGGCCATTTTGGTCAACCGTGGATTCATTCCCCTCTCGGCGACTCCACCATCAGCCCCGTTGGGTACCGTGCGTGTCCTCGGAACGGTGCAAATATCCGAACAACGTACGTCTGGTCAGGCAACCCAAGCCAGTGGCGAGCAGAGCGAGTTCTTCCGCCTTGATATTGCGCTTCTTGGAGAACAGATTGATGACGAATTGCTACCGGTGGCGCTCGTAGCCAAAGCTTCCGAACCAAGCGAGGGGCCAACGATCAGCCCCATTAACCCACCGGAACTTTCTCAGGGGCCACACCTGTCATACGCCATCCAATGGCTGATTTTTTCAATTGCGGTCATTGTTGGATGGGTTTTAGCGATACGCAAATCACTCGCGAACCGCTCTCTCACACCGCCACTCCTTGGTTGAACTGGTGACAGACCACTATCCAAACAGCCGTCGGAAAGTTCATGAAGTTCGGACGGCGTCAAAAGGCCCGTCATATTCTTCGATTTTTCCTGTGGGGCCACACCAGCGGCATAGCACGGACTCTAAGTCGTCCTGCAATAATTGCTCATCTTCAATTTTTAGCTCTCCACCGGTGGTGTAGTGATAAAAAGACGAGGTTTTTGTGGTCCGCACGACATCAAAACGGGTCAAGTTTCCACACAGAGTGCACCGATAGCGAATAGCCATGCTCCGAGAGTACGACTCTGGCACCTCTGTCACGTACTTCCTCGACGGAATACTTGACATAGAACATTTGTTCGGGAACACTCAGATTGTGCAGAAAACTTTTGACGAAATCGGAATTCCTCTGAGCGATGTCACTTTTTGCGTCATCGACTTTGAAACAACCGGTGGTTCTTGCGAACTTGATCGCATCACCGAGATTGGCGCGGCCAAATACCAGGGTGGTGAGTGCATCGGAACGTTCCAGACACTGGTGAATCCCGGTTGTGGGATACCTCCTTTCATCACCATCTTGACGGGGATCACCGAAGCCATGGTGATGCCCGCACCACGTATTGAAGCCTTGCTCGGAACCCTGAGCGACTTCATCGGAGACAGTGTGATTGTGGCCCACAACGCCAGATTCGACCTTGGATTTTTGAACGCGGCGATGATCCGCGATGATCGCGATCCACTGACAAACAAAGTGATCGACACCGTCCCATTAGCGCGTCGCCTCGTGCGCTCAGAAGTCAAAGATTGCAAACTCGGCACTCTCGCGGCCCATTTCCGCTTGCCTCATCAACCCAGTCACCGCGCCCTAGATGATGTCCTAGCCACAGGTGATCTTTTGCATTTATTGATTGAGCGTGCATCAGGATTTGGGGTGATGGGTCTTGACGATCTGATTGGATTACCAAAACTTGGAACCCATCCACAAGCCAACAAACTCCGCCTCACCGAGGACCTGCCTCGCTCGCCTGGGGTCTACATTTTTTCTGATGTGAACGGTCAGGTGCTGTACGTCGGCAAAGCAACCAATGTGCGCCAGCGTGTCCGGAGTTATTTCAGCACGACTGAGACACGACGCAAGATTGGTCCGCTACTGCGTCAGGTTCACGGCGTTGACCACATCGCTACGCCTGATGCCCTGACGGCAGGAGTTTTAGAGATGCGATTGATTCAACGTCTCACTCCCCAATACAACAGGGTCGGCACAACAAGCGACAAATACTGCTATGTCCGCCTGACTCTTGACGAGGAGTGGCCACGACTCGTGATTTCTAAAAACCCTGCGAAAAAAGGCATCCACATCGGTCCATTGACCAGTCGTAGCGCCGCTCGCTTGGTGATTGAAGCGATTGAGTCAGTGGTGCCACTGCGGCGATGCACGGCACGCATGGGGCGCACCTACACACCACCAAGCGATGCCCCAGTGTGTTCAGCAGCCCGACTTGGGGTGGCCCTGTGCCCATGCTCGGGCACTGCTGATCGCTCCCACTATGGCACCATCGTCGATTTCATCAGCGCCTCACTCACCACATCACCTGCAGCACTGTTCGCCCTCTTGCACGAACGGTTGACCGCTTTGGCAATCGCTCAACGCTTCGAAGAAGCCGCTTTGATGCGGGACCGTACGCAGGCTTTGGTGCAAGCCCTCAATCGCCAACGTCGCTGTGATCAATTACGTGATGCGGGTTCACTGAGTCTGCAGCACAGCGATGTGCACTACGACATTGACTGTGGCGTACTCATCGGGACTCGGCTAGATGGACAGCTTTTCTCCCCGCTCACGGTGACAGGCAACAAGGTCTTGGATTCCCTCGCACCTCTCTTGCAACCTCATCACTCTTCAGAGTCTTGCGCTGGACCACTTGAGCGTCATCTCTTTGATGAAGTGATGTGTATTGCTCGTTTCTTAGAAGACGAGAATATGCACCCTGAACTTTCCAGTTGCAGCGGTCAATGGGCCTCACCCATTCAAGCTGTTCCCGAACTGCATCGTCTCGATCTGCATACTGCCGCTTAAATTGAGTGAATACCGCGCATATCAATATCAAGAATTTGAGTTCGACCTAACGGGAAATCGCGTCCGACTAACGCCGCTACCTCATCTGCGTTGGTGCGTCGTACAAAAGCCGCGACTGTGGGTCCCGAACCAGAAAGCCAAGATGACAGGGCCCCAGCGTTGACTAACGCAGACATCACCTCAGCGCACATCGGAGTATCGGACAAGCGAACTTCCTGATGCAGTCGATCCGATGCCGAAGAAGGCAATAAATCAAAATCACCCGTAGACAAAGCAATGACTAACTGTGTCGCTCGGGCAATATTGAAAATCGCCTCCGCTCTCGACACGGTATCTGGAAGATTCCGGCGGCTTTTTGACGTTGCCGTTTGGAATTGTGGAATCCACACAAGGACACACATGTCGCTTCTCATCCTGGCGGCTAACGGAATCAAGGCGACCCGCTCAGGAGATGCCGACACCACTCCACCCCACACGCTGGCTGCAGCATTGTCATAGTGACCTTCTAGTTCGGCAGCGAGTTCGACAAAATCACTGCGCGAAGCCTCAATGAACTGAGCGAATTCTGTCTCCGCGATACCTTGCCGTTGCGCCAAGCCGAGGGCTGCTCCACCGACCCGCATCGCTGCTGAGAAACCAAGCCCACGACCCGATGGAATCGGCGAGTCCACCCACACTTCTCCGATCCCGCCGGCTCGCACAAATGCCACATGTGCTGGATGATTCGTGGTGACGATGTGCCTGTGCGGATGTGCAGACGGATCAACAATGCCGAGTTCGCCATAGATGGAGACAGCCATCGCCAGGACATCAAAACCTGGACCCATGTTGGCCGAGGAACCAGGAACCTGCACCGCCAAGGTCATGAACTGCCCGACTTAAACGCCAAAGTCAGCTAATGCCAATTGCGACTCACTCACTAATAACGACAGTGCTTGAAACGCCTGACCCGAATCAATGGCTGTTTCAGCACGAGCGATTCCCTGTTCAAGTGAGTCAGCGACATCTGCGATGACAAGACCCGCCGCCGCATTAAGAACAACAATGTTGCGATGCGCCCCATGTTCGCCGTCCATCACGCGCCGCACAACGTCAGCATTAAACGCCGGAGTTCCACCGGTCAGTTCTGTCGAGATTGCAGGGGCTAGACCTAGAGCGACTGGGTCAACAGTGAAGGTTCGCACATGCCCATCTCGCAATTCAAGAACCGTCGACGGTCCTGTCGTCGTCAGTTCGTCGAGACCGCCGCCATGCACGACCCATGATGACGTTGCGCCGTGCAGACGCAAAGATGCCAACATTCTTTCGGCAACCAAGGGGTTTGCCACCCCAATGAGTTGGCGCTTAACACGCCCAGGATTAGCCATCGGGCCCAACAAATTGAAGACCGTCGGCACGCCGATCTCGCGACGCGCTGCCGCTGCAAAGCGAAAAGCGGGGTGATAGCGCGCTGCTAAACAAAAACCAATACCGGCGCGTTCAATGCAACGCTGAACACCCTGCGGCGATAGTTCGACGGCAACTCCAAGGGCTTCGAGAACATCGGCTGTGCCACATTGCGATGAAGCGGCGCGTGCACCGTGCTTGCACACGGGAACTCCAGCACCAGCAACAACTATGGATGCCATGGTGCTGATATTGATCGAATGACTGCGATCCCCGCCAGTACCCACGATGTCAATCGCTCGATCGCGCAATGACTCATCAAGTGGTACGAGAGTGGCAGCGGCCAAAACTGCATCTAATAAACCCGAGATTTCTTCGGGAGTTTCACCCTTGGCTCGTAACGCCACAACAAAACCAATCAACTGCGCTGGCGTGGCTGAGCCCGCGAGGATATTCGCCATCGCAGCACGCGCATGGGCGGCATCAATGTCTCTTCGGTCAAGCAACAGAGAAATGAGTTCTGGCCAACCACCCACTGATTCCAAGGTGATCGGCAACGACGAAGATGACTCGGTCATAGTTGACAGGCTAGCGACGACCTCTTTAGGCCACTCGGCGACGGTGACGAATGATTCGTCGACGATCTCTCTCAGTTGTTCCGCCCCAGACGCCAACCTTTTCGCGACTCGCCAAAGCATGTTCAAGGCAGGAAATTCTCACATCACAACCCGAGCAAACCATTTTGGCTACGTCTGCCTGATCCTCAGTCTCAGGAAAAAACATGTCTGGGTCAAGTCCCCGACATGCTCCTGATGACCGCCATATGAGATCCATGTCATGCCCTCCACTGTCATCACCCAAGCCCCCCCAGGTGATATCTGCGTGAAGGCAGACAATAGAAGATGAAAGCGCCTGTGTGAAGAGGCAAAACGAAATTAGCCCGTGACCTGCGGTGGAAGCCGCTACGCGCCTTTAAGGACGTAAATCCGAGAGAAATTCGATCTCATTGTCCAATGTCAGGGGAATCTCTTCTCGGTATGCGGGGTGATCACAAGTCAACAACGCTCCCCCTTCGGCCAAAGCGGCGATGTCATCTGGCGTGAAGGCAAACTGCACATAGTGCACCGCTGCAGTGACATAGTCGCGAGTCAATTGCTCGGCATGTTGTGCTTCAGTCATTGAGCGCACCTCACGACCACCAGATAGACGAAACACCAATGAGCCTTCAATGCCCACTAATTTTGAGAGCCACTCACGCATCTGCTCTTCACTCGTGAGTTCAATGAACAGCGTGGCGCAGAGTTGGCCGGCATCGGGGATCATCGGATTGTACGTATCGATCTCGGCCTGAATCTCTTCATCAGTTGACAAGCGCTCGACGCGTGCCATTTCTTGAATTTGATAACGCACCGTGTCACGGTTTTCAAAAATGACTGAGACGAATGGTCCGAGTGCCAAGCGGCGCCGCTGCTTCATGTCCATGATTCGATTTTTGAATTCTGATCGCTCGCGTTCATACGCCCGAACATCGGCGATATCGCAAAGAGAAAGTTTGCGGGGGGTCAATGTGTTCATGATGAGCCTTTCTTGCGGGTTCGAGTATTCACTCTTCTGGTATTCCATATGCACGTGCTATTAAAGAAATCGGATGCAGCGAAAACCTGCCGGTCTGCTCATTAATTGCGCCATTAGCAAGATGGCAATCGCCGGCGACAACATCTCCACCGGCTTTAATGATTTCGTCACCTAGTTTTCGACCAATAGGAATGGACATTTCGGCATTTTCTGCGCGAAGCCCCCACATCCCGTCAATCCCCGAGCACTGCTGAATTAATTTGATCTTGGCACCCGTGAGTTTCATCAGATCACGACTCTTGAGACCGATATTTTGCGCACGCAAGTGACACGGAGTGTGATACGTGATGGATTCCGGTACATCGCCGAGGAACTCGGTGTTTAATGATGTGCCGTCACCTTTATGGATCTTCATCAGAAACTCGCTGGCGTCATACGTATTAGCCGCCACCAACTCGGCATCGGGCCCCCCAACATAATCCAGATAGTCCTTTTTCAACACGTAACCACAGGTGGGTTGAGGTACCACAATGTCTAGACCCTTACGAACAGTGGTCGCTAGAGCCTTGACGTTTTTCTCAGCGATCTTGGTGAAACTGTCAATATCACCACTATGCAAGAAGGGCGCACCACAACATTGTGTGGTGTCGGCCAAAGTGCACTCAATCCCATTTCTTTCATAAACCTTGACGAGATCCTGTCCGACATCGGGGGCCTGATACTCAACGAGGCATGTCGGGAACATGGCGACTCGTCCTTGACGCTTTCCGATCCGCAATTTTGGTCGACGATTAAACCATGTTGTGAAGCGTTGCTTGGCAAAGGGAGGCAGCACGCGCTCGCTAGAAACACCAGAGGTTTTCTCAATCAACTTGCGTACAACCGATCCCGGTTTGGCGCCCATCATTTGATTGAGAACTGGGTATGTCGTGGTCGCAACTTTGCCCAAGAGGTCCGTATGGCCCATGACGTTCGTAGTCAGACGATCGCGCAGTGAAACTTGATCATTAGTGTGGCGCATCGCATCAGCACGCAGCATGAGACGCGGAAAGTCAAGTTCCCAATCACTTTGACCCGGAATGTACGGGCAGTTGACATAGCACAACTTGCATTGGAAACATTCGTCAATGACTTGATCTTGCTGAGCAGGAGTCAGGCGACCAGCATCTTGATCATCATGTTGATCGATGTAATCAAACAGTGTGGGAAAAGAAGTACAAAATTTGAAGCACAATCGGCAACCATGGCAGAGGTCGTAGACCCTGGTGAGTTCATCTCGAACGTCCTTTTCATCTAGGTACTTCGGATGCTTTGGGTCGTAAGTGATCGTCATGCTGTTCTCAATCTTGTGCAGAAAACTTCTTCAGGGTTTCATCGATGGAGTTTCGGGGTACTCCATCGCTGACGAAGCACCCCGAAACACACGTTTTGCATGAACTAATGACTAGACGGCACTTCGCTTACAGATCGTCAAGACCCTTTTGGAAGCGACCTGCATGGCTCTTCTCAGCCCGAGCCAAAGTTTCAAACCAGTCAGCGATTTCGGCAAAGCCTTCTTCGCGGGCAGTCTTGGCAAAGCCTGGGTACATCTGGGTGTATTCGTAAGTCTCACCAGCGATCGAGGCCTTAAAGTTGGCCTCGGTTTCTCCGATGGGCTCGCCAGATGCTGGGTCGCCAACTTCGGCCAAGTACTCCAAGTGACCGTGAGCATGGCCCGTTTCGCCTTCAGCGACTGAACGGAATAGTGATGCCGCGTCGGGGTAACCCTCGATGTCGGCCTTCTGTGCGAACCACAAGTAACGGCGATTAGCCTGACTTTCGCCGGCGAACGCCTCCTTGAGGTTTTCGTGTGTCTTAGTGCCTTTGAGGCTCATGACAGTCTCTCTTTCGGGTTGGTTGTGTTTTTACTGGCGGTATTGCTTTTTGAAATCCTCACTAGCGGCTCAGCCACAGTTGAGGAAACCTCGTGTGTCACACGGCATGGCGTACATAAACCGTGGAACAGAATCGTTGTTGTGTCAACAGAAAATCCATCTAATTCATTGAGATCAAGTTGCCCTGAACCTGACACATAGACATCGCGCACGTCGCCACAGGATTGACATACGAGATGATGATGATCTTCAAGGTTGGGATCAAAACGTGCTGCCCCGCTACCCACATCAATCAATCGCAGCTCACCCATTGACGAAAGATCAGTCAAAGTTTGGTACACAGTCCTCAAAGAGATTCCTGGCATGTGATGACTGGCAACCGAAAACAGGGAATCCGCAGTCGGATGACTCGTGTTTTCGTGCATCAGACGAAAGAGCAACTGCCGCTGTGGCGTCACTTTGAGACCACTGGCACGGAACATTGCTGACAGTTCTGCGGGGGCTTTCACGAAGACAAAATTAGACCCTTTCTTCTTTCTTCGCAAGACCTGCTAATTAGCAATGTGTGATAACTGTCTCACGAGGACACCACTGCGCTCTCCGAGTACTCTCGGAGAGTGACTTCAACCCTCTCCCCCAATCATTTCAACAGGGACTCCATGCGTCAGCGCCTGTCTAGCGAACGTTTCGATGTCCTCGTCGTTGGAGGCGGAATAACAGGCCTTGGCGTAGCCCTTGATGCGGCATCACGAGGTTTAAAAACTGCTCTCGTGGAGCGCTACGACTTTGCCTCAGGGACCTCATCAAAAAGTTCGAAACTCATTCATGGTGGTTTACGGTATTTGCAACAAGGTGAAGTGCGTTTGGTCTATGAAGCACTGTATGAACGGCAGCGACTCCGACGAAATGCTCCCCACCTTGTCACGCTGTTGCCTTTCCTGTTACCCATCCTGACCAAAGATGGTGTTGTCTCACGCAAAATTGCTCGGGCGCTCGGTTCGGCATTATGGATGTACGACATCACGGGTGGGGCAAGAATTGGTCGTATCCACCGACGACTGCGCAGGAACAAAGCTTTATCTCATATGCCGACCATGCCGAGCCAACGGTTGGCATCGGCGTACATTTATTACGACGCTCAAGCCGATGACGCCCGGTTGTGTGTGGCACTAGCGCGGACTGCCGCCGATCAGGGCGCGGTCATCATCAATCGTTGTGCAGTCACCAACATTTTGCGCTCGTCGGACTCACAAGCCAATGGTGTCACGGTTCTTTGTGATGGTGAATCAATTGATGTGCAGGCCCATGTTGTGATTAACGCCGCCGGCGTGTGGACCGACGCTGTACGAACTCTTGAAAATGGAATTGATCCCGACACGATTCGGCCAGCCAAAGGCGTGCACGTCACTGTGCCCTGGGAAAAAGTTCGTAACGATATTGCTGTCATCATTCCCGTGCCCAAAGACAAGCGCAGTTTGTTTGTTGTCCCGTGGGGACCCAAACCTGACGGTACTTTCACTCATACATATATCGGAACCACCGACACGGACTACCAAGGTCCAGTTGATGATCCGCAGTGCACCAAAGATGACATTGACTATGTACTGCGTGCTCTCAATGCCAGTGTCACAACTGGTATTACGACGCAAGATGTCACTGGCGTATGGGCTGGGTTACGACCGCTTGTCAAACAAGTCAACGCCGCCGATGGAACCGGTCAAGGTGGCAAGGCAGCACGCACTGCTGACCTCTCGCGTCGACACCTTGTTTTTACTGGAGATTCAGGCATCATCACAGTCACTGGCGGAAAACTAACGACGTATCGCGAAATGGCTCAAGACACAGTTGACGCCGCTCTTGATGTCCTGAGTGCACTGAAGTTGGAGCACAAGAGCAAACGGTGTCAGACCAAAAACCTCAAACTGCACGGCGCCCGCGGATTCAAAGAACCTCAGGTTTCCGGAAGTTTTGATGCCCATCTCTCTCATCGCTTTGGATCAGACGCTTCGGTGGTGACTGGGATGATGGACTCAGATGTGCGATTGGCAGCGCCAATGGTGCCAGGTTTGCCCTACGTCATGGCAGAGGCAGTTTTCGCCGTGACCTATGAAATGGCCACAACCTTGGACGATATTTTGTCGCGTCGCACACGCTCATTGCTGTTTGATCGTTTCGCCACCCAACAAGCAGCGCGCGCCGTCGCCGAGATTGTGGCACCGTATGCAGCATGGAATACCGAGCGCATCGAAAGTGAGATTGTGGCCTTTAACGAGATCTGCGAGCATGAAATCGTCGCTGGCAACGTCACTCAAAGTGATCTCTATTCCTGAGGGGAACTCCTATGAATCAGAAGCTTTTTGAATATGAAATCACATCGCCAATCGATCTTGTCACGGCCGATGACGGTCTCGTCTCAAGTCATTTCGGACATCCTGTCATTGGGTTGAAGCCGTCGCACATCAGTGCCTTGGCTCAGATTTGTTCAACTGATACCTCCCCTCGTGTCACCGCCCAGGCAAGTCGTGACTGGTGGCCACTGACAATGCATTGGGGACTTGCCGGCGAAGTACCCGCGCAAGCCGCAGCCGTCTGTCGGCCGACCTCAACTGAACAGATTGCTTATCTGTTGTCCTACTGCAATGAGCAGCACATTCCCGTCACTGCTGCTGGAGGGCGTAGTGGGGTGTGTGGAGCGTCCATTCCCCTATATGGAGGAGTGGTCCTCGACACCACGGCGATGCAGGGTGTAGTGAGCGTTGATGACGAGTCGCTCACCGTTGAAATTTTGCCGGGCACCTTCGGGCCCGATCTTGAAGCACATCTTGCGGCCATGGGATTAACAGTGGGTCATTATCCACAAAGTTTTGATATTGCCACGGTCGGTGGTTGGGTTGCTTGTCGCGGCGCCGGTCAATACTCAACGCGCTACGGCAAGATTGAGGACATGGTCATTGGCCTCGAGGTGGTACTCGCTGATGGCACGATTGTGCATACGGGGGGTTCGCCAAAAGCCGCAAGTGGACCAGATCTCAACCAACTTTTTATCGGTAGTGAAGGCACACTCGGAATCATCACTCGTATCTGGCTGAAATGTCATCCCGTAGCGACTTTGGAACGTCGAGCCGCTTTCGGTTTTGCCACCTTCGAAGATGGGCTCGAAGCTTGCCGCCGCATCATGCGACGTGGTGCTACTCCTGCCGTATTACGTTTGTACGATGCGCCAGAAAGTCAGCGCGGCCAAGGTGGTGATGGCGTCATCTGTGCCTTGCTGGTACTCGATGAGGGCGATGTCGCTTCTGTCAATGCCTCAATGTCAATCGTTGAAGAAGAATGCTTAGCGACGATTGGTTGCATACCACGCGATGTTGACGTGGTGGAAAAATGGATGCATCATCGCAACGACACCAGCGCGCTTCAAGCGCTCACCAAAAAAGGTTTCGTTGTCGACACGATGGAAATTGCGGCACCGTGGTCCACTCTGCCGGCCATCTTTCATGCTGCTCGAAAAGCCATGCTGGCCGTGCCGCACGCCCGCTCAGCGACCTGCCATTTATCCCACAGTTACATTGATGGCGCGTGTTTGTATTTTACTTTCGCCGCCACTCCACCAGCAGATGAGATTGAGTCCACCTACCTCGCAATGTGGGATGCAGGCACACGTAGTGTTCTCACTCACGGAGGAAACCTCAGCCACCATCATGGTGTCGGACTGAACCGAGCGCGATTCATCCGTGAAATGATGGGGTCATCTTTCGCCGTGCTGATTGCCATGAAAAACTCCCTTGATCCACGAGGAATTTTGAACCCTGGCAAAATGGGTTTGCCGATTCCAGACTATTTGACCGCCCTGAATTGGCCATGAGCACACAGTCCGGTTCTTCATCACGCTGGGATCGTTTAGCTATTCGCTCTGGCTCATCGGTGGCTCTTGTTTTTGCGGTCCCATTTTCAATTGCGGCGCGTATCTTTTCTGACAACAGTGGCCTCGCAATTCTCTTATCTCTCTGTGCAGCCCTTGGTTTTTTACTTGGCTCGGCAATAGCAGCATGGCACCAACAACGCGGCACACCGCTCACACATGCCATGGCGACTGCGTCCGCGACCTACATCGCGGCACAAACTCTTTTCATTGTTGTTAAGTTGGTGCGTGGCGCCGAAGTGCATTGGATCGCAGTCTTATTTAATTTCACGATTACTCTGACGGTCAGTGTTCTGGGGGGTTTTATTGGTTCTGTGATGCAACAACGAGGCGTCCTGCCCCAGGGACGAAGAAAACTATGACCTCATCGATACTTGTCATTGATGTTGGAACGAGCGGATTGCGAGCCGCGATTGTGCGACCTGACGCCTCTGTGGATGCTCTGCACTATCGGTCCTTTCGTCCGACAACTCCCACTGCTGGCTTGGTCGAATTTGATGCCACTGAATTGGCCCGACTTGTTCTTGAGGTGGCTCATCTCGCCCTCGCACAAGGTGGACCCGTATCGGGAGTTGGAATCACCACCCAACGCGCTTCGACGATCATGTGGGATCGCAAGACTGGCGTACCAATTGGACCTGGGCTCGGTTGGCAGGACCTGCGCACTGTCATTGAATGCATCATGGCCAAAGCAGAACATGGTTTGGCCTTAGCCCCCAATCAGACCGCCACCAAAGCGGCGTGGCTCCTCAAGACATACGTTGGTGATGCTGCCGCTATCGCTGAACGAGCCCACGATCTATGTCTCGGCACGGTGGATAGTTGGATTGCATGGACGCTTTCTGGTGGCACTCTGCACGTCACGGACCACAGCAATGCCGCAGTCACTGGATTACTCGATCCAACTTCTGGCCCGCAGATCACCTGGAATGAAAGAGCCTGCTCAGTTCTCGGCATTCCTGTCTCAATGCTCCCATCTTTGGTGCCATCATCTGGAGTCATTGGTCTGGCAAGTGCACTGCCTGGTTCGCCTCCGATCGCAGCCATTGCCGGCGATCAACAAGCATCTCTCATGGGTCAATCATGCGTGCGTGCGAATATGGCGAAGTGTACGTTCGGAACAGGCGGCATGATGAACCTCTGTCTTGATGATGCGCAACCTGCCTCATTACTGCGCACAGTCCATGGCACATTCCCGATCATTGCTTGGAGCCGCCAACAAAAAAATTTGACACCCAGTGTCACCTGGGGAGCGGAAGCGATCATGCTGTCAGCAGGTACCAATATTGATTGGCTGCGCGAAGACATGGGACTCATTTCCACACCAGAAGAAAGTCACACAATCGCCGCTCAGTGCGATTCAAGTGAAGGAGTCTTTTATGTCCCGGCATTGCTCGGACTGGGAACCCCACATTGGGATTATGGCGCCCGCGGAGCACTACTCGGCTTGACCCGTGGCAGCAATCGCAGTCATGTGGTGCGCTCAGTTCTAGAAGGGATCGCCCATCGCGGTGCTGACCTCCTCGAGAGCATTGAAGCCGACTATCCGCTCTCACAAGTCCAAGAACTTCGCATTGATGGAGGGATGAGCACCAATCCAACTTTTGTTCAAGCCCTCGCCGACAGCACTGGGCGACCAGTGTCCGTGTCTCCAGTCGCCGAGGCCACCACCTTGGGGGCTGCTTACCTAGCTGGTCTTGCAGTCGGAACATGGTCAGATCTGAGCGATATTGAGGCCTTATGGACCCCGCAAAGCAACGTCGAGCCGCGCTCTCACTGTGACCGTGCGTCCGTTCGTGGACAGTGGAAAGAGGCTGTGACCCGTGCTGCCGGATGGATCACAGAACTATCAAGTCTTGACTTCTAGGATTTGAAGTTGCTACTAGCTACCTTGACCTACAAGGCTGAGAAAACGTGTTCGTGAAAGGAATCTCGTGACTGCTTCAAAGACCAACAGCGCTCCCCCAGTAAGGCGCCCAACTGCAGCCGATGTGGAACTGCTCTCTGCAGCTCAATCCACGGAATTAGCCGCCCGTGATCTCTACAACTCAGCCATTGCGGCAGGTGCTGGTGGAGATCATCTTGCCAGTCTCGTGGCCTTATCAGCACATCATGATGCTTACGCCCAATCAATCTCTTCGCTCATAGGCGCTGATGCACCACAGACTCGCGATGACGATCTTTTCAATTCGCTGGTTGCGGATTTTGGTTCTGACACTGTGGGCGCGGCCTTGGCTGCTCACGGACTGGAGAACTCGATCGTGGCCGCCCATACGACTTTGGTGAGTGAACTTGTCGGCACCGACGGGGCAGCCTTAATGGCTTCAATCGTGATCACCGAAGCGCGTCACTGTGTGGCTCTCGCAACTATTGCAGGCAAATCACCAGTCGCTGACATTGATTTATTCTTAGCAACAACGACCTCAGCGCCAAGCGCCTGACCCGGAGATAACGATGAGTCATTCCAATCGCCAAGAATTGCAAGCCCTAACAAAAATTGTGCGCGCCACTCAAGGTGCCGATTTCGGTTCGGCATTACAAACATCATTGTCCCGCCGTCGCTTTTTTCTAGCCGGCGGAGCCACCATCTCTTTCGGCGCACTACTCGCCGCCTGTGGCGCAAGTGAATCCACGGGTATCGCCCGTATCGGAGATTCAGTGCCCGATAACGCACTCGCTGATGTTGAAGTCACCGATGTCGTGTTGCTGCGCACAGCTACTTCGCTTGAATACAACGCCATCTATGTGTACGAGGCTGTTGCATCTGCGGGTATTTTGAGCGGAGATGCAGCCACCTTGGCCGCGCGATTCCTCAGCGACCACCGCGCCCATGCCGAAGCCACGAGTTCTCTCACTGAACAACTAGGTGGCACAGCTTTCACTCAACCCAACCCGCGTTTGCAAACCATCTACGTTGAACCAGCACTGAAATTGATCGTTGGCGATACCAGTTCTGGCATTGAGCCAACTGCTGATCCAGTCGCCGATGTCCTCGCTTTGGCCTATGCCTTGGAAACAATTGCTGGATCCACATACCAGGCCTACATTCCCAAACTTTCTGATCCCGCATTGCGTGGATCGGCTATCGGTATTGGTGAGCAAGAGGCCCGTCATGCTGCCCTCATTGGCTCACTGTTGAACCCCGATCGACTGGTCTCCTCATTTGGCCTGTCCATCGCCGCTCAGTATCGCGAAGAGACCGATGTTCCAGCACTGGCTTATGCGGTGCCGACATCATTTGGAACTCTGTCGCCTGTTCCTGTCATTCTTGGTGCAGCCAACGAATCGGGTACTCGCACGACCGTCAATCTCGAAACACCCAGCCTCAATTCGTTGATCTACGAGGACTGAGATGGCGAGCCTGATTTGGCTCGTACACTGCACTGCGACGGTGAGTTAGTCGGGTGACCGCGGCTGGTGCAAACCAGTTGAGGAAAGTCGGGACTCCACAGGACAGAGTGCTGGCGCGAGCCAGGTGGGGGCGACCTTACGGACAGTGCAACAGAGAGAAACCGCCGATGGCTGGGAAACCAGATCAGGTAAGGGTGAAACGGTGCGGTAAGAGCGCACCAGCATGCCAGGTGACTGACATGGCTCGGCAAACCCCATTCGGAGCAAGGTCAAGCAGAGGAGACGGGCGGTCCGTCCATCCAGTCAACTGGAAACTCCTCGGGTAGACCGCATAGATGGATGGTTACCGGATCGGGGCAACCTGATTCACAGAATCCCGCTTACAGACTGACTCACCGTCACCTCAAGGTTTTATTGATCATCCTTGCGAGCAAGGGCTGCTGCCCGTACACGACCAAGCTCTTCGAGTTGCATTTTCTCCTTGATGTTCAGCAACTTGGCATAGAACATCAGTCCTCGTGCCGTACCAGTGACGCGAACTGGAACGCGATCTCCTAGATCACCAGCAAATCCCTGAGGGATCTCCACCTTGTAGACCCCAGCATCGAAAAGATCACTCTCGTCAGCTGCCAAAGCAGCAGCCTCGTATCCCCCGCCACCAAAGACTTCGGCATCGACAAAAAAGGTAAACATGGTGACCGTTTCGTTACTCACGATTGCATCTTGCCACCTGCGTATTTCACTGTCTCGCTGGACTCACGAATCGCCGAACAGACGATTGGGGTTCTTGACGACTACGGTTACTAGCCATGAGCAAGATCACAACCGAATCCCTCCCTCAGGTCAGCCTCGCTGAAATCGACCTTTCATCGCCCGAGTTCTGGCTCAAAGACCGCCTCTTTCGCGAAGGTGCTTTCAAAACCCTGCGCGACGAATCCCCCTTTGCTTTTTTCAAAGAACTCGTTATTGAAGATTCCCCCTTTCCCACTGGACCTGGGTATCGGGCCATTACGCGGCACGACGACATCTGGCACATCAGCCGTAACCCACAGCTTTTCTGCAGCGGCAAAGGCTCCAACATCGGAGACCTGCCGATGGAGATGAACGAATTCTTCGGCTCCATGATCAACATGGACGACCCCAAACACTTCCGTTTACGCAGCATCGTCTCACGTGGATTCGCCCCGAAAGAGGTTGCCCGTATTGAAGACCAAGTGCGCTCACGTGCCGAGCGACTCGTCACCGAACTGATCGAGCGTTTTCCCAATAGCGAATGCGATTTCGTTGAAGAGGTTGCTGCAGCCTTACCACTCGGGATTATCTGCGACATGATGGGTATCCCCGAAGAGGATCACAAGCAAATTTTTCATTGGACCAATGTCATCTTGGGTGTCGGCGACCCTGAATTCGGCTCATCACTTGAAGACCTGATGAAGGTCGCTATCGAAATGTTCACCTACGCTCAAGCCCTTGGTGAAAGTCGAATTGCTCATCCACAAGATGACGTGACTTCGGCAATGATGAACGCCATCGTTGATGGTGAGCGACTCAGCGCACAAGAGTTCGGTTCTTTCTTCATCTTGTTAGTCGTGGCCGGTAACGAGACGACGCGTAATGCAATCAGTCACGGCATGAAATTGCTCACTGACCACCCAGCGCAGAAAGATTTGTGGTTCAACGATTTTGACGCCAATACGAAAACCGCTGTGGAAGAAATTGTGCGTTACGCAACACCAGTGATCCACTTCCGCCGTACGGTGACTGAAGATACTGAATTGTCAGGACAAAAACTTCTTGCCGGCGAGAAAGTCGTGATGTGGTACTGCTCAGGCAATCGTGACGAGCGCTCTTTCGCTGACCCTTTTGCCTTTGACATCACCCGTTCATCAAGCACAGCCCAGGTTGGCTTTGGCGCAGGTGGCCCACATTTCTGCCTCGGTGCAAATCTTGCCCGTCGCGAGATCTCCGTCATGTTTGATGAGATTCGTCGTCGCCTCCCAAAGATGCGTATCACCGGTGAGCCAGCCCTGCTACAGAGTTCATTCATCAACGGCATCAAACGCATGCCTTGCGCCTGGCACTAAGACGTTTTTTCTTGACCCATATCGCCACGCACATAATGACGGCGACAGAGAAGTTCATAGCGCACGACATCACCGAACAATGGTGTGGCGACATCGTTAGTGTCACCCACAACGACGGTTTCACCTTCATAGACAACAACACCATTGATCACACGGGCGTTGTGTGTCGCTCGTGAACCACACCAACAGCGCGCTTCAACTTGCATTTCAACTCGCTCATCAGCGACTTCAAGCATGCGCTTTGTGCCCTCAAATAATAAGCCTTTAAAGTCAGTGATCAAGCCAAATGCATAGACATCGACTCCGAGATCGTCAACGATGCGCGCTAATTGATCGCATTGTTCAAGAGTATAAAACTGCACTTCATCACAGACAATAAAATCAAGCGGCATTCTTGTTTCGGCAAGAGCGAACAAATCGATGGACTGTGAAACCTCAACAGCGGGCGCCGAGACTCCCAGGCGACTCGTGACCTGAGTTCCATCGCGGTCAAGTTTGGTCAGTAGCAGACCTCTGCGATCTCTTACCGCCAAATTAAAATGAATTTGCAAAGCAAGGGTACTTTTGCCAGAACCCATCGTGCCGAAGCTGAAACGTAAAGTAGCCATGCCCTGAATGAACTTACTCGCTCAGAGGGACTGACAAACTAAGAGGAGGGAGTCGCCCCTGAAAGAATTTCTGGGACTCGAACATCGGCGACGACGGCATAGTGATCGCTACCCTGAATCCCATCAATCGGGTTGACCCCCGCAAGCCAAACCTTGGATGGATGGCCAGCGGGCTTGGGTCTCGGCCAACTCACGAACAGATAATCAAGGCGGCGATTTGGCCAATTGGCATCCGCTAGATACGGATTAGCGCTACTCCACGTATGACCACTGTGCTCACCGCGTAATTCCCACATATCAGCAAACACTAAATTTGGGTGTCTCACAGATGTGCGACCGGTCAAACGTCGGATCTCGGCGCTATCGGGCACTGCATTGAAGTCACCACCAAGTAGAACCGGCAAATCTATTTTCGGATCTCCGCGTAAACTCAAAGCAAGATCGGCGATTGCGTCAACCTGCAGCAGGCGTACAGCTGATTCATCAAAACGATGATCGAGATGGGTGCAGATCACTGGCCAAGGTCCCCACGGAGAATCAAGTACCGCAAATAATGCTCGACGGTGAGCAGGGTCGCCCTTGGCATTAGGTAACGCAATTTGACCATCTCGAATAATCGGCCAACGCGACAAAATGGCATTACCCATCTGCCATTCACTGTGAGTGACGACAACTTGGTAATTCAGTGTGGCGGCAAAATCTTGCGCCTGTTGCTCGGTGGTGTGTACCTCTTGCAAGAACACGACATCAGGATTCTCATCGCGCAGAACCGCTTCAATAACGCCCTGACGTTCTTGCCATGGACCGAAGTGCCACCAAAGATTCCAAGTCAGAACTCTGATCAAGGCGTAGTCAGCATCGCCAGCACGATGACCCCGTAGGCGGCAAAGGCAATTGAGAGCATGCACGGGGCGAAACGAAAGTTTCGTGGGGGCTTCGCTTCACTGGCAAGATTTTCGAAAAACTGTTTGCTCATCACGATAAAAATTATCGGTCCATCGTTGTCAGGTCTTGAGATATTTCAGAAAATAGCCCCTCATGCTGGGTAAATACACACTTTGGCCAACTTGCGTCGTTACTACAACTAGAGATTTTTACCCCATCAGAAAGAAGAAAAAATCATGAAACCACTAGTCCGCCTCGATCAGTCAATCATCCTCGTGCAACAGGACGAGATCGTCAACATGATGCTCGAACTCGCCGCACCATATTCTCCAGTCGTTGAGCGCGCCCCCTTGGATATTGCCTTGGTCGTGGACCGTTCAGGTTCAATGGAAGGAGAACCCCTTGATTCCGTGCGTCGCGCAGTTCTTGAACTGATCCGTGTCGCTGGTCCTCATGACCGTATTGCGGTGATCAGTTTTGATACTGCTATTGATGTTGTGCTGCCTCTCGCGCACCACAGCCTGCCCGCAGTCCGCGATCGCATTCTGAATATTCACAGTGGTGGCTCGACGAATTTATCGGGTGGCTGGCTGAAAGGATTTGAAATTCTGAACTCGGCCACACCAAACACCGGGTCGTTACCGGCGATTAAACGAATGATCGTCCTCACCGACGGACATGCCAACGCCGGCGTGACCGATAGCGACGAGTTATGTACCATGCTCCGCGGAGCGACATCGCATAGTGTCTCCACTTCGATGATCGGTTTCGCCGACGGATACGACGAAAAATTGTTGGCCGCCATGGCAGATGCTGGGCGTGGCAACGATTATTGGTGTGCCGGCCCCGATCAGGCACTCAATGTTTTCAATGCTGAGTTTGATGGGCTGGCCTCAGTCGTTGCACAAAATATCTCTGTGGAGATTCAACCCACTGGAGCCACCGCTGCCTTTGAAGTTCTCAACGAGTTCGAAGGCGTTGACGTCCCCGGAGTTTCGGGCGCCCGTCAGATCATGATCGGCGACGCCTTTAGTGATGAGGTACGACGTATTGTCGTTCGTTTCACATTGCGTCCCCGACTGGTAGTCGGCACATTCACAGTCGCCAACTTGGTTCTGCGTTGGGCTTCAACCATTGGATCAGTTGCACTCCATGAATTGACGATCCCGATTGACCTAGAGTCCACCGAAAATGCCAGCGACCTCCGCGAGATGGATATTGAGGTCACCAAGCAAGTCCTTCTATTGCAGGTTGCCGAATTGCGCAAAGAAGCGATCAAGCGGGCTCGGGCAGGCGATATTGACAAAGCCCGCATTCTTCTCAACCAGGCAGTGGCCATCTTGGTTGCCACTGGGGCCGATCAGCGGGAAATTGACGAGATCAAGGAACTCACTCAACGCCTCGAGCATTTCGGTGAACGCGATATGAAGATGCTGCATTCGATGTCTCGTAGCTCCAATAAAGGTCGCAACAAGCGCTTTGATCCGAACGACCCGTTCAAGTCCTGAGTCAGGCGACTAAGTTCTTGAGTCAACTACTCATTTAAAAGTGGAGGGACTCATGAGCGAACGTTTTGAAAATGGATTCACCGGCCGAGTTGCCGTCGTCACTGGTGGCGGCACCGGCATGGGTCGTGAGTTGGTGCGTCAACTCACCGCCGACGGATGTGATGTGGCGACCTGCGATGTCATGGACGACACCCTCGCTGAGACTGCAGCGATCTGTGCATCTGACGGAAACTCGGGGCAAATACTGACCTTCATTGCCGATGTCTCAATTGAGACGCAGGTTCTCGCATTTCGTGATGCCGTGGCGGCATGGCGTCCACATATCAATTTGTTATTTAACAACGCTGGCATCGGCGGTGGCGGCAGCATTATTGAAGAGGATCGTCACGACTGGGAAAAAACCTTTGGCGTGTGCTGGTACGGGGTGTACTACAACACCCGCGCCTTCTTACACATGTTGCTCGATGCCCCGATCGGTCATGTGATTAATACGAGTTCAGTCAATGGTTTTTGGGCATCGCTTGGACCGAACGTTCCTCACACGGCTTACAGCGCCGCCAAGTTCGCGGTCAAGGGTTTCACTGAAGCGCTGATCACTGACTTTCGTATGAATGCGCCGACGCTGCGCGCTTCACTTGTCATGCCTGGCCATATCGGAACCTCAATTGCTATCAACTCGCGCAAGTTGCTGGGAGCTGATCCAAAAGAGATGACCGCAGAGCAAATTGCGCAAATGCGCTCTCGTTTCACCAAGGCTGGCATCGATCTCAGTGGCGTCAGCGACGAAGATCTTCGTGTGGGGATTCAAGCACAAGGTGAGGCTTTTCGAGACAATGCTCCGATGTCGGGATCTGAAGCGGCAGCTGTCATTTTGAATGGAGTTAAGCGAGGTGAGTGGCGTATCTTGGTTGGCGCTGACGCCGTGATTCTTGACGAAATGGTGCGCGCGCATCCGACTGATGCGTACCTCCCGGATTTCATGGAACGTGTGCAAGCCCGTGGCGCGCTCGGTGGCATTCCAGGCAACCCGTAAAATCAGCTCGACGATGCGCTACGAATAAGTCGGGCAACGCCTGGCAGTGTCGTGAGAATGCTGACTGAAGTGATAACCACATGTCGGGCACAACGGGTCGGTACGACGAAGACGACGGACATCACGTTCAGCCTCAATCTCACTCGCTAACTGAGCCTTTCGCTGACCCTTCTTTTTTCCATGTCGATACGACAGGTACGCCCCAAAGAGACCCATCATTCAGCCGATCAATTGTGGAAAGTCAATGGCTCGACGGAGCCACAAAATGGATACGCCAGAGCGTTTCTTGGCCGCCAACTTGGGCCGAGTATCACATTTCTTGGTCATCATTACCCCTCTCACTAACTTTCAATCTCACATTTCTTCAACGACCATAACCCACCATTTCGTGCGCTGATGAGATGTTTTTTTACTCGTTGCGATTGAGAGTTCGCCCAGTCAGCGTGTAAGAATCAGCGTATGACTACAACAACTCTTGATACAGCGCGTGCGCTTGTAGAGAATGCTCTCGCCGATTTTCTCGCCACGCATGATCCTCAGAAAATGGATAATGTCACCTTTCGTGGCCTGCGTTTTGACGCAGGTTTAGCCTGGGTGCATTTTCCGGTAGGTCGTGGTGGACTTGGCGTACGCCCCGATCTCAATCGCCTAGTTGAAGAGGGGTTGCGCAAAGCGGGAGCGGCCCCCCAAGACCCAGCCACATTTTTCATTGCCTTAGCGGGTCCCACCATTGCCACTCACGGTTCCGATGAGGTGCAGAAGCGTTTCTTGCGACCGATGTTCACTGGCGAAGAGAAGTGGTGCCAGTTATTCAGTGAGCCTGGTGCTGGATCAGACTTTGCCGGTCTTGGTACACGTGCAGTTCGCGATGGCGATGAGTGGGTCGTCAACGGACAAAAGGTCTGGAATACTTTGGCGCACTTAGCGGACTGGGGCATGCTCGTGACACGCACCGATCCCGAACAGCCCAAGCACAAAGGCATGACGTATTTCGCGATTGATATGCATTCACCCGGTGTGGAAGTTCGACCGTTACGCCAAATGACCGGTGAGGCCGAATTTAATGAGGTTTACATGACAGACGCACGTGTGCCCGACGCCCATCGTGTCGGCGATATCGGCGACGGCTGGCGAGTTGCGCTCACAACTTTGATGAATGAGCGCACCGCTATTGGTGGCGGTGGCGGTGGCAACAGCAAGCGTCGGGGTCCAATCGATGAAACAGTGCGTATCTGGAATGAGATTCCGAGTGATTTACAAACGGGAGCTCATAAGGATGAGATGATGAGGTTGTGGTGTCGTAGTGAAGTATTGCGCCTCACCAACGCCCGTGGAGCGGCGGCGGCCAAGGCTGGCAACCCCGGACCAGAAGGTTCCATCGCCAAGTTGATGCTCGCCGAATTCAATAAAGACGTCACCGCTTTCACGGTTGGATTGCTCGGTGCCAAAGGAATGATTGAATTCGACTTCACTTTCCGTCGCCCTGATGGTCTCTCTGTAGATGGAGCAGACGGTGGCGTGCGACATTCGTTCTTGCGCTCACGGGCAAACTCCATTGAGGGTGGCACGAGTGAGATCATGCGCAATATCTTGGGCGAACAAGTCCTTGGCCTGCCCGGCGAACCACGCGTGGATAAAGCCATCCCGTGGATCAAAGTCCCCCGCAACTAGTCAGCCTTCTCGGTAGCAGAATCGTCTGAGGAAGATTTCTGAGCGTACAACGCTCGTTCACCTGCCGCGAGCGGTCAAGATGGCAGGGTGCAGACATCACGCGGCATTAAAGTTCCCGAGGATGCCATCGCCTGGTCCTTCGCTCGTTCAACGGGTGCTGGCGGTCAAAATGTCAATAAGGTCTCGTCTCAGGCCACGCTCAGGGTGTCTACGGCTGCTTTGTTGGGTTCGCCCACCAAATTGGCTCGGGTGATTCAAGCCCTCGGTGAGACGATTACCATCACCTGTCAGGAAAGCCGGAGTCAGTGGCGTAACCGTCAATCCTGCGTCCAGAAACTCAGCGAGATGATTGATGCCGCAGCTGCCCCTCCCCCTCCGCCGAGACGCAAAACCAAGCCGAGCAAAGGGGCCATTGAACGGCGTCTTGCGGGGAAGAAAAAAGACGGCGAGAAAAAAGCTGGGCGACGCGGCGATTGGTAACGCCGATACCGTAAACGCTATGCCAAGCCGCTTCACTCTCAAATCTATGAACGCCCTCCACAAATCGTTGCTTGCGGTGTCCTTCGGCAAATTCGGCTGGGATGCGGGCAAGATGCCCGTACTCAAACTCACGACAACTGGTCGTAAAACTGGTCAGAAGCGCACCATCATGCTGACCTCGCCGATGCAATTGGGCGAATCTTGGGTGATCGTGGCATCTAAGGGCGGCGATGACGATCATCCCGCATGGTTCTTAAACCTTCAGGCCGACCCGACCGTCGAAGTGGACATCCGCGGCAAAAAGTCAGTGCGCACGGCCCGTCTTGCAACGCCCGAAGAGCGATCCACAATGTGGCCGCAGATCACGTCGGTGTACACCGGTTATGCCGGCTACCAAGAGCGGACGCGACGCGAAATTCCTTTGGTGTTGCTCGAACCTCAAGCCTGAAAATCTGTCAATGTCGGACGAAGCAGCTACATACGACGACATTGATTCTGAGGTTGAAGCGACTGTTGCGTTGCTACGGATACTTGTCGCAGATCGTGGCCTTTTGGCCGATATCCCCACCGAGTTAAGAGTTCAATTACTGAGTTTGGCTGGCGATCTTTACGAACCTGACCTCACCCTGCGCCGTCGTTTAATCAAAGATCAGCGTCGCAGCGACAAGAATGAAAAAGCCGCTCGTCACCAGGAGAATCTCGCGCAGGCTGCCATTCGCGCGCTGCGCGCCAAGCCAGTGTTTGTGACGCCTAACGTTTTTCCGCCTGAACTTATTGAGGGTGACGAGATCGACGATACTGACGAAACCACTGCAGCCTTTGTTGAGACCAATAAAGAACAACACTGTTACGTCTGCAAGGTGAAGTACACGCTGATTCATTTCTTTTACGATCAACTCTGCCCCGAGTGCGCCGAGTTCAATTACAACAAACGCAGTGAAACAGCGGATTTGAGTGGCCGTGTTGCGTTACTCACTGGCGGCCGTGTGAAGATTGGCTACCAAGCCGGCATCAAGTTGTTGCGTGCTGGCGCACACCTGATTGTGACGACGCGTTTTCCACGCGACTCGGCCATGCGTTACGCCGCCGAAGCAGATTTTGCTGATTGGGGTCATCGGCTCGAGATTTACGGACTCGATTTACGCCACACGCCGAGCGTTGAAGCCTTTTGTCGTCACGTGATGACCAAGTACGACCGGCTTGATTACATCGTCAACAATGCCTGTCAAACGGTGCGCCGCCCACCCGAGTTCTATCGCCACATGATGGAGCTTGAGAGTGTATCCATTTCCGATATGCCCGAACACGTTCGCGAACTCGTGGGTGCTTACGAGGGTTTGCGGGGTTACAACATGCTGCCCTCGGCCGAAGATGGCGCGCTGGAACTTGCTGGCCTCTCTCCAGCAACAGCACCTGGAATTACTTGCTCAGCCGAATTATCACAAGCAGAACTCATCGCTGAAGATCGCAACTTACCATCACATCTATTTCCCGAAGGCCAACTTGATCAAGACTTACAGCAAATTGACTTGCGCGATCGCAACTCATGGCGACTCACACTTGCAGAAGTGTCGTCAGTTGAGTTACTGGAAACACAACTCGTGAATGCTGTTGCACCATTTGTTCTCAACGCTCGATTGAAGCCGATGATGTTACGCACTGAGAACCGCGACAAACACATCGTCAATGTGTCAGCGGTTGAAGGTCAGTTTTACCGCAAACTCAAAACCACTCGTCACCCCCACACCAACATGGCTAAGGCCGCTCTGAACATGATGACACGAACATCTGCGGCTGATTATCACGCCGATGGCATTCATATGAACAGTGTTGATACTGGCTGGATCAATGACGAAGATCCAGCGCATCTCGCCGATCGCAAGCGATCAGAACATCACTTCCATCCGCCGCTCGACATCGTTGATGGAGCCGCTCGGATTGTTGATCCGATCATTGAGGGAGCGAATAGAGGCTCACACATGTGGGGGCAATTCCTCAAGGATTACACACCAACTGACTGGTAAACATTGACCATGACCGAAAAAGCCAATGTTCCACTCGCTGGCGCCTTCGGTGGCGGTGGCTTATTCGGTATCGGATATGCCATGGGAGTCATTGAAGGACTGCGCCAACAGGGCATTGATCTTTCAACGGCCCCAATGTTGGGTACCTCGGCAGGCTCGTGGGCGGCGGCGGCGACCGCTCTCGGCGTTACCTTTTCCAGCCTCACAGACGTCAAGATGCCGGGATTTCCAAATTTACGCCCTGGAGTTCTTGCTCAATCAACACGTCAGGTTTTTGGAGATGCAATGCGTCCCAACGTCCACGTTGTGGCCTGCGCTGTGCGAGGTTTAAAGCGCACCGAACTAGACGGTGCATTGATTCCTCTCGCGACGATGGTTGCGGCTTCGTCAGCAGTACCTGGCTTATTCGCGCCCCAGTCCGTCAATGGACGTTTGTTTATCGACGGTGGCGTGCGTTCAGGAGTCAGCGTCGATCTGGCAGCCCCAGCTGATCTGTTGATCGTCATCGCCCCACTCGCAGGCGCCATGTTTGGACCATTCAACAACATCGTTGAGCGCAACACGCAACGCGACATTGATGTCTGGACAAGTACCCATGCTGGCAAGGTACGGCTCTTCGCTCCGAATAACACGACAGCCAAGATTGCGACGTTACCTCATCATCTCTTTGACAAAGCACGAGGGATTGAGGCCTACGCCCAAGGACTTATTGAGGGCGCACAGGCCAAATAAAAAAATCTCGGTGTCGAGAGCAGAGAATTCTCCACCCACGACACCGAGATCTGTTGAGCCTCACTACTTTTCAGCTACAGCCGCTGGTGCTCCCACATGATGGGCAGGCGTGACATGACCCGGCACGGTTCATCTGCACACCACATTGCATGCACATCGGCGCATCGCTGTGCTTGAGCGCCTTGCGAGCAATCTCTGCCGAATGATCACTCACGGGCGCCACAGGTGCAATACCCATCGACAACTGTGTGACTAATTCTTCGACTGATGGAATGCTCTTTGGATCAGTAGCCACATCAGCACCGTTTGACGACTGGTACGAAGTTTCTTCAACACCAGGCAAGGTCGGCTGCAAACGCTCGTCGACAGAGAAGATGCCCATTTCTTCGCGCTCGTCGTAGGTCAAATATTCCAAGGCCAAACGACGGAACAAATAGTCCATGATTGAAGCGGCGAAACGAATGTCTGGATCGTCGGTCATGCCGGCAGGTTCAAAGCGCATATTGACGAATGCTTCAACAAAGGCACGCATTGGCACGCCATACTGCAAGCCGTAACTGATGCTCTTAGCGAAGGCATCCATAATGCCCGACAATGTTGAGCCCTGCTTCGAAACCGTCAAGAAGACTTCACCTGGACGACCATCTTCGTATTCACCAATCGTGGCGAAGCCCTTACAGTCCGCTACACGGAATTCGAAAGTGCGACCACGGCGACTGCGTGGCAACTTCTGACGAACTGGCTTGGAAATGACTCGTTCGACGATCTTTTCCACAACGGCGGTTGCTGCTACTTCTGGGGCATGGGCTTTATCATCATCTTTCTTGGCAGTTGACAAAGGCTGACCGACTTTGCAGTTGTCGCGATAGATAGCCACAGCCTTGATGCCCAGTTTCCAAGACAACATGTGCAGTGCTTCAATCTCTTCAACCGTGGCTTCTTCTGGCATGTTCACAGTCTTTGAGATCGCTCCCGACAAGAACGGTTGCACAGCGCCCATCATCCGCACGTGGCCTTCGTAATGAATCGTATTGTCGCCCATTGAACAAGCGAAAACTGGCAGATGCTCAGTTTTCAAATCAGGCGAATCAACGATGCTCTTATTGCTGTCGATATAAGCAATGATCCGATCCACAACGGGACCCTCATATCCGAGATTCTTCAAGGCTCGGGGCACTGTCTGATTGACGATGACCATGTTGCCACCACCCACCAACTTCTTGAACTTGACAAGACCTAAGTCTGGTTCAATGCCCGTTGTATCGCAGTCCATCATGAGACCGATTGTTCCAGTCGGTGCCAAAACTGAGGCCTGAGCATTACGCACGCCATACTCTTCGCCGTCGCGGACTGCAGACTCCCATGACCGTGAAGCGGCCGCTACTAGATCGGGTTGCACGATCTCAATGTTGTCAATTTCTTGATCAGCGTCACGATGCATCCGCAACACGTTGAGCATGTAGCGCTCATTCTCTGCAAAGCCGGCGTGTGGCCCCATGCGGCTTGCCGTACGGGCGCTTGTGGCGTACGCATGACCAGTCATCAAACTGGTCAAAGAAGCAGCCCATGCACGACCTTCAACAGAATCGTAAGCCAGACCAAGAGCCATCAACAATGCTCCGAGGTTGGCGTATCCAAGACCTAACTGGCGGAATTTGCGACTGTTCTCACCGATCATCTCCGTTGGGTAGTCAGCACGGCCAACCAAGATTTCTTGAGCAGTGAACATAGTTTCGATGGTGTGCTTATAGGCCTCAACATCAAAAACATCTTGATCATCGAGGTACTTCAATAAGTTGATTGAAGCCAAGTTGCATGCTGAGTTATCAATGTGCATGTATTCGCTACACGGATTGGATCCGTTGATCCGACCGGATGCATGAGACGTGTGCCATTTGTTGATCGTGGTGTCGAACTGCAAACCAGGATCAGCGCAATCCCACGAGGCTTCTGCTATCTGACGCCACAAGTCACGAGCCTGCACGGTGCGCACTGGTTCGCCAGTCTTGACCGCTCTGAAGGACCACTCTTTACCTTCAACAACTGCGTTCATGAAATCGTCGGTGATGCGCACCGAGTTGTTGGCGTTCTGATATTGCACGCTGAATGAATCGACGCCATCAAGATCCATATCAAATCCAGCGTCACGCAAAACGCGGGCCTTCTTTTCTTCTTTGGCTTTGCACCAAATGAACTCTTCAATGTCTGGATGATCGACGTTGAGGATGACCATTTTGGCCGCTCGACGGGTCTTGCCACCAGACTTAATCGTTCCGGCAGAGGAGTCAGCACCACGCATGAAACTGACGGGACCTGAAGCAGTTCCACCACCCTGCAAAAGCTCAACACTTGATCGAATCTTTGACAGATTGATACCCGAGCCCGATCCGCCTTTAAAGATGGTTCCTTCCTCGCGATACCAGTTCAGGATGGCATCCATCTTGTCTTCAACGGCCAAGATGAAACAAGCACTCGCTTGCTGTGGCACATCCTTGACGCCGATGTTGAACCACACTGGACTGTTGAAAGCAGCACGTTGCGTGAGGAGAATAAACTTCAATTCATCACTGAAGTTTTCTGCCTCGGCTTGATCGACGAAATAACCACCCTCGACACCCCACCTCGTGATTGTGTCAGCAACTCTGTCAATGACCTGACGCAACGAAGACTCGCGTTCTTCAGTTCCTGGCGTGCCACGGAAATATTTCTGAGACACGATATTGGTGGCGTTCAGCGACCAGCCCACGGGGAATTCCACATCAAGTTGTTCAAAGGCAACCGAACCGTCCTTCCAGTTGGAAATACGCGCATCGCGCTTTTCCCAAGCCACTTGGTCGTAGGGATGGACCCCAGCAGTGGTGTAATGACGGCGGATTCCAATTGCGAGACGATCCGGGGCAAGTGACATTTTGATTCCTTTTCTGAAAATGTGTCGAGGTTAAAGTTTATAGCTTGATTGCTTGAAGGTCCTAGATCTTGACACATCAAACACAAGATGTGGTGTATCCCATCCCCCGCCACCGATGTCGCCACAAGCAGTAGTGATATTACATCAGTGTAACTACACACTTGTCAATGACCCACAAGAAACACCTGCTCAGAGGCATAAAAAAGACCTTTTTGATGAAATTAATATGGCACACGTCACACACATACGGTAAAGAAAAACTAGACGAAACATTGAAGGTGTGACGCTGTATCGCAGGTCCGGGAACTGTGAGGCCCTAATTGCTCCGCATATTGAGTGTTGCTTTTCAACGACCTTTTTTATGCGATTCACTATCCGAGAAACAACGTCACCCCCTTCGTGGAGCTCACAATAAACCAGTCACCCTGTGGGGAGGAAGTGGATAAACATGTGAATTACCACTTTGTTTAGGGGAAAACCCTGGGGAAAACCCTGGGGACACTGGTTGATGATGATTTAGCCCCGCAACGCCTCAATTGTCACTGGAATCCCATTCAAAACCGAAGTTCCAGACAGGGGATCCATGGCGAGATGATCCGACAAAATGTTCGAATTCACACCAGCGCGTGCGGCCGCCACATTCATCTTTGTGCCTGGGTGATCGTGCCCCCAACCATGAGGCAAACTCACCACGCCAGAACGGATGTCATCAGTTAACTCAACGTCTACTTCAAGTGATCCAACACGCGAACTCACCATCGCCCGCGCACCATCGTTCAAACCCAAATGTGCAGCATCATCTGGATGCATCAACAACGAACAACGCATACTTCCCTTTGTCAACACATCGATGTTGTGCATCCACGAATTGTTTGACTTGAGATGACGGCGACCGATCAACACCAAACGACGTTGTGACAACTCTGCGATTGCCGCATGTAGTCGATCCACATCGGCCAATAATTCTGGCGGAGCTAGCTCAATCATTCCACTGCGTGTGCGCAGAGCGTCGGATAAGCGCGGTTCAAGTGCGCCAAAGTCAACTCCGTGAGGATGTGACAACAACAACTCAATACTCGCTCCATCGGGATTTGATCCAAAGCCAGCCCCATAGGGACCGGTTTGCAACATCATGTCCAACATTCTTGCTGGTCCAAATCGCCCATCTTTATTGAGTAATTCAATAATCTCATCAGCATCACGTCCATGAATCGGAGATGATGGATCGCCGACGCTGTGACGCACTAAACCATCAATAGCAAGATCGTCAGCCTGCACAGGATCAGCGTCAGGCCCAAAACCTTGAGCTATCAATCCCAACTTCGCAAGTATCTCCCACTCATCAGGCTGTCCATCATCAAGAGGTAAGACCGCTGGGCTGTAGTTCGCTACATTGCGAATCGCAAATTGCAAAAGCAACACATCGTAATGATCACGCTGTAATTGCGAAGGCGATGGAAGGATGATGTCGGCATGTCGCGTCGTTTCATTGAGATAAATATCAACACTGATCATGAGTTCAAGTTGCTCAAGGGCGCTTGACAACTGATGCGAATGAGGAGTTGATAGAACTGGATTACCAGCGACGGTGATTAAGGCTTTAATTCCAGATTCGCCGACATGAGTGATCTCCTCAGCTAAAGCGGCGGCTGGGTATTCGCCCATGACTTCGGGGTATCCGTTGACTTTGGTCTTTCCCCCACCCCGTCCGATACGAAAACCTGAACCCTTTCCGGAGGTCCCACGGGTGGTGGGCCCACCCAACACAGGCTTGGCAAACATTGCTCCGCCGACGCTGTCCAAATTGCCTGTCAAGGTATTAACGACATCCACGAGCCAACTTGCGGTTGTCCCAAATTCAGTTGTCGTGGTGCCGATGCGTCCGTACACCGCGGCACGTGAGGCTGCGCTCATATCGCGCGCCACTTGACGAATGACTTCAGCTTCAAGACCCGTTGCATCGCTCACTGCCTCAGGTGTAAAACGCTGACACACTCGACGAATATCCTCTAGCCCATTCAGTAAATCGGCTATCCGATCTTGAATCTTCACTAAGTTCTCGGCAAACAAAACATTGACCACGGCCATCAGAAATAGGGCATCGCTCGCCGGTCGAATTGCCAACCACGTATCAGCCTCTTGAGCCGTACGAGTAAACCGAGGGTCAACCACAACGACCGTTCCGCCACGAGCCCTAATAGCTTCAATGCGTCCGGGGAAATCTGGTGCCGTGCACATACTGCCGTTTGAAGCGTACGGATTAGCACCCAACATCATCAGGAAATCTGTGCGATCCAAGTCAGGCACTGCAACATGGACTCCAGTGCCAAACATGTAACCAGCGGCGACTTGTTTGGGAAGTTGATCAACGGTCGAGGCACTAAAACGGTTGTGAGTGCCCAGACCCTGAAGCAGAGTTCGGTTGTACAGCATGGCCGACAGGCTGTGGGCATTGGGGTTTCCGAGATAGACGGCTACAGCATCACGACCATGTCGTTCAATGAGATCTTGTAGTCGCCCAGCCACTTCAGCCCAGGCTTCATCCCACTCAACTTCAACGTGGACACCATTGCGCTTCATCAGCGGTTTGCGTAAACGATCTGGATCTTCATGAAGTTGCTTGAGTGTTGAACCTTTTGGACAGATAAACCCGTGTGAAAAAACATCATCCATGTCACCGCGGATACGACCGATGCTTTCGGTCTTGTTGATGACTTGCAAGGGCGAAGTTTGGACTGCGATCTCTAAGCCACAACCCGCCTCACATAACGGACATGTTCGAAAAGCAAGTCGGGTGTCACTCATAGAAGAACTCTAGAACCCGGCGAGGTATCTCAACTGACGGGCGACTTATCGAGCAGAGCGGCTTCTCGCTGAAAGTCTTGCGCCCCATCGAAGTTTTTATAGACGCTGGCGAAACGCATGTAGGCAACTTCGTCAAGTTCACGTAAACGTTCAAGAACCGCAAGTCCCACTCGGGTACTTGGCACATCGCCACCGCCGCCGAGTCGCAATTCTTCTTCGACCGAATCTGCAAGAGCGTTCACCGCATCATCATCAATGGGTCGACCCTTAGCCGCGGCCATCACCCCAGAAATAAGTTTGCCACGATCAAAGGACTCACGCGTGCCCTTGGTCTTCGTGATCATCAAAGGAACTTCGTCCATCCGCTCAAAAGTTGTAAACCGATGCATGCACTGCGGGCATTCCCGACGACGCCTAATTGCCCCACCATCTTCAGCAGTTCGAGAGTCCACCACTTTGGTGTCTTCATGGCGACAAACAACGCAACGCATATGTACAGCGTAGTGTAAAAGTCTCAATAAAACTTGACTTTTTTCGCCAATCAGCCGAGTATCGCCGTGCTATTTGGTGGGCAACACAAGGCGTTGGCCAATATCCACAGAAGCCCCGCCATTGAGGTTCACAAGCTCGTCAACATAGTTTCGCAAATTGCCGTCTGTCAGCGATGAGGCGATGGACCACAAGGTGTCACCTTGTTGCACGATGTAAAAATCAGTTCCCCGAACATAGGCCAGCGATAGATCAGGAGAGATTGGATTTATTGCCGCGTTGTCAATGCTCAGCGTTTGGGGCGTCACCGCGGGGAGAGAGGCAGCCCCGTCCCCACGGCTCGCCAAAGTGCGGATGCCGAGGCAGACGGCAACCACAACTGATAGGGCGACCAGACCTGCAACAATTCGCCGACGAAGATAGACGTCGCGCGACACATTGCGAGTTGGAGCCGCAGAAAACTGCATTGCCGAGCCCCTAGTGGAGCGGATCTCAATGATGTACCGAGGATCAAGTGCGAGGGCCATGATGTACCTTTCGAATTGGTTAATGGGTTGAAAACTTGTGATCTGAGATTGCAACAGGGGTAAGGCAGGAATTGTCAGTCCCCGAACCGAACGCCTGTTCGCACTGTGAGGCAGGTTATGCGAACGCCTGTTCGGTGTCAACCTTCGCTGAAAGATTCATCTCTGACCAGCGATTTTGTAGAAAATACGAACAGGTGTTTGACTCCTGGGGCGAACACCCGTACGATGCACCCATGATCGAACTCACCCTCACCCTTCGTCAACGCAGCATCCTTGAATGCATTGAGACCAGCATGGAGGAGCGTGGCTTTCCCCCCTCCGTCCGAGAAATTGGTGAAATAGTCGGTCTCAATTCTCCGTCGACAGTTCATAATCACCTCAGCACCTTGCAACGCTTGGGTTATCTCGAACGAGACCCCAACCTGCCGCGAGCGATCAAGGTCAACTGGGATCGCAATAGTGGAGCAATCATCTCGCGTAGCAAGGTCAACCATGTACCACTGATCGGTGATGTCGCCGCCGGAACTGATGTTCTTGCTCAACAAAATGTTGAAGAACTACTCCCTCTGCCCGCTGACTTCACTGGTGATGGAGATCTCTTTATGTTGCGAGTGCGCGGTGACTCAATGATTGACTCTGGAATTCTTGACGGTGATTACATCGTGGCCCGCCAGCAAGTCACGGCCGATAACGGTGACATCGTCGTGGCTGGTATTCCGGGTGACGAAGCAACCGTCAAAACATTCACTCGCAAAGGTCGCGAGATTATTTTGCTACCAGCTAACCCGCGCCTTGAACCGATGCATTTCCCCGCTGACGAGGTACACGTTTTTGGGAAAGTAGTCACCGTTTTGCGACGATTGTAAAATCGCAACAGATCTCGTTAGGCAACGCTCAGTCGTTGTGCTACCTGTTCAATTGCGCCGTCACTTTGCACAACAGCAACGCGAACGAACCCGCCCCCTGGCGCCCCATACAAATCTCCAGGGCTCACCAATGCTCCTGCTGCACGCACTAGCTTTTCGGCGTAATCCCAAGCATCTCCAACATGGAACCACAAGTAAAAACCACCCGCAGGTAGGGGCACGTCAACACCAGACCACTTCGACAAAATATCGGCCATCCGCTCAAGGCGATGGCGGTACCGATCGCGTTGTAAAAGAACGTGCTGGTCATCGTCTAACGCGGCAACACCGGCAGCCTGCGCTGGTCCTGGAACCATCATCCCGACATGTTTGCGCACCTCGGACAAATAGTGCACGAGTTCACTGTCGCCGGCGTACGCGCCAACCCGCAGACCGGCCAAGTTTGACCGCTTGGACAAGGAATGCACGGCGATCACTCCCTGTGAACCATGTTGCAAAATCGATTGGGTGCGCGCCTTACCGTTTTCTTGCGCCCAAATGAATTCGGCATAACACTCATCGCTGAAAACAGGAACTTGATGTTCCCGACCCCATTGTGCGGCTGCACCCAAATCATCCACCGCGCCAGTTGGATTCGACGGACTGTTGACCCATAACAAAAGTGCGCGTGCAGCGTCATCGGGGCTGATTGCCGACAGATCAATTCCGCCATTTTCATTTGTCGGGACACTGACAGCCCGGCAGCCGGCCAAGGTAGCTCCCATTTCATAGGTTGGGTAGGAAACTGCTGGATACAGGACCGTATCCAGCCAAGGCGTCCTCAGCTTCATCCATTGTGGCAACGTGCCCACAAACTCTTTGGTGCCAATACAGGCGGCAATATCGCTTGGGGTGATGGTGACCGCAAAACGGCGATCCATCCAACTGGCGAATGCCTCTCGTAGGGCCTGCGAGCCGACTGACGCTGGATAACCGCGTTCGCTGTTGCTCACTGCCAAGGCCTCAAGTACACATGCTGGTGGCGGATCACACGGCGTACCGATGGAGAGATCAATCAATCCTCCAGGAAAAGCTGCTGCTAGGGGCTTGAACGAGTCCAAACGCTCATAGGGATACGGAGGTGGTTCAAAACCAGCAGGGCGATCAGGTGCATTCATACTGCCTTCATTTTGTCTCATGTGACTGGGGGTAGAGCGCCTTCAAGAACAATAAATTCACTTAAGCGCCCACTTGAGGCATCAGCCAAACGGGCTCGCACTCGGACCCCGTCGGTTTCATGCGTGGTGGAAACAACTTCGCCTTCACGGTGCACTGCAGCCAAAGCATCACCCCGGTCATAGGGGAAAAATAGTTCGATCACCTTGCTGACTGAGCGGAGTCGATCCGACAGCGTGCGCACAAACAGTTCAATACCATCGCCCGTCTGAGCGCTCAACCCAACCGAACCCGGATGCCAAGAGACAACATCGCTCACCCCGACGGGGTCTAAGTCGCTCTTGTTGAAGACCAAAAACTCGGGCACTTGATCAGCGTTGATCTCGCGTAGAACAGTCCGCACCGCATCAATCTGACCCTCGGGATCGGATCCCGATCCATCCACAACGTGCACCAAATAATCCGCGCGCGTTGCGACTTCGAGGGTGCTCTTAAAAGACTCAACGAGACCGTGTGGAAGGCGGCGTACGAATCCCACGGTGTCGGTCACTAGCACTGGTTCGCCACCAGGAAAAGATAAGCGTCGTGTCGTCGGATCAAGAGTGGCAAAGAGTCGATCTTCAACGAGCACACCAGCCTGAGTGAGGCGATTCAATAGTGTGGACTTACCGGCGTTGGTATAACCGACAATCACCACATTGGCAAGTCCACTACGCGCCCGACCTTTACGCTGTAGATCGCGTGTATGACCTAAGTCAACTAGTTCATGTTCAAGACGAGAAATTCGATTTTTGATGCGTCGGCGATCCACTTCAAGTTTTGTTTCACCACTACCAAAACGTGATCCCACGCCACCTCTTTGTTGCGACATATTGGCTTGGGCACCGCGACGCAAACGCGGCAACCGGTAACGTAAAAGGGCAAGCTCCACTTGGGCTTTACCTTCAAGAGTGTGCGCATTCTGGGCGAAGATGTCAAGAATGACAGCAGTTCTATCGATTGCTGTACGTCCCAACATTTTTTCTAAGTTGTACTGCTGGCCAGGGGATAATTCATTGTCAAAGACGACTGTGTCAGCGTCAACCGACAAACATAAATCACGTAATTCTTCGGCCTTACCTTTGCCCACGAACCACGTGTGATCTGGAGTATCACGCTTTTGTGTGAGACGGCCCGCTTCATCAGCGCCAGCGGTGTTGATCAGCAGACTCAACTCGTCAAGACTGGATTCAGTTTCCTCTTCGCTGTGACCGTGCAAAGTGACACCAACAAGGACAATGCGTTCGCGAATACTGCGCTCAATGAGGGTTTGACCGAGGGCTTGGTTGTACGGCGAATTAGGACTTGAGTTGGTCACACATGCACCGATAGTGAAGCGATGAAAACACTGGGGCCAATCAAGGTGGCAGTCCGTGAGGCTCGATCAATACGGACTCGCGCATCACCTCCAGCCATATGCACAATGACCTCTGGAGTTGACGCTGGTACGAGGCCCCAAGCAAGGGCTGCCTCGGCGGCAGCGCAGGCCCCCGTGCCACAGGCCAAAGTGATTCCCGCGCCTCGTTCATGGACGCGCATCGTGATGGAATCAATTTCTGGTCCAGCAGCAATAATTTCCAAATTCACTTGAGGCACAAGAGCACCGAGTTTTTGCAAATCCACATCGTCGAGATCATCAACACCCACAACTGCGTGAGGGTTGCCTAGTGAGAGATGGCGCACTGGACGATCTGGGTTGCATTGAAGTTCAGACCAATTCTGCGGTTCACCTAGATCAGTGATCTGACCCATATCAACGCTGATCTGCAAAGTCTCACCCTCATCTCCACCTTCAACGCGTACGATCCGCTGCCCGGCGTCGGTTTCCACCGTGTAGGTCGTCGCCGAGGAACTTGACGCATTCGCTTGGCGGTGTGCCGCTTGGACGAGACAGCGAATGCCGTTGCCACTCATTTCCGCGCGACTTCCATCAGCGTTGAGGAGCACCATGCTCACATGCTGAGGACCGTGAATATCCAAAAGCAAAAGTCCATCAGCGCCCACGCCGAAACGCCGATCACACCATCGACGCGCAAGTTCTGCCCATGCGATTGGCGGAGTTCCCTGAGCGAGATCCACGACGAGGAAATCATTGCCGAGCCCATGGTGTTTTGTCAGTCTGATATCCATAGCGATGAATCTCAGGTTACGCCAAAAGCCCAATGAGTTGAGGTGCCACTTCGGTCACTGGGTCACTTTCGATGTCAAACCAGTTGATTCGTGGATCCCGACGGAACCAGCGCTCTTGACGAACTGCGAACTGACGAGTTTTCACGACGATGGTGGCAATGACTTCTTCAAGTGACATGCGCCCCTCAATGTGTTCAACCATCTCCTTGTAACCCAAAGCCTGCAGGGCTGTTGGAGACAGACCTTGAGTGAGAAGATTCTCTACTTCGGCTGGCAGTCCCCGCTCAATCATCACTCGGACGCGCTCTTCAATACGTCTCGCTAAAACATCGCGGGGCCAGCGCAAAGCGACTTGTTGGACCTCGCTCGCAGGGTAAGTATCCACGCCCGGACCAAAGGAAGAAAAAGGGCGCCCACTCCCCTCACACACTTCTAGGGCACGAATGATTCTCCGCGAATTACTCGGCTCCATCTTGCTCCCCGCCGTGGGATCAAGATGGCAGAGACGTTGATGCAAGGCTTGAGATCCAAGAGTGATCAACTCATCATCAAGTCGCTCCCGAACCTCGGGCCACTGACCAGGCAAGGTCAAACCGTCAACCACAGCGCGCACATACAGTCCGGTCCCGCCGACGAGAAGTGCCCTTCCACCACGGCTCGTGATCTCGTCAACCGCATGTCGATAGGCGACTTGAAATTGTGCCACCGTAAATGCTTGCGTGGCATCCACTAAGTCGATGAGATGGTGTCGCACCAAAGCTTGTTCGCTGACGGTCGGCTTAGCAGTTCCGATATCCATTCCGCGATACACCTGCATGGCATCAATGGACAGCAGTTCAATACCCAAATCACGACCAGCGTCAGATGTCGCCAAAGCCATTGCCAACGATGATTTTCCACTGGCCGTGGGGCCCAATATGACCAATGAACGAAACGTCATCAAATCCTCACAGCGAAGCGACTGGAATACGTACTTTGTGCAAGGGGTCTGCCGTGACTTCAACGAGCACACCACGCAAATGGTGCGGTGCGGCACTGGTGATTTCCACCAAACCGTAACTTCCCGTGCGGATTGGTTCTGTCGGAGTGAAGTGCACCACTTTATTCTGGCGAGTACGAGCTTGGTAGACCACAGGGTTGCGCCGTGAAGGTCCTTCAATCAAAACGTCTTCAATTCGTCCAATACGTGCTTCGTGCTTGAGCACGGCCGAATGTTCAACGACGACACGCAGGCGGGCATATCGATCGGCTATGACGACTGGATCTACAAAAAGATCTGTCATGCGCTCCGCCTCAGTGCCCTCACGCGGCGAAAACATGTAGGTATAGGCGTAGTCATATTCGGCTGCTGCCGACACCTCAAGAGTCTGTTGAAAGTCTGCCTCTGTTTCACCAGGAAAGCCGACAATGATGTCCGTGCTAATTGCAAGGTCAGCAATGAGTCCCCTGGCTTCAACGATTTTTTCCAGATAACGCCGCGCCGAGTAACCACGGTGCATCATCGCCAAAATGCGATCACTCCCTGATTGCAATGGATAATGGAGATGCTCGCAGACCGAAGAAACCTCTGCCATCGTGGCGAAAGTCTCCGGCCGCATGTCTTTGGGATGTGGACTCACAAATCGCAAGCGACGAAGACCTTCAATATTGCCAACCTCGCGTAACAGTTCACTAAATCGCGGCGCAGCGGAAACAGATTCGCCGGATCGGCGCTTATCCAACTGCAGATCACGTCCGTAACTATTCACGTTTTGACCCAACAGCGTTACCTCTGTGACACCTTGGGAGACCAACAGTCGAACTTCATTGACAATGTCCTCGTATGGGCGACTGATTTCTGCTCCGCGTACTGCGGGAACGATGCAAAAAGCACAGGAATTATCACAACCAATTTGAATAGTGACCCAGGCGTCGTACGAATTTACCCTTTTGGCAGGAAGAGCAGAAGGGAACATGGCATGGTCGTCAAGAACTGCTTCTTGAAGGATCTCTGTCACTGGGCCTGAGGTGCGCGCTTGCTCAACGAGTTCAGCGGCGCGATGGACATTGTGGGTTCCCATCACGACATCAACCCACGGGGCGCGGTCGCGCACTATGTCGCGATCCTTTTGCGCTAAGCAACCAGAGACCACGATCTGGCGACCTTCACGAGCGTCTTTCCAGCGTTTCAACATTCCGAGATTGCCGTACAACTTGTTATCTGCGTTTTCACGAATACAGCATGTGTTCAGGACAACGATGTCCGCATCCTCTTCATCCTGCACAGGTACTAGGCCATCAGTCTCCAAAAGACCGGAAATTCGCTCCGAATCATGGTCGTTCATCTGACACCCGAAGGTTCTGACGACATAAGAGCGTTCTTCTCGTTGCGACATAACGGTGTCAGGATACCCGTGAAGGAGACATCTATCGGTCAGAAGACGCTAGTCAACAAAATCTCTCAGAGTCCTGCTCGCAGTCACATGTCGCAAGCGGAACAAAGTACGGACTTCAATCTGGCGGACACGCTCGCGGGTGATGTTAAAGGCTTGCCCAACCTCCTCCAGAGTGGCGTTTTCTCCGCCACCAAGCCCAAAACGCATCCTCATGACTTCTTTCTCACGCTCTGGGAGATCATTCAGTACGAGTTGCAGGGCCTCGCGTAAATCTTCATATTGCAACCCATCACTTGGGTCGACGCTGTCTGTCGACGCCAAATTGTCAGCATAGGTTGCATCCCCCTCACCACGTGTCGGTTGATCAAGGCTTTTAGTATCAGCAGCAAGACTGAAATACTCAGCCACTTTGCCCGGAGTTTCTCCGAGTACTTGCGCGATTTCAATCAATGACGGTTCACGCTGAAGCTTCTGCGACAACTCTCGTTGCACGCGTAATGCCCGATTGATGCTCTCCATTGCATGCGCCGGGATCCGAATATTACGCGTCTCTTCAGCTACCGCGCGAGCTATGGACTGTTTAATCCACCATGTTGCATATGTAGAAAATTTAAAACCGCGGGTGTAGTCATACTTCTCAACAGCGCGGATGAGACCAATATTTCCACTTTGAATCGCGTCCGCCAAAGGCATTGATGAACGCGCATAGCGCTTGGCGATACTGACGACTAAACGTAGGTTGGCCTGTGTCATTTCTTCACGCGCTTTTCGTCCGTTATCAATCAGGCGCTTCAGCCGACGTCGATCCAAAACGGAAACATCATCACCTAAAGCCAGCAATTCAGCCTGCGCTTGAACACCATCGGTCATACGACGGCCAAGAAATCTCTCCTGATCGACTGTCAATAATGTAATGCGACTGATTTCTTGCAAATACAGGCGGACAGCATCCTGACTTCCCGAGTCTCGTTCTATTCGTGATGCGGGGCGGTTCGTGCTGGTAGCTCCTTTGCCTGGACCTATGACCGAACCTTGCAGTTGTGGCCGGCGCATTTCGCCACTGTCATCAAGATCAAATGACTGATCAACCGCAATACCAGAATCTTCAATGGCCTCCCGCACGGCGTCAATCACAGCAGGTGATAATTCAACGTCGTGAAGAACATCAACGATTTCTTCTGTTGACAATTCTCCGCGACGACGACCGTACGCCAAGAGACCAGTCCACTCGCGCAAGTCAATCCCCGGCACCGGCACTGAGGTCACATCGAGAGGTGCATCACAAGATTCGGCCCTGTCAAAAGTCACCCTTACCCCCGAATTGTAGTTCCCCTAATACCTAGCCACCTTAGCAATGACTCAGCAGCCACAAAACCAGTTTTCGGATCGTCAAGTTTCTCAAGTTCTAAACGCGCCGCGCGATCTTCGAGAATCTCCGCAGGGTCAACGATGCCAGTGCGCTGACTCAATGTTCGACGTACGCCAACCGCGATCAAACTGAGAGCAACCGATGGCGGATCAATGTCGATATCTGCGACAGCGGCGCGTTCTAAAAGTTCACGCACTTCAGGATCTGCGCTCGCCAAGGCGTTATTCAGCAGCGAGCCTTGCTCAACTTCAGCGGCACGAGCCACATTGAGGAATGCTCGGCGTGGAACCTCCGAGTAGAACAGATCTTCAATCAACCACGGCGCGATGGCATCCCATGTCTGCAGTAATAATGCGATGGCTATGAATTCGGCGCTATCACCGTCACCCGAGGCACGAGGTGCGGGTGTAGCAACGACGGGTTGAGTTGAACGACGTTCGGCCAGGCGAGTCAAATCGGCGACGGGAAGACCAACAATGGTCGCCACTTCGCCGGCATATAGTTTGCGGACATTGACATCGGGATGCTCATTAATCACCTGCATTGCGAGAGAGGCCAATCGAGCCCGATCTTCAGGAGTTCGAAGCGGTTGAGCGGCGATGACTCTGTCCAATCTGAAACGAAGAAATGGCACAGCATCTTTGATCGCTAAGGCCAGCGCCTCGGGATCCGAACTGGCTAAATCACCCGGGTCTTTGCCGTCAGGGAATCGCGCCACAGATACTCGTACCTGATATTTCTTTTCCCAAGCGTAGAACTTCTCGGCCGCACCTTGACCCGCCTTATCGGCGTCAAAAGCCAACACGACTTTTGTGGCAAACCGCTTCATCATTCTGACATGCTCTTCGGTCAGCGATGTCCCGCATGTGGCTACCGCACGCGGCACACCCGAACGGTGAAAACCGATGACATCGGTATAGCCCTCGCAGACGATGACTTGATCATCTTTGACGACATCGCTTTTGGCCCAATTCATGCCGTATAACGTTTTGGATTTGAAGTAAATTTTGGTTTCTGCAGAGTTCTTGTATTTGGCTGGATCAGTGCTCCCAGGAAGAATGCGTCCACCGAAGGCAACAGCATCTCCGTTGTCGCTAAAAATCGGGAACATGATTCGAGCGCGAAACGAATCTTGAAGACGGTTGGATTTATTCGTGAAAGCCAGACCTACATCACTCAGCACATCAGCCTTGAAACCTTGCTCCGTGAGATGACTGCTTAAAGCATCCCATTCGTCGGGGGCATAGCCCAAACGAAACTGGCGAGCAACATCTCCCGCTAATCCCCTATCGCGTAAATACTCACGAGCAGAACGCGCATCAGGCGATTTCAGTAGGCGTTGGTGATACCACTCAACCGCCGACTCCATGGCGCCGAGTAATTGTTTACGCCGAGAACGATCTTGACCTTCGCCACCCGTGGTGTAGGTCAGGACAATATTTGAACGCGCAGCCAATTTTTCAACCGAAGCCGGAAAGTCAATATGTTCAATCTCTTGTACAAAAGTGAAGACATCCCCGGCCGCTTGGCAACCGAAACATTTGTAGCGCGATGTTTCTTCACGCACGTTGAATGAACCACTTTTCTCGGCGTGGAACGGACACAAACCAACCCAGTTGCGACCTGTTTTGCGTAACGCTACATATCCCTGGATGACTTCAACAATTGAGGTGGCAGCCCGCACCCGCTCAATGTCCTCTTCCACAAAACCCATGTGGACAGGCTAATGCATGGGTGGCTGAGCAGATTGAGCGCGATCGGCTCTGATCGACAAAACGACAGCAAGGAACATAACCACGACAATCACAGCAAGGGAAATCGCTGTCGGGATGTGGTACCACTCAACAATGATCATCTTGATCCCAACAAAAGCCAAGATCACCGAGAGTCCCTCTTTGAGGTATCTGAACCGAGCATGGGCATCAGCCAATAGGAAATACAACGCTCGTAGCCCGAGAATGGCGAAGGCATTGGAAGAAAAGACAATGAACTGTTCACGACTGACGGCCAAGACTGCAGGTACCGAGTCCACTGCAAAAATGACATCGGTGAATTCAATCAATAGCAGAACCGCAAATAAGGGAGTCGCAAGACGCACCCCATTTTTACGGGTGAAGAGTTTCTGACCATCAAGTTCTGGAGTGCTTGGGACAACGCGATTCACAAATTTCATGAACCGACCCTCGGACGGATTGCTCGAGTTCTCAGGTTCAATCACTAACTTGACTGCGGTATACAACAAGAAGGCTCCGAAAATGTACAGCACCCAAGTGAACTTCTCAATCAATGCGACGCCAGCAAAAATGAAGACCGCACGCAACGCAAGAGCACCGAAGATGCCCCAAAAAAGAACCCGATGCTGATACTTCAACGGAATCTTGTAGAAACTCAAAATCAGAGCCCAAACAAACACGTTGTCAATACTCAAACTTTTTTCAATCAGATAACCACTAATGTATTCACCCGCTGCCGCACCCCCGAAGCCCCAAGCAACGATTCCAGTGAAAGCCAAGCCCAGCGAAATCCAAACAGTGCTTTCAATCAGTGCTTCTCGTGGACCGACATCATGGGCTTTGCGATGAATAACCAGAATGTCAACGGCCAACAGTAGAGAGATAAAACCTAACAGCGCCACCCAAGCCCAGCCCGGAATTGAGAGATCAACAAAATTGCTTGTATCTGATGCTTCGGAGATTAAGTACACAATGACTGATCTTAGGACACGAGTACTCTTGCTGAAAGTCAGGACTATTTGGTTTCCGTCTTTTTCTTTCCAGCGCTCGCAAGAATTGACTGCGCAACAGCCAAACGAGCGATCGGCACTCTGAACGGGGAGCAACTGACATAATCAAGACCAGCGCGATAGAACAGATCAATGGACTCTGGATCACCGCCGTGTTCACCGCACACACCCAACTTGATACCTGGCTTGGCAGCACGGCCACGTTGAGCGGCAGTTTCCACCAATTCACCCACTCCGTCTGGGTCAATAGTTTCAAATGGATTGCGCTTGAGTAAACCATTTTCCAGGTAGGCCGGCATCATCCGACTTTCAACATCGTCACGGCTGAAACCGAATGTCATCTGCGTGAGGTCATTGGTTCCAAAGCTGAAAAAGTCGGCTTCTTGCGCCAACTGATCTGCTCGCAATGCTGCGCGCGGAGTTTCAATCATGGTTCCGATGGAGACCCTTGGTTTTTTCGCCGATCCCTGAGTGGCGTCAGCGATTCCCTTCACCACCCATGAACGAGCTAACGCCAATTCTTCGCGAGTCACCGTGAGCGGGATCATGACTTCGACAATCGGTTTGCCACCTTTGGCGACGCGATCAGCGGCAGCTTCCATTAACGCCTGTACCTGCATCGCATAGAGACCAGGCTTGACGACTCCGAGACGCACACCACGAGTACCCAGCATCGGGTTGTGTTCTGACCACTCGTGGGCGACCTTCAGCAACTGCTCTTGTTCGCTGGACCAAGCGCCGGCAACCGCTGTGGCTTTTTCAATTTCCAATTCATGAACATTGGGAAGGAACTCGTGAAGCGGTGGATCCAAAAGACGCACGGTCACCGGCAGACCGTCCATGGCCTTCAAGATGTCGACGAAGTCCTTCTTTTGAACTTTGCGTAATTCTTCGAGCGCTTTAGCTTCATCGGCCGGGGTTTGAGCCAAAATCATGCGTCGCACGACGGGCAACCGATCGGGAGCCAAGAACATGTGCTCGGTGCGACACAGCCCAATACCTTGTGCACCCAATGTGCGGGCGTTAGCCGCTTCTACGCCCGTGTCGGCGTTAGCGCGCACCGCCATCTTGCCCTTACGAACTTGATCGCACCATTGCAAAATAATGTCAAATTCTTTGGGCGGTGTGGCTTGCGATAACGCCAGTGATCCAACAACAACTTCACCTGTGGTGCCATCCAACGAAATAATGTCACCCTCGACAACGGTGACTGATCCAGCAGTGAACTTTTTCCCATCAATTTTGATTGCCTCAGCACCAACCACGGCAGGGGTTCCCCAGCCACGTGCGACAACGGCGGCATGGCTGACAAGCCCACCGCGGGCCGTCAGAATGCCTTCAGCGATCATCATCCCATGCACATCTTCAGGACTGGTTTCGCTTCGCACCAAAATCACTTTTTCTCCGCGATCAGATGCATCCACGGCATCATCGGCGGTGAAATACACCTTGCCAACTGCCGCGCCAGGCGAGGCTGCTAATCCTTTAGCCATCACCTTTTTCACTCCCGCTTCAAACTGCGGATGTAAAACCTGATCAAGATGTTCAGCGGCCACTCGAGTGATGGCTTCTTCACGAGAAATCTTCCACACACCCTTAGGGCCCTTGGTGCCCTTGGTCATGTCCACAGCCATACGCAACGAGGCCGCTCCAGTGCGCTTACCGACGCGTGTCTGCAACATCCACAACCTGCCCTGTTCAATCGTGAACTCGGTGTCGCACATGTCTTTGTAGTGCGCCTCAAGGCGCAGAAAAACACCCATCAATTCGGCGTGAATCTTCGGGAACTGAGATTTCAAGGCATCAAGATCTTCAGTGTTACGAATACCGGCAACAACGTCTTCGCCCTGTGCGTTGATGAGGAAGTCACCGTATGGAACATTTTCTCCAGTTGCTGCGTTACGCGTAAATCCCACTCCAGTACCAGAATTTTCATCACGGTTACCAAAAACCATGGCTTGCACATTGACGGCAGTCCCTAAATCGTGAGCGATCTTTTCACGCACGCGGTATGCAATAGCGCGCGATCCATTCCAACTTTTAAAAACGGCTTCAACTGCTCCGCGCAATTGCGCCTCGGGCTTTTGCGGAAATGCCTTGCCAGTTTCCTTTTTCACTACTGCCAAGTACCGAACACATAATTCTTTGAGTGCGACAGAAGTAAGCTCAGAATCAGTCTTGACTTTGGCTTGATCTTTTGCTGCCTCAAGCGGATGCTCAAAATGCGATCCTTCAACGCCCAAAACAATTCGTCCATACATCGCGATAAAACGGCGATACGAGTCATAGGCAAAACGCTCGTTTCCCGTCGCGCGGGCAAGACCTTTCACGCTTTGGTCGTTCAAACCCAAGTTGAGGACGGTGTCCATCATGCCTGGCATGGAAAACTTTGCCCCAGAGCGCACACTCACCAATAACGGATCACTTGGATCGCCAAGTTTGCGCTTCATGGCTTTTTCAAGTTTTGTGATGTGCGACTTGATTTCGGCATCAATGCTCCTAGGCCATCCACCCACCATGTAGTCGCGACAAGCATCGGTACTGATGGTGAAACCAGGAGGAACGGGAAGACTCAAAACACTGGTCATCTCCGCCAGATTGGCGCCCTTTCCTCCCAGCAGATCTTTCATCTGCATCGGAGGACGGCGGTGTTTATGATCAAAAGAGTAGACGTAAGGCACGGTAGACAAGTCTAGAACCCGAACCCGCAACTCCTAACATGCTTCATCATGCGAATTTTTGGTTTCCCGATTCAAGTTCGACCAGGTTTTGCCATGTTCATGTTGCTGATCATCATCATCAACGGCGTTCCCATGGGCCCCTGGCTTGCGGGGTCGGTGGCACTCTTCACAGTCCTGCATGAACTTGGCCACGCCTTTGCAGCACGCCGAACAGGTGCTCATGCCCGCATTTCCTTGGAGTTTTTAGCGGGATATGCCTCATTCACCCCAGCGCGCCCCCTTCAGCGCTGGGAAAAAGCCGGTATTTCGTTGGCTGGACCTCTGGTACAAATCATCAGCGGCGTCACCGTTCTTCTGGCGATGGGGGTCAACCCCTTAGCCCACGATCAATACGCCGCCGACTATTCGTCGTTCGCTATCTGGTGGGCCGGGCCCGTCATTGGAGTCTTAAATCTGATCCCTGTTCTGCCGCTTGATGGAGGCAACATCGCCAGCGAGATCATTGACTTCTTTGCTCCAGGACGTGGGCGCGCACTCATGATTCGTCTCAGTATCCCGCTCACCGCTCTGGCGTTGATGACGATGGTTCTCGTGGACAATCTGCGACCACTCGTAGTATTCGCCGCTCTTCTGCTGTTTCTGCAACTGCAAATGCTTTCGCAACTTTCCCCAGCCTCACCAGACAAACGACGTCAAGCCCAGATCTTGCAGCACAAAATTTTTGCTGAAGCTGAAGACAACGCTTGGCGCAGCGGCCGCCCAAGTCTTTTGCACGGGCAGCAGGTCATGTCACCATGGTGGAATGCACATTGCCGATATCGCGCTGGTCACTCTTCGGCTACTGCAGTGATCATCGAAGATTTACTCAACACCTCAACGCAGCGCGCACCATGGTGGCCCCCACACGCGGCTTCAGTGGAGCAACTTGAACCACTAGTTGCGGGTCTTCAACGTCCGTTACCTGAACCAACAGCACAGACTCATGAACTCAGCGCCTGCACTTTGCTCTGCGTGCTACGTCGTACGTCACAGTTTGAAGAGGCTGCACGTTATGGGGCCGCGCTATTCACTCAACGCCCGTCATCAAGTGTGGCAGTTGAAGTCGCGCGCAGTGTCTGTGCCATGGGGTACTTTGACTCTGCCGCGCAGTGGATCACCGTCGCCGGCCGAGTCGACGCGGATTCGTCGCTTCTTTTACTCGCCCTGGAGCAATTCTCCGATTTGAAGGTTTTGCGCGGACGAAGCGATATTGAAGAACTTGTCATCCAACTTCGCTCCGAGATCACTCCACCAAATCGTTAGCGGACCCCACCACGACCCCAATATCAATAGCGCGCGCCACATAGCCCAGGGCATCGCCCTCGCCCACTGATGTGAACACTCCAACCTCAACTCCGTCGACGATGATCGCCCCTCCGGCGACTGCTCCAAGAATGCTGTCACTTTGCAAGAGTCGCAAAGTCTTTGGTGCTGTCGAGCCTCGACTGTCCATTCGTTCAACCAATTCTTGCCCTGGGTAACAACCCTTGGTGAAACTCACTGCACGACGCACGACACCGGTTGCAGCAGGCAAAGTCTCACCAGAGATAATTTCGCGGCCCATCATCGGCCAGCCAGCACGAATACGCAATGTCTCAATGACGTCGCCAGTTACTTGTTCAACGCCGTCAGGGTGACACAAGTCGGCTGTTCCTAGCGCAATATCAACCGCCCAATCATTTCCCCATTGAGCAGGAATACTTCCCTCAACTTTGAGCGGTGAGCCGTCGGTGCTCCGAATACACAGATACTTTTCGGTTGAAACAACAATCTCGGCTTTGACGCGTATCTTAAAACGATTGAGGCGTTCCAATAATTGGTCCGACAGTCCCTCAGCCGCGTCGGTATCAAGAACGAAAACTTCATCGCTGACACGCGTGACGCGAACTAAGGCGATGATTTTACCCATCGGTTCAAGGACAAATGAATAGCGTGACTGACCAACTAAAAGTGAGGCAACATCATTGCTCAATTGCGAATGCAGATATTTCCCAGCATCCGACCCACTGACCGTGAACACCAAACGCTCAATCTCGCTGGCGACAATTTTTGCGACAGTCATGCTTTCGTTCCGCCTTCAAGCCGACGCTTCGTCATCCGACGCGCCGCTGGTATTGCAGCCAATAAGCCCGCTGTCTTATTGCGGCATTCTAAATCTTCATCATCGGGTTCACTGTCGGCCACAATCCCAGCACCAGCCTGCAAATATGCTGCCACTGGACCAATGAACATCGTCCGAATTGCTATCGCCGTGTCGAGGTTGCCGCTAAAATCAACATAGCCCACAACTCCTGCATAGGGACCGCGCTTGACGGGTTCGAGCTCGTCAATGATTTCCATGGCCCGTACTTTAGGGGCACCACTCACAGTGCCTGCAGGCAGAGTGGCACGCAAAACATCAATTGCTGTTTTCCCAGGCAACAAATCGCCGCTGACCTGAGATGTCAGATGCATCACATGACTGTATTTCTCAAGGGTCATCAGCTCATCCACCTTCACTGTGCCAAAAGATGAGACACGACCGACATCGTTACGCGCGAGATCTACGAGCATGATGTGTTCAGCAACCTCTTTCGGATTTTCGTGAAGTTCGGCGGCCAAGCGACGATCATGCTCATCATTGGTACCGCGCTTGCGAGTTCCCGCGATCGGCCGACTGATCACCCGACCGCCAAGCAACTGCACCATCGGTTCGGGAGAACTACCGACGATAGTGACCCCTGGATGACGCAGGAAATACATGTACGGACTGGGGTTCACTTGACGCAAAACGCGATACATATCAAAAGGATCAGATTCAAGTTGCAGTTCATAACGCTGTGATAACACGACTTGAAAAATGTCACCGGCCTTGATGTATTCCTTGGCCACTTCCACGGCGCGCTGATAAGCCCCATTGGGCATAGAACTCATGGCCACAGGAAGAACATCATCACGTTGAGGTGGCTCCACTGGGGTGTACGGCAAGGGACGAGCCAAATCTTCAACGGCGCGAAGCGCTCTTTGCGCCGCCTCGTCATACAAGACATTTAGTTCTTTGACGCTCAGTGGTTGCGCATTGAGGGCCACAACGGGCACGCTCTCAATGAGATAGACCCGTTGTCGCCAGTGGTCAAAAGCCGCCAATGAACCAATAACACTCATCACCCCATCGGGCAAGTGCCGATCATCATGCGGAGTATTAGGCAGAGATTCAACTTCACGAACAACGTCGTAGCCGAGAAATCCCATCACTCCACCTTGTAAAGGCGGCAGATCGGGGATCACTGGACTGCGATATTCGAGCACAAGTGCTTCAATTGCTGCCAACATGCCTTGATCGCGCGGGACCGATGCGGGGATGTCGCCAGTGACGCGCAGTTCACCATCAATGAGTTCCAAAGTCGCACGCGGATGACGCCCGACAAAACTAAACCGACTCCAACGTTCTCCGTGCTCCACCGATTCAAGTAGGAAACCTGGCTCATCGCCCACCAATTTGGCGAAAGCCGCAACCGGTGTTTCCAGGTCTGCAAGAACTTCAACCCAAACTGGCACCACCGTGAACTGACTTGCTAACGAATGGAACTCTTCACGTGTCGGATGCACTTCTAAAGAACTAGTCACGCAATGGTTCCAAATCTAGAGAAGAAGCACGTGCGCGCACCGGTATGGCAGGCACCATTTCCTTCTTGTTCAACTTTAAATAGAAGCGTGTCACCATCGCAGTCGTAATACGCTTCACGCACGAACTGTCGATCGCCACTCGTGTCACCCTTACGCCACAACTCTTGACGACTGCGACTCCAATACACCATGCGACCCTCAGCAAATGTCATTGACAAACTCTCCGCATTCATCCAAGCCATCATCAGGACATCACCATTGACGATGTCCTGAGTCACGACAGGAACGAGACCATCGGAGTTGTACTTCACAGCGGCTAACTGCTCAGAGGTGGGAACAATCACATTCATAACCCCTACCTTGTCAGAGATACAGCCCAGTATGGCCATCAATTCGACTGGCAGCCACAGCGTGAATGTCTCGTTCGCGCAACATGATGTAATCCACGCTTCCGACCTCGACCTCGTAGCGATCCTCTGGCCCGAAGAGAACTCGGTCCCCGACTTCGACGCTGCGCACGTTTTGACCCAAAGCTACGACCTCGGCCCACACCAGTCGCTTAGATATCTGAGCGGTGGCGGGTATCAAAATCCCTCCCATGCTGCGTCGTTCGGCATCCTTGTCCGGGATCTTGACCAATAACCGATCGTTCAACATCTGAATAGCTAATTTGTCTAGCCCGATGGAATCTTTCGCTACTTCAGTCTCAGGTTTTAATTTTTTATCTTTTCCTTCAGCCACAACGGGCACGGTACCGTCAAGAGTGTGCCAAACGAAACCGAATCCCCTCCATCTTCGATCACATTGACCACAATTGATGGGGTCCAGTTGGTCGGCGAGGTCATGACAGCGCATTCCAGCGAGCCAATTCGCGGAGCAGTTGTTCTTGCGCATCCCCACCCGTTGCATGGCGGGGATCGGCTCAATCCCGTGATTGAAGCCCTCTTTCGGACTTTACCGAAGCACGGATTCCACGTTTTGCGCTTCGATTTTCGTGGGGCCGGCGAAAGTTTCGGGGAGCACGATAACGGCGATGCCGAACGTCTTGACATCGCCGCAGGAATCGACTTTTTATCGCAGATGGACGATCGCGGCGTCTGGGTCTGCGGTTACTCATTTGGTTCTGTGGTCGGCCTTAATGTCGTCGAACCGCGTGTCAATGGATGGATAGCCGTCGCTCCCCCACTTGCAGGGCCTGCGAACCCCACGAGAGTTTTAGCCAGCGGTGATCCTCGCCGAAAACTTTTACTCGTTGGCGAACATGACCAGTTCAGTACACCCTCACACATTGCACACACCATTGGTGACTGGATCAACTCTCATCAAGAAACAATCGCCGGCGTGGATCACTTTTTATTGGGTCGCACGCAGTGGGTTGCCGATCATGTAGCGCAGTGGCTCAAGAACGCAGAGCAGTCTTAATTTGTCCCATCACCTCTGGGGTCAAAAGTTCAATCACATCAAGTGCTTTAAAATTCTCGACGACCTGCGAAGCCTTACTGGCCCCGGTAATGACCGTTGATACATTCGGATTCTTAGTGCACCAGGCAAGAGCCATCTGCGCCAAAGTGCATCCAAGTCCCTCAGCGATAGGCATCAGTTTCTTGACAGTGCTTTGCGCTTTTTCGGCAGTCAGGCGTTCGGCAAGCCATGAGTATCCAGGTAACGCCGCACGTGAGTCTTCGGGAACTCCATCAAGATATTTGCCCGTCAAAACCCCTGAGGCTAAGGGACTCCAAATAGTCGTTCCGAGTCCAATGTCTTCATAAAGACGCTTGTACTCAACCTCCACGCGCTTGCGCTCAAGCATATTGTATTGCGGTTGCTCCATCACTGGCTTGTGTAGATGATGACGATCGGCGATGTCCCAAGCGGCACGAATTTCGTCTGCTGTCCATTCGCTGGTTCCCCAATAGAGAACTTTTCCTTGATCAATGAGATCACTCATTGCCCACACAGTTTCTTCAATCGGCGTGTTCGGGTCGGCACGATGGCAAAACAGCAAATCCACGAAATCAACTTGCAAGCGATCTAAGCAACCCTCAATAGCGTGATGCACATATTTGCGATTCAGAGTGTTCCCCATATTGGGCACCCCACCCTCAATCCCCCAAAAGATCTTGGTTGACAACACGTAATCTTGGCGACGCCAATCTAAATCTTTGATGACGCGACCCATGATCGCTTCACTCTCGCCGCCGGCATAGGCCTCAGCATTATCAAAAAAGTTGCATCCGGCATCCCATGCATTCGCCATGCAATCGCGTGCCATGTCATCGTTCAGTTGGGTATCAAAAGTCACCCAACTTCCAAACGATAAGACCGAAACCTTCAGCCCACTGCGACCGAGTCGGCGATATTCCATCTTCGGATTGGGCGTGAACTTGGCAACAGATGAATTGTTCATAAGTGCCAACCTTATGCGTAAATTAGTTCAGTTGACGAGAGCGGCGTGCTAATTCGGCAATCTCATCGGGTCCCACACCACAACAACCGCCGATGAACTTTGCACCAAGTTGCACCCACCGCGTGAGTTCTGCAGTTGAAGGAATTGATTCGCCACTACCGATCCAACAACGCCCTATGGCGTCCCATGCGCGACCGTGATTGGGATAAACCACAAAGGCTGTGGCGGGGGCAAGTTGTCCCATAGCCAACAAAAGTTCTTCAACATAGGTGGGGTGAGTGCAATTGATTCCTAAACCAATCAGGTTGTCATAACCCACGACACTCATCACGGCTGCTGCCACTGTGTCTCCTCCATAAGTCAGAGCGCTGTCAGTGAAACCAAAACTGAACCATGCGGGCGGAGATCCACACTCCTGCAAAATCTCGGCGATGAGCCTGGCTTCATCAGCCAACGGAATTGTTTCTACGGCAATCAGGTCGGCACCGGAGTCAATGAGAATGTTCATTTTATTGCGGTGATAGTCCTCAATGTCGCACCACTCAATGTCATAACGGCCGGTGTACTCGCTGCCATCAGCCAAACACGCCCCAAATGGTCCAATAGACGCAGCGACCAGTGTATTCGTCCCAGCCACAGCCCGTCGAGCAATCAAAGTTGTGTCAATTAACGCTTGACGCGATTGCCTCGGAGACAAACCACAGGATTCAAATTGGCTCTGTCCACATTGATAACTAGCAGAGGCGATGATCTGAGAACCCGCTTCAACGAACGAGCGATGTGCACGCTCCAAAAGCACGGGGTCATCGACGACAGTCTGCGCTGTCCACAACGACCCAGACACATCGGCCCCAAGCAATTCGAGCGCTGTTGAGAGTCCGCCATCAATCACCGTAAACGGCTCATGAGTGAATGGAGGCTGAGTCAATGCGCTGGCCGAACGGTGATTCCCGCATCAAGCATTCTTTGTTTCGCTTGAGCCACAGTGAACTCACCAAAGTGAAAAATAGACGCCGCCAAAACTGCATCAGCGCCGCCGATGACAATGCCATCAACAAGATGTTTGAGTGTTCCCACTCCTCCAGAGGCAATAACAGGAACTCCCACGGCATCACTCACGCTACGCGTGATCTCAAGATCAAATCCCTCTTTGGTGCCATCACGGTCCATCGAGGTCAGAAGTATTTCGCCCGCTCCCAGTGCGCACGCGCGGGTGACCCATTCAACGACGTCAATTCCAGTGGGTGTTCGCCCACCGTGCAAAAATACTTCATATCCCGCAGAACCATCGGACCGACTCTTGGCGTCAACCGCACAGACCACGCACTGTGAACCAAACTCACTAGCAATTTCGGCAATCAACTGCGGGTTCTCGACCGCAGAGGTATTGACGCTTACTTTATCCGCACCAGCACGCAGCATTCGTCGGGCATCTTCAACACTGCGGATACCGCCACCAACAGTGAAGGGAATAAAAACTTGTTCCGCCGTTCGCGAAATGACATCAACCATCGTTGCGCGACCATCGCTTGACGCTGTGATGTCGAGAAAAACGAGTTCATCAGCACCTTCAGTGTCATACTGCGCAGCTAATTCAACAGGATCCCCAGCATCGCGCAGATTGACGAAATTGGTTCCCTTCACGACGCGACCGTTCGTTACATCAAGACAAGGAATAACGCGAGCAACCTTCATGACATTCCGTTCACATGACGCAACACTGAGATTGCCTCCGCAACACTAAAACGACCTTCATACAAGGCCTTGCCAGTAATGACCCCCGCCAAAGTTTGAATGTCGCCTAATGCCCGAACATCGTCAAGCGAGGCCACGCCACCACTAGCAATCACGGGAATGGTGGTAGCCAAGGCGGCAGCACGCAGTCCGTTCACATCGGGACCCTGCAACATGCCATCGCGCGAGATATCCGTAATCACGAAAGCCGATGCGGACGCAAACCACGACAAAGCATCGTTGAGTTGCACACCAGAGTCCTGTGTCCAACCGTGAACTGCAATCTCACCGCCACGATGATCGAGGCCAACTGCCACGGCAATAATTTTTGCTGCCTCTTCAACCAAACTTGGATTGGCGACAGCCACCGAACCCATCACCACACGCGCCACACCAGCATCACATAAGGCCTGAGCGTCACTTAAAGAGCGCACCCCTCCGCCAGTTTGTACTGCCGCACGATCACCCACAGCACGCACCACATCCGCCACGACGCGTCGATTGATGGCTTCACCTGTTCGCGCTGCGTCAAGGTCAACAATATGAATCCAAGTCGCTCCAGCCTCGACGAAAGACAGTGCCACAGCGACCGGATCATCGCCGTACACAGTTTCTTTGGCATAGTCGCCTTGTAAAAGTCGCACGACCCGACCGCCGCGAAGATCAATCGCCGGGTATAAATCGACAGTCACGACTTGCCCGCAGCTTTCACAAAGTTGTCCAGCAATGCAAGGCCACCGGCACCAGATTTCTCGGGATGAAATTGCGTAGCGAAAACATTATTGAGTCGAAACGCAGCGTTCAGCGTGCCGCCGTATTCACAGGTAGCGGCAATCACCTTGTCGTCATTAGGGACACCATGCAACGAATGCACAAAATAGACCCATGAGCCATCATCAGATTGTGAGAGCAACGGGCCAGCAAACATTGGATCTTTTGGATGTTCAAAATTCAACTTGTTCCATTGCATCTGTGGTCGCTTGACCCCAGATGGAATCCATCGGACCATGCCAGAAATGATGTCTAAGCCACGTGCCTCAAGATGCTCTTCACTCCCCGTAAAGAGCATCTGCATACCAACACAAATACCAAGGAAAGGGCGACCAGAATCAACGGCTTGGTGCACGACTTTTTCCAGCCCTGCAGCTCGCAATGCGGCCATACAAGCTCCGAAAGCACCAACTCCTGGTAAGACAACAGCGTCCGCAGTCGCTACGAAATCTGGATCACGGGTCAGATGCGCGTCGGCGCCGACTTTTTGCAGAGCTTTTTCTGCAGAACGCAGATTGCCAATGCCGTAATCCAGTACAGCAATAACAGGTGCGGTCACAGAACGCCTTTCGTTGATGGCACTTCAGATCCCTCAATACGTACCGCATCGCGCAAGCAGCGACCGAGACCTTTGAACGCTGCCTCAATGATGTGATGCACATTGTGGCCATGCTTCAACGTGACGTGCAATGTGACTCCAGCAGACATGGCCAGCGAACTGATGGCATGCTCCGCCAATTGCGGATCAAATGCAGGATTCCCAAGTGGTAAGCACTCAGGAAGAGACACATCCCAGACAACAAATGGTCGACCCGAGAGATCCAAAGCGATTTCAACAAGAGCTTCGTCAAGTGGATAGAGACCACTTGCAAAACGGCGTACGCCGGTCTTGTCACCAAGAGCCTCGCGTATCGCTTCACCGAAAGTAATCGCTACATCCTCAATGGTGTGGTGAGTGTCAATATGTAGATCCCCCTTGGCGGCAATACGCAGATCAAATCCGCCATGTTTGCCGACTTGGGACAACATGTGGTCATAGAACGGAATGCCAGTACTGACGTCGCATTGCCCCAAGCCATCAAGATTGACTGATAACTCAATTGATGTTTCCGCCGTTGTTCGCGAACGAGTAGCGATTCGACTCATGATAAAACCTCCGTTAGGGCATTGAGAAAAATATCATCTTGTTCCGGCGTACCAATGGTGACTCGCAGGCAATCGGCAAGTCGCGGCCAACTTGAACAATCTCTAATTAAAACACTGCGGTCAAGTAAACCCTGCCACACTGTACGACCGCTTTTTGAGCGTGGGCGAATCAAAATAAAGTTTGCTCCACTTGCAAAAACATCCACATCAAGTAAGGCTAAAGCGTGTACCAGGCGTTGACGTTCTGCCACGATTACTCGCACCCGTTCTTCCATATCGCCCTGAAACTGCACCGCCAGGGTGCCAGCGATCTGCTTCGCTGTATCAAGGTGATACGGCAAGACAACTTTGTCGAGTTCAGCCACCAACCACCGCGGACCAATCAAATATCCGAGACGCGCCGCAGCCATGCTCCATGTCTTAGAGAATGTGCGCGTCACGACGAGTGGTGTATCTTCATTGATCAGTTCTAAGGCACTCCATGGGGCGAATTGCCCGTAGGCCTCGTCGACGACAACTAGCCCTGTGCTCAATGCCAAGACCTCGGCGACTAATTCGGGTGAGTCGACCCCTCCAGTTGGATTATTTGGAGAACACAAAAATGTCACATGCGGCTGGAACTCATTGACCACACGACGAACTTCGTTGACATCGAGTGAAAAGTCAGTGCTACGTTCACCTTCAACGACCGTTGCACCAGTGATCCGCGCAATGTGACTATGCAGTTGGTAGGTCGGCTCAAATGTGGCCACCGTACGACCAGGACCAGCGAATGTTAAGAGCACTGTTTGCAAGACCTCGTTGCTGCCGTTGGCGACGAACACCATCTCTGGAGACACGCCATGCAGATCGGCAATCGCAGACCGCAATCCATATGCCCCCCGATCGGGATAGCGATGCCACTCAATGTCAGAAATAGCTGCGGCGTAGGCTTCGCGGAAGGCTCGTGGCGGAGCAACTGGCGCTTCATTGGTGTTGAGACGCACGCGAACCTCCACTTGGGGCGAGTGGTAGCCCTCGAGGGCAGATAAATCGTCTCGAACGGGCACGCGGGTCACAGGAAGCAAGGCTACCCAAGTCGGTAGTTCACTATTGGGTAGATTTCCGCTGAAGGTCCTGGTGTGACATATGGTGTCGGGGTGACCACTGCAAACTTGTCAACAATCGCCGCCGAATTAGCTGTTATCGCTGAAGGCGCCGACCGCTACCGCCAACGTGTCGCCGAACTTGGCCAAGCCAACCTGGGCGGTAAGCACGATGACCTGCTGGCCGCCATTCATGAAGCCGACAGATCCCTACGATCGGCTCAACGTGCACTACTCCGCGCTTGCCGTATCGCCAAATAGCATTCACAGAATGAACGAGGCACTTGAACTATCAATACCCCGCACACTCGGATCGCTTGGTGAAGTAGGACCCCTTTCTTTTGGTTGCTGGCGACTGACGGGTTCTGATTCTGCCAACTCTCGGGTCATTTCAGCGGCTATTGATATCGGCATGAACCTCGTTGACAATGCCGATGTCTATGGGCTTGATTGGGGTGGCACCCACTTTGGCGCATGTGAAGAGGCCCTTGGACGGGTTCTTGCTGCGATTCCTGGACTGCGCAACAAAATTGTTCTGGCGACCAAAGGTGGAATCATTCCCGGGGTCCCGTATGACTCATCTTCGCAGTATTTGATTAAGGCTTGCGAAGCATCGCTATCACGCTTAGGAGTGGATCATGTGGATCTGTATCAAATTCATCGACCGGACCTCTACGCACATCCACAAGAAATAGCGACAGCATTTGAATCACTTCGCTCCCGCGGTTTAGTACGCGAATTTGGTGTCTCCAATTACACACCTTCACAAATATCAGCACTGGACAGTTTCATGGAACAGGGTTTGGTGTCAGTTCAGCCACAATTCTCAGCCAAACATCTTGACCCAATGCGAGATGGAACATTTGATCTGTGCCAAGAATCTTCTCTCACGCCCCTAGCATGGAGCCCCCTTGCCGGCGGAGCACTAGCAACTGGGGTGGGGATCCGACCAGAATTGATAGCTATTCTCGATGATTTAGCGATACGCGAAAGTGTGACTCGGTCTGCTATCGCTATCGCTTTTGTTCTCGCTCATCCAGCGCAACCTGTAGCGATCATTGGAACTCAAAATGTCACACGCATTGGTGAACTCGCCCGCTCAACAAAGATTTCACTCTCTCGTACAGATCTTTACAACATTATTCAAGCAAGTGATGGGGAACCTTTGCCGTGAGTGAAATCAGTTGGTTTGGCGCGCTATGTGATGATGATTACGAACAACTTGGAGTTGTTCAGCCAAATTTGCGCAGCAATTGGAAGCACTGCTCAGACATTGTGTGCACAGTACATGACTCGGGTTTTGACAACATTCTTCTTCCTTCTGGGTATGACCTCGGCATTGACACACTGGCGTTTGCATCCGCTATTGCTCCAAGTATCACAAATATGAAACTTCTCACCGCTGTGCGTTGTGGAGAAGTTTGGTTACCTCAACTCGCCAGACAACTGGCCACAATCAACCAGATTCTCGACGGACGGCTGTCAATCAATATCATTTCCTCAGAAATGCCGGGTGAATCCCTGGACGGGCCCCAGCGTTACGCTCGCACCATCGAGACCATGAGTGCTCTACGCACTCTGATGAGTGGCGAACGCTTAGACATTGATAGTCAGTTTTTTTCCCTCCATCTAGATGCACCAAGAATTTGTCGGGAGAGTCCAACAACCCCCCTCTTTTATTTTGGAGGTCTCAGCAGTGAAGCACGCGATGCCGCTGCAGCAGGAGCGGATGTATATCTGATGTGGCCAGACACGCTGGATGTTATTGCCGATACCATCGCCGATCTTCGAAGCCGAGCCGCCGCTCACGGTCGCTCCTTAAAATTCGGATACCGTGTTCATGTCGTTGTCCGTGAGACACAGACCGAAGCGCGCGATGCGGCCGCACACCTGATTTGCGCAGTTGATGCTGCAACTGGGGCGGCAATTCGCTCTCGTTCACTTGACAGCAACAGCATTGGCGTGAGGCGTCAAGCCGAACTTCGTGAGGCATCGGGGTCAGACGGATTCATTGAGCAGTATCTTTGGACCGGCATCGGCAAAGCGCGCAGCGGATGCGGCGCAGCAATTGTCGGTACGCCTTCTCAAGTGATTGATAAAATCCACCAGTATCAAGCCCTCGGCATCGAGGCTTTTATTTTTTCTGGCTATCCGCACAAAGAGGAAGCACAGCGCTTTGCAGATTTAGTCTTACCCCATCTTGAGCACAACCCTCTCTAACTTTTGATGACGAAAAGGAGAGTCACTCGTCTCAACTTATTCAAGATGTCGCATGTAGTCCACGAGAGGGAATTGTGCCATAATGACTGACACAACTTGTCGGGAGTCCGAAATAAATATGCCTAGATACGGAAAACCAAATCTCTCCTATGTCAGCACCTGGTTTGCTGATCCACACGACAAACCAATGTGGGCCCTCAATCTCATGAAGTATCGCCCGATCGCTGATTATCAAGACGGACGTGTTGTGTCCATCAGTGGCGCGGATGCCGACCTCTTGTACCACCCGACCGGTCCCTTGGCCGACGTTGGCGGGCGAGTGTTTTTTGCGTCTGACGTGATACATCAAATTTCAGGAGACGCCATTTCTTGGGATCGTGTGGCAGTCGCCTTTTATCCCAAGCGCATGGCCATGATGGAGATGCAGCAACTTCCAGAATTCATTGAGTTACATGCCCACAAAGATGCCGCCATGGACTTCACTATTGTTATGGCCACAATGCCGACAGATGATTCCCCACAACCCACTGACTGGTCAATGCTCAACGAAGGTGATCTGGTACTCGTACAAGTCAGCAACGAGCAACCCTCAACTGACTTTGCCTCACTCGTTTCGGCGCAACGCGTCGGCGCCTACGCCGTTGAAGGAGTGATCGTCGGCGATGAACGAACTTGGACAACGGCGACATGGGATATCATCACCGAGGCTGACGCAGACGTGCTCGTGACTGCTAGTGCGAATCTTTCAAACCCGACGCGATACGCAATGATTCTTCAACCGCTTCTTGACATGATGCGCAACTAACTGGGAGCCACTTCATGAAATTCGCTATTGCTTTTTCCAATACTGGCCCCTTCAGCAATCCCGATAAAGCCATCGTCATGGCCCAAGCAGCCGAGGCTGCCGGCTTTGAATCATTATGGACCGTTGAACATGTTGTGGTTCCATCTAACTATGACTCGCCTTATCCCTACGATGCGTCAGGCAAAATGCCCGGTGGAGAAGAGTCACCCATCCCAGACCCGCTGATCTGGTTGTCCTTTGTGGCCACGGCTACTCGGACAATCAAATTGGCCACAGGAATTTTGATTTTGCCCCAACGCAATCCAGTTGTTTTGGCTAAAGAGATCGCAACCCTTGATCATCTTTCCAAGGGCCGTATGTTGCTCGGCGTCGGAGTCGGTTGGCTCGAAGAGGAATTTGACGCTATCGGTGTGCCATTCGCCGATCGCGGTAAGCGCAATGACGACTACGTCGCAGCCATGCGCGCTCTGTGGACCCAAGAAAAAGCCAGCTACCATAGTGCGTACACCAACTTTGATGAGTGCATCATGCGCCCTCAACCAGTCAATGGCATGATTCCGATTCATATTGGCGGACATACCGATCTCGCGGCTCGACGCGCAGGGCGCTTGGGCGATGGTTTCTTCCCTGGCAAAGGAACACACGAACAATTGTCACGTTCATTTGATATCGCTCGCGATACAGCACGTCAATGTGGCCGTGATCCCGATGCAATCGAAATGACGACAGGTGGCAATGGCGCTATTGGACCAAATGCACTCAACGAAGTTAAGGGTTTATCTGATATCGGAGTTGCGCGAGTGATCGTGCCCTCGTTCTTGTTCTACCGCGATACTGCTGACGCGCTAGCGCGCTACGGTGATGAAGTCATCAGCAAAGTCAACTGATTCGCCTTTTGAGCCGCCACTCAGACCAACAGGGTTCTAGTGTCTTTATGTCATGTTGAAGATGCTCCGCACTAATCCCGATCTCCGCCACATATTTATTGCCCAGGTGATTTCATACCTTGGCGACTGGTTTAGTTTCGTCGCTCTTGTCGGTCTCGTCGATGATCTCACAGGCTCGAGTTTTCTTGTCTCATTGGTCATTGTCTCTTTTTCTTTGCCGTCATTTTTAGCCTCACCCATCGCTGGTTCTATGGCCGACCGCTTTGATCGACGACGTATCTTGATCTTTGTCTCCTGCACCCAAGCGATCGCCGCTCTCGGATTGTTGTTTGTCGGCAGTCGGACGGTGTGGATGGCTTTTCTCTTTCAGAGCACGGTGTCGGCATTGGCCGCGGTCATCAAACCATCCACCGAAGCAGCGATACCAAACCTCGTACGCGACGATGCTGAACTTGCCAAGGCAAACTCGTTATTTGGTTCAACATGGGGCGTCATGCTGGCTGTCGGAGCAGCGATCGGTGGAGTTTTCGCTTCGGTCTTTGGTCGCGACGCCGCCTTTATTGCTAATGCCATTTCATTTGTTTTGGCTGCGATCATGTTTGCTTCGGTACGTCAACCAATGCAGATGACGCGCGAGAAATCAGCAATCAATCAGCGCGTCAGACCGATCGCCGACATGCGTGAGGCGCTCGTCCATGCTCGTCGTGACCCAGTTTTATTGGCCCTCATCTTTTCTAAAACAACCTTCGCCATTGGGGCTGGAGTCGTGAGTCAACTCGCTGTTTTAGCCTCCGATGTTTTCAAGGGAGGAGATTCCTCACGCGGACTTTTGATCGCCGCCCGTGGAGTCGGAGCTGGGCTCGGTCCACTGTTGGCAGCGCGCTATACGGGTGGCGATATCAATAAAGTGCTCAAAGTTTGCGGTGTCTCCAGTCTGATTTTTAGTGGTTGCTATCTACTCGGCGCATGGATGCCCGCATTAATCCTGACAGCAGTCTTCATCACCATCGCCCACCTCGGCGGGGGTGCCCAATGGACGCTCAGCACCTACGGTGTACAACTCCGCTCCCCCGACCATGTGCGCGGTCGAATTCTTGCTGGTGACTTTGCACTCGTCACGCTCACACTCTCAGTGACCAGTGCTCTCGCTGGAATTGCTTCCGAGTTGCTCGGAGTACGCCAAGCCATCTCTGTCTTCGCTATCGCTGCAGCATTAGCAAGCGTTATCTACATCAAAGCGATACAGCGTCTGCGCAACTTACCGCAGCCTCAGATAAACGCTGGGCCCTAAGATCATTGGCCAGATTGGTAGCCATCTTGTTCATGACATAGGCGAAACCAATTTCCTTTTCAGGAAGTGCAAACGCAACTGATCCACCAGCACCCGGATGGCCAAACGAACCCGGTCCGCCGAACAAGGAAAAAGGACCGTGCACCATGAAACCCATGCCGAAAGTGGTTGGCATAATCAGACATGCATCGGGTTCATTTTCAGGGGTGACCAATGTGCGAGCCCTTTCAACGGTTGCCGATGCCAACAATCTCACTCCATCTACGTCGCCAATAGTTGCTGCGTAAATACGAGCCAATGAAGGAGCGTTTGTGATGCAGTTAGCTGCTGGGATCTCAGCAGCGTGAACGTCACGGCGATTAAAGGCGCCATTCACGCCAAAAGCACCGTTCAGGCTCAGTGCATGCCCACCTGCCGAGTTCGGTCCCATGAATTGTTCCATCATTGCTTTGAGAGCAGGATCCATATCTTCGGGAATCGAGTTGAGTCCACCGATCATCGGCGACACACGCGACTCTTGTGCTTCAGGCAACCCAATCCACAATTCTCCACCGACCTTACCAACGATTTCTTGCTGCACGAAAGTTCCGAGACTGCGATGTTGTGGATCAACTCGACGCACAAGTTCTCCAGCCAGCCAACCGTAGGTCAGTGCGTGATAGCCGTGATTTGTGCCGATCTCCCAACGAGGCTTGGTCGCGGCAAGTCGCGAAGTAACTGTTGACCAATCCAAAGCTTCCGCCAAAGAAATGTCACCGTCAACGGTGTACAAACCACACTGATGCGACAACAATTGCGCAACGGTGGCATCACCTTTACCAGCTTGCGCAAATTCTGGCCAGTAGGTACTGACCTTTTCATCGTACGACATCAACCCTCGCTCAACGCAGATCGCAACGGCGATAGCGGTGATGCCTTTGGTCGTGGAGAAAACTAGTTGCAGTGTGTCTTGGGTGTACGGCTCAGAAGCGGCTTCATCAAAGGCTCCACCCCATAAATCAACAACCTTCTGACCACGGTGATACACCGCGACGCCCGCTCCAACTTCCTCAGTGTTTTCTAAGTTGTCAACAAAGGCTTGGCGAACTTTTTCCCAACCTCGAGCAACCGTTCCCCCAAAAATAGCCATCAGCCGATCAACTCCTTCAGCGTCTCAATGTTGGCGATTGCGTTCGGACCGACAGGGTTGATTGACAACATGGTGACACCAGCCTCCTTGAATGAAGCAATACGTTCCTTGATGAAGCTCTTTGGTCCAACCAGGTTCGAGTTCGCCAGCATCTCACCAGGAACAGCTGCTGCAGCTTCTTCCTTCTTGCCCGCGAGATACAAATCCTGGATCTCAATGGCTTCTTTTTCGTAGCCGTATTTCTTACAAATCGTGTTATAAAAGTTTTTGTCACGAGCACCCATGCCGCCAATGTACAAGGCGGCATTTGGACGGCTGTAATCAAGAATTTTCTTTTGCGCGTCACCGGTCAATGCTTCATCAATGGCCAGCATTCCACCAGCAGAAATTTCTAGTCGGGGCAACGATGGGTCGCGCTTGGCAAGACCCTTTTTCAGGTCAGCGCCCCATACCTGCTGATATTTGTCAGGATCAAAGAAAATTGGCATCCAGCCATCGGCAACTTCTGCAGTTGCTGACACGCTTAAGCCCATCAGACTGGCCCACCAAATGGGAATGTCTTTGCGAATGGCTTGGCCAGGCTTAATGATTTTCAGAGCACGCCCAAGACCAGTGCCTTGACCTGCTGGCAAAGGAACCTTGACCGTTTCACCGTCCATGTGAAAAGGCTCTTCGCGCGCCCAAATCATGCGACAGGCCTGAATGTATTCCTTGATCCGCATCATTGGCTTTTCATAGGGCATACCGTGAAAACCTTCAATGACCTGTGGCCCACTCGCACCAAGGCCAAGAATAAAACGACCATTGCTGACATAGTCGCAACCTGCAGCCGTCATCGCCATCAACGCAGGTGTGCGGCTATACACATTGAGAATGCCGGTACCGATCTGCACTGTGCTGGTCTTGGCAGCCAAGTACCCGACCTGACTGATGGCATCGGCGCTGTAGGCCTCGGCGATCCAGACTGTGTCCAGTCCTGCTTTTTCGTATTCGACAACTGTGTCCACTGCGGCATGAAAGCCACCGGCATAATTCAGCATCATTGACAGTTTCATAGTTTCTCCTTGAATGCACGGACAATCACCTTGGTCCCCAAACATCAACCTTACGAGTGTCAGTGCGAGCTAGACGAACTGTCGGTGATCGCTCCATTGAGATTTCCCGATCGAAAGCCCTCAAGATCGAGAGTGACATAGCGATAACCGGCATCCTTCACGGCCTCAATAATCGCCATCCGATTGGCTATCGCCTGATCGAGAACACTTGACTCGACTTCAATACGCGCCGTCTCGCCGTAATGACGCACCCGAACCTGGCGAAATCCCAAACCATGCAGAGCCGATTCGGCACGATCGACTCTGCTCAAAATATCCACGCTGACTGGGGTGCCATACGGAACTCGACTTGCCAAACAGGCAGCGGCCGGCTTATCCCATGTCCGAAGCCCCATGACCAAGGATGCACGCCGAACGTCGTCCTTTGAGAAACCAGCCTGAACCAAGGGGAAGACCGCCCCGCGTTCAAGAGCGGCGCGTTGACCCGGTCGATGATCGGCCAAATCGTCAACATTGACCCCTAACACCACTGTCGCCCGCTCAAGTTCGGCAATCGGACCGACCACGTCCATGAGTTCGGCTTTGCAGTGATAACAGCGATCAACATCGTTAGCGCGATAGGAGGCACGCTCCATTTCGGCAGTCTGGACTGGAGTCCAACGCAATCCCCACTCCTCGGCTAGACGCCGACAATCAGATTCCTCTTCACCAGCCAGGCTCGGAGATATCGCCGTCACAGCATGGGCGTGCTTAGCACCTAACAGCCGATGAGCCACAGCGGCCACAAAAGCAGAGTCCGCCCCGCCGCTAAACGCCACGACAACATGATTGAGATCAAGGATGATTTCTTCAAGCCGCGCAATTTTGGCTGCAAAGTCGTCATCTCCCGTGGCGCCCGAGACAGGGTCAAAATCTTTCACCCTCCTATCGTGGCACGCCGAGGAACACAATTGCTTGCCCTTGACTCTCTCATTAGTCACTCACAGGAGGCAGACTGAACGAGTTATGTCATTAGCCCCCGAGCGTTTCCCCGTCAAGCACGCCACAGAGTTGATGATCCGCGTGGCTCGAGATGTCAATGTGCGGGTTGTCCGCCGAGGACCCACGACGACCCAGCACCCGATATTTTTGCTCATCCATGGTCTGGCCTCTAACGCTCGGATGTGGGACGGCGTTGGCGATGCCCTCGCCTCTCAGGGATTTGCCAGCGTCGCCGTTGACCTACGCGGTCACGGTCACAGCGACAAGCCTGACACTGGGTACGACTTCGACACGATGTGCCATGACCTCTGCGCCCTACTTGACGAACTACACATTGAGCGTGCGATTTTCGTGGGCCAGTCATGGGGCGGCAACATTGTTGTCCACGCTGCACATCAGCATCCAGATCGCGTTCTTGCCTGCGTACCCGTTGACGGCGGAGTTATCGAAATCGGTCAACTGTTCAGCAAATGGGAAGATTGCGCCGAGCGCATGAAACCACCACGATTGGCCGGCATGCGCAGCGGACGATTGGAAAGTGCAATTCGTGCAACCAACACCGACTGGCCGGAATCAGGAATCATCGGCTCGCTGAGCAATTTTGCCTTTCATGATGACGGCACAATTAGCCCATGGTTGACCTTTGAACGACACATGATGATCCTCAAAGAATTGTGGTTACATCAACCATCTCAGATGTTTCCTCATATTTCCCGACCAGTTCTTTTCATGCCCGCTGATTCGGGTGATGTGAATTGGACATCAAATAAAGAGCAAGCAATAAACTTTGCTCTTGAGCACCTGCCGAATGGACGTGTCCATTGGTTCAGACCTGCGCATCACGACCTCCACGCACAATTCCCTGACCGTTGTGCAGAAGTTTTAGTCACTCACATTCAGAATGGCTTCTTCTCATGACATCCCTGCCACGCCTTCTGACAATCATGGGTTCAGGTGAAACAGCGCCGACGATGATGAAGCATCATCGAGAACTCATTGCTCGGTTTCCAGGCACACCCAAGGCGGTCGTTCTTGACACGCCGTACGGTTTCCAAGAAAATGCGCCAGAACTTGCGGCCAAGGCAGTTGAGTATTTCCGCAAGAGCGTGGGCTACAACATAGAAATCGCCGGGCTGACACAGATCCTTGGGGCCGATACCCTTGTGGTTGAACAAGGTTTGAGTCGCATTCGTCAGGCAGATTATGTCTTCGCTGGACCAGGAAGTCCCACCTACGCCTTGCGTCAATGGACTGGGACCACAGTTCCCGAAATCATGCGCTCGAAAATGCGCACTGGTGGAGCGGTGACCTTTGCTTCTGCTGCAGCGCTCACCTTGGGACGCTACACAGTTCCTGTCTACGAAATTTACAAAGTCGGAAGTGAGCCAAGTTGGTTTGAGGGTCTCGACGTCCTCGGCGAGTTGGGACTCAATGTGGCTGTCATCCCACACTACGACAATGCCGAAGGCGGACACCATGACACGCGTTTTTGCTATTTAGGCGAACGACGTTTATCCATGCTTGAGCATCATCTGCCCGATGATGCTCACGTCATCGGCGTTGACGAACATACTGGTGTCATTTTTGATCTTGATGCTGACACTGCAACCGTCATCGGGAATAGCACAATAACCATCCGTATCAAAGGTAAGTCTGTCGTTCACCAAACTGGCGTGGTCTTGCCAATTGACGCCTTACGCGATCCAACGCGAGGCGCAGTCAACGTCGCCATTGACTTTGCTCCACAAGCGGCAGTGGACGAAACTATTGCACCACAGAGTTTGTCCCTTGCGGCTGAAGTCAAAGACGCTGAACAAGCTTTTGACATCGCTCTGGCATCTGGCGATGCTGCTGGTGCAGCACGGGCCACTCTTGAACTTGAGTCTTCAATCCATAATTGGTCGGCAGACACTTTGCAAGGCCGTGAAATGGATCTCGCTCACGCAGCCTTGCGCTCAATGATTGTCCGCTTAGGTGATGCCGCTGTTGGGGGCCTCATTGATCCCCGCATCAGTCTTGAACCTTTAATGAATGTGCTACTTGACTTGCGAAGTGCAGTTCGTGCTGACAAACGCTATGACCTCTCGGATCTCATCCGCGATCGATTGGCAGGGAACAACATTGAAGTACGCGATACGGCCGAGGGCGTTGAGTGGGTCATCAATTCTTGATTACGCGGTTCGCAATGACGGACCATGATGATCCATCCCCGCCACCCGACCACGGCGGCGAACACCCGCTGCGGAGTACACGACGATGAAGACCAAAGTGCCAGCCAAAATAATGACCGCACCACTCGGAACATCGGCGTACCAACTGACGTACATTCCGACTCCCCCAAAGATCGCCCCGAGCACTGGCGAAAGCCACAACATGCGACCAAATGAATTCGTCAACAGTCGCGCCGTGACCGCTGGCAAAACCAGCAACGCCGAAATCAGCAGTACGCCAATGACTCGCACGGTCACCAAAATGGTGGCCGATAAAAGGACCATCAGTACCGCTTCCATACCAGGCACATTGACGCCACTCACTCCCGCGACCTCAGGATCAAAGGTGGCAAACAATAATTTGCGATATAAGGTCACGACCACGACCACGCTCAAGATTCCCACCCCGACAACAGCCAATATGTCACCAGTAAAAACGCCGAGCACATTGCCGAACAACACCGCGTCAATACTCTGTTTCGCTTGACCAAATCTGGCTTGCAAGGCGAGCCCCATGGCAAATGATGCTGTCGTGATCACACCGATTGCCGCATCTGCGCCGATGATGCGCTTACGCGCTACCCGCCCAATCATTAACCCCGAGGCCAAGCCCCAGAGGCCAGCACCTAGAAAATAACTCAAGTTGAGAACTGCGGCTAATGCTGCTCCACCGAACACGGCATGGCTCAGACCATGTCCGATATAACTCATTCCACGTAGAACAACGAAGACACCGATCAGTCCACACAGGGCGCCCGCAAGAGTCGCAATCAGCAAACCATTGCGAAAGAATTCATAGGTAAATGGTTTCAAAAAGTCAACGGCGAATATCACGATGCACCCTTGCGACTCAGTCGAAGCCGTAGTTGATCGCCACCTTGTTCGAGAACGATGGGCATCCCACCATGTTGCAGCACTTCCATTGGTGCCCCGAAAGTTCGCTCTAAGAAATATGGTTGAAGAACTTCGCTGGGGGTTCCGTCAGCAATCACGGTGCGATTGAAGCAGACAAGCCGCGGCAAGTGAGCCGCCAAGCCATTAAGATCATGAGTGGTCAAGATAATCGCGATGCCGTCCCCTTGAGGTGGACCTTCATTGAGGTCTGCCAAGACATGAAGTATCTCGTGGCGGGTCGTCACATCAATTCCCGCGGTAGGTTCGTCTAAAATCAAAACATCAGGCTTTTGAATTAATGCCCTGGCCAAGAAGACGCGCTGTTGCTGACCACCAGACAATTCACGGATGTGGCGTTGCTCTAAACCACCGAGTCCAAGTCGCTCAAGAACTTCTTCAATTTCCTCACGTTCAGATGATGATGAACCGGGCCACCATGACTTTTGTGGGCGACTCATTCCGACTACTTCGCCGACTGTGACTGGGAAATTCCAATCCACTGTCTCTAATTGAGGCACATAAGCGACGCTCAATCCTGCTGCGCGTGTGACACTTCCATGAGAAGCCTGAATAGAGCCCAGCATCGCTTTGAGGAGGGTAGTTTTTCCTGAACCCGATGGACCCACGATTCCAACAAACTCGCCGGGATGAACTTGCAGGTCCACGCCCTCGATCACCGAGCCGTTGCCATAAGTGCACGACAGATGATCGCATGCGATCAAGGGTGCCGGAAAAGCATTCCCAGAACTATTCGACGCGCTTGGCTTCATTGTGGGTAATCGGCCGTGTCTAGTCCGACGTCAGAAACCTCCAATGCCTTCAAAGCCGAAGCATCGCCACCAAGTGCTTCAACCATCGTCACGTAGTCAAAACGCATCAGCGCAAGCCACGAGTGTTCTGGGTCTCCTGGGGCGCCGATTAAATCATCATCGCGTAGCACATCGACATAACGCACACCCGCTTCACTGCCGATTTGTTCGAGAACGCTTGATGGAAAAACCTCGCTACCGAAGATTGCGGGAACACCAACATCTTTAACCTGATCAATCAAATCGGCAACCTCCCGAGGAGTGGGCTCTTCGAAAGATGATAATTGAATCGCACCGATGACCGTCCAACCATATGTCCGAGCAAAGTAGGCGTACGCGTCGTGATAGGTCAGCAACTGTCTCTGTGAACGTTCAATAGTTGACGTTGCAGTGATGATGGCCTGATCTAGAGCGTCGATCTTGATCGCTAGGGCTTGATAATTGCTTTCATAGATTTCGCTATGAATTGGATCGGCCGCAACCAACGAATCGCGAATCAAACCTGCATAGTCTTTTGCCATCAGTGGGTTAGTCCACAAATGAGGATTTGGCTTTCCCCCTTCTCGCGGAAATGAGAAGTCGAAGATCCACTCATCAGCGGGAAGTGTCGCTGTCCCCAACTCGCACATCACCGAGCCATCTTGAGCATTTGCCTTGGCCAATGCTTTTGTCGGCTCTTCAAGATTTAACCCATTGATGAAAACAATGTCCGCATCTTCAAGGGTTGCCGCCACACTTGGTGGAGGCTCGTAGGTGTGGCTATTTGTGCCTTCAGGAACAATGCCCTGGATCACCGTGCCACTTCCCGCAGCGATGTTGGCGACCAAACTTGTGATCGGTGCGACGGTGGCGACAATCACCAAAGGACGCCCAGTGACGGCAGTGCGAATGGGACATGAAGAGGTCGGATTGCGGACCGAGGAGCCCCCACCCGCTTGATCTTCAGATGAACAAGCCACGATATTGACACATCCCACGACGAGAAAAAACGTCAAGGAGGCAGACTTTAAGCGATCAAATGGGGACAACATCGTCAAATCCTACTAGCACTCGACGAAGGGCCGCCCACTTGTGCTCTATAATTCGTCTACGAGTGGATTACGCCGATTCGCGTGTGTCCAAGGGGGAGATAAAATGAACGCTCGGCGACTTTCAGTATGGACTGCTGCCATCATTTTTGCTAGCGGTGCTTGCTCAAGCAGCGATTCGGCTGTGACCGATACCCAAGCACCGACCAGCGCTACCACACCAGCACGTCAGACTCTCAGCGCCGAGATGCGTTTGGCCGTTGAAGAGGCACTGACCCTCAGTCCCGTCGGCTGTGATGAACTTGATGCCTCTCAATGCCTCTTGCCTTTCCCCAGCAATCGCTATGCAGTTGCCGATGAATCAACTCCAACTGGCTTGCGCGTGAACATCCCTGATTCTTCAATGCCGGCTAATGCATCGGGTGTTGCCATTGATGCCACCGATTGGAATACCAACGATGGATTCAGCCCAAACAGTTCAATCCTCACGCACATAGAAGATCTAGACGCTGTTGCCTCGGCCTTGCCTTCGTGGACCGATCTTGAATCATCACTCGCCGACAGCGCTTCGGTGGTCATGATTGACATGGAGTCAGGAGACAGAGTCCCGTTATGGGCAGAACTCGACGCCATCGTTGATGGCGAACAACCCTTGCTGATGATTCATCCCGCTATCGCCCTCAGCGAAGGCCATACCTACATTGTGGCCTTACGTGATCTCAAGACAAGCGCTGGAACAGATGTCATCCCATCACCGATATTCCAGTATTACCGCGATAACTACGAGTCAGATATTGAACAGTTAAACACCCGGAGTGCCGATATGGAAAAGATATTCAGCGCGTTGCAGGGTGCCAAGATTGATCGCTCCGCACTCCAACTGGCGTGGAATTTCACGGTGGCATCCACAGAGAATCTGACGGGTCGCATCCTGAAAGTACGCGACAACACCCTCGACTGGCTAAATACAAACGCACCTCAATTTACAATCACGGAGGTTGTTTCCTTAGAAGATGTTGCGGTACAAGTTGCGGGTACTTTCAAACTGCCCACTCATCTCACAGGCGATGGTTCACCAGGTCAGGCCTTCAATTACGCACCGTCGGATACGGGCCCAAATCGAGTGCCGATCATGGGCGCAATCGTTGATGTTCCTTTCCTGTGTCAAGTTCCCAAAATGGCCGCCGATGACCCCTCGGTGGTTTTGCATCCGGGTCTTTATGGTCACGGATTACTTGGTAGCGAATATGAAATTGATTACGGCGGCGATGTGCGCGCTCTTGCCCAAGAGGCTGGCGTGTTGTTTTGCGCCACCAAGTGGGCTGGCATGAGTGAAGACGATGTCGGAAATGCCGTGGTTTCACTGCAAGATTTATCAAACTTTCCAACTGTGGCGGATCGCCTACAACAAGGCATCGTCAACATGATTGCTCTCGGTCGTTTGATGACAGTTGATAACGGCATATTGTCTGACCCCGCATTCAACAACGTCAAGGTTGATGGAAACTTGATCTACTACGGCAATAGCCAAGGCGGCATCATGGGTTCGGCGATTACCGCCGTCTCACCCGATATCAGTCGCGCAGTCCTAGGCGTACCTGGCATCAACTACAGCATCTTGCTTCTACGATCTATTGATTTCACCGACTACGAGGCCATCATGATCCCGGCCTATCCGTCACGGCGAGATCGCACGCTGAGTATTTCTCTGATGCAGATGTTGTGGGACCGCGGCGAAGGAGGCGGGTACATCAACCACATCACTCGTGATCCACTACCCGGCACTCAAGCAAACAAGGCAGTCCTGATGCACGTTGCTTGGGGAGATCATCAGGTCAGCGAACTCACTTCTTTCATTGAGGCGCGATCTCTCGGAGCCAAGATCTATCGACCCATGGTCGCCGAAGGTCGGTCACGTGAAGTCACCCCTGGTTGGGGACTACAAGATGTAGCCGAAGGCGATACGGGATCGGTGATCGTTATTTGGGACTCTGGAGCCGAGATGATTCCCGTTGAAGTGCTGCCTCCGTCTGTCGGACGCGACCCTCATGAGGACCCGCGTGATAACCAAGTCGCGCGCAGTCAGATGGCTCAATTCTTATTTGGTGGAACCTTCACCGATGTCTGCGGTGGTCAACCCTGCACCGCGCAACAAAGTTAGGTATTACATCTTGCGCTGAGTTTGCGCCCACGTCATTCCTTGAAGTGCATCGCTGTCATGAGGTAAGCCGAGTACGCGTTCAGCCACAATGTTTCGTTGCACTTCACCAGTGCCACCTCCGATTGTGAGCGAACGCGCAAACATATAACCATCAAACCAACCAGGATGTTCAAGCGCCCGCAGACCGACGCCACCGCCGCCACCAAGCCCGTTATGCGATCCGCTCTCACTACTCTCGGCGACGCCACGCAACATTGCTTGCGCTCCTAACAGATCACGCGCAACTTCCATCACATTTTGTCCATGCTCGTCAGCAAGAATCTTGCGAATGCTCGCCTCTGCTCCTGGTTGCTCACCCCGCAAACGTGCCGAGAGCGTACGCATCCGAATTAAATCCAAAAGAACATGCTCTGTGAAAATGACTGCGAGTCGCTGGCGCATCACAGGGTCGGTGATGGTTCCGCGCAGACGCACAGCATCCAACATCTCCAAAGCAGTTGGGCCACTCCCCCACAGCACTCCACCAGTTGATAATGAGACACGTTCGTTACCCAAAGTGACCTTCGCTAAACGCCAACCTTCGTCTTGTTCACCGACCAGATTGGCGGCGGGGAGACGAACGTCTGTGAAAAAAACTTCGTTAAATGTGCTGGCGCCCGTCATCTCGCGGATCGGGCGAATCTCAATGCCAGGAAGATTCATTGGGCAAATGAAATACGAGACTCCCTTGTGTTTGGGAGCATCAGGGTTTGTGCGGGCGATCAAGATGCCGTACTTGGCATATTGCGCTCCACTTGTCCAAATCTTTTGCCCATTGACGATGTACTCGTCCCCGTCACGGACTGCCCGTGTACCCAAATTCGCTAGATCACTTCCGCTACCCGGCTCACTAAAAAGTTGACACCAAAAATCTTCGCCCGACAGCAAGCGCGGAATGTATTTTTCCTTTTGCTCCTCAGTCCCAGCGAAAACAAGTGTCGGCCCAGCCCAACCAATGCCGATTGGGTTTGACGGACGACGGATACCAGCCTTACTCAACTCATCATCAATGATGAGTTGATGCACTGGATCAGCTCCAAGTCCAAATGGTGTCGGCCAATGAGGAGCCACATAACCAGCGTCAGCCAAGACTCGTCCACTCGGGTGCGGGTTATGAGCAATCCACTCGCGCACCACAACACGACGGGGGTCATCGCTGGCGGGAAGTTCAAAGTCCATTGCCAAACCTTAGTTTGAGCCAATACTGGAGCAGCACCCGCAAACGCCTACGATTGGCGATTGTGTCAATAACTCGTGCATGGAACTTTGCAGACGCCTGGGAATCAGTCGCCGCCCGTCTTCACGATGCCCCCGCCCAACAACATCAAGATCAAATTTTTACATGGTCTGTTTTCAATCGTCGCGCCAACGGTGTCGCGACGGGATTGCTTCAGGCGGGCGCCCGTCAACAGGACAAGGTTGCCCAGTACATGTACAACTGCCCACAATATCTTGAAAGCATTTTTGCAACCTTCAAGGCGGGGCTTGCGCCAGTCAACACCAACTATCGCTACACCGATGATGAGTTGGTGTATATCTGGGACAATGCCGATGTCGTAGCAGTCGTATTTCATGGCGTCTTTGCAGACACAATTGAACGGCTACGACACCGAGTGCCAGGCGTCATCGTCTGGCTATGGGTCAGTGACGGTACTGGTCCATGTCCGACGTGGGCAACCGATTACGAAGTCTGCGCCGAGCAAGGCACTGAGACGAATGTTCAAGGCTCGTGGGGTCGCAGCGGTGACGATCTTTTATTGCTGTACACCGGCGGAACGACTGGCATGCCCAAGGGTGTGATGTGGCGCCAAGAAGACCTGTTTTTAACATTAGACAGCACGAACAAAAAGCGCCTCCCGCCCACGCCGCAAGGAGATCCCATTGGCGAACGCTCGCTACGCCCTGGTCCGCGTAATCTGCCCGCTGCGCCTTTGATGCACGGCACGGGTCTGTTCAATGCGATGAGCAATCTGACTGTGGCGGGATGCATCATCACTATGGCTGGGCGCAAATTTGACCCTGCAGAATTACTGGACACTATTGAAAAATATCATGTCAACTCAATGTCAATTGTTGGAGATGCTTTCGCCAAACCAATTTTGCGGACTCTTGATAGTGAACCACAGCGATGGGATATCTCCAGCCTGCGGGTCATCGTCTCAAGTGGTGTGATGTTCGCTGCCGAAACAAAACAGGGTTTACTCCGACACAGCGAGCGACTGATCATGGTTGATGCCTTAGGTTCATCTGAAGCAATTGGCATGGCGCAAAGTACAACATCAGCGGCTGGGGAATCACAGACTGCATCTTTTGCACTTGGTGCGAATACCAAGATCCTCACCGAAGACGGTCGAGAAGTTCAACCGGGAAGCAGCGAAATCGGTCGAGTTGCGTTGAAAGGCAACACTCCCATTGGCTACTACAAAGATCCCGAAAAGTCTGCCAAGACATTTCAAATCATCAACGGGGTGCGCTGGTCAATTCCTGGCGACTGGGCCAGCATCGATATCGACGGCACAGTGCACCTTCTTGGACGAGGTAGTCAGTGCATCAATACCGGTGGCGAAAAGGTGTACCCCGAAGAAGTTGAGGAAGCCTTGAAATTACATCCGAGTGTGGCCGATGCAGCCGTCGTCGGCGTACCTGATGAACGCTTTGGGCAAGCCATCACCGCTCTCGTTGAAGCATTGCCCGGCCAAAACATTGTTGAGGCAGACCTGATCGCCTTTATCAAGCAGCATTACGCGGCCTACAAGGCCCCCAAGCGAGTCATTACCGTGGCCACCGTGGGGCGAGCCAGCAACGGCAAACTTGATTACAAGGCTCTGACCGAAATTGCCTTGGCAACACTCACATAACATTTCAGACGAACATCAATCCCCCCACAACAATCTAGGAGCACACCATGTCAACACTCGGATATGACGGAAAAGTAGCGATCATCACCGGAGCAGGTGGCGGTCTTGGTCGCCAGCATGCCTTAATGATGGCCAAGCGTGGAGCATTGATCGTCGTCAACGACCTCGGCGGATCAATTGATGGGGTTGGATCTAACGCCTCGGCTGCACAAATAGTTGTTGATGAAATCAAAGCCATAGGTGGAGAAGCGGTGGCTGATCACAACACAGTCGCCACTCCTGAAGGTGGACAGGCAATCGTTCAAACCGCCATCGACACCTATGGTCGCGTAGACATTGTGATTAACAATGCGGGCATCCTGCGCGATAAGGCGTTCCACAACATGACCCCCGATCTGTTGAATCCGGTGCTAGATGTGCACTTAAAGGGCGCCTTCTACGTCACACAACCTGCTTTTGTGCGTATGCGTGAACAGGGCTATGGACGAATCATTTCTACTTCGTCGGCCGCAGGAGTTTTCGGCAACTTTGGACAGACAAACTACGGCGCTGCCAAAATGGGACTCGTTGGTTTCACCCGCGTACTCGGCGTTGAAGGTGCCCGTTTCAATATCAAGGCGAATGCCATTGCCCCATTAGCAATGACCCGCATGACCGAAGATATTTTAGGTGCGCTCAAGGACAAACTTGCTCCCGAATTAGTTTCGCCGTTGGTGGCTTTCTTGGCACACGAAGAATGTTCAGTGAGCGGACAACTATTTTCTGTGGGTGGTGGACGCGTGGCTCATGTTTTCTTGGGAGAAACCAATGGCTACTACTCGCCAACTTTGACTCCAGAAGATGTGCAGAATAATTGGGAGACCATTACCGCTCGCGACAACTTTTCTGTGCCAAACAATTTAGGCGAGGAAACTGCGATGTTTCTTTCATTTTTTAAGTAACTAACCTATGAACTGAGGTTTCTCATGATCACTGTGGATGAGTTTGGTGCCCAAGCTCGGCAATGGTTGGCTGAAAATAAACATCTTGCTCCACGTGATTACGGAGCTATTTGCCCACCCGACATGATCAAAGCCGGTCTGAGTTGGCAACGACATCTCTTTGCACATGGTAAGGCTGGAATCCATTGGCCCGTTGAGGCCGGTGGTCAAGGTCTGACTGCCGCCCATCAAGGTCAATGGCTCTACGAGTGCGCTCTCGCAGGTGTACCTGGCGTCTTCAATATGGTGGGACTAGTCCTCGCAGGTGGATCGATACAAAAGTTTGGAACTCCAGAACAACAGAGTATGCACCTCAATGCGACTCTGCGTGCCGATCACGTATGGTGTCAACTATTTAGCGAACCTGGCGCTGGTAGCGACCTTGGTTCACTGAGCACAAAGGCCGAACGTGACGGTGATCGTTTTATTATCAACGGTCAAAAAGTTTGGTGTTCTGGCGGGCGCTACAGCAACTGGGGAATTCTGATGGCGCGCACCAATCAAGATGCGCCCAAACATGAGGGCATCAGTTTCTTCCTTCTGGATATGAGTTTGCCCGGTATTGACATTCGCCCGCTCAAACAGATGACCGGAGAGTCCGAATTTGACGAAGTTTTCTTCACCGATGTTGAGATGCCTGTTGAGGCATTACTCGGTCCGTTGCACGGGGGGTGGGGTGTCGGCATGGCCGTGCTCACTTCCGAACGCGGTCATATCGGTACGAGTGTGATTTCACTGGAACGGCGACTGGATTCGATTTCACGCCTCGCTGAAGGCCGGCAATTATCTGCCACCGAAAAACAAAAACTTGCCAAACTCCTCTCCCAAGGAATGGCTTACAAAGCCATGGCACAACGTCAGGGACCCGTGGCATCAACGGCAGCCTCGCTGATGAAATTGGGTATCACTGAAATGATGTTTGAAACCTCCATGTTGCGCGCTGAAATCTCAGGTATGGACTCTCTGCTTGATGGCCCCGATGCCTTCGGTGTTTTATCGGCGCCTGGAGGTCGTATTGCTGGTGGCACTAGTCAGGTGCAGCGCAACATCATTGGAGAGCGTTTGCTCGGACTTCCCCGCGAACCATCCATAAAAAAGCCGGAAACTCTTCCCCAAGCAAAGAGTCATGAGAGTGAACGATCCTGACAAAAGCCCTGTCCGATCTCGCAATTCACGGTAAATACCTTGACCCATACTGAGTTTCCTCGCATTCTGTGTCGTAGTTGGCGTCTTTGTCCTGCAGAACCGGGACCGAATGCCCGTAAACTTCCTGAACTTCAAAATTAACAGCAGGCAATGGGTCAACCTCATCGTCGCCGTTGTGTTGGGAATTTGCTTGGACCGGTGATTCATCGGTTGGAGGAGACTCCGTCGCAAAGACGATTGATATCACCCTGAGCCAGAGACAGTGAGAAACTCATCGTGAAAGTTACATCCACCAATGGCGTCAAGGTTGAAATGTATGACCTCGGTGGCTCAGGTCCAAATATGCTCCTGTCGCATGCCAATGGCTTTCACGGTCTCTGCTGGAAACCAGTCGCTGAACATCTGATCAAACATTTTCACTGTCACTCATTTGATCATCGTGGTCATGGCGACACCCCTGCGCCAAAGGATTGGACCGTCGCCTGGGCTGGATACGCCGCTGATGCCACCGCCGCAGCGAAGTCAATCGCCGAACCAAAGGGCATTATTGGTGTCGGTCATTCAATGGGCGGAGCCACATTGCTCATGGCTGCAATCAAAGATCCAACCCTTTTTCGTGGACTGCTGCTCTACGAGCCAATTGTCAAGCCCGATGATGTACGCATGCCCGCCAATCGTCCAAATGCCTTAGCTGAAGGTGCTGCTCGTCGTAAGAGAACCTTCAAGTCTTACGAAGAAGCGATCACCAACTACTCCAACAAAATGCCGATGACGCACTTCACCCCAGAAGCTCTTGACGCTTATGTCCGCGGCGGTTTTCGCAAAGGTGACGATGGTTTAGTGCACTTGAAGTGCGAACCAGAACTTGAATCCGCCAATTTTCGCAATCCAGAAATACCAAACTTGTGGAAGAAACTTCCCGAACTCACTATCCCAGTGTGGGTCCTCAGTGGTCATCCCGAACCGTTCCAGCCCTCCGGCTTTGCCGAGGCCATTGCTGACCGACTCCCCAAGGGTAACCATATTGAGTACAGCGATCTTGATCACTTCGGACCCTTCGTTGATCCCTCGCGAGTAGCGCGCATTATCGACACGTTTGCTGACACTTTGGAATCCTGATGTCGTTTGTCGGCGAAGAGCCAACACTGGGTGTCGGACTTTTTGGGCCATCTGTTGACGCCTTTGATCAGCGAGCAGAACAACTTTTAGAAATCATCAGATCCTCAAAAGTTGCTGGACGCGTTTTTCTCGCTGCCAGTCATCTCGGTGATTTCAGTGTTGTCTGGCATCTGATTGCTGTGACCCGTGGGACAACAAGTAACAAGCGTGCTGCTCAGGCATTCGCACTTTCGGCGTTGCTCGGTGCCGAATCGCTGATTGTCAATCAGGGAGTCAAACGAATCTTCAAGCGCGAGCGTCCCACGACAAGTGGGGACGATCGCTTTGCGGTGCGGACTCCATCCACGAGCAGTTTCCCTAGTGGGCACGCCAGCGCGGCGATATTTGCCGCCACGGTACTCACCACACTTGACGGCAAGAAGTCAGCACCGTTGTGGTTTGGACTTGCGGCCGTCGTCGGCACCAGTCGCGCGTTTGTGCGCATACATCACGCATCTGACGTCATCGGTGGCGCATTAGTCGGTTTCTTGTTGGGCCTTGCTGTGCGCCCCATCGTTAAACTTCTGCGCTAACGCGTCACAGTTTTCTTGATTGTCACTTCGATCTCCGCTGTGATGTCGCTATCATCTGAGCCAATAGACAAAACCTCAATACTGATTGCACTTGTCGCCCACTTTTCGCCCTCTCGCATCGCACCCTTGACCACTAACTGTTGACGGTCAACCCCCGAAGTTCCAGTTACCGTTATTCGGTGGATCGCCACGGCGTCAAACTCGAGATGAGCATTGTCACCGCGGGCGGCTATCAGTTCTCCTGTCAAGAAACTATCTACTCCATCAGCAATCACAACAAAACGTGTACCCATGATTGATACATCTGTGTCCGTCGCCAGCAACTGAACCTTTGTGTTCATACGACGCGACGTATCAAGAATCTGCAGATGTTCATCGTCAAACCAACGCGCTGCATACAAATTGATGGCTAATGTCCCTGGGCCATGACGCTTCGTAGAAATCATCATTCGTGGTGCCGAACTGTCACTCATCACATCAAGCGCGCTGTCATAGAGTTCTTGACCCGAATTGCTCGCCGAGGTCGTGCTGTGCGGCCAGTCAAGGGCATGGCCGATTTCATGCTCAACAAGATCAAGAGGTGAGTCTCCATTCCAATAGTCCATAAAGTCTCCCGCTCCGATATAGACAGACCGACGAGTCTTGCGCGCCGAACAAGATGTGGTGCAACCAACTCCGGGCGTCCCCGACCCACTGAACTCGTCGGCACCATGTTCAGCATCGGCGACGACCATTACCCCCCGCACCTCGGGTCCGCTCTGATCAAGAGCGCGTTCGACGCAGTCCTCTGATGTCTCGGTGTCCGAGATTGTGACATCTGGCCCTGCGCTGAATACTGGCTGATAGCGAGCGTATGAATGACGCTTGAAGTATGACACGACGGGAGTCAAGCGCTTGACGATTTCGCTACTACTCAACGTCATCCGTTCCGATGTTGGCTCAAAAATCTCATCACTTGTGAAGATTGGGATGTGACACACCACGACTTCCCAGGGATCAACACCCAAAGTCATCTCACCATAGGAATCGGCGATGTTGTGAATCTTCAGCAAAGCCCCGACATCTGCAACACCCAGACTTGAAGATGTTTCGCCACATCCAGGAGCAATGAACGTCAGGGCCAGCAGCACAAATTTTTTGTGCTTCACATATGCCGCAAACTGCGCCAGAAACTCAGCTACGAACTGCCGATGTCAACAAATTGCGGACATCAAGTAACAAGTCACTGACCTCACTCGTGGAAACCAATTCACGCTTCACCATGTGCGACAGTGCCACATCAATGATGCTCAGAGCATCACTGATGACATCAACTGAGACGACCTTGATGTCATCGAGAGCGCTGTCCGACATCACATCAGATATCTGTAGATCAGTCATTGCGTTCTCCTTGTTTGGTTTAAGGCTGAGTATTTCAGGATGGTCGGACTAAACCGCTTTTCCCTACTACGAAAGTAACGCATGGAAGCGCCGAATATGTGCATCGTATCCTGATGAGTTTTGCGAGATCGGTCACCCCTAAGCGTCCTCAGACACACCACCCACCAACTACGATCAAAATATGAAATTTTTCGGAGCTGGGACGGTTGTCACTGGAGCCTCTGGGGGCATCGGAGATGCCCTATCCAGGCGCTTTCACGCTCTCGGAGCGCGGGTCGTGGTCAGTGACGTGGACGCCTCGGGTATCAGCGCCCTGGCTTCTGAACTCAATGCCACTCGCCCGAATTCGGTGTTGGCAGTCGTGGCCGATGTTGCATCCGAACAAGGCAATAAGGAACTAGTGGCGAGCGCCCGACAGTTCCTTTCACACAACGGTCACTCAGGTATCGATCTTTTTTTCGCTAATGCAGGTGTCGGCAGTGGAACTCTTCTTGAGACAACCCCCGAAGCAGACTGGGATCTTGCGTTCAATGTCAACGTCCACGCTCATCGGTGGGCAGCAAAATATCTACTCGACGATTGGCTGACTGCTGGTCAAGGATATTTCTGTTGCACTGCATCTGCCGCTGGTCTTCTGAGTCAAATCGGATCAATCCCCTATTCGGTCACCAAGAGCGCGGCAGTGGCCTTTGCTGAATCACTTTCAATCACTTACGGCGATCGCGGACTGCGCGTCAGTTGTCTATGCCCCCAAGGTGTCAACACAAATATGTTGCGCCAGGGAGACGCTCCCGGCGTGGGGATTGCCAGCAATGTTGTGCGCGCCGCTGGCCTTGTTCTTGAGCCCGAAGATGTTGCCCTCTTTGTTTCAGATGCAATTGAGGCCGAACGCTTTTTAATTCTCCCGCATCCGCAAGTAGCCGAGTTTGAACAACGTAAAGCGGCCGACCGTGATCGCTGGTTGATAGGGATGCGCAAGTTGCAGGCGCGGGTATTCGGGGACTCATAAGCATGCCCCCCAAAGCATCTGCCCCTAAATCCGCCGCCGCCAAGGCGGCAGCACAGAAGTCCAGTGATGAACAGTCTGCCGTTTTGCGGAGTATCGGGCTGTTAGCAGGTGAAGAGGTGCGATTTCGCCGGGCGGACCGAGGACGCTGGCAACTCGGTCGTATTTCTTGTGTGGAGCGCGACGGCAGCATCACAGTGCACGACGCCCATGGGGCGGCACGCTCGCTGCGGCCGGATCGCCTGGAAGTCAAGCGACCTGGCAAGCGCCGAAAACTCACCTGGCAGATCGTGACTGATGTGGCGGTCACCTGGGAGCAACTGACGCTGTTCTAAACAACTACGATGGTCATATGGCTATACGACTAGATCCCGCTGACGAATACATGCACGAACTCGGCCCCGAGTCAAACTTCAACGAAAGCATGTATATCAACTGTTTTGATCCGATCAACAACGTGGGTGGATGGTTCCGGATGGGCAACCGTGCCAATGAGGGCACTGCCGAGATGACAGTGTGCCTGTATCTCCCTGATGGTTCTGTGGGCTTCATGTTTAAGCGCCCAGCCATTGAGAATAACGACCAACTCGACGCTGGTGGACTGACGTGGACGATGGTCACTCCCTTTGAAGAACTCCGTATCGATTTCACTGGCAAGGTAGTGGTCTTAGCAGAGCCCAAACAAATGGTTGATCCAAAAACTGCTTTCAAAAATAATCCTTACGCCGAATGCGAAGCGCATATCACCTTTACGGGACTCGGTCGCTCAAGTATGTTTGGCGGCGAACCTGATGTACCCCATGAAGCGCCTGGTGAAGAATTTGCTCGCGGTCATTACGAACAATTGATCAAAGCCCGAGGCACTATTCGCGTCGGAGATCAAGAATGGGAAATCAATGGCTTCGGTTTACGTGACCATTCCTGGGGTCCGCGTTACTGGCAGGCCCCGTGGTACTACCGCTGGTTGACGGCCAACTTTGATGAGAACTTGGGCTTTATGATGTCCCGCGTTGCCAAGAAAGACGGACCTGGAAGCCGAGGCGGATTTGTTTGGGAAGATGGTCAGATGCATTATTGCGATCACGCCGAACTCACCACGGTCTTTGAAGGTGACGATACGTATCACAGCCATATCGAGGCAGTGTTGAGATCAAGTCGCAGCGAACGAGAATGGCGCTTCAAGGGCGATGTTATGAATTTGATTCCACTGCGTAATCGTCGTCAGTCACCTGATGGTGAGTGGTTGACAACCCGCATTAGCGAGGGAATGACACGGTGGGAAATGCTCTCCGATGAGCACAAGGGCAAAGTCGGTTACGGACTGTCCGAATATCTTGACCAAATCATTGATGGGACACCGGTCGGCACTGCCGAATAATCTTTCTGGGCGCAGTTAGAGGATTGCTGCAAGAGCTGATAGAAGCATTTGCAAAGTATGTGGTTCTATATCGACTGCTTCGCCATACAACTTAACCTTCGGTTCGGTTCCACTTGGGCGCACCTGTAGACGCACACCAGCACCACCAACTTCATCAAGCCACAACCGCAACAAATTCGCTTCTGTAAAATCTTCCACCTTGGTCACAACTCGTCCTGCAATAGTTTCTGGTGGCGAAGAACGCAAACGATCCACCGCTAATACTCCATCACTCGGATTCATCTTGACGCTCAATTCCCCTGTCACATACCGTCCATATTGCTCTGCGATCTGATCAAGTCGACCTTGCACAGTCGTTCCTTCGGCGAGGGCTAATGCAGCCACCTCGGTCATCAACACCGCAGCAGCGATTCCGTCCTTATCGAGTGGACGATCAGCCACTAAATATCCCAAAGCTTGTTCGTACGCGAACACCAAACGCTTGTCGCTGTGCCGCAAAGCCGCACCTGCGATCCACTTGAAGCCAGTAAATGTCTCCTCAAAGGCAACCCCATGCGAAGCGGCCATCCTTTCTAACAGTGAAGATGAAACTAAAGTTGTCACAACCAAACGATCATCACCTTGGGTATGGCGTAGCACGTGATCACCGAGCAACCAGCCGATTTCATCGCCACGCAACAAGCGCCAACTTGCACCCATGGGTATCGCAACTCCTAGTCGATCAGCATCTGGGTCATTAGCTAATGCCAGTGCCGCTCCCGACATCCGCGCAATCTCAATGACTCGGTCCATGGCTCCAGGCTCTTCAGGGTTCGGGAAGGCCACCGTCGGAAACATCGCATCTGGTTGTTGTTGTTCATCAACCACAATCGGTTCCGACAAGCCGGCCCTTTCAAAAGCTCGAAGAGCGGTCGCCCCTCCGACCCCGTGCATCGCCGTATAAGCCACCTTGATCGCTGGTACCGAATGGCATAAGCGCACCGACGGGATCCACTGCAGATAATTCTCGACGCAGAAATCATCCAAAGTTTGAATCAGAGGCGAATCAATTGCCGCAACTTGAATATTCGTGGGATCGAATGAGGCGATTGCATCAGAAATTGCCACATCATGAGGTGGAACGATCTGGGCACCCGAACCCAAATAAACCTTGTACCCATTGTCTTCACGCGGATTATGACTCGCTGTCACCATGACCCCAGCACAGGCACCAAGAGCCGTAATATTCCAAGCCAACACTGGAGTCGGCAAAACAGTGGGCAACAACATGGCCTTCATTCCGCGCGCTGCGGCAACCCGCGCCGTGTCCACTGCGAAGTCATGACTTTTATGACGCGCATCAAAGCCAATCAATACCCCAGATTCAGATGCCCCTTGTACTGTCCTCAACAAATAATCCACAAGGCCGGCTGCTGTTTGACGCACAACCAAACGATTCATCCCGAGAGGCCCAGCCATGATCGGAGCGCGTAGTCCAGCTGTGCCGAACATCAAGCGACCGCTGAAGCGGCCTTCAAGTTGCGATTCATCACCAGCCAGCAATTCTCGCAACTGCAAGCGCATATCTTCGTCAGGTTCGGCCTCTAACCATTTCTGTGCCTCTTCACGACTCATCATGCATCCTTAGAACTGTGGTAACAGCGTACGCAACTCCACCAGTGGACGCGGACCGACATGGGAAATGACTTCTCCAGCGGCTATTGAACCCAAAATCGCAGAATCCTTCAAGGAGTATCCGTTGGTGTAACCAAAGAGAAATCCTGCGGCAAAAAGATCGCCCGCACCAGTGGTATCGATGACATGGGGAACATCTTGCGCGGGCACATCAAGCACTTCATTGCGAGTGATGATTGCGGCTCCGCGCGGTCCGCGCGTGATCACCGCCAGAGAACTATCACGTCGAACCGCATCCACCGCATCTTGAAAACTTTGGAGTTGATACAGCGACAACAACTCCTCTTCGTTGCCAAACAAAATATCAACCTCATCAGTCACTAACGCTCGGAAATCCTCGCGGTGGCGATCCACGCAAAAACTATCTGAGAGACTTAGCGAGACTTCCCTGCCGGCTGCATGGGCGACTCGGGCGGCATAGCGAAAAGCAGCCTTGGCATCGTCACGATCAAAAAGATAGCCCTCCATGTAGAGCACTTTCCCAGCAGCCACAACACCGACAGCAACATCGGCAGGTTCCATGAAAGACGACACTCCCAAAAAGGTATTCATCGTGCGCTGAGCATCAGGCGTCACCACGATGATGCAGCGTCCGGTAGCGACCCCATCAAGCGGCTGTCCTGGGCTGAAATGCACTCCGACAGCGAGCAGATCGTGCCCGAAGACTTGTCCCAAATCATCTTCACTCACTTTGCCGATATAGGCAGCCTTGCCTCCAAAACTGGCAACTCCGCATACTGTATTGGCTGCTGAACCACCGCTCATCTCCACAGCGGTCCCTATGGCTCGATAGAGGTGACGCGCACGATCGCTATCAATCAAAGTCATTGAACCTTTAACCAAAGATTGTGCGGTAATGAAGGCATCATCGGCCTCACCAATGACATCAACTAAGGCATTGCCGATACCGACGACATCGTAGATTGGAGCATTTTCAGACTGTGTGGACACAACTTTTTACGCTACTCGGCGAAATAGCCCCGAAGAAGGTTTCGCATCCTCCCGCTGCATTATTCAACGCTACGCTCAAGCAATGAGTAGTCATTCCCGTAAAGTCACTGGTCATGAAGATCAACTGGATCCGTATCGGTTACCACGACATATTATTCCTCGTCGCTATGAGATTGAACTTGAACCTCAATTAACAGAGGCCACCTTTACTGGTCAGGTCACCATCACCGCCGAAGTCATGTTGTCAACCCGACTGATTGTCCTCAATTCCAAGGACCTAGAGATCATCTCCGTCTTTGTTGATGGCCTCCCCTCGCCATTTCGACTGGATCCAGAATCTGATCGCCTACTGATCGGCCTGGTTGAAGATTTACTTCCTGGCACAGCCATGATTGATATCACTTTCACGGGAATCCTCAATGACAAGTTGCGCGGCTTCTACCGCAGCACCTACACCGACGAAGACGGCACTACCCAGGTCATCGCCGCGTCGCAGATGCAATCCACTGACTGTCGTCGGGCGTTTCCTTGCTTTGATGAACCCGATTTCAAGGCCGTTTTCTCCACAACCCTGGTGACTGATGCTGAGCATGTAGCCATCAGTAATGGTCCAGAGGTCTCGCGAACTGTACTTGAACGCTCAGGGATTCAGAACAAAGTTGCCGTGAAATTTGCGGACACGATGTTCATGAGCACCTACCTGGTTGCCTTTGTTGTCGGAAAACTTGAGGCGACGCAGGCCATCGATGTTGATGGTGTACCTCTCCGCGTCATCCACGTACCTGGAAAAAGTCACCTCACCGGTTTTGCCCTAGATGTTGGCGCTCAGAGCCTGCGTTGGTTCGTTGACTACTACGGCATTCCATATCCCGATGCCAAAATTGACATGGTTGCATTACCTGACTTCGCTGCTGGAGCGATGGAGAATGTTGGCTGCATCACTTATCGCGAAAGTTTGCTACTTGTTGACCCAGCCACCAGCACGCAAGCTGAACGACAAAACGTAGCTGATGTCGTGAGCCACGAATTGGCGCACATGTGGTTTGGCGATCTAGTCACAATGAAATGGTGGAATGGCATTTGGTTGAACGAAGCTTTCGCTACTTTTATGGAAGTTGCGGCTGTCAATTCCTTTAAACCGGCGTGGGAGCGATGGACAAGCTTTTCACTTTCACGATCCGCCGCCTTCGAGGTGGACTCATTGGTCAACACTCGGTCTGTGGAATTCGAAGTACGTTCACCACAGGATTGCGAGGGCATGTTTGATGTCCTGACATATGAAAAGGGCGGCTCACTACTGCGGATGCTTGAGCAGTTCCTTGGTGAGGATCGCTTCCGCCAAGGAGTGCGTCATTATCTCCATAAACATTCCTACGCCAACACCGAGACCAGTGACCTTTGGGATTCCATTGAATACGCCGCCGCTCAACACGGCAGCGAACCAGTGCGCGAGTTGATGGATTCATGGATTTGGCAGCCGGGTTATCCTCTGATCACTGCCCAACTCAATTCGGCTGGCGATACCCTGACCCTGAGTCAACAACGATTTTCTTTTGACCACGATTCACCTGCGCTCACCCAATCATGGCTCGTTCCGATCCACATCCGCATCAATGATCAGGTCAGCAAGCATCTACTGATCGGTGATTCACTTGAGATCAAGGTCGCCGATTCGCACGCCACAATCGTGGTTAATGCAGGAGGCCATGGCTATTACCGTGTCGCATATGCTCCCGAACTGCTCGGTCGCCTGAAGGGTTCCGAGATTGCATCTCTGGCGACAATTGAGCGTTACAGCTTGGTTGACGACGCTTGGAATGCCGTCGTTGCCGGACGATTACAGGCAATTGAATTTATTTCACTAGTTGAAGAATTTTCTTCCGAACGTGATCTCGCAGTGTGGCAAGCGATTGCCATAGGTCTTCGCAGTTGCGCCCGACTGATGAGCAACACAGACTTACCGAAATTGGAAAATCGTATTCGTTCAGTAGTCGCTCCAGCGCTCACTGATATTGGATGGGAGCAAGGGGCCCACGAAGATGATCTGCGTAGCAAATTGCGCGGCCTCCTCGTGACTCTGCTGGCAGTCAATGGAAATGATCTCACTGCTCAAGAGCGCTGTCGCTCCATTGAGTTCCGCCATGAAGGTAATGACCAGACCATTCATCCGGATTTGCTTTCAGCAGCGACATCTGTCGTGGCCAGTAGTGGCAATGAGGAAGATTACGAATACATGTTGAGCAAATTTCAAGCCGCTGAGAATCCGCAAGAACAATTGCGATATCTCTATGCATTGGCCGAGTTTGATGATCCACAGCTACTTCTTCGTACCTGCAACTTCGCTGTCAGCGGAGAGGTAAAATACCAGAATGCACCCTTTGTATTGGCGCAATGTATCAAGGCGCGAATCAACGGACACCTAGCGTGGGATTTCGTCCAACATTTCTGGGATCAAGCTCAAGAACTTTTCCCGATCAACACCATCATTCGTATGGTGGGTACGGTGCAATTTCTCAATACTCCAGAAGTCGCGAATGCTGTTCAATCATTCTTTAGCGAACACGATATTGCTCAGTCAGCCAAAGGCTTGCAACAAATCTTGGAGCGTCAAAGAGTTAACACGGCTCTACGCGCGCGTGAGGAATCTCGCCTGGGCGCGCAACTGTAACGAGCGTTCCATCTAGCCCAAACCCGAGAGTGATGTCACCTTCAAGACGGTGCGCTCACTGCAAACGGTGTTTGCCGATGCAGTGAATCGTCATCAGGCCGTTGTTTTCGCCACTCATGCCGAAGATGGTGGAGCCATTGGCGGCTTCAATAAGCCCGAACCATAAACCTTCGCCAAAAACCGACTACAGTTTCAGTGTCCTAACGGATTTTTCCGCCACTACGAAGGAGATAGACCATGTCCGAAGCTTGGATCATTGATGGAGTTCGTAGCCCGCGCGGACGAGGCAAGGCGACGGGTTCGCTTCATCATATTCACCCTCAAGAACTCTTGGCACAGGTTCTCAATGCACTACAGAAGCGCGTTGGCTTTGATACTGCTGACGTCGACGATGTAATCATCGGTAACGGCAACAGCGTGGGTGATCATGGGGCGTGTATCGGTCGTATGGCAGTGCTCGCTGCTGGGTGGCCAGTCACTGCACCTGGCGTCACCATCAACCGCTTTTGTGGTTCAGGCCAGCAGGCCGTGACCTGGGCGGCGATGGGAGTTCAGGCTGGGCACCAAGACCTCGTTATTGCTGGTGGAGTCGAGTCAATGTCGCGTTGGCCCGCACCAGACGGCGCACCAGACTTCACCTCAGGAAACGCTGCTCTCCGAGAAATGTTCCCCATGGTCCCGCAAGGTATTTCTGCAGACTTGATCGCCACCATCGGTGGTTTTACGCGCGCTGATGTCGACGAGTTAGCTTTCATCAGCCAACAACGCGCCGCAATCGCTCAAGCCGAAGGCCGTTTTGATCGCAGCATTATCCCAATCCTCAATCCCGATGGAACCGTTGCCTTAGCCAAAGATGAACACCTGCGCCCTGAGACCACGAGGGAATCCTTAGCCGGTCTCTCAGCCTCATTCGAGCGCCTCGGTGCGCACAAGTTTGCCGAGTTTGACAGCACATTTGATGAGATGTGCCGTCAGGTCTATCCCGAAATCAATTCTGTTGATCATGTTCATCATGCCGGCAACTCCTCAGGAGTCGTTGATGGCGCTGGAGCAATCATGATTACCAGTCCCGAATATGCCAAGGCACACGGACTCAAGCCGCGCGCAAGAATCATCATGTCAGCAGTTGCTGGAGCAGAACCAGTGATCATGCTCACTGCACCAGCGCCAGCATCTCAGAAGTGCCTGGAGCGCGCTGGAATGACCAAGAATGATATTGACCTGTGGGAAATCAATGAAGCCTTCGCGGCGATCCCGCTGCGTGCCATGCGCGAACTAGGAATCACCAATGAGAATGTCAATGTCAATGGTGGCGCTATCGCACTTGGTCATCCAATTGGTGGCAGTGGTGCAATGCTGATGCAGACCGCACTTGACGAACTTGAGCGTCAAGATCAGCAGACCGCACTCATCACGATGTGCACCGGTGGTGGTATGGGAACAGCCACCATCATTGAACGGATGTAGAAGCGACTATTCGCGTGGCAGGCCGAGAACTCTTTCGCCAACAATGTTTCGTTGAATTTCAGTTGAACCGGCATAAATCGTGTGTGCTCGGCTGAATAAGAAAGTGTGCTGGAAATCGTGCACTGTTGAGCCTTCATCATGCATGATCAAAGCATTCGCACCAAGTAAGTCAACTTCTAATTCGCCAAGACGTTGATGCCATTTCGACCAAAACAATTTGCCGATAGAGCCTTCCGGACCCGGCTGTCCCCCGTGCATAAAACGCGTCACATTACGCATTCCCGACCAACGCATAATTTCTAATTCGCCATAGGCGCGTGCGAGTCGCTGTCGCACTTCAAGATCATTGTCGAGACCCTGTTGCACAGCCAAGGCACGCACCTTCTCAAATTCTTTGGCGAACCGCAGCTGCTGGGCCATAAACGCAGTACCGCGTTCAAAGCCGAGGGTCCCCATAGCGGTCTTCCAGCCATGACCGCGTCCACCCACGACCATGTCGGCTGCCGTCGTGGCACCAGTGAAGAAAACTTCACAGAAATGATCGTTACCAGAAAGGTCTTTTAATGGCCGAATCTCAACTCCTGGCTGATCAATCGGCACCAGCAAATATGACAATGCTTTGTGAGCCTTTTCTTCAAGTTCGGTGCGACACAATACAAAAATCCATTGCGCGAATTGTGCTTGGCTAGTCCACACCTTTTGCCCGTCAATCCGCCAGGTGTCGCCATCGAGAACTGCGGTGGTGCGTACTCCCGCCAAATCGGAACCAGCGCCAGGCTCACTAAATCCCTGGCACCAATATTCTTCACCACGCAAAATGGGAGGCAAAAACCTGGCCTGTTGTTCGGGTGAACCAAAGGTGATCAGAGTCGGCCCAAGCAAACCTTCGCCAAAGAACCCAGCTCGTTGAGGACCGTTAGCCAAGGTGTACTCCTGGGCAAAAACTAACTCTTCGGCGACAGAAACTTCTCTTCCACCGAAAGCTTTCGGCCATGTCAAACCCAGCCAGCCAGCACGACCGAGTTCTTGCTCCCATCCCACTCGCACATGCCAGTCGTGTGCACCCATTTCCGCCGAAGTACCAAGATTGCGATAGTCGCCCACGAGGGCGCGGTTCAACCACTCGCGCACTTCACAGCGAAATCGGGTCGCCTCGGCTGACTCGTAAAAGTCCATCTCCTAGTTTCGCCTGAGAGGTACCTGTCGGTGAAATCGAGGCGTGATGTCTAGGATCATTGCTATGGCGTCACCCGATTCCCCAGATTTATTTGATCTCACTGGTCGTACCGCTCTCATCACTGGGGGTAGTCGCGGTCTTGGCAAAGAGATGGCGCTCGCCTTCGCCCGCCGAGGCGCAGAGATCATGATCGCTAGTCGATCTCTCGAATCCTGCACAGAAACAGCTGCCGAGGTCTTTCAAGAAACAGGACGGCGTTGTATTCCATACGCCTGCCATGTGGGCCGCTGGGACGAACTTGAAGGTTTAGCCGACACCGCCTGGAAAGAATTTGGGGGTCTTGACATTCTCGTGAACAACGCGGGGAAGTCTCCTTTGTACGACAAGGTCATCAATGTCAATGAGCAGATGTGGGATTCGGTCATTGGTATCAACCTCAAGGGACCCTTTCGCCTCACAGCGTTACTTGGGACGCGTATGAGCGAACGGGCCATGCTTCGCGGACTCAGTGCTTCAATCATCAATATCTCAAGTGTCGCTGCTATCCACCCAACGCCAGATGTCATTCCCTACACCGCTGCCAAGGCAGGGCTCAATGCCATGACGATCGGATTTGCTCAGACGTTAGGACCTCATGTCCGCGTCAACTGCATCATGCCGGGCTCGTTTCGCACCGACATTAGTAAGGCATGGAACTGGGACCTCGTTGATCAAGGAATGAAACGCATCGCTATGAAACGCGTTGGAGAACCCCACGAAATTGTCGGTGCTGCATTATTCTTAGCGAGCAATGCCAGCAGTTATATGACGGGTTCCGTTTTCACCGTTGATGGTGGCATTCCTACGTGATCTATGTGAACTCCGACAAAAGGACAATGTCATGGCTCTGACTCACGAAGAAAAACTTGACCATCAACGGCGCTTCGCCGAAGCAACAAATACAAGCCGACCGGATATCACCATGGCGATGTGTGTTCCTGGTGCACTGGTGTGGCATAACTTTGACGATAAATCCATCCCCTACGAAAACACTGGTAAGACCTTGACGCGCATGCACACGATGATTCCCGATTTACGTTGGGAAACACGCAGCGTTGTGATCACCAGTGATGGCTGGATATGGCAAGCAGCAATCACGGGAACAGCACCTGGGGGTCAATTGTGCGCCCATTCGTGTATGGTCGTGACCCTGAACGATGACGGACTGATCACCAAACTGGATGAATATCTCGACCCAGCGCAAATGGCACCGCTGCGCGGTTAGCCGTTACTTGTCGGCAAGTAAAACTGCTCCGTAACGGTCAAGCGATTGATTTGATGCCACGAGGTGTTGTGCTGAGCCTTGCGCATCTCTGAAGCACCGCTGCAAAGGGCTTGAGTTAAACAATGCGCCAGCGCCCGCAAAACTCATCAGATGGGAAATTGCAGAGTTCGCAGTCTCGGTGCAATACGCAGTCATGGCAGCAACCGCTGCTTCATCTCGAGCAGTAAATTCCTTGCCATTTTCCATGGCATCGTCAACCGCTGCAAGAGTTGCGAGTGCGTGAGTTTGTACGGCCTGTAGTTGTTGTGAACTCTTCCCGAGTTCGTATTGAAAGGCGCCGCGATCTGCAAGCCGACCGTCAAAGCCTCGTGATTTGCCGCGTGCATAGACAACAAGTTCATCAATGAATCGATTACACACACCAAAAGTAAAACCAAGATTCTCGCCAGCAACAAAGGTTGTGTAATTCAAACCATAGATTGCCCCACCACGTTTGGGTAGTTCCATCGGATCAACTGTTAATGCCGTCGGAACAAAGACCTCTTTCGCAGTGATTGACACACTCCCAGTTCCCTTGAGTGCCATCACATTCCAGTCCCCGTGCACCGTCGCATCTGCTGTACGAATAACTGCAAGGGTGACTGAGGGTTGCTCGACGGCTTCAATCGCAGTCAACATTGCCCAGTCGGCGTGACGAACTCCACTCGCATAATTCCATGTGCCGTTCATCAGCACCCCACCGTCAACACGAGTAAAGGTTCCTGTCGGAATCGCCACAGCAGCCAAGAAAGGGGACGGATCGGAACCAAACAGCAAGTCGATCCCCTCATCACTGAGACGTGACCCCGCAGCAGCTGCCGCACCGGCATGGTTAAAACCAGTCCATGCTGCCGTCGCATTTGAGTAACTCAAGGCGGCGAAATAGCGACATTGATCGGCCAACAATAAGCGATCGCCACCGACTTCAAGTGGCGCCTTAATCATCGGTACGCGTATCTGTCGCATGAGATCTACTAACGCTTGCGGAGCATCGCCCAGTTCTTCGGACTCTGCTGCAGTGGCGTCAAATTGCGAATGTAGGCCAGAAATTTCATCGACTAATTGTTCAATTGATCGAGCCGCATATTGTGCAACCCGTGTTGTCATCGTTGTCATTAGAACACTCCTTCATAACTGCCACCATCTAGTTGCAGATTTTGACCACTGATGTATCCAGCTTGAGCGGCACACAGAAATGCAAAAGCGTCACCGAATTCCTCCGGGCGACCGAGTCGTCCTGCTTTGATGGAGGCAATTTGTTGGGCTCGGGCCTCTTCATAAGTGATGCCTAAAATCTTCATTGCCACATGAGCCATTTGTTCTTGACGAGCGGTATCAAATCTCTCAGGCAAAAGTTGGTTAACGGTGACGTTGTATTTGGCAAGATCCTTAGAAAGACCCTTGAGCACACCAGTCAGTCCGAGACGGGTTCCGTGCGACAGACTCATTAGCGAGTTGGGTGATTTCACCATCGCCGAGCTCACCGCCACGATACGACCAAAACCGCGATCTCTCATGCCAGGGACAACACGTTGCAGAAGTGCTAGCGGGCCCGTCAGCGCTTGACGCACAGCACCCTCCCAGTCTTCGCTTTCGATGTCAAGAAAGGCTTTAGGAGATGGTCCTTGACCGTTCAACAAAACAATGTCTGGTTCGGGACATGCAGATATAAGCGCATCTTGCACACTCGCTGTCGCCGAATCGCCCACAACCCCACGTACCTCAACGCGATAAAGAGACGTGAGTTGTGCGACTGCTTCGTCAACATCTGCGCTTGTGCGACCATTGATGACAACATTGACTCCTTCGCGAGCGATGCTTTGCGCACACGCCCGCCCGAGCCCACGACTTGAGCCCGACAAGATAGCCCAACGACCTTTTATCCCTAGATCCATTGCCGTGTTACTTCAATCCGCTTGCTTGGCGACCAGCCACAATTGCTGAGATATCAGATGGTGTGAAGAACTCTTCTGGCGGATCTGTTGGACCCCATACCGAAAAACCAGCAGGCCCATCTTCGCCTTCCCAATCAAGACGACAATGATTGCGCTCCCAACCTTGTTCATCAATGATCTGATCCATATCAGAGAAAAATTCAAACATATTGCCCGAAGGATCGCGCAAGTACCAAAACACATTCGCCCCAAGGTTGTGACGACCGATACCGATAACACTGGTAACTCTCTCGTCTTTCAATGCGGATGTTCCCGCTAATCCCACGGCATCAATGTCGTGAACTTCAACTGCGTAATGATTAAGATATGAAGTGGGGCCAGGTTGAATCATCAAGTTGTGGTGATCCGACTCAACGCGCATAAAAGTCGCAAAGCCTTTCATGATTTGATCAGAGACGCGGTAGCCCAGAATATTCAAGTAAAAGTCTGTTGCTTCGACAAGATGAGGTGTGCCGAGAACAACATGACCGATCCGGTGCACAATGGGTGATTCAGTGTGTAACACAGCATCCGCACGGGTGCCAATACGATTTTGTTGGCCAGGACCATTGAATGCTCTGGACTGCGTCGGCGTGAGCGGATGCGGTGAACCAACATCAATGACAATCGCGTGGCCGAAGATGGGGTCAATACATCGCAATGTTGTGCTGTCGAAAGTGGCTGTGACTCCAGCATCTGTCAGACGCTTTGCAATCGCCGCAATGTCCGACTCATTCTCACAACTGAGATGCATTGAAGAAAGATGGCGATACGGGGCCTCTGCGAGATTCATCTGCACTGGTCGATCAGGCGTGCCAAGGACACCATCAGCCGTTGCGTTCATTCCATGCTGCAACCAAAACTCAAAAAGTTCTTGTGGGTTCGGCACAGATATTTGAATATCCAATAATCCGTTGAGCGCCATGTTTACGCTCCTTTCGCAAAGTCGCTGACACGGCGGCAATGATTGATCATTGTGCCAAGACCAGTGATTCTTGTTGTTATCACGTCTCCATCTTTGAGAAAGTTTCCGGTTGCTGCGCCAACACCGTCTGGCGTGCCAGTGAAGATGATGTCCCCCGGAGTCAATGTGGTCACTCGCGACAAATATGCAATCAGCGTCTGCACATCAAAGATCAAGTTTTTTGTGCTGTCATTCTGGCGAGTTTCACCATTAATTTCAGTGACGAGGTGAAAATCATTGAGATCAGAGAAATGGTCGGTTGAGTAGACGAATGGCCCGATTGGCCCAAAAGTATCAAAGGATTTTCCTAGGTCGAAATGCGGAGGTTGGGCCGCGAACTGCACAATCCGATCAGAAATGTCTTGGCCGATCGTGACACCAGCGACATGGCTCCACGCATTTTCTTTCTCAATATCCTTACCGCCAGTTCCGATCACGACCACCAGTTCAACTTCGTAGTCAACACCATCAGACCGCATGTGGATATCTGAATGTGGGCCGACCAAGCAGGACGGAAACTTAGTAAATACCAAAGGGCTAGTCGGGAGTTGCATTTTTGATTCCTCGGCATGACTCTTGTAATTCAGTCCGACGGCAAAACAATTCTTCGGTCGAGGAACTGCAGCGCCAATTGTGTCAGCAGTTACTCGTCCCGTCGGTGTCGCTTCTTTTAGGAGACCAGAGAGTCGGTGCAGAAGGTCGCAGTGTGCCAAGGCATCCATTGGATCACTTGACAAAGCCCCGCTGCTTAAGGTTTGGAGATCATAGTAAAAATCGTCCAAAACCAAGACGGAGCGGTCGTTGATGTTTCCGAGGATGAAGGTCATAAGAAGATACTACGGTATCAAACTATTTGATGTCAAATGATCTGCTAGTGTGATGCTATGGACATGTCAGAACTCGTGAAAGACACCATCAGAACTTGGTCAACGGAACGACCAGACCTTGATTTCACCGCCATGTCGACTGCCCTCAAACTGAATCTGCTGGTCAGCACAACATTTCAATCAATCAACGTGCGGATGCTTGAGCTGGGTCTCACTCTCGGCGAATTCGATGTGTTGGCGACATTGCGGCGCCACGGCAAAAGTGGGGTTTTGATGCCGACCGAGATCGCTGCTTTCGCCATGATTTCGCCAAGCGGACTCACCAATCGACTCACTCAATTAGAAAAAATGGGCCACATTGAGCGCCTCAGGGACCCCAATGATCGCAGGATTTCTCTCGCTCGACTCACTCCCAAGGGTCGCAAAGTTGCCGATTTGGGCATCAGTTTCGCTGCTACTCACTCAACAGAAATGATGGGTCGCGTGGATTCCAAAGACCTAGCGGTCTTCAATAAGGTCCTCGAGCAGATGATGAGATCCGTCGAAGAATGACCCGCATCGGAGGGGCGCAGTCACGCGCAGGGTTCATCAACAAAGTCCCCCACGTCTGAGTCTCAGAGATCTCATGAGGGAAACAACAGACTTCGGTCAGGTCCGAGGCACTACCGTGAAGAGTGATGTCTACGCCCGTCTCCCCTGGATCAACAAACGAGCCCTCGCCGGGCTTAGCGGCTCTGCGTCAGCGCATCGATGAACTTGACCGTCAACTACTTGACATTCTTGCTCAGCGTCTTGAAGCCTGCCATGAGGTAGCACGCATCAAGGAACATAGCGATACTCCGATTATTCAACCTGACCGAGTGCGCGAAGTTGTCACCAGTCGTCGTCAATACGCCATTGACAGGTCAGTTGACCCGGACTTTGCGCAGGACATTATGCGCGTCGTCCTCGCCGAAACTCACCGCATCGAAATTGCTGGTCGCCGCACTGATGCCGCTCCCGAGAAAAGCGCTTCATCGGAAGGAACAAGATCTGCGATCGACACAGTCTCCACTCGCGTGGACCATGTGGTCATCGCCGTGGAGAATGTGTCCACAGCAGTTGACACCTTCACCCAGAACCTCGGATTTCATCTTGAACATCCATCCAATAGCCACCCAGGCATCGCTGTCATTGCCGCTGGTGGGGTCACTCTTGTCTTAGTTGGACCAGAGGCGGGGCCTCAAGTAGCCGCCCACATTGCGCGTCACGGTAGTGGAATTCACCACATCGCCATTGAAGTGCTGAACGCTCATTACACCCACGCCACTCTCAATAGCACGAGTTCTGTGCTCTCGCCGATCGTCACCGACGTCGTCACCGACGATCATGGGCACGAACAGTTCTTTACCCTACGCGACCCTGCCACGGGAGTTCAATTAGGGTTTATCGCTCGCACCGGGCATCGTGTGGGCGTGGCGACACAAAATATCCTTGAGGGCTTCAAAACCTCGTAGCCCCGACTAGACTCTCTTGTGCACGACAAATACCGAGATCATGGGGCTCTCTCGCATCCGCATCATCTCCGTTGTGCGCTGGCAAAAACTGAGTAGTTCTTACCTCCCAGAAGGGTCTTAGTTATGACGCGCCAGCGCATTGATGTCCAATTTGGTGATTTTGCTGATCCCCGAGTCACCATCACCCAACCCAGCGATCTGCCAACTGATCTTCGTGATTTGATTGACACCCCGCTTGACCAATTGATGGCCCGCGCCCGGGAGATACGAGATCAACACCACGGCACACGCATCACGTTCTCTCCGAAGGTCTTTATTCCCTTGACCATGTTGTGTCGCGATAGTTGTGGATACTGCACCTTCGCTCAGCCACCGGCGCGACTGGAAAGCCCATTTTTGTCGCCCGAACAAGTGTTGAAAATAGCCAAGCAAGGAGCGCGTCACGGTTGCCACGAGGCTCTCTTTACCTTAGGCGAAGCCCCCGAAGAAAAATATCAAGTAGCGCGTGATTGGCTCACCAAGCATGGCTACGCATCAACGATTGAATACCTCGTGGCAATGTGCAAGTTAGTACTTGAAGAAACTGGACTACTCCCCCACGCCAACGCTGGAGCATTGGGCAAAGAAGAACTGGCGAGTTTGCGGCCCTTCTCGCCAAGCCAAGGAATGATGGTGGAAACATTGCGCCATGATTTGGATTGTCATCGTGGGGCCCCCGACAAAGACCCAAAACGCCGTTTGGCCACTCTCAACTTTGCTGGAGAATTACATATTCCGTTTACAACTGGGATTTTGGTCGGCATCGGCGAAACACGCGCCGATCGCATTGCTGCCTTGGTTGCGATACGTGAATCTCACCAGGCACACATGGTTAATGGGCGCGGACATGTGCAAGAAGTAATCGTGCAAAACTTCCTACCTAAATCCCGCACTGGCATGCAACACGAAGACGCTTGCCCGACGGATGAATTCTTGTGGTCGATTGCCGTGGCGCGCATCATTTTGCCACCCGACATTCATCTTCAAGCCCCACCAAACCTCAGCGATGACTTCGCTCCCCTACTTGATGCCGGCATTGACGACTGGGGCGGGGTTTCGCCTGTGACCGCTGATCACGTCAACCCAGAACGCCCGTGGCCTGACCTCGATATTCTCCAAACCGTTACCGAGTCGCGGGGTCTCGTTTTGGCCCCGAGACTGACTTTGTACCCCGAGTACATCGTCAGTACTCCACACAGTCTCTCCCTTGACACGGCACGCCGTTTCAACCCTGCACAAAATCCGTGGATTGATGTGAATCTGCGCTTTCCGATTCTCGATCGTTGCGATGCTGAAGGACTTGGACGCGATGATCCTGGCGCCGTGTGGCCGGAGAAAGTCACCGCTGCCGATGTCGTGTTGGACGGTGCTGAAGTGGTACTTGTCGGTCATCGCTCGACTCAGTGGTACAGCGGAAGTAATAACAAGCCACTGTTGATCATTGGCGCAAGAAATGGCACTTCGCTTCACCACAACTCGCGAGTTGTGGAAATTATTGCTGGTCATCGTGCCGGTCAAGAACTTGGCGAGCAGGAGATTATTGACTTGTTTCGTGCCCGTGGGTCCGAGGTTTTGGCGATTGCTGACTACGCCGATCATCTCCGCCAGATGACAGTGGGCGATCAGGTCACATGGGTACACAACCGCAATATCAATTACACCAATGTCTGCACCTTCAAATGTAAGTTTTGTGGATTCTCTAAAGGTCCACTATCGCTGAACTTGCGCGGCACACCGTATCTTCTAACTCTTGATGACATTGCTCAACGCGCTGTCGAAGCCTGGAACATGGGGGCTACTGAGGTCACCCTGCAAGGTGGAATTCACCCAGATTTTGATGGTGATTACTACTTGCATGTGACTCAAGCAGTCAAAGATGCGGTCCCTGAAATGCATGTCCACGGATTCACAGCATTGGAAATTACCGAGGGCGCGAAACGTAATGGTGAAGATTTACACACCTATCTGACCAAGATGAAGCAAGCGGGTCTGGCCTCGTTGCCTGGAACCGCCGCGGAAATTCTTGACGATGAGGTACGCGCCGTGCTGTGTCCCGACAAGGTCAATACCGAAGAGTGGCTTGAATGCCACCGTGTTGCCCACGAAATAGGCCTGCACTCCAACATCACTATCATGTTCGGAAGTGTTGAGCATCCAGAGCATTGGGCGCGACATATGATCCGTACCCGTGATTTGCAAAAGATCACTGGTGGGTTCACTGAATTTATTCCTTTGCCCTTCGTGCACATGGCATCACCGATCTATTTGCAAAAGCGTTCACGGCGCGGACCGACCTTCCGTGAAACGATTTTGATGCATGCCATTGGTCGCATCGCATACCACGGACTGATCGACAACGTTCAGGTCAGTTGGGTGAAAATTGGCATCGAGGGTGCGCGCCAATTATTGCGCTCTGGCTGCAATGACATAGGTGGGACTTTGATGGACGAAAATATAAGCCGTGCCGCAGGGGCCAATCACGGTCAGAAGATGAGTGAAGATAGCTTTCAGGCTTTGGTAGCACCACTTGAACGAAAACTTACCCAGCGAAATACTGCCTACGCTGTACTTACGCCCTAGATAAAATCGCCGATGCGTTGGCAACATCGACTGCCAACTGAGCTTTCATTTCCTCAAGACCAGCAAACTTTTGCTCACCGCGTAAGCGCGTAACAAAGCGCAACATTGCGACCTCACCGTAGAGATCAAGATCAGTTTCGCCGATGATATGTGCCTCTATCAATGAGACTGGCGCATTTTCATAAAAGGTGGGTCGCCGTCCAATATTGATGGCACACGGATATATCTCTTCTTTCCCAGCGATCAGACGCACATACCATGCGGCGTACACCCCATCTGCAGGAACACACATCGTGACTGGCACCTCAACATTGGCAGTAGGAAAACCGATCGTTCGGCCACGTTGATCGCCATGGGCCACAGTCCCTCGGATCTCAAAAATGTGGCCAAGATTACGATTAGCAACCTCAATATCACCTTGAGTGATCAACTCTCGAATAAATGTTGAACTTACTATGGAGCCATCAGACACGGTGAAGAGCTGCAAGGGTTCGACCTTGAAACTATAGCGATGACCCAACTCACGAAGTAGCGCCACATTTCCAGCGCGAGCCTTTCCAAAGTGAAAGTCCTCTCCAACAACGATGGTGTCAACTTTCAAACAATCCACCAGCACCCGCTTCACAAAATCCTCTGGCGACTCGGCGGCCTGTTGCTGATCGAAGGCGACCACGGCAACGGCATCCAACCCTGTCTGGGCTAGGAGCTCCATCTTTTGCGCGTGATCAGTGAGCAATTTCGGGGCCGACTCGGGCCGAACTAATGACGCCGGATGACGATCAAAGGTCACCAGAACTGATTGACAAGCAGATGCGTTCGCCTCGGCAACGACCTGATCAATGACGAGACGATGACCCACGTGCAAGCCGTCATAGGCCCCAATAGTGACGATGCTTCGCGTCTCCACACGGTCCCACGCTGGAGTGGAAAAATTGTCAATCACCTGCACATCGGCAACGATACTCGCCGAGCGTGAAATTCTCATATCTCGGCCACGATGTCAACTGGGGGTGATACAGACGATCAAAGGACGAGTCATACCATCGCCAACTTTCGGATGAGAAAAAGGCTCGTACACCGCAATGAGTTTGTCATGAGCATCCACAACAGCCCACGGGGCTGAACCCGAGTTGACAAATGTTGCTTCGGGCAACACCTTGCCGTAGGAAACCGCCACGCGTACCTCATCGTCGGCGTCAAAACGCGAGAGTCCGCGCACGCATTCAAGTATTGGTTGAAGAAATGAGTGGGCGTTGTCAGGCGTGAGGTCATCCAACTTGACGGCATCAGAAACATCAAAACGGCCGATTGATGTTCGCCGCAGATCACACAAGTGGGCGCCGCCGCCGAGCAACCTTCCTAAGTCAGAAGCCAAAGTTCGGATATAGGTCCCTGATGAGCAGGCAACATCAATATCAATGAGGTGTCCACGCACCGCCAGCACTTTGAATGAATGCACCGTCACTGGACGAGCCTCACGCTCAATTTCAATTCCAGCACGCGCCAATTCATGAAGACGCTGACCATCAACTTTGAGGGCGGACACCATGGGTGGCACTTGCATAATGTGTCCCAGCAACTGTTGATCGACATTCCCATCAACGATTTCTTGAACCGACTCTGCTGTCAGCCGAGAAATGATCTGCGACATGTCATAGGTATCTGTCACCTCACCCGCCGCGTCCAATGTTGTGGTCTCACTACCAAGAACAACGGTTCCGGTATATGACTTTGACGTTGTTGGTTGACCATCAATCGTGACATTGTCTAAAAAGCGCAGCAAGCGTGTGGCGTCTCCAACACCGAGCAACAACACACCTGTGGCATCAGGATCTAGGGTTCCGGAATGCCCAACTTTACGTTCGCCCACTAAACGACGTGCCCGATCAACCACATCATGACTAGTCATGCCAGCGGGCTTGTCAACGACAAGCAGGCCATGTACCTGTGCGGGCTTACGCCTCGCCACTGATATCTACATCACTATCAAAACCAGCATCCTCGGTTGCAAGATCGTCGGGCCCTAGTTCATCAACAAAGATTTTCTTCTGCACATAATTGTCTTCATTGACCGTGGCTTCGCGACTCGGACTTGGATTTTCTCGCAAGATCTTCTCAATTCGCTCAGCCGAACGAATCACATCATCAGGACGGAACGACAAGATCGGAGTCTTTTTGGCGCGCACTTGTTTACCGATCGCACTTTGCAAGCGCTTGCGATGATCTGTGAAAGCAGTAATGATCGAATCATCCCCATCCTCGCCCGATAGTGAATCAAAATGGACGATTCCGCGATTCATTTCTGGGTCTACATCAACACGCGTAATGGTCACAAACTCAAGGCGTTCATCATCAATACGAACCAATTCGTCCGCTAGAACCTCGCGCAATGTTTCACCCAAACGCGCTGCACGTGGGTAAGCGCGGATTGTGGCGTTGCGAGAAGGCGTGCGGGACTTAGAGGATCGAGCCGAGGGCCTGTTCATACCCGTAACGCTATCGCTGAGACGTGTTCAATGCGAGTCATAACAACTAGTCAAAGACAGGAGAGGCTCGCAGTGTGCGCTTCAGTTCGCTCACTCCAGGAGTGGTGGCCACGACCGCAACGGCATCCCATAATGTAAGTGCCTCTGACCCACGCGGGATCCGTGAGATAACCGGCCCAAAAAACGAACCTTCATTATCTTGCCCAGGACGAAAGGTGAGAATCGGAGTACCGACACCTTTACCCGTGCGGGAAAAAGCAAGATCAGTATCACTAGCGATACGTTCGTCAAAACTTTCATCACGAGCTGAGCCAATCAAGGATTTGATCTCATCTTCAGAGAAATTCGCCATTGCCAAAGATTCAGAAATAAATGACTCACTACTTGCAGCGAAATCATCGCGCCGTTTCATGTTGTGCGTTTGTGTACCAATCGCAGTATAGAAATCTCCGACACGTTCGTTGCCGAAAGAACCTTCAATCGCCACCGAGACACGAAGTGCCTCATGGCCCATGGCGTGCCAACGCTTATATTGATCGCCGTACCAATCCGCTGTATTTGTGGCATTAATCAACTTGAGAGAAATGAAACGCCAGCGAATCTCGTAATTCCGCAGAGATTGAACTTCCACCACCCAACGCGAGGTAATCCATGCCCATGGGCACACTGGGTCAAAAAAGAACTCAAGGTCAGTCATAGTGCGTCTTTAGGTCCGAACAACGAGTTTGTCCTCAAAGGTTTCAATCAAATCGCCAGGCTTGAGGTCCTGGAAATCGCTGAGTCCGATTCCGCATTCAAAGCCTTCACGAACTTCACGAACGTCATCTTTGAAACGGCGCAACGATGTGATCGCTCCCTTCCAGATGATGACGCCCTCACGAATGAAGCGCACTTTCGAACCACGGTTGATCTGACCACTACGGACATAACAACCAGCGATAGCCCCAAGTTTAGGAACTCGGAAGATGTCACGCACTTCAGCCTCACCGGTGACGATTTCTTCGTACTCTGGCGCCAACATGCCAATCATCGCGCTTTCGATATCTTCAAGGAGTTTGTAGATAATTTCGTAGGAACGAATTTCCACATGTTCTGCTTCAGCCATGTCACGGGCCTTACGATCGGGACGAACATTAAAGGCGATGATCGTTGCATTAGTAGCCACAGCAAGCGTGATGTCGTTTTCGGTCACTCCGCCGACAGCGCGATGCACAAATGCCAATTTGACTTCATCGCGCTCAAGGCGCCGCAGACTTTCGGTCACTGCTTCCAACGAACCCTGAACATCAGCCTTTACAACCAGATTCAAAGTAGCCACTTCTCCGGCTTGAATCTGTGAGAAAACATCTTCAAGTTTCACACCACGTTGCACACGAGCGTCACCCCGCTGAGCCCTGGCGCGCAATCGATGTTCGCGCGCCTCACCAACAGTACGCGCCGTTTTTTCATCGGGAGCAACACGGAACTCATCGCCAGCCTGAGGCACGGTCGACAGACCGAGCACTTGTACAGGAGTCGATGGACCTGCTTCTTTAATCTGCTGACCCTTGTCGTCGATCATGGCGCGAACGCGACCCCACGCACCACCAGCAACGATTGGATCTCCAACACGTAGCGTTCCTTTGTCCACGAGAATAGTCGCCACTGGTCCGCGACCGGTATCAAGGTTGGCTTCAAGGACAATGCCTTTGGCACGACCTGTCGGATTGGCGGTCAGTTCTTCAACTTCGGCGACAATCGTGAGTTGCTCAATGAGGTCGTCGACGCCGAGGTTTTGATGGGCCGACATTTCCACACAAATCGTGTCGCCACCCCATGACTCAGGTACCAGTTGCTGTTCTGCCAACTGAGCAAGAACTCGCTGGACATCGGCGTTTTCTTTATCAATTTTGTTGATCGCCACAACCATGGGCACACCAGCCGCGCGAGCGTGACTAATGGCTTCAATAGTTTGTGGCATGACACCGTCGTCTGCTGCAACCATCAGAACGACAATGTCAGTGACCTGTGCACCACGGGCGCGCATCTGCGTGAACGCTGCGTGACCAGGAGTGTCAATGAAGGTGACCTTCTTGCCATTTTGTAGAACTTGATACGCCCCAATATGTTGAGTGATTCCACCAGCTTCACCGGCGACAACATTGGCGTTGCGAATTTTGTCCAGCAGAGTGGTCTTACCATGGTCCACGTGACCCATGACAGTGATCACAGGTGGACGCAACTCTTGGGCAGCCTCATCTTCGTCGTCGCTGTCGTCAAACAACGCCTGCAATTCCATCTCTTCTTGTTGACCTGGCTCGACCAATAAGATCTCGGCACCAATTTCAATCGCGAAGAGTTCCATCTGCTCATCGTTCAATGTCATGGTGGCAGTGATGATTTCACCGTTCTTAAATAAGAAACGAACAACGTCGGCAGCCGTACGATTCAAACGCGGCCCGAACTCTTGCGAAGATACGCCGCGCTCAATAACGACAGTGCCCTCTGGGACTGGAGCCGAGTCTTCGCTATAAGCGATCGTTGATATCTGTAGATCATCTTCACCACGCCGACGACGACGACCACCAGTGCGCGGGGCACGTCGACCACCACTTGGTCGCGGACCTCCAGGTCGGCCTGGGCCGCTACCAGGTCGTCCGCCTCCAGGCGCACCACCGGGACCGCCAGGCGCACCACCGGGACCGCCAGGTGCACCACCAGGGGCACCACCAGGACCGCCGGGCCGTGGGGCACCAAAGGCACCAGCAGGACGCGGGCCAGCACCAGCAGGACGGGGAGTTCCGGTACGCGGACCGCCGTAACCAGTTCCACTCGGACGGGCGCTAGGAGCAGGTGCCGCGCGGGGACCACCAGGTGGCGGGGGCACAGGGCGACCCGTCGGGCTCACTGGACGACCAGGTGGCGGGGGCACAGGGCGACCCGTCGGGCTCACTGGACGACCGGGCGGTGGGGGCGGGGCCTGACGAGCAGTGGGGGTGGCGGGTGCGCCACCAGTCGTCGGTGGACGAGGAGACTCGCGTGTTACATCGCGGGGAGTCTCACGAGGAGTACTCGTTCGCGCAGAAATCACCGTGCCGGATTTGGCCACAGACGTATCAACGACGGGTGCCACAACGACGGGTGCCACAACGACGGGTGCCACAACAACCGGTTTCTCAACGACCGGAGCAACAGCAGCAGGTTTCTCAACGACCGGAGCAACGGCAGCAGGTTTCTCAACGACCGGTGTCTCGGACTGAGACGCCACCTTTTTGACTGGCTTTTCCTCTTCAACAACAACGTCGCGTACAAGTCCTGCCAATTGTGCTTTGCGCTTGAGCATAGGTACGAAAGCCTCGACGAGCGTCGATTGTGGACCCTTGGCAGCGACATTATTGGCTTTGCACAATTCCAACATCTCGGCAGTGCTCATACCGAGTGATTTCGCTAAATCGCTTACTTTAATCTTGTTATTTGCCACGCGGCGTTCAGTCCTTTGTTGTTTCGAACGCCGGTGACTCCGGCGTTGATTTAGAGTTTCATGGTTGTGCGGCTCGTGTGAGTTGACGAGTAGTACTTATCTTGGTTACTAAAGCCTGACGCTCCGAAGACTGAGTTTTCCAGGCTCGATCAAAGGCACGAGTTTTTGTAGCCGCAGTGATACAGGTTGCAGATTCACTGCAGATCCATGCACCGCGTCCGCTTGATGCGCGCGAGGCAACAGGCTGGCCGACAGCATTAGGCACGTAACGCGTCAGTAACTGCTGTTCCTTTCGAGAACGACAGCCCACGCACGTGCGTATCGGGTGAGTCAACATCGTCATCAGGCGATCAGACCTTTCCCTCGGGCGGAGTTACATCTTCAATATCAACTGCATCAACTGCTGTTGCCTTTTCCCATTCTTCCAAGCTCATGATCGAACCATCACCAGCGTGGAATTCCTGTACTCCCGTTTCGGCGTTAGTCACCCATTCACCTTCGGCATATTCAATGATCCCATTGACCTCGTTGTAATATTGAGTCTCACTCTTGATGTCGATGCGTACACCAACCAAACGGGCTGCAAGGCGGGCATTTTGGCCTTCCTTACCAATCGCCAATGGGAGTTGGAAATCGGGCACGATGACATCTGCTTGCGAGCGATCATCACTTAATAGAACTTGCGTCACCTTGGCGGGCGAAAGTGCTTTAGCGATGAAATCAGCAAGATCGTCGCTGAAAGGAATGATGTCAATCTTTTCCTGATTGAGTTCGTTGACGACCATGCGAACTCGTCCACCACGGGCTCCGACGCATGCGCCTACGGGATCAACATTGTTGTCGTTGGAGTGCACCGCTATTTTGGTGCGATGCCCTGGTTCACGCGCACAGGCTTTGATCTCCACAACGCCATCAGCAATTTCCGGAACTTCAAGTTCAAACAAACGCTTGATGAGACCGGGGTGAGTACGACTAACAACGATCTGAGGACCTTTGTCGCTTCGACGAACTTCCACGATGTATGCCTTGACACGAGTTCCCGCAGTGGCACGCTCAAAGGGAACTTGTTCACTTTGTGGCATCAGTGCTTCAACTTTTCCTAAATCGAGCAGAGCATAACGATTGTCGTTCTGCTGGATGATGCCGGTGACAACATCGCCTTCGCGGTTGGCATATTCTTCAAACTTCTTATCGCGTTCGGCTTCACGAATACGCTGACCCATCACCTGGCGGAATGTCTGAGCCATAATACGACCGAGTTCACTGGCATCGGGGGTGTCATCTCGTGGATTCACCCAGTTGCCATCCTCGTCAATGTCGTAAGCCACGAAACTAATTTCAATAGTCTCAGGGTCCAGCCCAACCTCTACCTCTTCAGCCGAACCTGGGCGACGCTTATAAGCGGTCGCCAAAGCCTCGACGATCACCTGCAAGAGGGTCTCTTCAGAGATATTTTTTTCATTCGCCAAATGGCGGATGGCTTCTCGCTTGTCGGCATTACTCATGACTCTGCTGACTCCTGGTCCTCGTAACTAGCTATTTCTTGTACTGACTCGTCTTGCCCTAGATCTGCATCTAGATCTTCTAGGTCGTCACAGCGATCTAGAAAATCGTCGATTTCTTGCTGTGAGTCTGCCGTGGAAGCAGGCAAACTGCTCATCATGCTCGGCTTTGGTGTGCCTGTCGTAGCAGATTTCTTACTCGCACCCTTCACACCCCCAGCGCCAACGCCCTTGCCAGGCTTGGGTTGGGCTTGCCATACAAAAACGGTCTTCGCCCGATCAATGCGATCGTAAGACACGACTCGTTCCTCGCCATTAGCTAGCCGAAGCAAGAAAGTCTCCTCACCCGCGGATTCAATGACTCCCGTGAGGCGACGTTCACCGTTGAGTACATCGCTCAAACGAACGGCCGCCGTCTTACCCACTTCGCGCTGGAAATGCCGAGGTAAACGCAGGTTTCTCTCGAGACCAGGACTGGAAACTTCGAGGGTGTAATGACCTGGAACAGGGTCATCATGATCAAGTTCACGTGAAATCAGTCTGGTGCAACGCGACAACTGGTCGACATCAATGCCGCCGGGAGATCCGGGGGGCGTGTCAACGGTGATTTTGACCATTCCGCCGTTGTACTCAAGGTCGTAAAGTTCGAGACCCAAATCAGTCATCACTGGAGCAATTAACGCCTCAATTCGCTGAGATACCTGATTTTCCGACATTAATTCACCTCCATGTATGCTCATGCGCCAAGTCATTATCGAACCAAATCATCCTAAAGAATAAAAAAGACGTGGGTTTGAGCCCACGCCTTAAGACCCACCGAAATGGAAATTCTCTTCAGACTCCTCCATCATACAAGGACAACAGCCCCACGGCTCAGAAGTCACGAAGTCCGCAAGTAGCCTGAGACTATGTTGCGTTTGTCCAGCCTGTTCGTTCGTACTCTGCGGGAGAACCCTTCAGACGCCGAAGTAGCCAGCCACCAATTAATGGTCCGCGCCGGCTATATCCGCCGTGCTGCCCCAGGCGGCTACACCTGGCTTCCTTTGGGCTGGAATGTCTACCGCAATGTGGAGCGCATCGTGCGCGAGGAGATGGACGCTGCAGGGTTTCAAGAAGTTCACTTTCCTGCCCTGTTGCCTCGCGAACCCTATGAGGCGACAAATCGTTGGACTGAATACGGACCCAACTTGTTTCGCCTCCAAGACCGTCGGGGCGTGGACTATCTTCTCGGACCGACCCACGAAGAAATGTTTACCCTGCTGGTCAAGGATCTCTACAGCAGTTACAAAGATTTACCGTTGAGCATCTATCAAATTCAGACGAAGTTCCGCGATGAGGCCCGTCCGCGCGCTGGGTTGCTTCGCGGACGCGAGTTTGTGATGAAGGACTCCTACAGTTTTGATATTGATGACACCGGTTTAGCGGCCAGTTACGAAGCCCATCGGACCGCGTACATCGCCACCTTTCAACGACTCGGTTTACCTTTCGTCATCGTCTCAGCAATGTCTGGTGCGATGGGTGGATCTCAGTCAGAAGAATTCTTGGCTCCTCTTGAAGCTGGCGAAGACACTTTCGTGCGCTGTACCTCGTGCGACTACGCTGCCAACACAGAAGCCGTGACAGTTCCCACGACGACGAATCTTTCGACCACAGACTTAAGCAAACTCCCCGCAGCGACAGTTGTTCGTACGCCCGATACGGCAACGATCGCCACGCTGGTTGATCTGCTCAATACGCGTGCTGATCTTAAAATTGATCGTGAGTGGACACCGAGTGACACATTGAAAAATGTCATCGTGATGTTGCGTCATCCTGACGGTCGTCGTGAACCCTTAGCCATCGGCGTTCCTGGTGATCGCGATGTTGACATGAAGCGCCTGGAAGCCCAAGTAGGTCCCGCCGAACCCGAAGCATTTACTGAAACAGATTTTGCTGCCTACCCAGCCTTGGTCAAGGGGTACATCGGACCAGACACTCTTGGACTTAGTTCGCCTTCAAAGATTCGTTACCTTGTTGATCCGCGCATTCACAATGGGTCACCTTGGGTAACGGGGGCGAACAAAATCGGCCAACATGTGGTTGGTCTTGTTGCAGGTCGCGACTTCACCGCAGACGGCACCATTGAAGCCGCCGATGTACGACCTGGCGATATGTGTCCTCAATGCGCCGCCAAAAACGGCTCAGGAACTTTGGAAATGGCTCGCGGAATTGAGATAGGTCACATTTTTCAATTGGGACGCATATATGCCGAAGCGTTGAACCTCACCGTGCTTGATCAAAATGGCAAGCAGGTCGTTGTCACTATGGGAAGTTATGGCATTGGTCTTTCTCGTGCTGTTGCTGCCATCGCCGAAGCGACTCTAGATGAGCTTGGTTTATGTTGGCCACGCGAAGTCGCCCCTGCCGATATTCATATCGTGATAGCCAGCAAAGGTGCAGACAACATCACTGATGAAGCAGAACGGATTGCCAGCGAACTTGAAACTGCAGGTGTGCGGGTACTCATTGATGATCGCACCACGGTTTCGCCGGGCGTGAAGTTCAAAGATGCCGAATTGATCGGCATCCCGACAATCGTGGTCATTGGCAAAGGTCTCACCGATGGCGTTGTCGAAGTACGTGACCGTTCAACTGGCGAACGTAGCGATGTGCCAATCGGTGATGTTGTGAGAACTCTGCGTCAGTTGTGTGGACGGTCAGGTATCTAAATATGAAGCTAGTGCGCGGTGTTCTACAGCACTACTCATGGGGTGACAAGCAAGCAATCCCCCACCTTCTCGACCTTGAGCCTGATGGTCGCCCGTGGGCAGAGTTATGGTTCGGAACCCACCTCGGTGGATCATCAAAAATGCTCCACGTTGACGACCACGCTTCGGTGTCTCAGT